>Ga0136651_10001607_pt1 | contig 12456 bp, 6 predicted proteins | sample Mar14236cmmetaG_FD_94867 | JGI IMG/M metagenome (GOLD analysis project Ga0136651, IMG submission 94867) | Marine hydrothermal vent microbial communities from Guaymas Basin, Gulf of California to study Microbial Dark Matter (Phase II) - Marker... ...
CTTCACCACCTCGCGGCTCTCTTTCGGGAAGAGCTTCTTGGGGGCAAAACCCATCTCATTCAGTTCGCCGATAGTGTAGCCTGTCATCTCCGCAAACCTCGTGTTAGAATAGAGGAACGTCTCCCCCTGCAGCAAGTAGATGCCGTCAAATGCGTTCTCCACCAGGTTGCGGTAAAGCTCCTCACTCTTCGCCAGCTCCTGCTGCATCTCACGCAGCTTGGTGACATCGCGTGCGATGATATCCGCGCCCACCAGCTTGCCGGTCTCGTCATAGTCAGCGTTCGCGCTGACCTCCAGATACACAGGCCCGTCATCCTTGTGCCGGAACCTAACGCTGAAAGGCGATGCGGGCGGCTCGCCCTTGCGCGCGCGGGAAAGCAGCTCAGCCATCTGCCCGCGGTCATCCTCGTGAACCCGTTCAACCAAGCTGTCCGTGGTGGGGAAGTCTGAGGGCGAATACCCCAGCACTAGCTCAAACGCTGGATTAGCAAAGGTCACACCCTTGCCGCTCTCAACCCGTAGGATGATATCAGACGCATTCATCGCCAAACGGCGGTACTGGTCCCGCTCGCGCTCCAGCAACTGGCGCTCAGTCACGTCCACTATGTAGCCTTCCAGCGTCTTAACCTCGCCCTCTTTTCGCGGCACCGCGCGTCCTTGCTCCCATACGTGCTTCACCGCCCCGTCCCCGGTGACTATCCGGTATTCCAGCTCAAACGGCCTGCGCGACCTGACCGCCGCCGCGACTTCATTCCATATCCGTTCGCGGTCATCCGGGTGAATCAAGTCGTTGTAGCTGAGTCGCTGGTTCTCTATAAGGTCTGCCGGCTCGTAGCCTGCAAGCGCCGTGATGCCATCGCTTACAAACTCCATTGTCCAGTCGCGGTCAAGCCTGCACCGGTAAGCTACTCCGCGCAGATTGCTCATGAGCGTAGACAAAGCCCGCTCACTCTCGCGAAGCGCCCTCTCCGCAGCCTTCAGGTCAGTGATGTCCATTGCGGTGAACAGCGTCCCTTCTTCCGGTTTGTCCGGATTCAGGTGGGTGGAGCTGAGAAGCACGTCTATCACGCTGCCGTCCTTGCGGCGCCATTGCGTCTCAACCACGCCGACGCCCCACGCTTCAATCTGTGCGCATCTCTTCTCCTCCACCTGTACATACTCCTCCTCCGTCGCATACAGCATCCTCGTACTCTGCCCCTCCAACTCACCTGCAATGTAACCTGTCATCCTGTGGACATGCTCGTTCGTCCAGATGAAAGTCCGGTTCTTCAGCAGGCCGATGCCTGCGGGCGACAGGCGGAGAATGCCCTGAAGGCGCTCCTTGCTGCGCCTCAGCTCTTCTTGCGCATTCACCTGCGCGGTGACGTCTTCTACCGCCGCCACCATCCCTTCAATCTCTCCGGATGCGCTGCGCAAGGGCGCGGCGTTGATGTTAAGCAGCGTGCGCCGGCGATTCGGCCACTCTATTGCATGTCTCACGCCGGTGACCGGCTTGCCGCTGGCCATCACTTGTGGAAACGGCAACATCTCATCAGGAAGCGGCCTACCCTCATAATCAGTGATCTTCCACTCTGGGTCGTTGTGCTGACGGCCGACAATGTCATCGGCACCAAGCCCCAGCACACCTTCAGCCGCAGCGTTGACATAAGTAATCCGCCCCTGCTTGTTGACCATAATGATGCCCGCTGGACTGGTCTCCATTATGCGGCTGACTATCTCCTTTTCCTCCCAAAGCGCATTGAGCGCCATCCGGGCTTCGGTAACATCATCAATCACCACGGCGATCCAGCCCTTGCGTGGCGCGAAGCACTTCACGCTCAGGTAGTTCTCGGGGTCTTGCGTGTGCACCTCAAAACGCACTGGAATCCCCGTTTCTGCCACAGCGGCGCATTCGCTGATGCGCTCGCGGAGCACAGGGCCGTATGTCTCGCCCGCCATTGAGCCTACCAGCTGCTGCCGCCGCAAACCGAGAAGCTGCTCAAACGCTGGGTTTACGTCCCTGATAACGAAATCTATGATTTCGCCGGTATCATTCCTGACCCCCTCGTGTATGGCCACACCGTCGGTCATCGTGCCAAACAGGCTGCGGAACTTGCTTTCGCTCTCGCGCAACGCTTCTTCTATCTCCCTGCGTCCGGTAACATCCACACCTGCGCTCAGCGTTCCCACTGGCCTCCCCCTGTCATCGCGCAGCATAGTGTTGCGCCACTCAATCAGCCTCTCCTCGCCGCAAAAGGTCTTCACAGTATTTTCGTAGTACTCCACTGGCTCAATCTCGCCTGACAGGAGTTGCGCGAACACCGCCTTCACCTCTTCTCTGTTCTCTGCAGGAATGAAGTGCTCAAACCAGTCCTTACCCACCACGTCTGCTCGGGCTGGGCAGCCCAAAACATCAAGGGCCTGCTCATTGGCCAGCGTGACCTTGCCGTCGCTGTCCAGCGCGATGAACATCACCGGAGCCAGATTCAAGTACATCTGGGCCCGTTCCTTTTCAGCCCTTAGCGCCTTCTCCGCTACCTTCTGGGCGGTGATGTCCACTACCGTCTGGAGGGTCGCAGGCCTCCCCTCATAGGCTATCAGCTTGGCGTAAGCCCGGAGCCACTTGACCTCACCCGAGCTCGTGACTCCCCGGTACTCGTATGTTGCTGGCACGTCAGGCTCGCCTCTCAGCCTTCGCCGGGCAATGTCGGCAACGCGGTCGCGGTCGTCCTCATGTACTAGACGAAGCGACTCTGCGAGCGGCTTCCCTAGCACTCCGTTCTCTTCGATTCCGTAGATTTGCCTGAAAGCAGAGTTGACGTACTTGAGGCTATCCTCTTGGACAATCGCAATCCCCAGCAACATCTGTTCCGCCACCGTGCGGAACTTCTCTTCGCTCTCCTTCACCAGTTGCTCCGCGTACTTCTGTGCAGTAACATCGCGCACAACGCCCAGTACGTACCTCCTCCCTCCCAGTGCGACCACCGCTGCCGCGAGATCCACTTCAACGCGGGAACCGTCCGGGTGCTCTAGCGAGAGCTCGCCGGAACTACCGCGCCCCGCGCTCACAACCTGCAAGAACAGCTCCCTGCCGGAGTCCTGAAACTCCGCCGGGCACAGCTCCCAGAGGCTCTTTCCTCTCATTTCCGTCTTTGCCCTTCCGGAAAGATGCTCCATTTCTGGATTGCAGTCGGCGATATGCCCTGTCTCCGCGTCAACCAGGACAATCCCATGCCGCGATTCCTCAAACAGCAAGCGGAACTTGTGTTCGCTATCGGCCAGCCTCCTCATCTGAGCCTTCTCGCGGGCTGCGCCCAGCCGCAGCAACGCGGCAAGGAGCACGGTCGTGATCAGGATGTAGAACCACCCCTTCCACAACTGCGCCATGGTCAGTTGCGCTTCGGATGTGGCAATCGCAGCAACGAGCTTGTCGGTGAAGAGTATCCACAGCACGCCAAAGAGCGCGTACACCGCGGGCACAAGCCACACATAGCCCTGGGGGAAGCTCACGGCAGTGGTGAGTACCTGTTTCTCAGACCTCGTGCTCATAGGGGCTTCTCCTTGTTCCGCGCGAACGCGTGCGGATTGTGAGCAGTGAACCTCACATTCCTGATTATACATTCTGCACGCGACTATGCGCGGCTGCGCCTACTCAGCCTGTACCATCCTAGGCTCTCTACTTAAACCGGTGGCAGGATAGGCAGTCCTGCGAGGTGCAGGTTGCCGGCGGCTCGGCGTGGCATTCGCTGCACCGGTCTGCGCCCGCCTTTAACGAATGCAGCGGGTGGCAGGACTTGCAGTCACCATGCCCTCGGTTTCCGTGCAGCCCCGGGAGTTCCGAATGGCATTCGGCGCACGACTTCGCGTCTGGCCTCCACCGGTGCTTGTCGTGGCAGGTCCCGCAATCTGAGTGCATAGTGTTCTCAAGCTGCGAGAGCACATCGGCGTGGCACTCCCCGCAGCCTGAGAAGTCCGCCTTCATCTCGTGGGGCTGGTGGCAGGACAGGCAGTCTTCCTTCACCAGCCCGCGTGAACGCCTCCACGCCAGGCTGTGGCAGACCGCACAGGAAGCCTCCTGCCCTATGAACTCTGCAGCGTGGCTAGCTTCATGGCAGTTGTAGCATTCGGCATGCGCCTGAGTGGGGGGACTCGCGTACAAGTCGCGATGGCAGGTTCCGCAATTGCGGGCGTCGGGATGCACTGCAAACACGTGCGTGTGGTGGCATATGCTGCACTTGCAGTGCCCCCCGGGAACCTCATCCCACGCTAGCTTTGGCTCGGCCCTGGCGTCGGGATGGCATCCCATGCAGGTCCCTTCTGGTCCCGCGAAATAGAACTTCCGGCTGCTGATGGCAGCCGCCGAGTGGCAGTTCTCACAAGTCACATGCGGCTGAGGGGCGTTCGGACTGAAAGCAGGCGTGGTGAAGCGTTCTTGGTGGCACCCGTTGCAGTCGCCGGTGCGAGCCATCGTGGAAATGCTATGCGGTTCATGGCACACCCGGCAGTCCTTCTGGTGGAATGGCATATTGTGCTCAACCACCTTCTCCACATCGTGGCAGATGGTGCAGTTCTCCTCAAACGGCGCGCGCCAGATATGCGGATGATGGCAGGTAGTGCAATTGCGGTGCTGGCTGTGCAAACTCTCGTCGTCCAGCACCTTGCCTTCCTCTGGATGGCAGCCCGCGCAGGCCCGGTCACCTTTGTAGCGGAAGCTGCTGACAAAGTGGCAGCTCTCACAGTCACGGTGTTCTTCCGGCAGGTTGCGGCCGCCAGCGTAGAACACCCCCTCGTGGCAGTTCAAGCACGCTTCACCGATAATCTCAGTCTCGGTGAAGTGAGGGCTGTGGCACTCAGTGCAGTCCGAGGGGTGTCCTGGAATGTGATGGACCAGCACCGTCTCGCTTGGGAAGTGGCAGCGGCTGCAAAGCTGCTCGCCGCTCTCGCGCTTGCGGTGGGGGACGTGGCACATCAAACACGAGCCGTGTGCGCCCTTTGAAGGATGCATCTTGCCCACGATGTCAGCGTGGCACTCGGCGCACACATCTTCTCCCGCCACTTCCGCGCTCCTGTGTGGCTCGTGGCAGCGTTCACAGGTGATGTTGTGCGACTCACCCTTCTCGCAGAACGCAATTATCCGCTCGCCGGCCTCTTCACCTTCATGGCAGTTCCGGCAGAGCTCCTGGGCGATACGAATGCTCCCTTGCGTCCGCTCAGCGGCTTTCGTGAAAGAATGGCATGCAAGGCAGTGGTAAAGCCATACCTCCGCAGTCACCACCCCGGCTGCATGGCATTCATTGCACTTCATTTGCGCTTTGGCTGGTGAGAGCGGCTCATTTCCTGTATGGCAGTCGTCGCAGTCTGCACCCTCTTCACGGTGCAGGTCGTGCATCTTATTCCCCAACACCGTGGTTAGCTCTGCGCGTGTGAACGGGACAATCTGCTGCGGGCCTGAGAGGATCTTGCCTGTATGGGGCTTGTGGCATGATGAGCACGAACGGTCTGCGTTCGTTTCGGTCTCGCAGCTACCGAACCTCTCGGATTCGCCAGGCCGATGGCACTCCTCGCAATGGTCGCTGAGCGCTCTGTATCCGCCAGCGGAACTCTCCAGGCGGGCGGTGAACGGATGGCAGGCAGCGCAATGATGCTTCCAAGCCAGGTCGTTTTCGGTCTCCACCGTATGGCAATTGCTACAGAGGTTTGCCGTCTCGGTAGCTGTCAATGGCTGCGCAGCCGCATGGCAGTCCGCGCACCGCGCATCGCCGCGCAGGTGAACCGCGTGCATGCTGCTGTTGGCAATCTGCTTGATGTCGTTCCGCGTGAAGGGCGCAAGCCTCCCCGGGCTCAGTCTTGCGAGCTCAGCGCTGTCTGCAGCCGGACGGCATGAAACGACCGCCACGGCGAGAACGAACGTCAGAATTGCCATCGCCGGAAACCAGCACTTTCGCGGGAAACCTCTCATACCGCCGCCTCCTGCCCATGATGACTCGGCTCTGCTCCTTCAGCAGAGCTTTCACTGGGTTCAACTTCATGCGCCGGAAGGACAGGGAACAGCATCACGGCAATGTTGTAGAAGAAGATGATGGCGCAGACTATCCCAGTAGTTATTACCAGTTCCTCCACGCTGGGGAAGTACCACCCGGTACCCGGGCGGTGCATGGCAAACAGTGTAGTGCTGAAGCGGTTCCAGACCAGCCCGAGAACCACCAAGGACGCGGCAGAGAACCGCATCCACTTGCTCGCCCGAAACCCCGGCTTCAGCAGGATGACCAGCGGCAGCACCACACCCACGAGCATTTCGGCCAGGAACACCAGCCCAAGGACAGAAAACAGCGACATTATCTGGCCCCGCGCCAAGATGTCCACCACTCTCACCACGAAGTATATGGCGAGCCCATATACCAGGTATCGGCTTAGCCCGGTCAGAGCATCTTCTTCCTCCGCCAGGCCGAAAGACTGGGCGCTGATGGTGGCTTCGAATATAACCATGGCGAAGCCCACGGCCACCGCCGACAGGAAGAAGTTCACCGGCAGCAAGGGCGTCCACCACAGCGGGTGCAGCTTGTCCGGCATCAGAAGAAACAGCGTGCCCAGCGATGATTGATGCGCGGTTGAGAAGATCACCCCGGCGATAATCAGGACAATCGGTGTTCCCGGCCGGGACCGCACCAGCGCAGGCGTGAACACTGCGACTGCTGTGACCGCTGCAAACGCAGCCAGCGTCCACCAGATTGAATGCGACATTACGTAGGTGAAAAACGTCAGCGCGAATATCACATACGGCGGCACCAGCAGCCGCCAGAGTTCGTGCAGCTTGCTCCAACCGAGCCGCTCAAATACCGCTGGCGCGAACTCCAGCGCCAGTATGCTGAGGTAGAGCATGACGCACCACGCAACTTCAAACAGCGCCGAGTGCTTTGGCCAGTAGATGATGGGATGCCAGATATTCCAGGGCTTGCCCAGGTCCGCGAGCAGCCCTACGGCGACAAAGACGTAGCCCAGCAGAGCCGTCAGAACCGCCGGGCGCACCAGCCCATGGTACTTCTCCTCCATGAAGATGTACACCACCGCCGCCGTGGTGAAACCACCGGCAGCCAGCGCGACGCCGCAGATCACGTCAAACGCAACCCAGAGGCCCCACGGGAACTGGTCGGACAGGTTGGTCGTGGCTCCAAGCCCGAGGATGAAGCGGTAGCCTGCCGCCAGGACGGCAACCACCATCAGCGCGATTAGCACACGCATGCGCCCGTCAAACAAACGTAACGCCGGTCGGTAGTAGTTTTCTCCCTTCATTGTTACTCCCGTCCTTCCGTCAGGACACCGTCACATCCCGGTCAGTATGAGGAATCCGACGCCAATCAGAAGCACTCCCGCCGCTGCACGGATCGCCGGAGTGTATTCGCGCATAAAGGCTCCCAGCTTCTGGAAGCCCAATCCCAACCCCACCAGCCCAAGCGTTAGCGGGAGGCTGTAACCCAGGCCAAACATCGCCAGCACAGCAATGCCCCAGAGGAGTTTTCCCGGCACTGCCGCGATTCCCAGCACTATTGGAAGTACCGGATTGCATAGCGCGGAGCACGCGCTAACGCCCCCGCCCACGGCAAGCCCGTACACAATGGACCCGGCACCGCCGCCCGGGGCCAGCTTCGCGGCCACGCCCGCCGGCGCCAGCTTGACCGGAAGCACACCGAGGTTTGCCAGCCCGAATACCACAAGGATGAAGCCGGCGAACACACGCCAGTAAACCCCCAGCGAAGAGCTTGCAGCCTGCCCGATGAAACCGGCGGTAGCACCCAGCACGGACAGTGACAGCATGACTCCCGCCATGAACATCAGCCCGTTGAGCATGATCCGCCGGCGTTCCGCCCCGGCGCCCAGGGTACCCGAGTAACCGGCGATGGCGCCAAGCACGGCGAAGTGGCAAGCAGAACAGCTCAACGCCCCCAAGAACCCCAGCACCAGGCTGGCAGCCAGCAGTGCTGGCGTCACGCTCGGCGTCTCCAGGGTATGGGCCAGCCAGGCGAACATCAGCGCACCGCCCGATCTATCACGGTTTGTGCCGGCGCGCCTGCGTGCAACGCTGCATGCGCGTGATGAGTAAATACTGTGTGAAATATCGTGTGCAGGCCCAGAATCAGTGCCGAGCCCAGCACCACAACCACGATAAAGAGCTTCACACGGGAGGACAGCGACGACCCGCCGCTCCCTCCGCCGTCATTCCCGTCACCTTCCCGGCGGCGCTTGAATCCCACGAACAGCCCCGCGAGCAAAGTGCTGCCGAACACCACCACTAACGGCACTGAGCCGAGCGCCGGGGCGGTGTACTCCGGGTAAGGCCGCACCCCCACATTGGTGGGAAAGCCCAGCTCCTCAAACGGCACCGGTGAGATGTACAGCCAGCTAGTGCCGCCGGCCTCAAACTCCCCGTAAACATGATCCACGTATTTCCCCGGGTTGCTGTCAATCCGCCGGTGCGCCTCCTTGAGCAACACATCGCGGTTGCCGAACAACAACGCATCCGCGGGGCAGGAGCGTACGCACGCCGGAACCCTCTCGGTCGGCGGCAGGCTCTCGTCCAGAATCTGGTCAAAGCAGAACGTGCACTTCTTAATGACCGGGTTCCAGGTGTCCCACTCATAGGTCGGCACGCCAAAGGGACAGGCCATCATGCAGTAGCGGCAGCCCATGCACTTGAAGCTGTCGTAAAGCACAGGGCCCTCTTCGTTCTTCTCTAGCGCACCTACCGGGCAAGCAGCCTCACACGAGGGCTCCAGACAATGCATGCACTGTCGCTTCACGAAGACCCACTTAGGCTCGCCATCCGGGCCGTCCACGAGGTGGTATTCCACTACAGTGTAGGTGTCGGCTGACAGCTTCGGCTGTTCCGGGGCAATGCTCGGGTCAGGGTTGTTCAGCTGGTTTCGCGCCGCGAGCTGCACATAGTCCGCCTGATTCAGCGGCAGCCCGTTCTTCTGTTTGCACGCCACGACGCAGGCGCGGCAGCCCACACACACCGTTAGATCAACCAGCACAGCGTAAGGCCCGCCTCGCTCGGTGGTCTGGCGCAGCAGCTCCAGCGCCTCCGGCGAGAGCCCCGGCATCGCCTCTTCGGGCAAACGCTCACCCGGCACCGGCTCCCCCTCCGCAGTGGTCAGTTTGCCGTCCTTTGCACTAGTGACCTGGTTCACACCTTCTGCGCCGTCGCCCCCGACATTCTGGTCCTTGGTGGCCGGTTCCTCGCTCAGGGTCGGCCCAGACCCTCCCGCCGTTTCCTGGGCCTTGGCGGTCGGGCCGAGCAGCGCAAAAACACCCGGTGCCCGTCCTAACGAACCATCATGAGATATGACCGAAGAGCCAGGTGCGAAAAGCACCAGCGTGACTGTAACAAATGCCGCGACGGCGATCTTGGTTATCGGTGAGTTGCCATTCACTGGCGACACCTCCATGGGGGTTCTGCCCCATAAGAAACATATCACAAATCCGTCACGCGCGCAGCCCTTCGCCACAAAAATGCCACCTGTTTTCGGCGAATCTCGCTGATTCGCCCGGAACACTGTCACAGAAGGGTCACCAGCCGGCCTACTGCGGTGATAAACCTGTTATACGGGCGCGGCATGTTACAATGCGCTCGTGGATAACAGTTGGTATCCGCTGATCATCTCAGGCTCGCTTCTGTTCGCCTTACTGGGTTGGCTTATCGGCCGGATGAACAACCAGGGTTGCCTGGGCTGCGCTCTCGGCTGCCTGCTCGGCCCCCTGGGCCTCCTCATCACCGCCCTGCTGGGCCGGGACCGTTGACTAGCGCTATGTAGCGCAAAGCGGCATCTGACTCCACGTGCGCCCTTCCAGCAGCCGCCCCGCCTTCTTTTTCTGAACTCCGCCCCATTGCTTGAAGAAGAACGGCACGTTTGCGGCCACGCACTGGTCGCGCAGGCTCAGCGCCCACTCTTCGCGCATCGGCCGCGCCCCCGGCCCCGATTCCCCGCCCACAATGGCCCAGTCAATTCCGCGCAGGTTCACCCGCTCCACCGGCCCCAGCAGCGGCTCAAACGAAATGAACTTCACCCCCGCATCGGTCTGGCGCAGGTGGTCAATCCGCTGAAGGTACTTCGCCGACTCCACCGTAACTCCCATCCAGATGTGCTCCGCCCAGGGTAGCTTCCCGTTGAGCGCGAGCAGCCGCCCCGAGCGCTTCGTGAGTATCTGGTAGCGGTGCCAGTGCGCCTGGTTCATCACGCTGAATACGCGCAGGATGAACTCGGTCGGCACCTCCCGGTGGAACAGGTCGCTCATGGAGTTCACGAAGATGGTCTGCGGCTTTTTCCACTTCAGCACCGCGTCCAGCGCGTGCTCGTGAACCGTGACCTTGAAGCCGTTGGCGTAATTGGGCTGGCCCATCGCCTGCAGCCGCCGCGCCATCCGCTCGGCGTAGCAGTGCTTGCAGCCCGCGCTGATCTTCGTGCACCCGGTCACCGGGTTCCACGTCGATTCCGTCCATTCAATTGCGGAGTTACAAGCCATGTTGAGCCAGTGCACGATTCTAACACCGGGCATGTCATGTGCTCATCAGGACACCGAAGGTGTTAAAATACAGGCATGTCAGGTAAGGGGGACAAACTAAAGGAACAGCGAACAGTCTACATACTTGGCGCCGGGGCGTCTTACGGCTCGCGGCTTGTAACGAGAAACGAGTATATCGCTGCTGACGGTGACCCATCGAAGCTCACGCTATCTAACAAGAGGGTCCCGCTAACAGGGGAGTTTTTCGCGCCATTCGGAGCCGGGAAGTACAGGCGCGAAATAGGGAGGCTATTCGAACTTGTGGGCTTTATTGTCCGTCAGTTTGGAGGCACGGCTGATGTACGGGAGCTTAACAACGTCCTCAGATCTAGGAGCAGGAATGCTGGGTCTCAGACGCAGCTTCAGAAGATGTTCTCTCGTTTTGTTGCGAAGTTCGGCTATTGCGGTGGGCTCGACATCGAGGATGTGTTCACGCGCCTGCAGGCTGAGATTGACAGGCACCCGATACTAAGTCCTGAACTGCTGCGAGCGCGCGACCAATTGGTGCGGCTAATCATCCACAAGCTGTCGCACTCGTGCGGAGGTCACTACTCCCTGGACTATCTGAAGCTGGTCAATAGACTCAAACCCCATGACGCTGTAATCACATTCAACTGGGATGACCTGATTGACAAGGCCTTCACTTCATTAACAGAGGTAACGTCCGCCCTCGTCGCTTCACTTGCTGCTGTCTCTCAGTCCGATGCAGACCGTAGCGTCTGGCAAGGTGCTCGCGTCCTGCATGCGGAGGATTTCCCATCGAAGTCGGAGGAAAGCAATGTCCCTCTTTATCTAAAGCTGCATGGGTCGGTGACCTGGTTTTCATGTCCGCGACAGGACTGCCCAGCGCACAATATCGTTTTTCATGCCCCTGAATTCACTCGGCACTCCGCTTCTTCCGATTCCAGAAAGCTAGCCGAGGGTCATGCGGTCGAGTCATACTACAATTGGAACGATGCCCCGACGTGTCCGGCGTGCGGCGTGAGTATGCACCGGGTTATGATTCCCCCTATCATATCCAAGCCATATGAGGCGTATCCTGCTGTAAGAAAGTCATGGGCTCTAGCATATCGACTACTAGAACACACTGATAGGGTTGTGAGTATCGGGTACAGCTATCGAGAGGCTGATGTGTACAGCAACTGGCTGCTAGCTTCGTCTCTTCGAAAGCGCAAGCTCAAAGCCCCTTCCAAGACAACTCCTGTTCAGATCGAAGTTGTAGATAGAGACCCTACTCCCCCGGCGAAAAGACTCGAGCGCATTGTCGCTGACTGGGCGAGAGTCACTCCCGTCAAACTGGAGTTCGAAAAGTGGACCGACCAGCAGTAACCGCAACGGTCTGGATGTCGATTATTGAAGCCTACATCTCCTCCCCCCCCGCAAACAACACATACGGCTCGGTTTCGCGGGAGAGCATTTCGCGCATGGCCTTGAGCGCCGGGGCCAGCAGGGCGTAATCCACCTTCGTGTCCTTCTGCCAGCGGCGGAGGCAGCGCACCGCGTCCCCGCGCACGCCCCAGTCCTCGGCATTGAGATCCGCCGCGACCGCAGCGACCAGCGCTTCATCGGGAGGACTCGCGAATCGCGCCAGCGCAGAGAGGAGCGTTCTCCGCGCCCGCAGGGAGAGACCGCTTCCCCCGATTACATCGCCTCGCACCTGCTCGCCATACGCGCTTTCATGCTCCACCAGTTGATTCACCAGCGCCTCGCGCACACTCATCAGCGGGTAATCCAGCAGCCTACGAAGCTGCGGGTAGCAGTCGGCCTCCAGCTTGGTGAGCACGCTCATCGCCGCCATTATCAGCGGCTCCTCGCTATCCGGGCTCAGGTATCCGATGAGCATCTCGTCGGCGGCGTGGCTCCCAATCTGCCCTAGCACGCCGATGGCGCGACGCCGCATCTCCTCATCATCCAGGAACC
>Ga0136651_10001609_pt1 | contig 12449 bp, 12 predicted proteins | sample Mar14236cmmetaG_FD_94867 | JGI IMG/M metagenome (GOLD analysis project Ga0136651, IMG submission 94867) | Marine hydrothermal vent microbial communities from Guaymas Basin, Gulf of California to study Microbial Dark Matter (Phase II) - Marker... ...
GAAAAGGTCCGGCTGATTTAATCCTTCCAGATCTAACTAACTAAGCAAAGTTAATCAGTGGCTATATTTTAAGGAATATCTGAAAAATAAAAATGTTTTTGATAAATACAAATTTAATTTAAATTGATATTTTTATTATAACTAGACTCTAAAACTACCTGAAGTAATTGGGAGAAATAAGAATTTTAAAGGAGGTGGTTGAAATAAGGTAAATAAAATATGTTTAAAGTTTATTTACTTAAAGACCAACAAATATTACTCGAAGTGTCGAAAGCACCATGGATATACTTGCAAGTTATCAACGTTTCTAATAAATTAAAAAGATAAGGAGAATTTATAAAATGAAACTTAGATATTTTGGAAGATTAGTATTGTTTCTATTTTTGTTTACCATGGTATTGTTTCAGCTTTCCTATAATTGTGTTGTAGTTGAAGCTAAAGCAATAACCTTAACTGTTAGTCATGTTTTGGGACCCACCCATCCTTACCAACCTGGGTTTGAAAAAATGGCTGAAATTGTAGAGGCAAGGACCAATGGAGAGATAAAATTTAAAATTTTCCACAGTGCGAGCCTTGCAGAAGAAGAGGAAGCAATTGAAGGATTACAAATGGGTACTATCGACATAACAACTGTATCAGCAGCTCCATTAACCGGTTTTGTAAAAGAATACATGGCTTGTGATTTTCCTTTTATGTTTTCATCCCCTCAAGAAGCATTTAATTTTTATGACGGCGAGATAGGAGATATTTTATTGGAAAAAACCACACCTATAGGATTAATTGGATTATGTTGGTGGGAAAATGGTTTTAGAAACTTAACTAATTCAATTAGACCTATTATTAGTCCAGAGGATATGAAGGGTCTAAAAATAAGAACGATGAACAGCCCAGTACATATGGCATCTGTGAGAGCGCTTGGGGCTAGTGCGGTTCCCATTGCTTTTGGAGAACTATACAGTGCATTGCAACAAGGAGTTGTTGATGGGCAAGAGAATCCGGTAGCCAATATACATGCAATGCGATTTTATGAAGTTCAAAAATATTTAACTTTAACTAGACATTTTCATGATCCCTCGCCCACTTTTATTAGTGCAAAAACTTGGAATAAACTTAGCGAAGAACAAAGAAAAATTATTAAAGAAGCGTCAATAGAAGCTAGAGATTATATGCGTCAGCTTGGAATTGACCAAGAGGATGCTCTAATAGAGGATTTAAAGAAAAATGGAATGGAGGTTATTGATCTTACTCCTGAGCAACTCGATGCTTTTAAAGAAGCTACAAAAAACGTTTGGAAAGACTTTGAAGATAAAATAGGAAAAGACTTTTTAGATAAATTCTTAAATGCATTGCCTTAAATAGATTATTAGTGGGCGGTTAAATTATTTGCTAAATTATTGCATAAATTATAAACTGCCCACTAATAAAATTTTATAAGGGAAAGGAGGCGTTGATTTTGGTTCAATCTTTTTTGTCAAATAGACAAAAAAATAAAAAGCAAAAAATTAATTTTAGTTTAATTCAAAAAAAAATAGAAATAGGTATTCCTTTAGTCTGTATGATTTTAATGACTTCTATAATATTTATTCAAGTAGTTGGACGCTATTTATTCCATTACTCTATTAGTTGGTCAGAGGAAGTTGGTAGATATCTTGTGATTTGGATAACTTTCGGGGGATCTGCTCTTGCCTTTAGAAAAGGTGCCCATATTGGCGTTAATGCTTTGGTTAATATTTTACCAACTAAAATTCGTTATAACGTTAAACTCTTTTCTCAAGTTACCACAATAGGTTTTTTTATAATTTTGGGGTATTACGGAATGCTCCATACAGTAAACCAAATTATTCATTTGCAATTAGGACCGGCAACCAGACTTCCTATGGCTATACCCTATTCTGCTATCCCTATAGGGTCTGTATTAGCGATTTTTTATTTGATTAATAAAATTATTCGAGATATTAAAAACAATAACAAGGAAAGTAAAAAAATATGATAGCTATAATTTTATTTGGTTCACTCATATTAAATTTAGCAATTGGGATGCCAATTGCTGTGGCAATTGGCATGTCAGCATTAGTTTCTTTTTTATATATGGGGTTTCCTCTCGCGGCTTTGGCAGCAAGAATGTTTGCAGGTGTAAATAGCTTTACGTTATTAGCAATTCCATTTTTTATGCTTGCTGGTTCATTAATGAGTGAGGGGGGAATGTCTAAACGCTTAATTCGCCTTGCTAATGCAATTGTTGGAATATTACCCGGAGGACTTGCCCATGTTCAAGTGTTAGCCTCAATGTTCTTTGCAGCGTTATCTGGTTCTTCACCAGCTACAACTGCAGCTATTGGATCAACACTTATTCCCGAGATGAGCAAAAAAGGATATCCTAGAGAATTTTCTGCAGCAGTTCAATCAGTGGCTGGTACAATAGGAACAATTATTCCGCCTAGCATCCCAATGGTTGTATTTGGCGTAGTAGGCGCTCAATCCATCGGAAAGCTTTTTGCGGCCGGTTTTATTCCTGGCATAATATATGGCCTTGCTTTAATGATAATAATTTATTTTATTTCTAAAAAAAGGAAATATGGCAGTACTACAGAATTCTCTTTTGGAGAATGCTGGGTTTCTTTTAAAGATTCGTTTTGGGCATTATTAGTACCAATTATTATTCTAGGGGGAATATATTCTGGTATATTTACTCCAACAGAAGCAGGAGCCGTGGCATGTGTATATGGTTTATTTGCTGGAGTATGTATTTATAAAGAATTAAATTTTAATAATCTCCCAATAGTATTTACTACGGCTGCAATTAATACTGCCATGGTATTGTTGATAATTTCCGCCGCCTCAGTTTTTTCATGGATATTGAACATTGAAGGTGTAGCTGCTTTAGTTGGGAACTGGTTTATTAGCACATCTAGTGGTCAAACTATCTTTTTATTATTAGTAATTGTGTTACTACTATTTATGGGGTGTTTTATGGAGACGGTAGCTTGTGTTTTAATAATAACTCCAATCTTGTTACCCGTTGCCATTTCTCTTGGTATTGATCCTATACATTTTGGAATTGTTGTTGTAATGACTCTTTCTCTCGGTATGTCTACACCACCGGTCGGTGAGAATCTTTATATCGCAGCTAGTATTGCTAATGTTTCTTTTGAAAAATTAGTGAAAAATATTTGGCCCTTTATTATCACTGCTATAATTGTAATACTTTTAGTAGCTTTTATACCTCCCATTAGTATGTTTTTACCAAATTGTTTGTATTAACATTTTTTTTACGGTGAATAATTAAAAAACGTATTTCGTTTAAAAGTACGCGTTACACTGTGGGGTATAAATAAAGATTTGTAAGTTTATCCTATAATATGATGTATATAGTAAAAATGAGAGGAAATTTTTGTACATATAATTTAAGCAATGATGATTATTTTAGATTGTCGTAATATTGGAGGCAAGACGTATGTTTCCTAAAATGATAAGGGTTCAGCAGATTTTTGATGCTCCTTATATTTCAAATTTAAGAAAGGTTACCATTGCCAATCTCTCGAAGTTTGCCCGCTCTTCTCAAATGGAATCTTTAGAAGGAAAGAGAATAGGTATAACTGCTGGAAGTCGTGGCATTAATAATATTATCTCTATCCTAGAAGCTATGTCATGGTTTGTCAAAAATAGAGGTGGAGTTCCTTACCTTATTCCTAGCATGGGAACTCAGGGTGGAGGATGTATCGATGGGCAGTTGGATATTCTAGAGAGTCTCGGAATTACAGAACAATCCATTGGAGCTGAAATTATCAAGAATATCCACACTTCCTTATTGGGTTATTCATCATTAGGAATTCCTGTCTTCCTGAATGAGGCAGCCTTGAATTTAGATGGCATTGTGGTTGTGAACCGAATAAAACCTCATACTGACTTTACCGGCGGTATCGAAAGTGGAATTTGTAAAATGTTTGCAATCGGTCTGGGTGGGCCTCAAGGAGCATTAACAGCCCATTCATATGCCATGAAAAAAGGCTATGAGCAAACTATTACCGATATTGCAAAGACAATGATTGATAATCTTAATGTCATTGCTGCCGTTGGAATACTGGAAAATTGGAAAGGGCAGGTATCGCACATTGAACCTTTTTCTCCTAAAGAAATTTTTAGTAAGGAGCCACAATTACTTGCCCTTGCTAAGAAAAATCTTGTCAAACTTCCTGTTAATGAACTAGATGTATTAATTATAGACGAGATAGGAAAAAATATTTCAGGTACAGGAATGGATACTAAAGTAGTTGGGAGAATAATGGTTAAAGGACAAAAAGAGCCAGAAAAACCTACTATTTCAAGAATTGTTGTTCTTGATATTACAGATGAATCCCATGGAAATGCAATAGGATTAGGATTGGCTGATATCACGACCAGAAGAGCTTTTAATAAAATCGATTTGAATATAACTGCATTTAATTCAGTAGGTTCGATGACTCCAGAGCAAGGAAGGATTCCTGTCGTTATGAATTCTGATAAAGATGCTGTAAATGCAGCTTTAGACAGCCTAGGTGCCATAAAACATGAAGAAAGCAGGATTATTCACATAAGGAACACCTTGTTTATGGAAGAGATGGAGGTCTCGTTACCCCTTTTAAAAGAACTCTCTTCGCGTGATTCTATTCGTATTCTTGGTACATCTCACCCCTTAAATTTTTCTTCTAAGGGTTTTCTTCCCAGGATTTAAATTATGAATCTATTTTTCTGTAGTATAAAGGATGAATCGGAATGAATCAGGCCATTCAAATAAACCAAAAAGATAATGTGGCTACAGTTATTCAGGATGTATCTATAAATCAAAAAGTTGCAATCATAGATAAAGATAGTAATGTTTTGATGGTTCTAAATGCCAGAACTTCTATTGAACTTGGTCACAAGATCGCGCTTCGGGATATTACCAGAGGCGAATTAGTATTTAAATACGGTTTTCCTATTGGCAAGGCTACGGTAAACATAAAGTTAGGAAGTCATGTACATATTCACAATATTGAAAGTCAGAAAGGGAGAGGAGATTTGGAGAAAATAAGCCAAGATGAAAAAAGGGGTTGTTAATGAATGGTTTTTCGAATTTTAGAGGTTTTAAAAGATCTGATGGTTCTGTTGGAATTAGAAATCATATAGCAATAATCTCTACTGTTGCATGTGCGAATCATGTCGTTGATTCCATAGCACAAGGTTATCCAAATGCAGTTCCAATAACTCATCAACATGGCTGTGATCAACTAGGGAAAGATCTGGATCTTTTCTTTAATACTTTACTAGGTATAGCTAAAAATGGGAATGTCGCGGCAGTGCTAGTCGTGGGACTTGGGTGTGAAGAGATTAGTGCTTTTAACCTTGCCAAATCAATAACAAAAATTGGAAAACCTGCCGCTTCTTTAATGATTCAGGAAGTCGGGGGAACTTCAGCTTCCATACTTGAAGGCAAGAAGAGGCTGAAATTTCTTTGTTCATCGCTAACATTAAAAGAAGAAGATATAGATTTCAGTAAATTGATTATTGGTTTGAAGTGTGGTGGTTCAGATTTTAGTTCGGGCATTATTACAAATCCTGCTGTTGGAGAAGCTGTTGATTTGCTGCTTCAAAAAGGGGCTAAAGTAGTTTTTGGAGAAACTACAGAGTTATTAGGCGCAGAAGAAGTTATTCGGCAGAAAGCACAATCTAATAAGATAAAAACCTTTATTTTAGATAAGATATATGCAGTTGAAGAATCTGCAATTTTGATGAGAGTAGATATTAGAGGGGCTCAGCCTTCACCCGGAAATATTGAAGGTGGGTTATCAACCATTGAAGAAAAGTCATTGGGTGCTGTGTGCAAAATAGGAAATTCTAAAATTAACAATGTGTTAAACTTTGCTCAACCATGTTGCAAGCCAGGGTTAAGTTTCATGGATACCCCTGGGAATGATATTTTGACGATGGCAGGGTTAGCTGCAGGGGGTGCACAGGTAATTATTTTTACAACAGGTCGAGGTACTCCTATGGGATTTGCTACTGTTCCCGTAATAAAGGTTTGTGCTTCACCAAAGACAGTTCATGTTATGAAAGAAAATATTGATGTGGACATCTCTCCATTCTTTTTTGGAAAGATTTCATTATCTGAAGCAGGTAGGATTGTATTTGACTCTGTAATTGAGACTGCAAGAGGAAAACACACCAAAGCCGAAATCTTAGGCCATAGAGAATTCGGGATACGTAGAATTGGTCCTACTCTTTAATTAATGTGAGAACAGCAAACTTGTTATATAAACATTAATTCTCGAGTTTTCCCATAATTATTGTAAGAGGAAGAAGGTGAAAATAATAATAAAAAAGACAAAAAGTTATTTAGCGAAAATTCAAAGGATAAAAGCTGTTGGCCCAGAGGTTGAACCTTTACTTTATGGAGCAGGGTGGATGATTGAAGATTTTAAAAAACCTCAAATATTAGTTGAAAGTACTTATGGAAGTAGTCATCCAGGAAGCAAGCATCTAAACGATCTTGCAGAAATGGTTTCTGTTGGGATTTATACATCTGGAGGTAAACCGGCTTTATTTTATGTTTCTGATATTTGTGATGGAATAGCAACTGCTCATGATGGAATGAATTATTCTCTTGTTTCTAGGGAAATAATTTCAGCAATGGTAGAAATCCATGCCAGTGTTTTCCCAGCTGATGGTCTTGCTTTGCTTTCCACTTGTGATAAGGCTATTCCAGCCCACCTTATGAACATGGCCCGTTTAGATATACCAGCGATCCATGTTCCAGGGGGATCAATGAATCCGGGGCCAGATTTTTTATCCCCTGAAAAATGCTATGAATGCCTTGATCTTGTTAATGAGGGGAAAATGACCGAAGAAGAACAGAGATACTATCAGATAAATGCATGCCCAACTAATGGTGCTTGCCAATATATGGGAACAGCTAGTACCATGCAGTGTCTTTCTGAAGCACTAGGGCTTTCTCTCCCTGGGAATGCTTTAGTACCAGCCAACTCCAATATGGCAAAAAGATATGCAAATAGAGCAGGAAAGCAGATAATGGACCTCGTTCAAAGAGGGATTAAACCTAGGCACATTTTAACCAAAGAGGCATTTGAAAATGCCATAGCCGTTCATTCGGCCATTGGTGGCTCAACCAATGCATTAATACATCTTCCTGCTATTGCAAATCAATTAGGCATTAAGCTAGGACCGGATATTTTTAATGCTATCAATGAAAAAGTTCCAGTATTAGTAGATATTAAAACAAGCGGCAGATGGCCGTCTCAATTTCTTTGGTACGCAGGCGGCATTCCAGCTGTTATGAGAGAAATAAAAGATTTTCTTTGCCTGGATTGTATGTCTATTACAGGGAAAACATTGGGGGAGAACCTGAATGAATTTGAGAAGGGAAATTTTTTCAAAAGAAGACAATTTTATTTACATAACTTTAATCTAAAAGTCAACGATATAATTAGGCCTATTGAAAACCCTCTTTATCCAGAGGGTGGGATGAGAGTCTTGAGGGGTAACCTTGCTCCTGGCGGAGCGGTTATCAAACATTCTGCCTGTGCAAAAGAAATGTTTGTTCATATTGGTCCTGCAAGGGTATTCAATTCGGAGGAAGATGCTGTGGAGGCGATTCTTACGAAGAGAATCAAATCTGGTGATGTAATAATTATAAGATTTGAAGGTCCTAAGGGTGCGGGAATGCCAGAAATGTTGAGGACGACCGAGGCTATATATACCAATCCTGCCCTGGTTGCTACCACAGCTTTAGTTACAGATGGAAGATTTTCGGGTGCAACTAGAGGACCTGCAATTGGGCATGTTTCTCCTGAAGCAGCAGAAGGAGGACCAATAGCTTTAGTAGAAGAAGGAGATATGATCAAAATTGACGTTCCCAATAAAAGAATTGACATTATTGGGATCTCTTCTAAAGAGAAAACTGAAAAATACGTTGAAAAGGTTTTACAAAAAAGAAAAAAACCATGGATTAATCCACTGAATCCCAAAAAAGGAGTTCTTAAAATATTTGAAAAATTGGCTAGTTCCCCTATGGATGGCGCTTCTATTTTTTAGAAAATTTCAAGGGGAGATTGCTAACATTTTTTCTGTTTAGTCAAATTGTTCTATTTTAAGGTTTATATTACTGTATTTGTAAATTTTGTTTTCTATGAATTTTGGGGGTGAGAATATTTGAATATAATTATTCCAATCAAACAAGTACCAGAGACAAGTAATGTTAAAATGGATGAAGAAACTGGCACAATGGTTAGAGAAGGGGTTGAGAGCATAGTTAACCCTCTGGATCTCTATGCCATTGAGGTAGGAATTCAGTTGAAAGAAGAACATGGAGGAAAGGTTAGAGTAATAACTATGGGTCCCACATCAGCAGAAAGGGCCTTAAAAGAAGCAATAGCCATGGGATGTGATGATGGGATATTAATATCAGGACGTGAATTTGCTGGATCAGATACTAGAGCGACTTCCTATGTTTTAGCAGAAACTATTAAAAAAATAAAAGATTATGATTTAATTCTGGCTGGTGAACGGGCCACAGATGGTGATACAGGCCAGGTAGGGCCCGGAATAGCTTCTTTCTTGGGTCTGCCCGTAGCTACCTATACCAGTAAGGTTGTTGAAATAAATAGTAAAAATATTATAGTAGAAAGGTTAATTGAAGAGGGGTACGAAACCTTGAAGATGCCATTGCCTGCTTTATTGACTGTGGTTAAAGAAATAAGCTATCCCCGTCTTCCTACTTTAAGAGGTAAACAAAAGGCTAAAAAAACGGATATTCCAGTATGGTCAAAGAATAATATGGAATTAAATGAATCAGAATTAGGACTCAATGGTTCAGCTACCAGAGTAGTAAAAATTGCTCATCCTAAAGTTGTTAGAAAAGGGACAATTCTTAAGGTAAGTGATGAAAAGACTTTAAATGAAGCTGTTAGTCGAATGATAAAATTTATGCGTGAAAAAGAATTAATTTAAGGAGAAAACTATCAATGGATTATAATGGTGTTTGGACTATAGCAGAGACAAATCGAGGAAAAATTAAAGAAGTATCATTTGAGTTATTAAACAGAGGGCGAAAGTTAGCTGATAAATTAGGCACAGAATTAGCCTCAGTTTTAATTGGCAATAATATTAATAATGATGATGTTCAGGAACTTATTTATAGAGGAGCAGATAAAGTATATGTAATTAATGATCCCCAGTTAGAGAATTTTATTGTTGAAAATTATACTAATGTCCTGAAAGATTTAGTAAATGAATATAAACCAGAAATTATAATTGCTGCAGCTACTACTAGTGGACGAACTCTAATGCCCTATTTGGCTATAAAGGTTAATGCAGGATTAACCGCTGACTGTACTGGACTTGATATTGAAGAAGAAACAGGTAACCTTTTGCAGACAAGACCGGCCATTGGCGGTAATATTTTGGCTACAATTAAGACGCCTGAAAATAGGCCACAGATTGCTACAGTAAGGCCTAAATCGACCAGACCTGCTCCCAAGGATGATAGCCGAATTGGTGAGATTATTAATATTGTACTCAAACCTGAGTTGATTGATGGTAGAGTCGAAAGCTTAGGCTATAAGAAAGATGAGCAAGAAGATGTAAATATTCAGGATGCAGATATAATAATTTCTGGTGGTAGAGGTTTGAAGAAAGCAGAAAATTTTGGCCTGATTCGTGAACTAGCTCAACATCTACATGGAGTTGTTGGGGCATCCAGAGACGCAGTAGACAGGGGTTGGATTTCATACCCCCACCAGGTCGGTTTAAGTGGAAAAACAGTAACCCCTAAATTATATATAGCTGTGGGTATTTCAGGGGCTATTCAACATTTAGCTGGTATGAAGACAGCAGATAATATTATTGCTATCAATAATGACCCTGAGGCACCAATCTTTAAAGTAGCTGATTTTGGGATAGTAGGGGATCTGTTTGAATTTTTACCAATGCTAAATGAGCAATTGGAAAAGGAGGCTAATGGAGATGAAATACAATCCAGTAACAAAGAAAATTATTGATGAGTTAATTGAGATTGTAGGCAAGAAAAATGTTATTAGTGATAATGAAAAGATGGAAGCTTATTCTCATGATGAAACTCCTCCACAATATGCTCATATGCCAGATGTAGTTGTAACCCCACGAACTTCAGAGGAGATTGCTAAAATAGTGAAGCTAGCTAACCTTGAATTGATCCCAATAACTCCTCGAGGAGGAGGAACGGGGCTTTCAGGAGGAGCTATACCTACATTTGGAGGGATTGTTCTTTCTTTGGAGAGAATGAATAAAATTATTGAAATAGATTATAAGAATATGATGGCAGTAGTAGAACCAGGTGTTGTAACCAGTGAAATTAATACTCCCATTAATGAACACGGATTGTTTTATGCAGGATATCCTATGAGTGTGGAGTCCTGTTTTATTGGTGGTAATGTTGCAGAAGATGCAGGGGGAGGTAAGGCGGTAAAATATGGAGTTACAAGCAGGTATATAATGGGTCTAGAAATAGTTACCCCTACTGGTGAAATAATCCAATTAGGAGGAAAACTTGTAAAAGATGTAACCGGTTATAATCTTAAGCAGTTGATAGTTGGTTCTGAAGGTACTCTTGGTATAGTTACAAAAATCATATTAAAATTAATGCCTATGCCAAAATTCATGGTAGATTTGTTGGTTCTTTTTGTAGATACAAAATCTGCAATTAGAGTAGTTCCTAAGATCATGATGGAGGGAGGGATAACTCCAACTTCTATTGAATATATGGATCGACTTTCGGTAAAAACTTCTTGTGAATATTTAAACGAAAAGCTTCCCTATCAAAATGCTGGAGCAATGTTGATAATTGAATTTGATGGCAATAGATCGGAACAAGTCCAGGCGGATGCAGATTTGATTGGTGAGCTTTGTTTTCAGAATGGTGCTATTGAGGTCTACGTAGCGGATAATTATACGACTAGAGAAAGAATATGGAGCGTAAGAAGAAATATTGATGAAGCTCTTAGAGGGATAAGCCCAGTTCAGACAGACGAAGATACAGTGGTTCCTATCGCATCAATACCAGAATTTACCATAGAAGTCGAGAGGATAGCAAATAAATATAATATCCTTATCCCGAACTTTGGGCACGCTGGAGACGGAAATCTTCATCCTACGCTTTTGAAAAATCCAAATTCTAGTATGGAAGAGTGGTTTGAAATTGAAGAGAAAGCTTTGTTTGATATTTACAGTCTTTGCCACAGGCTTGGAGGAAAGATTACCGGTGAACATGGGGTAGGATGTAAAAGAAAAAAATATCTTAATATAGTCACAAGTCAAACTGAAGTAGAATTAATGAAAAAGATAAAAATGGCTCTTGATCCTAACAATATCATGAATCCAGGTAAAATATTTGATATAAATGACAACACCTAATTCTAATCCAAATTATAAGGACTAGTAAGTTGTTACGGTGAGGCCATAAGAATTCTTTTATTAGATACATTATTTGCATCTTATAACCCAGGCGATGTGGCTAATGCTACTACTTATTTTTTCCCAGTAAGATTTAAGAAAGTAAATGGCCTTAATGTCGAAAAAATGTTTAATAAGGACATTAGATTTTTGAATCTACTAATTGAAGCGGGGAGGGAATTAGTAGAAAAAGGAGTAAGAGCCATTACTGGCGATTGTGGATTTATGGCTCTATCCCAATGGAGCGGCAGTTCAAGAGGCTGTAAATCTTCTGGTTTTTGATTTTGTCACCATAATAAACTATGTCTATATGAAGAAACTTATGGAGGTGTATGTGGATCAAAAGCTGTGATTGAAGGAGGGGTTCTCGAAAATCCCCAGGTAAATGCTGTAATGGCTTTGTATTTATGGACACCCACAAAGATATTTATATAAGGGTGGAAAGAATAATCAAGAGAAGCTAGAAAAAAATTTGAAAAAATAGCAAAAGTAATATGCAAAGCCCCTAGAGCAGATTATGAACTAAAATTTAATATTGAAGATGATGCAGTTATTAATGATTCTGATATAACAGAATTAGTAAGATCTACAGCCGAAAAAGTCTTATGTAGTAGCAAGATAGTTATACCTTATATGTGTACTGATAGTGAGGATTTTTCTGAATTTGCAGATAGGGTTCCGAGTGTCTTCTACTTTGTTGGAGCTGGCAGTATAGAAAAAGAATCCCATTACCCTCATCATAATCCACGTTTTAATATCGATGAGGATGCAATGTTAATTGGACTCGAAATACATGTTCGCAGTGCGTTAGAATTTTTTAATAAATAGCAAATGAGTAATTTTAATACAGAGTAAAATACATAAAAAAAATAAAAATAAGGAGGCAACCAAATGAAATCAGATCTACAAATAGCTCAAGAAGCTAAGTTAAAACCGATTACTGAAATTGCTGCATCTATCGGGATAAGAGAAGATGAATTAGACCTCTA
>Ga0136651_10001610_pt1 | contig 12447 bp, 6 predicted proteins | sample Mar14236cmmetaG_FD_94867 | JGI IMG/M metagenome (GOLD analysis project Ga0136651, IMG submission 94867) | Marine hydrothermal vent microbial communities from Guaymas Basin, Gulf of California to study Microbial Dark Matter (Phase II) - Marker... ...
TGCAACCCTGGTTTTTTCTTTTGTGGGTTATAAAACTCAGGAAATTTCCATATCGGGAAAAACCATTGTCAATGTAACATTGGAACAAGAGACTATAGGACTTAGTGAGGTAGTAGTAACTGCCCTTGGTATTTCACGTGAAAAAAAGACACTGGGATATTCTGTTCAGGATGTAGGTAATGAAGAATTAGCGGAAGTAAAACCTTTAAATGTGGTAAATGCACTGTCGGGCAAGGTTGCCGGTGTTCAAATCACGAATGCTACAGGTGCCGTGGGTGGTGCTTCGCGTATCGTGATCAGGGGAGAAAGTTCTTTTACGAATAGTCAACCATTATGGGTAGTAGACGGAACTCCCTTTATCAATTTTGAATCGACTAAGGATCCTATGAGTGGAGCAGATTTTGGTAATGGTGCATTGGATCTTGATCCTAGCAATATCGAATCAATAACTGTTTTGAAAGGTGCTAATGCTGCTGCGATATATGGAAGCAGGGCAGCAAATGGTGTAATTTTGGTAACCACAAAAAGAGGAAAAGCAGCAAAAGGTTTTGGTGTTGAAGTCTCTTCTTCTTTAACTTTTGCTGTAAATCCTTATCTTCCTTACTATCAAAATAAGTATGGCGGAGGTAGAAATGGAAGTGAATACTATTGGAAGAAGTACAATGAAGATAATGGCACAAATTTATCATACCAGGAATATGCTGAGCAGTTCGGATACTATTATGTTGATGGAAGAAACGGTGTAAATGATGGTACTCCTTCAAGCTGGGGTCCACGATTGGATATAGGCCTTATGTTACCCCAATTTGACAGTCCAATTGATCCAAACACCGGTGAAAGGATTGCTACACCATGGGTATCTCATCCGAATAATGTGAGAGATTTTTATGAAACCGGTATCACCTCTGATAATTCTGTTGCTTTCTCAAAATCAGGAGATCTGGGTTCTTTGAGAGTTTATTTTAATGATAACAGGGTAAAAGGAACCTTGCCCAATACTGATTATCGCAAAAATACAATCGGTTTCAACAGTGATTTAAAATTGAATGAGCGGTTAAAGGTCAGCTCTAACGTATCTTATATAATCAATGCGAGTGATAATTTGCCGGCACAGGGTTATTATGGTGATGCACCAAACAATCCTCAATCAGGAGTAACGTTTATGCCTCGCCAGGTTGATATTAAAAAGTTAAAAGAACACTGGAATGAAGTTATGCCATCCGGGATGCCCTATAATTTTGGAGTTGGTGAAACACCAAATCCTTATCTGCAAGCGCATAACACCAATGCCAGGGATAGAAATCGACTTTTCGGAAATGTAAACATAGATCTGAAATTGGCAGATTGGTTAACACTGAGAGGACGTGCCGGAACAGATTTTTATTATGAGCACAGGAAAAGTATTGTATTGGCGCTTACCTACAGGGCAACTGATGGCTCTGGACTGGGGGGCACATTTGATGAGTCAAATATCATGGGTTCAGAGACAAACTATGATTTGCTGGCCATGTTTGACAAAGGATTTGGAGACTTCAGGATTGACGGGACAATTGGTGGCAACTTGAGGAATACCAGAAGAGACACGAAAAATATATCTGCAAATGATCTTGTAGTACCTGACCTGTTTACAATTGGTAATGCAAAAGGAGTACAGGGAGTTGGGCAGTACAGAAGCGAGAAGGAAACTCAGAGTGTCTTTGGTTCTGCTAATCTTTCTTATAAGGATTATCTGTTCTTGTCCGTCACTGGTCGTAACGACTGGAGTTCAACACTTCCGCCGGATGAATGGTCCTATTTTTATCCCTCCTTCAGTTTGGGATTTGTATTTACAGATGCATTTAATATCTCTTCGGACATATTCACTTATGGTAAGCTGCGTGGAGGATGGGCCAGCGTAGGCAGGGATACTAATCCTTATATGCTTCAGCCAACATATCAGCAATACGGATCACTCTGGGAAGGGAATGGCTTATATGTTCTGCCGGGTACATTACCTAACCAGATGCTGAAACCTGAATCTACCAAATCAACTGAGATTGGTGGTGAATTCAGATTTTTTCAGAACAGGCTTGGACTTGATATTTCATACTATGATGTGAAGAATCAAAATCAGATACTCAATGTTGCTGTTTCGAACGCATCAGGTTATAATAGTGTAACGATAAATGCAGGAGAAATTCAAAATCAGGGTGTTGAGATTATATTGAATGCAACACCCATACGAACAAATAGATTCTCCTGGGATATTGATATTAACTGGGCGAAAAACAAAAACAGGGTGAACTCGCTTTATGGGGATCTTGAAACATACAGGATATCGTCAATGTGGGGATCTTCGATTGAAGCCCGCCCGGGTGAGCCATTTGGTACTATAATTGGTACTAAAATGCGAAGAGATGATGACGGAAATCTTTTGGTCAACGATAAAGGTAGAATACTCAGAGATAAAAATCAAGAGGTTGGTAATGTTACTCCTGACTGGGTCGGTGGTATGACCAATACATTCAGATATAAGAATATCTCGTTACGCTTCCTGATTGACACCAAAATGGGTGGAGACATTGTTGCAGGTACCATTCGTTGGGGAGGTTCTGGCGGAGCACTTAAGTATACAGCTGACGACAATATCAGGGAAACAGGAGTTATTTGGGATGCTGTTAGAGAAAGTGACGGTGCAAAAAATGATACCAGGATAAGTGGCGCCCAATGGGTAAGCGATTGGTCCAGGACAGTGGAAAACTGGGTGATGGACGGTTCATATGTAAAATTACGCGAAGTGAGTCTTGGATATACCTTGCCTGTAAGTAAGATGGGTAATCTGGGAAATTATGTGAATAATGTAAGATTATCCGTAATCGGCAGAAATCTTGCTATTCTTTACCACAGCCCTGAAAATAAGTTTGGAATTGATCCCGAAGTAGGATCCGGAAATAGTCTTAGAGGATTGGGTTATGAGCAAATGACAGTACCTGTGTCGAGGGAATTTGGAGCAAGACTTTCTTTCTCATTTTAATTTACGGATACATATAATCAACGCAGAAAAAAATTAAAATTTAAACAAATGAAAAAAATATATAAATATCTATTGCCTTTTGTCTCACTTATCTTTTTATTGAGTGCATGTACAAAAGATTTCGTAGAGATGAACACGGATCCCAATGCTCCGGTGGACGTTCCTCTTGAGAACGAACTGGCAGGAGCCATGATAAAATTCGATGGTGGATTTATGCCGATTTCCAATAATAATATTATGCTTAGTGTAAATTATGTAGGTGGCAGGTGGGGGAATGCTTACCCTCCGGATATTTCCAGTACCTATCAGAATTGGACAAGCGAAAACTGGGGGGGGTATTATACCACCATGACTAATCTAAACGACATCATTGCCAAAGCTACAGAAGCTGAAGCTCACAATATGTTGGCTGCCGCGCTTACTTACAGGGCCGAAATTACGCAGATTGCCACAGACAGGTGGGGTGAAATGCCCTATTACGAAGCATGTAAAGCATCAGAAGGTGTATTGCGCCCTGCATACGATGATCAGGAAACGATATATTCTGAAATAATCAAAGACTTAAAAACAGCCGCAGATATTTTTAAAGAAGGATACGATGACCCGATTGGTACCGTGGATCCTTTCTACCATGGAGATGTATCTAAATGGCAAAAACTATGTAATTCTTTACGTTTGCGCGTAGCTGTACGTATTTCATTTGTGGATGAAGCTACTGCCAAATCAATTATTTCAGAAGTTCTGGGGAATCCTACTGATTATCCCATCTCTGAAGACATTGATGACAGGGCTGAGATCACTTATGCCGGAGACAATACATGGGGAGTTGGCTTTTGGTATTGGAACAACCTGCTTCTGCACAGTGGTCCGGGAGAACGTATTGTGAATATTTTGAAAGCCTATAATGATCCACGTCTTCCAAGGATTGCTGAACCTGCAATTTCTGATGGTGAATACAGAGGTACTTCAAGAGTTGGCCGTAGCCAGGAGTATGAAGTTGAAGATATCTCCTATTTCCAGAGGAACTATTATGTTGTTAATGGCACAACAGGTCCCAATATTCACTACAGACACTCGGAAGTGTGCTTTAACAAAGCAGAATTTTTCTTGCGGGGATTATATCCAGGCGGAGATGCTGCTGCCCAACAGGCCTATGAAGAAGGGGTTTACTCATCTATGAAAGAGTTGTCGATTATGGTCGATGGAACCCCACAAATTGCAGATGATGTAATTGATGCATATCTTGCAAGTGATTCAACATCGTGGAGTGGAACCACTCAGGAAAAACTGAGAAAGATATGGATACAGAAGTATATTGCCATGTGCTTCATGCAAAATGAGCCATGGGCTGAAATGAGAAGAACTGATACTCCAACGGATTATCCTGCAGTAGGTTGCTACTATCCTAACCATAACAGAGGACCTTTCCGTTGTCCCTATCCTGCTGATGAAGAACTGATGAATTCTGAGAATTCTAAGCCTTATTTTGAAAGGCAATATGCAGGAGATTACCTTTGGGGAGCGCAACTGTGGTGGGATAAACGCACCGGGGTGTATTGATATCTATCATGACGCGTTTATAAATAATAAGAGGGGACAAATAGCTGAGTTATTTGTCCCTTCTTTTATATCAACGATTAAAACAATGAAAAAATCATTAAAAATTATAAGATTTATATTAATACTATTTGTTGTATATTTTGTTTTGTATGGATGTCAGAATACCGACAGACAAAAACCCAATGTAATTATTCTTCTCACTGATGATCAGGGATATGGTGATATAGGATTTAATGGGAACAAGTTAATCCATACACCCAATATGGATATTTTGGCTAAGGAAAGTGTGAGACTTAACAATTTTCATGTAAGTCCCACATGTTCTCCAACGAGAGCAGCATTGCTTACAGGGCGATATAATTTTCGTACCGGTGTGTGGCATACTGTAACCGGGAGGTCAAATATCAGGGAAGATGAAGTCACTATGGCACAGGTATTTGCTCAGAATGGTTATGCCACGGGGATGTTCGGGAAATGGCATCTTGGTGATGATTATCCCATGAGGCCCATGGATAAGGGTTTTCAAACCGCGGTATATCTTGGAGGGGGCACAATTGCCAATATGAATGATTATTGGAACAATGATTGTTTCGATGATCATTACCGGGTCAACGGGGAATACACTCCTTTTAAAGGATATTGTACGGATATTTTTTTTAAGGAGGCAATGAACTTTATAAAAAAACACAGGGGTTCTCCTTTTTTTGTTTACTTAGCTACTAAGGCAGCGCATTGGCCTGACAATGTAAAAGATTTCTATTCTAATCCATATAAAGGGAATGACAGGATTCCCAGTCCGAACTTTTATGGTATGATTACAAATGTTGATGAAAACTTAGGGAAACTGCGGGAGGAATTAGAAAGATTGGGTGTGGCAAGGAATACCATAATAGTTTTCATGGGTGATAACGGTACATCTGAAGGGATACGCTTAGGGCCCGGAGGTTATCCTACAGACTGTGGTTTCAATGCAGGAATGCGGGGTAAGAAAGGGAGTCCTTATGAAGGGGGCCACCGTGTTTTTTGTTTCATACACTGGCCGGCAGGAGGTATAATTCAGGGAAAAGACATTGACGGACTTACAGCGCATTTTGATATCTTTCCTACCCTTATTAATATGTGCAATCTGACATTTACTCCCAAAAAACCGTTGGATGGGATTAATTTATACCCGTATTTAAGGGGCGGGAAATGGGATAAAGATCGGGTTATTATCGTTGAGTCTGAAAGGAAAGAGAAGCCTGAAAAATGGCGTCGATCAGCTGTAATGGCAGGAAAATGGAGGTTAATTAATGGCGTTGAACTTTATAACCTGGATAAAGATCCGGGACAAAAAAAAGATATTGCACAATTATATCCTGATGTGGTTAAAAAACTAAGAAAAGATTATACAGTCTGGTATAAAGACGTGTTTTCTAATTGGGAAACTCCTTCTTATATCGTTTTGGGAACCCGTCATGAGGAAAATCCCATACTGACTTCACATGACTGGTTAGGATGTGTCAGGCCCGATGGCAGTCCTGCAGTCAATGGTGCTAATGAAGAAACACCTCCCTGGCATCAGGTACATGCCAGAAGAGGTACACAGATAAATGGTTACTGGAATATTTATATAAAGACCCAGGGACTTTATGAGTTTGAACTCAGACGATGGCCCAGAGAATTAGACCTTGAAATATGCAAAGGATGTCCAGCCTCCGGCACACCCCCTGGTGGCGAGCCTTATCCTCCGGGGAAATCTTTAAAAATTGAAAGTGCTACTATTCAGGTAGGTAACCAAACAAAATCCCTGCCAGTAACGACAAAAGATAAAGCAATAACATTCAGAGTAAACCTTCCTAAGGGTAAAACCCAACTTAAAACCTGGTTTAGAGGTAAAAATATTTCCCTTGGTGCATATTATGTATATGTGAATAAAATACAATAGATCAGCTTAAGATTAAGAATATCAAGCTGATATGTCAGTAAATATTGATTTGAAAAAATTTAATCCGTAGGTAGCTTAATTTGGAAACAGGGATTACAAGTATGGAATACACAATAGATGTACCAGCATGGAGCAACAGTAGGAGGGGACCGGCTTACAACACAGATATGGGAACACTATTTGTTTAGTATGGATAAAGAATATCTAAAAAGAAATATCCGAAAAGGGGAATACATATTTGCTAAAGAAAAAGTAATATCTGTATATTATGCAACTTAAAGTTTTTTAAATAAAATAATATAACATACTGGAAAATAATATATTAATAAAAATAATAAATGTAAACAGATGAAACGAACATGAATTTTTTTAGTCAAAGATTCACAAAGGAAAATGATGAAAAAAATTCCTGTGAGGATGAACCGGGCACAGCAAGCTCACGAATAGTTTTACTGTGAGTAACCGGTTACATGGGTGAAGAAATTTTAAACAGATGAAGATATATTAGTAAAACATAATAGCATTTGGGAAATAGCTGAGACCAATGTCTAATAATAAAAAAATTACAATATGAATATTAGGATATTTTGTTTAAATGGAAATATCAGGCAGGTAATATTAGCCTGTTTCTGTTCTCTTTATGTTTCATCTTTTGCACAGGAAAGTGTTGTTGAGTATACCCCTCTTCCCTGGGTGCCGATGGTGTGGGAATCGGATCCACCTGCTGATTGTCCGTTTGAGCAGTCAAAGGATATTATTGGAATCGCTTTTACGAGGCAGTATGTGAGCTATACTGATGCTGATACTTTTTACCCTTCATGGGCTTCAGATGATAATATGTATTGTGGATGGACCGACGGAGAGATAGGACCGGAAAGTTGCCAGTCCGGGGGAGGTGAACGTGCACATACCGGTATAGTAAAGATTGAAGGTAATGATCCGATGAACCTTAAGGTTACATCGCTCGGATTGCTTGCAGCATCAGCACTGCCTTATGGGGGCAGATATCCGTGCGCAAACCTTGTGTATAACGGGATATGGTATTATGGTACTTACGGGGTTGATTTTGATTTTTCGAAACCCGAATATCCTTCTCAGTACAGTTGGGCAATATGTGGTCCGATGGCGGGTTTTGCCATCTCAGAAGATTATGGTAAAACATGGACGCCCTGTCCTTTTGATCTGTCTAATCCCCTGATGCCCGAATCAGGTAAAGATGGGAATCAGGTTAAGATGGGTACTCCCCACTTTGTTGATTTTGGTAAGAATATGGAATATTCACCTGACGGGAAAGCTTATCTCGTGGGGCATGGTGCACTGGATAATGATCCAAGCCCGAGGGTGGCCAATAACAGCTGGATTGCAGGTGATGCAGTATATATGGCACGGGTAACACCTTCTGTAAAAAATATCAATGATATTAACAAATATGAGTTTTTTGCCGGTTACGATAAACAAAAGAACGCTATATGGTCTTCCAATTTTGCAGATATTAAACCATTGTTATCCTGGAATAACAGGATGGGATGCACTACTATAACATATAATCCGGGACTGAAGAAATATATTATGTGCATTACGGATGGCTGGCCCGGGATGAAAGATATGAATACATACCTTCTGGAATCAGATCTTATAACGGGCCCTTATAAACTTATCACTTTCATGAAAAATTTTGGAAGGCAGGCATATTTTGTGAACCTGCCTTCCCGGTTTATTAGTAGCGATGGACGAAAAGCATGGATGAGTTATTCCGCAAATTTTAACCAGGTTTATTTCCGCGACAGGACCAAGGCAGATCCTATTGGAAGCAGGTACGCCTGGAACCTTCAGGAATGTTTATTGCTCAATAAGAAGATGAAAAGTCAAATCGATAAGTACCAAAAGAAACAACTTGATCCTATCAAACAGGAAAATAATATTGCCCTTAGATCAAGGGTTACAGTGTCTTCGGTTAACAAGAAATACAAAATATTTTCAGAACTGATTGATTATTACGGTGTGGGGGCAGTTGATGGAGTTGTCCCGGTTGAGGGAAATGTCGAATTAACAGACGATGAAAAGGAATTACTGCTGGTAAAAGGGGAAGAAAGTGTGGAAACTGAAAAAGGCGGACTGGGCCAGGTTAAAAATATAAATATTTCCGGATTGCCTGACTGGATTACAGATAATAGATCCAGGGAAAGCGCATACAGGGTGAGTCAGTGGGTTAGCGACGGTGAGAAAACCACGGCCATGATAAGGCTTAACTGGTCAGGGATTGAGAAAGTGACAAGGGTATGGTTGTTTGATAACCCGGAGTTGAAAGATCAGGTGACTTCCGGGATGCTGGTATTTAGTGACGGATCAACTATTAAAGTGGGGGAATTACCTAATGATGCCAGGAGCTGTAAGCAGGTTGTTTTTGATGAAAAGGAAATCTCCTGGATCGCTTTTATTGTGACATCAGTATCTGAAACTACACGGAATGCCGGGCTGGCTGAGTTCGCGGTTTTTAGAAAATGAGTATTTTTGAAAACAGATGAAAACTTGTTCCTTATATTTGAGAAAGTTCTTGTTATTGGGGGTTGTTATGTTGTTGCTCAAGAGTTGCCATGCTCCCTTACCTCAAAAGCCCAATATTGTCTTTATTATGGCTGATGATTTGGGTTTTGGTGATGTTAGTTGTTACAATCCGGAATCCAAAATAGAGACCCCGAATATGGATAAACTGGCTTCCCGGGGAATAAGGTTTACCAATGCGCATACTCCTTCGTCAGTTTGTTCACCCACACGTTACGGCTTGCTGACCGGGAGGTATTGCTGGCGTACCCGGTTAAAAAAAGGAGTATTGGATAAATTTTACGGTGATAAACCTTTGATTGAAAAGGGGCGGATGACTATAGCTTCCCTTTTGAAAGAAGAAGGATATGAGACTGCCTGCATCGGGAAGTGGCATGTGGGTATGTCTTGGAACACCAAAGATGGAAGCGAACCTTCCTATGAAAAGGAGGATAATATTGATTTTACCAAACCCGTCATAGGTGGACCAGTGGAACGGGGGTTTGACTATTTCTATGGTACGGCCGGCTGTTGCACAAGCGATCCGCCCTATTGTTTTATTGAAAATAATAAGACGGTTTCAATCCCCACAGAGATGAGTCCTGAAGAGATGAATCAGATGCCGGGTGTGATTAAAGGGCTGATGGCTTCTGACTGGTCCGAGGAGGAAGTAGATATCCGTCTCACTGAACAGGCTATTGGCTTCATCAAAAGACACCAGGAAAAAAGAGCGGATGAGCCGTTTTTTCTCTATTTTGTTCCCTCTTCACCGCATATCCCCTGGATCGTTCCCGAATCGATGAAGGGAACATCTGATGAGGGTTCACGGGGTGATATGGTGGCACTGTTTGACTGGTGTGTGGGAGAGGTCGTTCAGACTCTTCAGGAGTATGGACTGGAGGAGAATACTTTGGTGATAGTCACCAGCGACAATGGGCCTAGAAAAGGGGCTAACGGCCATCATTCTGCAGGATATTTCAGAGGTTACAAAGGACAGATATGGGAGGGGGGACTTCGTGTTCCCTTTATAGCCAGATGGCCTGGGAAAATTGAGCCGGGAGGGGTGAGTCAGGAAATTTTCAGCTTGACTGATATGTTTGCCACTTTCTGTGCGCTTATGCACAAAGAAGTGCCGGAGAAGGCCGGAGAGGACAGCTATAATGTTTTACCTGTGTTGTTGGGGAAGAAAATGCAAGAGAATTTTGCACGGCCCAGGGTATTTCATTCAGCAAATGGGATATTTGCCATTCAGCAGGGCCAATGGAAACTGATCCAGGGAACAAAAGGATCGGGGGCAGGTAAGGATAGGGTATCTCCTGATTCATTACTGCTTTGCGGACAGTTGTATAACCTGGGTAAGGATCCTTTTGAACAACATGATCTCTGGGATCAATATCCTGAAATTGTTCTTGAACTGAACCAAACCTTGGAAAAGATTAAAGTCAAAGCATATGACAATGAAAAATAGAATTTTAGTTATATTGCTGCATGTGATTATCATACTGATAGCAATTAGCTGTTCCAGGATGGGTAAGAAGCCCCCCGTAAAACCGAATATCCTGTTTATCATGTCAGACGATCATACCTCTCAGGCATTTGGTATTTACGGATCAAGGCTTGCATCCCTAAATCCAACCCCTAATCTTGACAAACTTGCCAAAGAAGGGATGATTTTTGATAACGTGTTTTGCACAAATTCCATCTGCACACCCAGTCGTGCATGCATTATTACGGGGCAATATTCACAAACCAATGGTGTCCTTGACCTTTCAGATAGTATTCCTGTGGAGAGAGAATTTCTACCACAGGAGATGAAAAAAGCCGGCTACCAGACTGCCATAATTGGAAAATGGCACCTGAAAGAGGAGCCTGCAGCCTTTGACTATTATAATGTTTTTCCGGGGCAGGGAAAATATTTTAATCCTGAAACAAGAGATAAAACACAGGGGCAATGGCCTGATAATTTGATACATCATCAGGGACACTCATCTGATGTGATTACCGATCTTACTATAGATTGGTTAAAAAACAGGGACCGGTCCAAACCCTTCTTCCTGATGCACTGTTTCAAAGCACCCCATGACCTGTGGCGGAATGCAAAACGGTATGATTCGTATCTGGCAAATACCGAAATACCTGAGCCGAAGAGTCTCTACGATGCAGGGAGTCACGGATCAATAGCCACTCGTGGTTTCCATGATAGCCTGATACATTTGATTGGAGCTTCCGTATCCAGAAGATGTAATGCCTGGGGTTTGGGGAAGCGATTGCAAATTAATGATTCACTTCCTGACCGGGAATATACCCATGAGGTATACCAGCGTTATCTTAAAAGGTATCTTCGCTGTGTGAAAGGGGTAGATGACAATGTCAAAAGAATTGTTGATTATCTGAAGGAAGAGGGAATCTATGACAATACAGTGATTGTTTATACCAGCGACCAAGGGTTATTCCTGGGTGAACACGATTACTTCGATAAAAGATGGATGTATGAAGAGTCAATGAAAATGCCATTTTTTATCCATTATCCGAAAATCATTAAAGAACCCAGTCGTCAGGCCTTGCTGATCAACAATACCGACTTTGCGCCCACCCTGATTGATCTTGCCGGGGGCGTGGTGCCAGCATATATGCAGGGAAGGAGTTTTAAACGAACCATTGAAGGGAAAAGGGAGAAAGGGTGGAGAACAGAGACCTACTATCGGTACTGGATGCATATGGCTCATTACCTGGGTACTCCGGCTCACTTCGGGATAAGAACAATGAAATACAAGCTCATTTTCTTCTATGGTGTTGATTTAAAAGATCCTCCAAGAACCGATTACTGGGGATCACAGGCTGATATTGAAACCCCTCCGGGTTGGGAATTGTATGATATGGAAAATGATCCCTTTGAAATGAATAACCTGTACGGTGATCCTAAATATTCAGGGATAATTGCTGACCTGAAGCTGCGACTTGCAAGAGTCCGGAGTGAGCTTAATGAGACAGATGCTCACTACCGGCATATCCAGGCGATCATTGATAAACACTGGGATGATTAAGCAGGGAATTAAAACCGGAGTGAAATTTCCGAAGTGGCATGAAAAAATTTACGATATATGGATACAAAAAAATTGACACTTTGAAAAAAATGAGTCCATTCTAAAAAGATATGAAGTACCCTATTTGTGCAATTTTTATCAGATTATTAGTGTCTTGTATTTTTGATATTCATGTATTATTGGCTTTTTAGACCTGACTCATTTAATAAAGTTATCATTAGTGATTTGTAACCCTTAACAACTAAGAGTCATGAAGGAATGTCTTTTTATAGCATCATTATTATTCATAAGTTTTTTTACGTTGGTTAATGCCCAAGAGGCTGTGATACTTGATCAATGGAATTTTGAAAATATAGCGGAAA
>Ga0136651_10001613_pt1 | contig 12435 bp, 15 predicted proteins | sample Mar14236cmmetaG_FD_94867 | JGI IMG/M metagenome (GOLD analysis project Ga0136651, IMG submission 94867) | Marine hydrothermal vent microbial communities from Guaymas Basin, Gulf of California to study Microbial Dark Matter (Phase II) - Marker... ...
GTTTTATAGGTTTCCCTTTTAAAACGTCTTTTAGCCATAATCAATTGCCTTTTAGGTAATTTCATTTTAATATAAAATTAATAGCGATTAAAGAGTAAAGAGTTATGTCAAATAAAACAAAAGAAGAAGTCAATAAAAATTTAATCGCGCGGAATGTTGAAGAGATAATCCGAAAAGAAAGTTTGATAAAGCGGTTAAAATCAAAAAAAACGTTGAGGATAAAACATGGCGTTGATCCAACAGGGCCAAACATTCATATTGGCAGAGCCATTCAGTTCTGGAAATTGAAAGACTTTCAAGACGCCGGCCATAAAATCGTCCTTATAATCGGAGACTTCACTGCCCAAATAGGAGACGCCTCCGACAAAAAGGCGATGCGGCGCGCGCTTTCAGAAAAAGAAGTGAAGGAAAATATGAAAAACTATACAAAGCAGATTGGAAAAATTTTAGATATGAGCAGGGTTGAAATACACCACAACAGCGAATGGCTAGGCAGGCTTTCGGCAAAAGAGTTAATAAAAATTTCAATGTCCTTCACTGCCCAGCAATTAATCCAAAGAAGAAACTTCAAAGAAAGATGGGATTCGGAAAAACCGATAGGACTACACGAATTAGATTATCCTCTGCTCCAAGGATATGACTCAATGGCGATAAAAGCTGATGTTGAGGTTGGCGGAACCGACCAATTATTCAATTTAATTGCCGGAAGAAAAGTACAAGAGATTTACGGGCAAAAACCTCAAGATGTTATAACCTTAAAAATGCTTCACGGACTGGATGGCAGAAAAATGTCAACGAGTTGGGGAAACATCATAACGATCAACGACAAACCAACGGAAATGTACGGGAAGATAATGTCAATGAAAGACGAGCTGATACCCGAATACTTTGCTTTATGCACCAAAAAGCCAACCGAGGAAATAAGAGAAATAGAAAAACTTTTGAAGAACAAAAAGGTTAATCCTCGCGACCTAAAGAAAGCATTGGCTAAAGAGATCATTATTCTTTATTATGACAAAAAGAGCGCCCAAAAAGCAGAAAGAGAGTTTGAAAAAGTGTTCAAAGAAAAAAAACCACCATCAAAGGTGCCCGAAATCAAGATTCAAAAAAAAGAAATTCCTATTTTGGACTTATTAACCGAAACCAAGCTGACCAGTTCAAAAGGAGAAGCGAGGCGATTGATTAAACAGAAAGGGGTTAAAATTGACGGCGAAACTCAAGACAATTGGAAAAAAATTATTAAGATAGAAAAGCCAATTACCATCCGAGCGGGAAAAAGGAAATATCTTCGCGTTTCTTTCAGCGACCGCTAAGGCCCTTGGAAGAATCTCTTAATTGAAGAGCGCAACAAAAAGCAATACCCAGAGCGTCAGTCGCATCGTCTTTTCTTTTATTTTTGTCTTTTGGCTTGCCCTCTAATCCAAAAATTACTTTAATCATTTCTTGAACCTGCTTTTTTTCTGCCTTGCCGTAACCGGTAATAGCCATTTTCATCTGAAGAGGAGTAAATTCATAAACCGGCATTCTTTTTTTGGCCGCAGTTAACAAAATCACTCCCTTTGCCTGGCTTACAGGAATCGCGGTTTTCAAATTTTTAAAAAAATAAAGGCTTTCCACCGCCAAAACGTCTGGCTTGTGCTTCTTTATTAGCTTATTAAGTTCGTTGTTTATTATTTTTAACCTTTGCCCGTCAGGCAAGAAAGAATCTGTAATAATACAACCGTAATCAATCACTTTTATCCAGCTAAAATCATCGCCTTTTCCCTCAGACCTTCCTTTTTTTTCTTTTTTTTTGTCAATCTCTTCAATAATGCTGTATCCGGTAGTAGCAGTGCCCGGGTCAATTCCAATAATTCTCATAAGGGTTAATCTTTAAGATTTGAATAAATCTCTTGAACATCGTCGTTTTCGTCCAACAGATCAAAAAGTTTTTGGCATAACCGACGATCCTCTTCGTTAACATTTATTTCTTCCTTGGGAACCCATTCAAGAGAAGAAGATTCTACCTTGAGCTTTTCTTCTAAATTATTTTTTACTTTTTCCAAATCTTCAATTTTTGTATAAATATCCATAACATTGCCGTCTCGCCAACGGATATCTTCGGCGCCGGCGTCAATAGCCATTAATTCAATATCATCTTTTGACAGCTTGTCTTGTTCTTGGCCAAACTCTACCGCAACAACCCCTTTTCTTTCAAAAAGCCACCTTACAGAGCCCTCGTTAGCCAACTTGCCGTTAACTTGGCTTAAAATCTGCCTAACCTCGCTTAACGTCCGGTTCTTGTTGGTCGTAATTCCTTCTATAATAAGGGCAATTCCTCCCGGACCATAAGCATCAAAGGTAAATTCTTCTAATTTTTCTCCGCTAATCTCGCCGGTCCCCCTTTTAATTGCCCTTTCAATGTTGTCTTTAGGCATATTAAAAGATTTTGCCTGTTCGATCGCCAGCCTTAATTTTGAATTTGTGTCTGGGTTTCCTCCTCCTTCCCTGGCGGCAATAGTAATTACCCGGCTTATTTTTGAAAAAATTTTCCCCCGCTTCTTGTCTTCAAGCTGTTTTTTATGCTTAATAGAATGAAAATGACTGTGGCCTGACATAAATTATAAATTAAATAAAACTTAATTAATCGTCAATAAACTTTCTTTATATTATATTTTCTATCCCCAAAAAGCAAGCTAATATGGACTGAAAACCTAAAAGCCGAAAGAAAAGCCCCTTAAAGTTTTTATTTATTTTTCTTGCCGACTTTTCTTATTTTAATTTGAACTGCTTATTTCTCCCAATCTTCAATAATAATTTTTTTACCAGATTTTCTGGCTACAACTTTCTGTTTCTCTCGCCATTCTAAATCTTCAATTATTTCTTTTGGCAAAACAAGGAAGTAGCTGTATTTAAGTTTCTGAATCTTTCTTACATATTTCTTTTTCATAAATTTATTTGTTCATAATTTTATTGAAAGTATATACTATAGTATATACTATAGTATATACTACAATATATATTATAGTATATACTATTTAACCGAAAACGCCAAACTTTTTAAAATTTTTGCATCTTTTTACACATCTGTTCAGAAGCCAGACCGTCCCTGCCATAACCGGATTGTAGAAAAACATTCTCACATCCTCAAGAATGCGAGAATGTTTTCAAGCAGGTTTTATGATTAATTTCCAACAAGGCTTGCGTTTTCAACGAGCTTGTCCCCCTCCCTTGGATGAAAAGATTTGAGCTTCAGCGCAAACTCAGCTATCGCCTATCCTCTTTTAACAACACCCTTAACCCCAAAATTATTAAAGCTGAAGCCAGCGCCAATAGAAGAGCTAAGAAAACAACTCCGAACGAAGTTTTTTCATCGCAACTATCGCTATCGCCGCCTTCTACTCTAACTTTGCCTCCAACAAAAGCCGTTTGTTCTTGCCGCTGTTGATGGTACTGCCCTTTATCAGTCTTTGCCTGTTTCTTTGAAATTAATTTTTTATTCCCGTCGCCTGTTTTACCTAAATGTTCAATATTTTTCGAACCCGGAGTTAAAACTTTACTCCAGCGCCAGCCCGCCCCTAAAAAGAAATTATATGACTGGCCAAATAAAGCTTTATTAAAATTTACAGAGTCAACCACCTCTTTGTTTTGATTAATCATCTCCAAGCCGTCGCCATCATTATTCAGGACAATTTTTGTTTCAGGCCTTTTTAAAACCAAATAACTAAGCGGAGGTATTTTTGTTCCGCGAGGGAAACTGTAAACTCTGGTCCGCCCCTTTTTATCTCTAATCTGCCAGCCATAGAGCTCAACCGGAAAGTTATTTTTGTTATAAATTTCTATCCATTCGTTTTGAGCGTCAGGCCCCTCCGGAGAAGGGAGAATTTCGTTAAAAATAACCCCCTTGCCCAAAAACTTGCCAGCATCGTTTTTAACGCCCCCTAAGGAAGCGCCTTGGACAAAGAAAAAACAAGCAAAGCTGAAAAACAAAGATAATAAAAAAGCGCGACGAAGATTTAACATCGTTTAAAAAAGCTTATTCTCTTTGTGCTTCATTTTTAAGTGCTGATAAGCTAATTTCGTGGCAACCCTGCCGCGGGGAGTCCTCTCGATAAACCCAAGCCTCATTAGGTACGGCTCATAAATATCAAGGATTGTCTCTATCTCTTCAGAAGTCGCCGCCGCCAATGTCTGGATGCCAACCGGCCCGCCGTTGAACTTTTCTATAATTGCTTCTAATATTCTCCTGTCTCCGGGCTCTAACCCGATTTCGTCTATTTCCAAAAACTCTAACCCTTTTTTCGTTATATCCTCTGTAATCACGCCGTTTCCTTCTATTTGAGCAAAGTCTCTCACTCTCTTTAAAAGCCGGTTCGCAACCCTGGGAGTAAAACGAGAACACTTGGCTAAAAGTTCAATCGCGTTTGGTTCAATCTTTATTTTTAAAATCCTGCTTGATCTTTTAATAATATCTTCAATATCCTTTTTTTGATAATAATTTAACTGAAAAATAGCGCCGAATCGGCTTCGGAGCGGAGCCGAAAGAGAAGCCAGCCTGGTCGTCGCGCCGATTAAAATAAAACGAGGAAGCTTCAATTCCATTGTCCTTGCCATTGGGCCCTTTCCAAGGATAAGATTCAATCGAAAGTCTTCAATCGCGGGATAGATAAATTCTTCAACCGCTTTATTCAAGCGATGAATCTCGTCGCAAAACAAAATATCCCCTTCTTTAAGGTTTGTTAAAATTGCCGCCAGATCGCCAGTATTTTTAATTGTCGGGCCCGTTATAACCCTAATATCGGCTTTAAGTTCTTTGGCCACCAGATAAGAAAGGGTCGTTTTACCCAACCCGCTGCCGCCATAAAAAAGAAGATGGTCAATCGTTTCGTTTCTTTTTTGGGCAGCCTTGATAATAATTTGAAGATTCTTCTTTATCTTTTCCTGTCCAACATAATCGTCCCAAGTCTTAGGCCTCAAAGTTAAGTCGAGATCTTCGTCTTCCTCGGTTAATTCCGGAGAAGTTGATTTTGGGGTTGACAAATTCTTCATAACATATTACAATAACGCTTGTTAATTAATCTATTGGAGAAAATCAGTCTTAGGGCTGGGGGTTGGAATTTTTCGCAGATGGATGGTTTGGCCTTATGGCGAAACCACACCTCGGAATTATTCTAAACTTGATCGTCGACAAGACTTAGTTTATCCCCCAGCCCTAGGTCTGATTTTTTTATTTTTCCCGAGAGGTTACTCTATTAACTTCTTCAATTGTTGTTATGTTGTTAAGAACTTTTATAAGTCCGTCCTGTCTCATTGAAACCATTCCTTTTTTCCTTAACAGCTTTCTTAGGGCGGGAATAGAAGGAGACTTCAAAATAAACTCTTCTATTTCTTCATCAACCAAAAAAGCTTCAAAAATAGCGTCTCTGCCCCTATAGCCGGTAAAATTACAATAAGGGCACCCTTTTGCTTCTGCAATTTTAGTGTTTTTGTCTATTTTTGGAACCTTTACGCCGTCTGGCAAATTTTTTAATTCTTTCTTTATTTCTTTTAATTCTTCTGCCGATATTTTTCTTAAAGATTTGCACTTTGGGCAAACTTTTCTAACAAGCCTTTGGGCTACCGCCATATTTATAGCAGGCGCTATATCAACAGGTTTTTCGCCAAGAGCCTGAAGCCTGGCGATAACGCCGGCAGAGTCGTTAGTGTGAAGCGTGGTTAATACTAAATGACCGGTTAAAGCCGCTTGGATAGCTATTTTTGCCGTCTCTAAATCTCTAATCTCTCCGACTAAAATAACATCTGGGTCCTGGCGCATTAAGGCTTTTAGCCCGTTGGCGAAATCATAGCCTTTGCTTGGATCCACCTGGCTTTGAGAAATCCCCTTTAACTCATACTCAATAGGGTCTTCAATTGTAATAATTTTAACCTCTGGCTTATTAAGCTTCTTTAATATCGCATAAAGGGTTGTTGTTTTTCCCGATCCCGTCGGTCCCGTGACTATAATCATTCCATGGGGCCTCTTAATTTCTTTCTTAAAAAGCTTTAAGAGGTCCTCTCTCATTCCCAATTTCTCCAAACTAATCAAATTTTTGGGGTTTAAAATTCTAAGAACAATTGACTCTCCGTATTCCGCCGGCAAGGAAGAAGCCCTAATCTCGATTGACCCTCCCTCTAATAAAATAGAGAACCGACCGTCTTGCGGCCGATCTTTAACATTCAGCTTAAGCCCCGACATAAGCTTTATTCTTGAAAGAAGAAAATTATATTTCTTGATATCTAAAAAAATAACATCCTCTAAAACGCCGTCCACCCTTATTCTGATTTTTGCCTCCTCTTGTTCCGGCTCAATATGAATATCAGAAGCGTTAAGAACAATAGCGCCGACCAAAAGAACCTCTGTTAGTTCGCTAGTCGTTATGTTTAAAGACGATTCTATTTTCCTTTTGAAGTCGGGAATGTTTTTAACCTCTAACCTAACCTCCTCATATAAAGAATGGGGGATTTTTATTTCGCCGGTTATTTTTTTTGTCTTAAGCATTTGCTATTATATACTAAACGTCAGAAAAAAGCCTTTTCTAATTTAAATCTATCTTATTTAGAGGCGGGCGTCAATAAAAATGAAAAAAGAATATTTAACAAAAAATCCGGCCGAAACAAAAGAAATCGGAGAAATTGTCGCTAAAATTTTACTAAAAAGAGAAAAACCGAGAAAAAAAGCTTTGGTTCTTGCCCTAAGAGGAGGGCTCGGAAGCGGAAAAACAACTTTCGTCCAGGGCTTTGCTAAAGGGCTGGGGGTTAAAGAAAAAATTTTGAGCCCAACGTTTGTCATTTTTAAAAAATTTAAAATTAAAAACAATTTTTTTGCTTATTTTTATCATATTGACTGCTACCGCATTAAAGAGGCTGAAGAGCTAACCGGCCTGGGAATTAAAGAAATGCTTGCAAGCCCAAAAAGCATTATCGCTGTTGAATGGCCAGAAAAAATAAAACCGCTGATTCCTAAAAAAAGCTTAAACATTAAATTTACGCTTAAAAATGAGCAAGAAAGAAAAATAAAATTAGAGAATTTTCCCCCAGAAACATATAATAGAATAAAGCTTTAAAATGAATTTACAAGGCAACCGCCATAAAAAAAGACTTATTGTTATAGATAGCGACGCCCTTCTTTACAGGGCTTATTACGCCCTGCCCCCGTTAACCACAAAAAAAGGAGAACTGGTTAACGCTGTTTACGGCTTTCTTTTAGCTCTTTTAAAAGCTGTCAAAGATTTTTCTCCGGAATATGTTATTGCCAGTTTTGATTTTCCAGCGCCAACCTTCCGCCATAAAGAATTTAAGGAATATAAATCAAAAAGAGCTAAAACCCCTCCAGAACTTAGAGAACAATTCCCTAAAATAAAAGAAATTTTAAAAACCTTAAAAATTCCGATCATTGAAACAGAAGGGTTTGAGGCTGACGATATTATCGGCACTATTGTTAAATTAAAAAACCTAACAGGCATTGAAACTATAGTTTTAACCGGCGATTCAGACTTGCTCTCTTTAGCCGACAGGGACACTAAAGTCTATTTATTAAAAAGGGGCGTAAAAGAAGCCGTTCTTTATGACGAGAAAAAAGTAAGAGAAAAGTATCAGGGATTAGAGCCGGGGCAAATTCCCGATTTTAAGGGCTTAAGGGGAGACCCTTCAGACAACATTCCAGGCGTGCCCGGAGTAGGCGAAAAGACAGCCTTATTCTTAATTAAAGAATTTGGAAGCCTGGAGAATCTTTACCAAAAACTTAAATCAGGAAACCAAAAAATAAAAGAACCTCTGCAAAAAAAGTTATTGGACAACGAAAACCTTGCTTTTATATCAAAATCTCTTTCTAAAATAAAACAAGATATGCCAATAAAAATTGATTTGAACAATTGTCGCTGGAGGAGTTATAATAAAAATGAAGTCAGGGAAGCCCTGACTAAATACGAGTTTAAAACTATTTTAAACAAATTTTAATATGTGGCCCTGGGAAAAAGCACACAGCAGGCTCAAATTTGATATCTCGGAAACAGAAATTATTAACCATCTTACAGACGGGATATTAGTTCTTGATAAAAACGGTAAAATTCTTTTAGCAAACAACGCAGCGGAAAAAATCTTAACAATTGAAAAAGAAAGGGTCATCGGAAGAACAATATTTTGGCTTGACAGGTTTATAATACTTAGCCCCCACATCCCTCTTTTCAGCAAAAAGAAAGAAGAAAAAGAGGCGCAAATAAGAGAAAATTTAATTCTTAAGATAACAACCGTCCCGACTTTTTCAGAAAACAATAAAGTAGGCGTTTTAGTTATCCTTCACGATATAACCAAAGAAAAAATAATCGAGAAGGCAAAAAGCGACTTCTTAACCCTGGCCACGCATCAGCTTTGGACGCCGACTTCTGCTATAAAATGGTCCTTAAGAATGCTTTTGGACGGAGAATTTGGGAAATTAACAAAAAAACAAGAAGAGATTGTTAAAAAAATTTACGAGACGAATAATAGAGAAATCAAACTCGTCGGCGACCTTCTTCAAGTTGCCAAAATCGAAGAAGGCAAATATCTTTCAAACTTAAAGCTTTTAAATATCAATGAATTGATTGCGGCCGTGATAAACAATTACCAAAAAATAATAAAAAAACAACGGCTAACTTTGAAATTTAACAAAGAAGCTGTTGTCCCAAATATAATGGCCGACGAAATAAAAATGAGGATAGCTATTGAGAATATTCTAAACAATTCAATAAAATATACTCCTCCGCGAGGCAAAATATCAATATCGGTTTCCAAAATAGACCAAGACGAAGTTAAAATAAAAATCAGCGATACGGGAATAGGAATCCCAAAAAACCAGCAAAACCGCGTATTTACTAAATTTTTTAGGGCAAGCAATGTAATCCAAAGAGACACCGAAGGGACAGGCCTTGGACTTTATATGGCAAAAAACATTATCGAAGCTCATGGAGGAGAAATCTGGTTTGAATCAGAGGAAGGGAAGGGAACAACTTTTTATATCACCCTTCCAATAAAAAAAAGGTTCGGAGAATTTATTACAAGTAAATTCTACTAAAAACTATTCGCAATTCCCTTGATAGTTTTAAATAGGTGGGGTAAAATTAAATAAATAATTAAATTTTAAAAATATGGCAAAAAAAATATTAGTAGTAGAAGACGACAAGTTTCTACGCGAACTCATTTCTCAAAAATTAACAAAAGAAGGCTATGATATAGCCGAGGCGACCGACGGCGAAAAAGGGTTTGAATCTGTAAAAAAAGAAAAACCGGACTTAGTTCTTTTAGATCTCATTCTGCCGATAATAGACGGATTTGAGGTGCTCTCTAGAATAAAAAGCGATCCTGTTCTGGCTCAAATCCCGGTTATTATTTTATCTAACCTGGGACAGAAAGAAGACATTGAAAAAGGGTTAAAGATAGGCGCGGCCGATTATCTGATTAAAGCCCATTTCACTCCGGCTGAAATAATTGAAAAAATAAAAAATGTCTTAAAGCAAAATTAATCCAAGGCGCTCCATCGTATTGTTTATGCCCGAATTGCCGGAAGTAGAAACAACTATCCGCGAACTAAATAAAAACCGGGCGTTTAAAGTTTTAAATGCCCGGTTTATTGATGTCTGGACAGATTCGCCAAAGCTGATCAAAAAACCGAAAAGCTTTAAGTTTTTCAAAGAAAAAATAAAAAACAAAAAAATAAAAAAGATTTGGCGCAAAGGGAAAAATATTGTATTTACCCTCTCTGACAACTTTTATCTTTTAATTCATCAAAAGCTTTCCGGCCATCTTTTGGCCGGAAAATGGACGCGAGAAGACAGCCAATGGCGGCCAAAAAACCCAAAATATTTAAAAGATCGGGTCAACACCTATATTCACCTAATGTTCTTTCTAAACAACGGCGGGATGATAGCCTTGTCTGATTTAAGGAAATTCGCAAAAGTAGAATTATTGAAAAGGCCAGAGATAGAAAAAGAATTAAGCGCAATCGGGATAGATCCTTTGGAGAAGGGTTTTACGTTTTCAAAATTCCAAGAAGCGCTAAAAAACAAAAAAGGAGAAATAAAAAAAGTTTTGATGAACCAACAAACAATAGCAGGGATTGGAAATATATATTCAGACGAAATATTGTGGGAAGCAAAAATAAATCCCCTTAGAAAGGCTTGCAACCTCTCAAAAAAAGAATTAAAAACCCTATATTTGGCAACAAAGACAATCCTTAAAAAGGCGATTAAAACAAAAGGATCGAGCGTTGTCGACTATAGAAGAATATCTGGAGAAAAGGGAGGATTTGAAAAAATACTCAAGGTTTATCGAAAAGAGGGCCAAAAATGTCCTCGATGCGGGGCAATAATAAAAAAAACAAAAATTGGAGGGAGGACTGCCCATTATTGTCCAAACTGCCAAAAATAAAATATGTTAATATTTTTCTACGGCAAAGACACATACAGAATTAAAGAAGAGACAAAAAAAATAATTTTGGAATACAAAAAGAGCCATAAAAGCGGCCTCAATTTAAAAATTTTGAATCCGGCTGAAAAAAAGTTAAGTTTTGACGAAATAAAAAAAGACATCCATCAAACGCCAATGTTTAAAGAAAAAAAGCTGATAATAATAGCGAATCCTTTTTTTTCTGCCGAGCTTAAAGACAAAATTTTAGAAGAAAAAGAAAATCTTTTAAAGTTAAAAGAAATTACCGCCTTGATTTATCAAGAGGGTGAAATAGGAGGGAAGGAAAAATTATTTAACTTTTTAAAAAATAAAGCAGAGCAAATAAAAAAATTTGACCTTTTGTCGGGCCAAAATTTAAAAAATTGGGTGAGAAATAAATTTGAAGAGAAAAAATCAAAAATAACCGACATTGCCGTTGAAAGGCTATGCCAATACGTCGGAAACGATCTTTGGAGAATGGACAACGAAATTGAAAAACTAACGAACTTTTCAAAGAAAACAATAGGCGAAAAGGAAATAAGCGCGCTGACAAAGCCTCTAATTGAAACTGACATTTTTAGAACAATCGACGCAATTTCCCAAAAAAATAAACATCGGGCGCTTGAATTAATCCACAATCATTTAAAAAGAGGAGACTCTCCCTTATATCTTTTAACAATGATAAATTATCAGTTTCGGAACATCTTGATGGTAAAAAGTCTTATTGAAAAACGCCAGCCATACAATACAATTGCCGCGAAGACAAAACTTCATCCTTTTGTGGTTAAAAAAAGCTACTACCAATCAAAAAACTTTTCCCTTAAAGAATTAAAAAACATTTACAACAAAATTTTTCAAACAGACCTTAATATAAAAACCGGCCGTATTGAGCCGGTAATTGCAATCGAGCTTTTAATGGCTTCTATTTAGTTAAATTTTTTTGACGGAGAACAAATTTTGTTATCCTTGATTTTTTTCTCGAGGCTGTGTTTTTCTTAATAACATTCTTCTTCGCCGCTTTATCTAAATACTTATAAAGCTTTGGCAAAACGCTTTTTGCTTCTTCAAGTTTTCCATCTAAAACAAAAGCTTCAATCTTTTTAACAAGATTCTTAACCCCTTTCCTATAAACAAGGTTTTCCGCTCTTCTCTTTTTGCTTTGGCGCAAAGCCTTTTTGGCAGATTTTGTTATCGGCATAAACTCAAACGCTTATTTTAATCTAATAGCATATTAGCAAAAAAATAAAAAAAGGCAATAGTTAAAAAGAGAGTCCTGTCTTTTGTAAAACAGGACTCCTGTTGTTTTAGCTATAAATTAAAACCCCGGCCCGGGGTTGATACGCATCAGGGCCTTTCTTCATTCGAAGCTCGGCCTGGCCGAGGCCGTTTGGCAAGTAAGGCCCTCTCATAACCGGAAAACGGAACTTTCTTGCGGCTTCTTCCATTAAGTCCCGTCCGTTGTAATAATTCCTTGGATGGGCCCCAAACCCAATCCAAGCATTAGCAAACACATAAGAACGATCGATCCAGTCAATGAATTCTTTATCTTTCCTAAAAATCACTCCCACTAGAAGCGATTTGTTTAGGGATTGCTTTTCGTATCCCTCCAAAACAATTATCGGCGCATCGGCTATTGCCCAAAAAACTACAAGGCCTTTATTAGCGACCGTTAAAGGTATCTTAACGGCCACGCAATCTTCCTCAGGCCTTATCACTCGGCCCGCGTTCCTGCTCCTGTCAATATCGCTACCGCTGGCCTCCCACACTTTCCCCAAGCCGTTAGTCGGCTTGGGCGCTAAAATAATTTTCCTCTCTTTTTCAGCCATCTCCTCAAGAGCTTTACGGGCGCCGGGAGCCCGGCTTAGAGCCCAATCCCCGTCCGGAGATTTATTGGGCGGGATAAAATCCAACCGGCATCCCGTCCAGCCAATAGCTATAGCAATACTGCTGATTTCCTTTTTCTTCATCTTTTCCTCCTTTTTGTTAACGACCTACCAA
>Ga0136651_10001615_pt1 | contig 12434 bp, 4 predicted proteins | sample Mar14236cmmetaG_FD_94867 | JGI IMG/M metagenome (GOLD analysis project Ga0136651, IMG submission 94867) | Marine hydrothermal vent microbial communities from Guaymas Basin, Gulf of California to study Microbial Dark Matter (Phase II) - Marker... ...
CGGAGGAGGTGTGTACATTTTCATGGGATTGAAACCTCAATTGTAGGATTGTTTTTTGAAACCATTGCGAAGGTTGGACTTGTCCGCATGCCGGCGGAAAGAAACCATTCGCAAGGTTCAGATACCAAACGGCTGATTAGGGTAACCAACCCTAAAAGTTTAAGTTTAAGGTTATAAAGTTTGTAGTATGAAAATTGGAATAAAAACGGGAGAAAGAGCAGAAGCCCTTTCTCCCAATTTCAGAATTGAATCTGAAACGCGATGGACAAAAGATTGGGTTTGGGCGCCCAATCAATCCATCTAAGGAATTATGAGAAAATTTATGTTTATTTATAAGGAAAAATGATGTCAAGAAAAGTTAAAAAAGTTTGAAGGTTAGAAGGTTAAAAGGTTAAAAGGTTTGATCCGGCTTCATTACATTTCAGTCTTCTCTTCGTTACACCCCGACAGGTCAGTCTTCTACGCCAGCCAGCGGATTGGGGTCGGGAATCCAGAATATTAATTAAATGGTGGATGTGTACAACATCGCAAGGTTCAGATGCCAAACGGCTGATTAGGGTAACCAGCCCTACATGAAAAGGTAGATTCAGGTTTATCGAACAGAACTTATATTGTGTTACAGCGTACCCAAGTGCAACTTAGGTACGAGAAAAAAAGGGGTAGAGATGGGTTTATCCCGCCGGATTTGTACTTCAGGTATGCTCAGAGTGACAATTATTTATTGTGTTGATTTTTGGAGTGCATCGAGCGTCTCGATGCAAAAGCATTGAGTACTTGAAACGGGCTGAGCTAGCTACTCCAAATAAAGAACAGTGTGTCATTCCATCGGAAGCGGGAATCCAAAAATTGATTCATAAAATTGAGTTTATATCTTTGTGCCATAATGACCCCACAATTATTCTGATATTTTTATTGACATACAATTATAGAAGTAATTAAAAGAGTAGTGTTAAATTACTTAAAGTTTAGAAGTTATTTGTTATAATTTAATAAAAAGAAAGATTAAAATATGCAGCAAGAACAATTATTTCCAGCAAAATATAGAGAGTATACTGCAAGGCAAATAAACATTTTAAACTCACCTAAACGGCTTGGGAATTGCGATGTAGACTCGGAGCCATATCTAGAAGAATTGAGAATTGATATTTTAAATAAAAAACAACCAATTCAATTTACCCCCAATGTCAATGAAGCTATTCATAGGTGGGCGCCATATGTTCAAGGTTTTTCGGCATCTTTTGTTCAATCTGTTTTTGATCAATATGCTTTTGAATATAAAAATCCAACTATTTTAGACCCATTTACTGGGTGTGGGACAGTACAAGTACAATCAAAACTTAATGGATTTCGATCAGTCGGCACTGAGCTTAATCCATTATTAAAATTTATAGCTGAAACAAAGCTGAATTCTTGGGATGTTTCTCCGAAAAAGTTATTAAAAATATTTAGTAACTTAAAATTAGACAAACCTGCCGTTGCACCAAGTTTCTTAAAATCTGAAAAGCAATTTTCTAAAAAAGTTTTAAAAAATTTAGAAAAATTAAAAGGTGGTATCGAAAATTTATCGAATAGAAAAGACCCTAAAATTATTGATTTACTTAATCTTGCTTTTTCATCAATATTAGTTGAGGTTAGTAATTTAAAAAGAAGCCCGTGTCTTGGATATTCAAAAAACAAAAAAGTTGATCCTCATTCTCCATTTGTACTCTTAAATCAAAAAATACATCAAATAGCAGAAGATATTAGAATCATTCAGAATGAATATCTTGAATTTATCGCTACTAAAAGTCTCGTAATACTAGCTAACTCTATGGATTATAAGCACGAAAATAAATTTGACTTAGTAATAACATCACCCCCATATATGAATGGGCTTGATTATGTAATTAATTATAAGATTGAGATGGGTTGGCTTAATTTTGCAGAAAAACAAACTGAGCTTAAACAATTGAAGGATGAAATGGTGGTTTGTGATAATGTGTCAAAAGGTTTAATAAGAAAATTTGATCCTATTTATACAAATGATTGGATAGAAAATATAAAAACAAATATTCAAGAAAATATCATACGGCGGGGAAAATATAGACGTCAAGATATGCCAATTATAGTCCATAAATATTTTGACGATATGTATAGAGTGTTTAAAAGGATAATACCTAAAATTAAAAACAATGGACGGTTTATTCTTGTGGTTGGGGATAGTTTGATAGCAGATGCATACGTCCCAACTGATCTTTTACTCGCCAAGATTGGAAAGGATTTGGGTTTGAAAATAGAAAAAATTGAAAAGGCAAGAAATAGGCGATCTGGTCAAATTAGAAGTTATAAACTAAGAGAAACAATAATTACATTAAGGAAATGTTAATAATATGGAAAATAGATTTGGCTATTCTGAGTATCCACCCAATGGAGAGAAAATAGTAAGGGCAAGAACAAATGCACAAATCCGTTCTTGGGAGTTTCCAAGATCAACTAAAGCATTAGAAAAATTTAATCAAGAAATTGGGAAAATTGATTATCCTGGCATTTATTTATTATTTGAAACTAAACAAAATAAGATATATGTTGGAGAGGCAAAGAATCTATATAATAGACTTAAAAAACACAACTCAAAACCTGAGGAAAAAATAAAAGACTGGGATAAAATTATTATTTTAAATGACGGTCGTCCTGCAACACAATCAGATTTTAATGATAATGTTGTTAGACTTACTATCGAGGAATACTTAATAAGACTCTTTAAGGCAAATAAATATAAAGTTGTTGCACAAGGGGAAAAACAAAATTTGAATCCTTTGCAAAAAGTAATAACACAATCTTTGATCGAAGAATTAAACTTTTTTCTTTATAAAAAAAATCTTATCACAAAATTGATTGCCGAAAAAGGTCAAGAACAAGTTATGCTTGATGATCTAAAAAAAATATTATTAAAAAACAAATACAATATAAGTTCATTAACTGCTTATGAAGGCATAGTAAATAACGAAAAAGTATTTATTCGTCCTGGAAGTGAGAAGAAAAAAGGGTGGCAGGTTACCTTTAGAGACGTATTCAAGAATCATCTGAAAGAAGAAGATGGCAGTCTTATTGTTCCCCGAGGGGGAATAATATTTATTCCATTTTCTGAGATAAAAAAAGTGATTAATGATACTTCTGCATTTGAAAGAAATACCATAGATGTCTTTTTTGCATTTGATGAAAATAAAGTGTTTTTAAAATACAAAGATGCTGAATTAGATGTCACCAAGTTTCTGGTTAGCAAAAAATAGCATTCAAAACAGACAAATAAATATAAGCGATTTACTATATAATACCTTCAATATTTTAAACTTAATATATCATCTTACCTTGTATGAATATTATCAATTTAATAATTCATTTTCATAATATTTTCTTGATATTTGCTTTTTATTATACCAGAATAAAAACCTAAATTTTTTGACAAAGAAATATTGCCTGAAAATTCTTTCACTCAATCTGTGGGTGATTAGCTCAGATGGTTAGAGTGCTACGTTGACATCGTAGAGGTCACTGGTTCGATTCCAGTATCACCCACCATTTTAATTTAAGGGGAACAATATGCTCCATATATATACAGGCAACGGCAAAGGCAAAACAACCGCATCACTTGGATTAGTAACGCGATTTCTGGGTCATCAAAAAAAAGTATGCATCATCCAGTTCATGAAAAAGAATGTTGAGTACGGTGAGATAACTTTTTTTGAAACTATACCGAACATCGATATCATCCAGTTCGGCACACCCGATTTTGTGGATAAGAAACAACCCAAGCAGATCGACATCGATGAAGCTGTTAAAGGTTTTCAAAAAGCAAAAGAAGTTATCTTAAGTAAAAAATATGACCTGGTCATCTTGGATGAATTGAATGTTGCACTGGACTTTGAGCTGGTATCCCTTGAAGAAGTTCTGCCATTCATAAAAGAGCATAAAGATGAGCTTGAGCTCGTCATAACGGGAAGATACGCACCTGAGGAATTGATCGAGATCGCAGATCTTGTTACCGAGATGAAAGAGATAAAACATTATTTAGCGAATGGTATTTCTGCATGCGAGGGAACGGAATATTAAAAAGATATTGAGTCAAGCTTAGGACACACTAATTTTAGTATAATGAACCACGAAATTTACCCCCGATACAGTTTACCCCGTTGAATTTTTTTATTCAACTGGGGTCATTCCTCCTTACGGGGTAGGCGAAAAAAGCGAAAAAATTAATATGAAGCTTTGTAGTCACATAAATCTTAATTTTATTCATTTTTTGGTAAAATTTTTTTAGCAGCTTCTATAAACGCTTTAGTAGAGAGGATTCACAGTGATAAAAATTCTAAACAACTTTTATATTATTATTATTTTAGTAACGAACACAGCACACAAATCAAACAAACAAAATAAATTATTTTAACTCTTTATATTCTTAGTATCTTCGTGACTTTGTGGCAATTTCTTGGTTTCTGTTTAACCGAGTTAGGATTAATTAATTTATGTTGTGCATTAAAAAATTATTAAAGCAATTGACGTAAAAATTTTGTGCTTTTCAAATTACACCATCCTGAAGATTAACTGCCAAAGGATGCTGAATCAAATCACGGAGGATTTCAATGGAGCTTTCTGATAATGCTCGAGCAGTGCTGAAAAGAAGATATTTCAAAAAAGACCAGATGGGTGATATTATTGAGGATGAGAAGGCGATGCTTTCGCGCGTGAGTGATAACATTGCAGGTGGGGATAAGGGGAAAGCAAAACGTTATTTCAATCTCATGAATAACTGCTATTTTCTTCCGAATTCGCCCACCCTTATGAATGCCGGCAATGATCTGCAGCAGCTTTCCGCATGCTTTGTGCTTCCTATTGAAGACAGTATGTCCAGTATTTTTGATGCGGTGAAGAATGCAGCTCTTATTCATAAAAGCGGTGGTGGAACCGGCTTTTCCTTTTCAAAATTACGTGAACATAATGCTCGAGTAAGATCAACCAGCGGAGTTTCCAGCGGTCCGATCACTTTCATGAAAGTATTCAATTCAGCAACCGATGCAGTCAAGCAGGGAGGTTGCCTTGTTCAGGACACTTTGATTCATACCGATGAAGGAACAAAATATTTAAGTGATATTTGTGATACTAAACAAATTGGCTGGAAAGATCACAATTTCAAGGTTCCAACCCATGAAGGGCTAAAAATATCAAAGCAATCTTACAATAATGGTGTAGTCAAAACGGTCAAAATTATGACTGAAAATGGTTTCGAATTGTGTGGAACTCCAGAGCACAAAGTGAAAGTTATTACTGAGAAAGGTTTGGTGTGGAAAAAAATATGTGATCTCGGACAGGGTGATAAATTATATGTTAAATTAGGACAACATATAGGACTGAATGCAGATTTGTTTACAGATATTGAACTAATCCATCCAGATCAGAATGAGTGCAAATTGCCGAAAAATCTAACGCTTGAGTTTGCCTTTTGGTTAGGTTTGCTTTGTGGCGATGGCTTTGTTGCAAATAATGAATCGGACTATCGTATTGGAATTTCCATTAACAAAGATTCATACCTTGTTGATTATATTGAACAACTTACAAGAGAACTCTTTGGTGTTTCCTTAACTAAATACCAGAAGAAAAATGACAACTCGGTCACGTTTGTGATAAACAATAAAAAATTAAAAACATTTTTGATAAAGAACGGATTTAACAAAACCGATAGCAAAGTATGTTCAATCCCCAAAAAATTACTACAAGCCAAAAAAGAAATTATTGGTTCATTTCTAAAGGGACTTTTTGAAGCAGATGGAACAATTACACACAATTATCCTTCGCTATCAACCACTTCAAAAAAATTAGCCAATGAGATCGCAGTGCTTCTACGAGGGCTGGGAATTCCATGTAAAAAACGCATAATTGACAGTTCACCCGACAGATTCGGAGACTATCCTTTATTTGTTGTTACTGTCTATTCCTATATTGGACTGAAACGCTATTTGAAAATTATAGGTTTTAATGAAAAATCCCGATTTTCAGATTTAACTTTAGAAAAAATTGATTTAGCAAGAGAGAAAAGTTTTCCATTATTTAATTACAAGGAAATAATAAATCTTGTTCTTGATAAAATTACTTTACCGCAAACCGACAAACGAAATAGGGGGAAAGGTAATAATTACACATCAAATTTTCCTGAATTAAGAAAATCTTTACTTCGCTATTTACGTGGCGAAAGGGTTTTTTCAGCATCCTCATATCTTTATTATTCAGAAAAGTATGAAGAATTTAAAAAAAATGCGCCACAAATTGATTTTCTTGATTATTATGATGAAGTAACCTCTATCGAAGACGGAGGAGAGAAATTAACCCTCGACATATCAGTTGAAGATAATCATACTTACATAGCAAATGGATTTGTTACTCATAATACACGTCGCGGCGCCAATATGGCGATCCTCAATGTTGACCATCCCGATATCATAGATTTTATCAAGGCAAAAGAGAAGAACACAGAACTTAACAATTTTAATCTCAGTATCGGGCTAACAGAAACCTTCATGGATGCTGTGAAAAATAATGATGAGTATGAACTTATTGCACCTCATTCAGGGAAAGTCAAAAAGCGTTTGAAAGCGCGGGATGTGTTCGAACTTATTGTTGAAATGGCTCATAAAAATGGCGAGCCGGGAATTGTTTTCATTGATAGACTCGATAGATACAATCCCACACCCAAGGACGGCAAGATCGAAGCGACGAACCCATGTGTAACCGGCGATTCGCTAATATCTACCGCGAATGGTTTGATAACAATCGAAGATCTCTATAAAGATCATGAAAATGGTGAGATTGAAATCGCAATAGATAAAAGAGCATACGCAGAAAATATTCCAAGTAATTCTGAAATAGAATTTTCAGATTCCCAAAAAATTGGCACAGATTTCAAGCCCGTTTCTCAAGTATTTATGAATGGCGAAAAAGATGTGTTAAAATTAACAACAAAATCCGGGTTTGAATTAAAAGCCACCCATGATCACAAATTTCTTACAACCACCGGTTGGAAACATCTTGAAGATATTAAGATTGGTGATAAAGTATTGATTCAATCTGGTGAGTGCAACTTTTTGTCTTCAAGGCAATTGCCTTTTATAACAAAAAATATTTTTAAAGGTGAAAATGGTAAAACCTTTGAATTTAATTTGCCTACAACATGGTCCAAAGAATTGGGACAAATTCTGGGTTGGCTTATTGGGGATGGTTGGGTAAAAGCAGGAGATGAAAATTGCAGAGTCGGTTTTAGTTTTGGAGATTCGGATGTTGAAGTAATGGAATATTTAAAACCGATAATTAATAAAATGTATAATAAAGAGATTAATGAAATAAAAAGAGAAAATAATATTTATCACCTTTCATATCACAGTAAATATTTTGTAGATTTTTTTATAAAATTGGGGGTTCAACCGGTAAAAGCTGCTGATAAAAGTGTTCCCCAAAGTATATTCTCCGCTCCTAAAGAAGCTGTTGTTGGATTTTTACAGGGACTTTTTTCTGCTGATGGAACTGTTTCCTTTGATGCGAGTCATGGAAATTATTATGTTAGATTAACTTCAAAATCGGAAAATTTGTTAAAAAAAGTTCAAATACTTCTGCTGAATTTGGGTATTAAATCCAGCATATATAATAGAAGCAGAAAAAAGCGCAAAGGAGTTTTTAATTATACAAACAAAAACGGAGAAAATGTAGAATATGATACAGACGGTGTGTTGTTTGAATTAAATATTTCTCGCACTTCTTTAATCAAATTTCATGAAACCATCAACTTTATGACTACGCTAAGAAGAGACTTATTAGCGAAGGTAATTACAAAAAATTTATATAAAGAAACATTTGTTGATGAAGTTATAGAAATCGTTCCTGCCGGAAAAGAAAGGGTTTATGATTTACACGAACCATATACCCATTCCTTCATTTGCAATTCCTTTGTTATTCATAATTGCGGGGAGCAGCCATTGCTTGCGAACGAAGCATGTAATCTTGGCTCTATCAATCTTGCAATGATGCTTAAAGACGGCGCAATAAACTGGGATCTTCTAAAAGAAACAGTATATACTGCCACAGATTTTCTGGATGATGTCATCGACCGCTCGGCATTTCCACTTCCTGAGATCGAGAAACAGGTCAAGAAGAACCGAAAGATCGGATTGGGCATAATGGGCTGGTCTGATATGCTTCTTCAGCTTGGCATTCCATATTGCTCGGACGAAGCTGTTGATATCGGCAGAGAGATCATGGAATTCATTGATTACTATTCAAAAGAACGCTCTATGCAGCTCGCTGTGGAAAAAGGTTCGTTTCCGAATTTCAAGCAGAGCATATACAACAAAGGTACTCTTATCCGAGAAGGTTATAAGCTGAACTGGGATGGGCTTATTGCTGAGATCCGGAAAAAAGGTATCCGCAATGCCACGACAACGACTATCGCACCCACAGGAACTATAAGCATGATCGCAGATGCCTCAAGCGGTGTCGAGCCGATATTTTCATTAGTATATATAAAGAATGTTATGGACGGCGAGAAACTGCTCTATATGAATAAATATTTTGAGGAGATTGCAAAGGAACAAAAATTCTATTCCAAAGAATTAATGGAGAAGATCTCGGAAAATGGCTCTCTTCAAGATATCGATGAAATCCCAGATGAAGTAAAACGCATCTTTGTTACAGCTCATGATATTACACCTGAATGGCACATCCGAATGCAGGCAGCATTTCAGGAATTTGTTGATAATGCAGTTTCTAAAACTATCAATTTCCCGAACTATGCCACAAAAGAAGATATTTACACTTCCTACATGCTTGCATATCAGCTTGGTTGTAAAGGTGTAACAGTCTATCGTGACGGAAGCCGCGACGAACAGGTGCTTCATGTCGGCAAAAAGATGCGCGAGCATGACAGGACAAGGATCGAGCCACGTCATCGTCCGGAAACTACAATTGGTGTAACTAAAAAAATAAATACCGGCTGCGGTCATCTTTATGTAACTATAAATATTGATGAAACAGGACCCTGCGAGGTCTTTACTCAAATGGGTAAGGTTGGCGGATGCGCGTCTGCACAACTTGAAGCAATCGCACGTCTGATCTCGCTGGCACTTCGCTCAAATGTGAAAGTAGAATCAATCGTAAAACAGCTCCGGCTAATCAGATGTCCTTCACCGATGTGGTCAAAAGGCAAAAAGATACATTCCTGTGCCGATGCTATTGCAAATGCGCTTATTGAATTCCTCGAGCAGGACGGCAATGGTTTAAAGAAGACAAAAGAAGCGGCGGGAAAAGACCAATTAAAAGTCATATCGGAAAGTCCTTCTTTTGATGAAACCTCACCTGTCGGTTCAATGTGTCCTGAATGTGGTGCAACACTGGAATTCAAAGAAGGATGTAAAACCTGCCCGATCTGTGGCTGGTCAAAATGTAGCTAAATTTATTGGGGGAGATACCATGAAAAAAATCGCAATACTGATCGCCATCATATTGATTAGCACTTCGCTCTTTGCGCTCGAACCGCATTTTATGCAGAAACCTGCAATTTCGCCTGACGGGAATACAATCTGTTTTTCTTATATGTCCGATCTCTGGACTGTTCCATTTGAAGGTGGGGAAGCAAAACGGCTTACCGTTTCCAAAGGCAATGATACTAATCCTGCCTTTTCCCCGAATGGAAAAACCATTGCCTTTAACTCCAACCGTGATGGGTTCTGGGGAATCTATCTCATTCCAGCAGAAGGTGGTAGTGCAGAATGTATTTCAAAGGAAGGGCTTACTGTTGTGGACTGGTTCAAGGGCGGGAAAAAACTTCTTGCAACAGGGTATGAGCTTCCAAATGGAACAAATTTTATGGAAGTTCCTCTCGACAGTACTCATCCAACCCTGATCACCGAAATTGGAAATAGTCTTGCACAGCTTTCTCATGATAATAAGAAGATCATTTTCAGCAATAGAGGGTATAATACACGTGAAAGATACATAGGAAGCATTAATGGTCAGATATGGGAATATGACATAAAAGACAAATCCTATACTCAGCTTACTGATACTGAATATACAGAAAAATATCCGGTTTACTCATATATAAATGACAGAGTTTATTTTGTCGGTGCAGAATTCGTAAGGGATAACAGAGCGGTTTTCCAAATCTATTTTGTTGAAGATATGGACTTTTCCAATCCTCATAAGCTCACTGATTTTGATTACTGGTCAGCAACACAACTTTGCATTGCGCGCCGGAATGATAATATGGTTTTCAAACGATTTGATGAATTGTGGTCTTATAATGCGAAGTCCTGTAAATTCAATAAAATACCGATCGAGATCAAGCAGGATTTCCTTGAGAGTTTTGAAGTGACTGAGGAATATATCAATAAAGCATCGGACTTTGCGGTTTCTCCAAACGGTAAAATGGTTGCATTTACTTACAAATTTGACCTATTTGCAATGCCGGAAAAAGGTGGTGAAGTAAAGCAGCTTACTTTCACTCAAAAGGGTGTTGAATATGTGGCAATTGCCGATGATGATCAAACAATATATTTCACAAGTTTTGATAAACGTAATATGCAATTATACAAACTAAACATAAAAGAACCTGAAAAGATTGAATACATTTCATGGTTCAAAAATGCTTATGTTAATGAAATATATTATATAGAAGATGTCGGATTGATCGTCGAGTATTCTGAGGAAGAAGCAAAAAGGAATATTGCATTGATCGAACCCGAAAAAGATAAAGTGCAACCGCTTATAGTTGATCAGGTGGTTGGATCGAAATTCGTTGTAAGTCCGGATGAACAATATGCTCTATATTTTGTACTCACTCCCGGCACGTGGGATGAGATCCTTTATCTTTATAATTTTGAGACAAAAGAGAAAACAGCGCTTTATCCGTATCATGGAAACATGCACTCTCCGATATGGGGTGAGCAGGGCGCCTATGTTTTCTTCAACAGAAATCAGGATATATGCCGAATGGACATTCATGCAAAAGAGGATTTCTGGGATTATAAGGATTATTGGGAAGAAATTCTAAATCCCGAAGAAGATGAGGAGGGGCAGGATAAAGATAATAATGATAAAGAAAAAGATGAAGATGCCGAAAAAGAGGATGATGAGAAAGAATCCGATGAAGATGTGATCATCACGTTCGATTTTGAAGATATCCATAGAAGAGTTTCTGTAATCACATCCAAAATGGGATACAACTACATCGTTGCTACCGATGATGATAGCACTCTGTACTATGTGAACTGCTCATACGATAATGATATCTATTCATTTAGAAAAGTTGATTATGAAGGGAAGAAAGACGAGGAGATCGCAACATTTTCCTCCCGTCCCTATCACATAAAATACAATAAAGAAAATGACTGTTTCTATTACATCGAATCTGGATCGCTAAAAAAGATCACGAACAGCGGCACAAAGAAAACTCTTGAAAATGAGTTCGAATATAAATATAATACTTATACTTTAAATAAAACCGTTTTTGAGCTGGCATGGAAAGCATTTGAAAAAGGATTTTATGATCCTGATATGCATGGCATTGATTGGGATAAAGCGTTCAAGAAGTATGCCCCTTATTTGGAATATGCTTACACACCGAAGATCGTAGGCGAGATATATTCTGAAATGATGGGCGAAGTAAATGCCTCACATACTGGTTTTTATGCGAGAAATGACGATCCCATCCCTCAACATGATATTGCTTATGGCGGATTTGTGCTTGACTATAAAGACATTCCTAAAAGGGGGATCAAGTTCAAAAAAATATATAGAAAATCTAAATTGAATAAACCATATAATATCAAACCCGGTGATGTACTGTTAGAAGTTGATGGAACGGAAATCACGGAAGATACTCCGATAAAACCGTTGTTCTTCAACAAGATAGATGATAAGATAAAACTGAAGATCCAGACACCCGACAGCGTTGCAACAGTTGAATTAAAAGGGCTTTCATGGTGGCAGAATTATACATTGAATTATGATAGTTGGGTAGAAGAGCGCAAGGAGATCGTGAAAGAATTGACCGATGATAAAATCGGTTATGCGCATATCAGGCATATGGGATGGAGCTCTTATGAAGATTTTGTTCAGGATGTCTTTGCGAAAAATTGGCAAAAGGATGCACTCATTATCGATGTACGCAATAATCCGGGCGGCTGGATACATGACTGGTTGATCGAGCTTCTTACAAAAAAGCCCTATGCCTTTACCACGAACAGGGTCTTTAATGTCGAAAAGCAACCCTTTCCGGGAAATACCTGGACAAAACCGACAATTTTACTCATCAATCAAAACTCCTTTTCTGATGCTGAGATCTTTCCGAATATCTATAAACACTTTAAGCTGGGAAAAGTTATCGGTATGCCTACAAGTGGCTCAGTTATAGGAAC
>Ga0136651_10001616_pt1 | contig 12430 bp, 14 predicted proteins | sample Mar14236cmmetaG_FD_94867 | JGI IMG/M metagenome (GOLD analysis project Ga0136651, IMG submission 94867) | Marine hydrothermal vent microbial communities from Guaymas Basin, Gulf of California to study Microbial Dark Matter (Phase II) - Marker... ...
CATGCTAAGGCCAGTTCGCGGGATCTCCCGGTTCTCGCGCGTAGAGTGTCCATCCCGCATTCTGCGGGACTCAGGGTCTCTGATTCCGCGGGGCCGGTGGGTGACTCGCTGTATAACGCCTCACACCGTGTTGCCTTCCCCATCGTCCTACAAGGTCGGCACCCCGGAACGGTGATTTCGGAACTCAATGGCTGGCCTGCGTTTCCCCCTGTCAACGCTTCGCGTGCAACCTCACGGCTACCCGGCATGACTCGGGGCCACAATGGAGCAGCTACTCCTTTCATGTAGGGCTCTTACATCCCCTACTCTATGCCGGTTTATCCCGGCCCTTTCAGGACCTCCCCTTGCTTCCACGAACAACGGCCAAGCCGTCTCGCCCCGCCGGAAGCCTAAGGACCTACGCTTCGCTCCGACGAGTTTCAGATATCGCTATTTTCAGAATAGAGTCTGAGGCCTAACTCTTTAAGCTGATCCTCATCCACAAGGGATGGCGCGTCCGTGAGGAGGCATCCGGCGCTGGTGGTCTTGGGGAAGGCGATAATCTCCCTGATAGACCTTACTCCTGTCATGATGGCCACCAGCCGGTCAAAGCCCAGGGCCATCCCGCCGTGGGGAGGTGCTCCGTATTTGAGGGCATCCAGCAGAAACCCGAACTTCGACCGGGCCTCCTCCGGTGATATGCCCAGGGTCCTGAAGATCTCCTCCTGAACGGAAAGCCTGTGTATCCTGATGCTCCCTCCGCCTATTTCCGAACCGTTCAGCACCAGGTCGTAGGCCCTGGCCCTGACCTTTTCAGGGTCTTCCGAAAGGAGGTTCAGGTCCTCCTCAAAGGGTGAGGTGAACGGGTGGTGAACCGCTGCCAGTCTTCCCTCGGTCTCGTCGTACTCAAACAGGGGAAACTGGGTTATCCAGACAAAGGCGTACCTGTCTTCCGGGATCAGGTCCAGGTGCCGGGCCACCTCCAGCCTGAGTGCACCCAGGGCCCGGTTTACCGTCTCTCCCTTGTCGGCCACAATCAGGATCAGGTCTTCACTCCCTGCACCGAGTGCCTGGTTGAGGGCGCGTCTGTCATTTTCGCTGAAGAACTTGGTCAGAGACGACTGCCAGGTCCCATCTGTCACCTTGATCCAGGCAAGTCCCTTGGCCCCGGCCGCCCGGACAACCCCGGAGAGCTCATCCAGTCCCTTTCTGGAATAGGCAGAGGCAGCGCCCTTAACCAGGATGCCCTTTACCCTGCCCCCTGAATCCACAGCCCCCTGAAAAACCCTGAAGTCAGACCTGGCCGCAATATGGCTTATGTCACAGATCTCCATGCCGAACCTCAGATCGGGCCTGTCCGTTCCAAACCGGTCCATGGCATCCTGAAAGGTAAGGCGGGGAATGGGTGAGTCGATCCTGTGGTCCAAGACCTTTTCAAAAAGCTCCTCCATCATGGTTTCAAACACCCCCATGACCCGCTCTTCATCCACAAAGGCCATCTCAAGGTCCACCTGGGTAAATTCGGGCTGACGGTCGGCCCTCAGGTCTTCATCCCTGAAGCAGCGCACGATCTGGTAGTACCTGTCAAACCCGGCCATCATGAGAAGCTGCTTGAAGAGCTGAGGGGACTGGGGCAGGGCGTAGAATCTGCCCCGGTTCACCCTGCTCGGTACCAGATAATCCCTGGCCCCCTCCGGGGTGCTCCTGGTGAGAAAGGGGGTCTCCACCTCTATGAACCCCTCCCGGTCCAGGTATTCCCTTATGCACGAGGCGATCCGGTGTCGCTTCCGAAAGTTGTTGAAGAGCTGTGGTCTCCTGAGCTCAAGGTACCGGTACTTCAACCTCAGGGTCTCAGAGGCGTCCACGGCCCCGTCCACCTGAAATGGCGGGGGCTCGGTAAGGTTGAGTATCTTCAACTCCCTGACCTTCAGCTCCACCTCTCCCGTGGGCATCGAGGGATTTTCCTGGCCCTCCAGCCTGGGCGTGACAATGCCCCTGACCGCCAGGACCCATTCGTTCCTCAGCACACGGGCCCTTTTATGGATGTTAGGTTCCACCTGTGGATCAAAGACCACCTGGGTGATCCCCTCCCTGTCACGCAGGTCTATGAAGATAAGACTCCCCAGGTCCCGTCTGCTGTTGACCCATCCCATCAACACCGCTTCCTGGCCCACGTTTTCCCGCCTGAGGGCCCCGCAATTGTGGGTACGCCACCAGGTCCCCAGCGAATCCACGTTCATACTCCCCTGTTCATTCATCCTGAAAGATTCCCTCCATAACCTCCACAATCCCCTCCAGCACCACCTCATCCTGTTCGCCGGTGGTCATATCCCTCAGGATCCCCCTGCCAGAGGCCAGTTCATCATCTCCAACGATCAGGACCTTTCCGGCCCCCAGACGGCCCGCCTTTTTCATCTGTGATTTAAGCCCCCTTGAGCCGTAGTCGAACTCCACCCAGATCCCTCTCTTTCTCAGGGCGCCCGCCCATTTGAAGGATACCGTTTCAGCGGTACTGCCCAGGGCGGCCACGAACAGGTCAGGTTTCCTTATACCGGGGGCATCCTTATCCATGAGCAGAGCAACCACCCGCTCCATTCCCACGGCAAACCCCGTTGCCGGATGGTCGGGGCCGCCAAGGAGCTTTACCAGCCCGTCGTACCGCCCCCCGCCGGCCACTGCGTTCTGGGCCCCCAATTGCTCCGTCTGTATCTCAAAGGTGGTCCTGTTGTAATAATCAAGCCCCCTCACCAGCCTGGGGTTGAGGACGAAGCCCACCCCAGATCCCTCCAGGAGGGCCTGCACAGACCGGAAGTGGTCCCTGCATTCCTGGCAGAGAAAGTCCACGATGGATGGCGCGTCATGGACTACCCCTTTACACGACTCCACCTTGCAGTCAAAGACCCTCAGGGGGTTTGTAACCGCCCTCCTCTGGCAGTCACTGCATAACGAGGCGCCCTTATCACTGAGATGGGAGCTGAGCCGCTCCTTGAACGTGGGGCGGCACAGGGGACAGCCAAGGGAGTTGAGATTCAGGGTCAGGTCATCAAGGCCCAGAGTCTCGAACAGGCCCATGGCCATCAGGATGATATCCGCGTCACTCCTTGCCCCCCCGTCACCGAAGAGTTCCGCGTCTATCTGGTGGAACTGTCTGAACCGCCCCTTCTGGGGACGCTCATGCCTGAACATGGGACCGATGGTGTAGAGCTTCTGAACGGGGTATCTGAGATAGGGCCTGTGCTGGATATAGGCCCTCACCACCGAGGCCGTGGCCTCGGGCCGCATGGTCATGTTCCGACCCTTGGTGTCGTTGAAGGGTACATCTCCTTGGACACGATATCGGTCTCCTGGCCGATCCCCCTTGTAAAGAGCTCGGTCTTCTCAAGTACAGGGGTCTTTATCTCCTGAAAACCGAAGGACTCGAACACCTGCCTGGCCCGGGTCTCAAGCCTCTGCCACAGGCCCGTTTCCTGGGGCATGATATCCCTGAATCCCTTTATGTTTGTAATTTCCAACGGATCAATATCTCCTATTCCACCTTGATTCTGGTGGCCTTCTTCTTTCCCCGGGCAGACCCCTTTTTCTCAAAGGCCTCAATCCTGTCATCGATCAGGTATTTCATGGCCTTGAGAAACTCAAGCCTTGACCGGGAAAGATGCTTTAAAAACTTGGATTTGTTTCCTGAGGCCTTTTCAAGTTCCATAAAGAACCTGCCAACGGGGCATGACAGCCTCTCATCCTTGTCCTTTGCCTTTGCCATTGCTCACCCCCTTCAGGACCCAAAATGAACAGATAGAAACTCCCCATCAAGTCTCGCCTTGACCGAGTCCGAGGCAGCCACCTGCCTGGGGAGGACAAAATGTCTCTTGAAACTCCCCACCCGGATGATCAGCTCGTCTGAAACCTTGTTCAGTTCCACGTCTCCCTTTCCGATGAAGGGCAGCTTCACCCGCAACTGGTATTTACCGTTAACCTTGACAAAGGAGTAGGGCTCCCCCTTGAAAAATCGGTTCAGAGGGTCCCTTTCTCCATATATCTGATCGGCCAGGTCACGCAGGCTGTCCATGCCCAGCACCTCGCCCCTGAACAGGTTCACCGGAAAGAGGGGAATGGGGCTGAAGTAGGCTTTCGCCTGCCTTATATACCCTTTCTGGCTTTTTCTCCAGTCTTTGAAGTACGCCTCACCCGCATCGTCGGGCAGGATCCGGTTCATGATTATCCCGTCTATACTCATCTTGTAGAGAGAGAAGTACATGAACGCCCTCTGGGTCTCCTTGAGCACGATCTTCTCGGGGTTGGTGATCAGGCGCACCGTTGTTATCTCCGGATCCACCAGTATCTTGTCAACCCCGCGCAGCCGCTTGAACAGGAATTCGATTGCGTCGAAGTAATCCTCACCCGGCAGTGGCACGTCGTACAGGCGTTTGGCCAGGGGCCGGGCGTATCTTGCCACGGTCTTTTCTATCTTGAATATCTTCTTTATGTACCAGTCCAGCGTGGTGGGGATACTTATGAAGCGGAGGGATTCCCCTGTGGGCGCGCAGTCAAGGAGGATTACATCGAATTTCTTTGTCCGCACGTAACGGTTTATGTGGAGAAGAAGACTCACCTCCTCCATTCCCGGGAGGATTGCCAGCTCCTCGGCCAGGATCTCGTCCAGGCCCGTGGTGTTGAGGAGGGTTGAAAGGTACTTGTGGATATCCCCCCAGTTCTTCTCTATCTCCTCCTGTATATCCAGCTCCTGTATCCAGAGGTTCTTCCCGATCCTGGTGAGGCTCCCCCTGTCCTCATCAATGAGGCCCCTGTCCAGGTCAAAGATGTCGGCCAGGCTGTGGGCCACGTCCAGGGACATAACCACGGTCCTGTGCCCGGCCTCGGCCGTCTTAACCCCTGTGGCAGCGGCCACGCTGGTCTTTCCCACCCCTCCCTTTCCTGCAAAAAAAATAATCCTCATTTGACTTCCATCCGGGTAATAGTGATATGCTGGACAGGGGTTCTTCCCCCATTAGGCATTACGATCCTAACACACAAAGGGGAGTTTTGGAAGGAGAACCGCGCAAATGCAGGGAGATGACGCGACTTGAAAAGAAATAATCTCACGCAAAGACGCGAAGTCGCTAAGCTTTTCCTTTTGTTCTTTGCGAGCTTTGCGACTTTGCGCGAAAATTTTAAAAGCCGCCTACACCCACATGATTTCACCCTGTTATCAGCAAGAATGACCAAGCCCTGGGTGAATCCTTGATACCGGGAGGATGGTACGGATGGATATTACCTTTCTGGGAACAGGGGGGGCCTGGGGGGTCCCCGAGGTGAACTGCGACTGTCTCATATGCCGTGAAATGAGACGTAAGGGAGAGAAACGGGAGCGCACATCCATACTTCTCAAGAACCAGACAACCCTGCTCATCGACTGCGGTCCGGACGCCCGGGCACAGCTTTCAAGGCATGGAAAGGGTACCATTGACGGGGTACTGATCACCCACGAGCACAGCGACCACTACATCGGCCTCGACGAGCTCTTTGCCTACAAGAGAAACTGTCCCCGGGGCTCCTTTGAACCCATACCGGTCTACCTCACCCCCCATACCCACAAGGTTGTGAGGAGGAGGTTCGAGTACCTGGAGGAGATGGAGGTCATAAGGGTGTGTCCCATCGAGCCCGGCCGCTGGTTCCAGGCGGGAGAATTTCAGGTCCTTCCCTTTGACACCTTTCACGGATCCTTTGCAAAGGGTTCCGTGGGATTCGTCATCAGGTTCAGGGACCTGTCCGGCAGGGAGGTCAGAATGGCCTACACCTCTGATTTTTCAGAGATCCCCGATCCACCCAAGGTCCTCTTCAATCCCGAATACCTTGTGATACAGGCCTTCTGGCTCAACGAACCAATGGAAAACCGGCCCAGCCATATGAGCTTTCAGAGGGGACTGGATTTCATTGAACTCCTTAAACCGGGGAGGGAAACCTTCCTGGTGCATATGGGGGACGCCGATATGGTGGCAGGGGATCCGGCCAACACTGCGCTCAAGAAGTATGAACCCAAAAGCCCCCTGAGGCCCCCGTCAGGGGGAGAGCCCTACCCCGTACCCCTTAATCAGGCCCAGTGGCAGGAGACCGTGCACAGGATCATCTCCGACAGAAACCTCCCCTACAAAGTCACCGTTTCCCACGATGATCTGATGGTAAGGGTCTGATGCTGTGACACCTCACCTACCTTCAATGGGCCACTCCCCCCTCTCCTTGAGAACCTCCCGGTAGATGGACAGGGCCTCGTTCACAGCGGGCATCCCGGCGTAAGTGGCCACCTGGAAAAAGATCTCGGCCAGCTTTCCTGGGTCACATCCCACGTTCAGGGCCGCGTTCACGTGGAGTCTCAGCTCATCTCCCGCCCGGATGGCCGCCAGCATGGCGCAGGCGGCCATCTGCCTCTCCGGAAGGGTTAAGACCGTGCGGGAGTAGAGGTTGCCGGTTATGAACATGGAAAAATCGTTTGCAAGCCCCCTGTCAAACTCCTTCCACATGAGGTAGGGGGGATCCATCTTTACTCCCCCTCCAAAGAGTTTTTTGGCGGTCTCCTGGGTCCTTTTCCTGATCTCTTCTTCCTTCAAAACGCAGATCCTCCTTTTCAGGGCCTCAAATCCCTGGGTTTTTCAGCACCCCTCATCTTCCACGATCTCGAAACCGGTGGAAGAGGGTTTCTCGGCCCCTGGCACGGGCTTCTGCATATCCACCACCTTTTTCTTGATCAGTGCCTGAGGAGAGGGCCTTTGGGCCACGATCCGATCCGGATTTATGAGGGCAAGTATCAGGCCCAGGAGGATAAGGACGCCTGCGGCGATTCTCTTGGCCCTCTTTGAACCCCCGGGGAGGGAGTCCCTGTGCCCGAACCTGTTCTCCACCTTTTCCACAAACCAGTAGGCCCCCACTGCCATGAGGCATACCAGGAGGGCCACCACACCGGAGTTGAGATGCAGCACATCGGTAAGACGGACGGCTCCCATATTCCCCGCTGAGTAGAACTTTTCCAGCAACGGGAAGATCTCGGCAAATATGATCGAGCCGATCATCATGCCCACGATAAATATGAGTCCGTCGAGTCTGCCCGACACTGTCGCCGCGATGGAGGTGGTGGGGCAGTAACCGCCCATTACGAATCCCACGCCCAGAACAAGACCGCCCACGATCTGAGGCCATATGTAGGTGGGCAGGAGATACACCCGGCCCAGGTCGATCCAGCCGAACAGGGAAAAGTAGAGGAGTCCCAGCATGCACACCACAATGGCCGTAAACATCACCTTGAGCACGGCAAAATCCCTCAGATAAAAGATGGCCGTGAGTTTCCTGACATTTCCAAACCCGGCCCTTTCCAGCACAAACCCGAAGAGAAACCCGATAAGCCCGGCCATCTGGAGGCCGTAGGCAAAATCAAACCAGCCAAACTTGTACAGAGGTCCCATCACAGCCACTCCTTTCTGAAGAAATAGGCGGTCGCGTACGCACCCGCAAAAATGGAGAACATGAAGATCCAGCTACCAAAGGCAAGTTCGGATGCTCCGGTCAGGGCCTGTCCGCTTGTGCACCCGCGGGCCAGTCGCGCGGCGAATCCAGACAGGATCCCTCCCCCAAGGGCGAGCCAGAGCCGGGCCGAAACCCCGATGGACGGGCCACGTGCCACCTCTCCCTTTACCCTGTTGGAGATAAAGGCCGAAAAGAGGCCCCCCAGCGCGGCCCCCATGCTCAGAAAGACCAGCCAGGCCATAAGCGGAGAGCGCCCCCCTGACAGGTACTTGCCGAGGTACGGGTTGGCCTTTGCATGGGCCGGGGCCACAAGATCCACGCCTGCGGTGGCAAGCCTGGCAAAGCTTGCCGAAGATCCCAGGCCTCTGCCCATAATATAAAAGGAAAACAGCAAGACCAGCCCTAACAGGGCGCCCATCAGATAGGGATTGGCATAACGTTGATTCATGATAGACCTCCTTTTCTATAAGATTTCTCCGTTATCCTCCAGGTTCGTGAACCGTCATCCTCTCAAGGGCCTCCTGGGCCAGTTCCCCCACACTGAGGTTTTCGAGCCTTCCGTTTCGATAAACGGTCAGGCTGGATTCATCACGGGCGAGGGCCTCAAGGACCGTCCGGGCCCTGAAAGCCCGAAGCAGGCCCAGGAGCCACGCACAAAGGCCTCTCAGATGGTGATCAGGGAAGTCAAGGTAGGCCAGCAAATGGGGAAGGCCAACCTGCATCAGGTGTGGCCTCACCTGGGACAGTCTTGCAAGCCCCCAGAGGAGACCCCGCTGCAAGGTTTCCATCTCCAGGTAGTTTCCGTCCTTCCTGGCGTAGGATATGAGGATGGGCGCGTACTCCCTGGCAAGTGCCCCGTTACGGGCAAGGATCTCCCCAAATGCCTCGGGGCTGCCCCAGCCTACACCCCCTGATTCGTCATTGAGGTTCCACATGAGCCGGCGCACCACTACCCTGGCCTCTTCCATATCCTCACGGGCAAGCGCGGCCACAACCACGCCCATGGCCGTCACCGCCCGCCATTTTATCTCTTCACGGGTGCTGTACAGCAGGGAAAAGAGGGGGTTTAAGACCTTACGGAGAGGTAAACCAAGCAGCTCCTTCAGGGCACGGTCAAGGTCCCCTGAACTCAGGAGATCAAACACCCTCTGTTTGAGAACGCGCCCTCTCAAGCACCCTCCTCCCAGGCTATACAGTCCCTGGGGCAGTAGATTATGGCCTCCCTTATCTCTTCTTCCGGATATTCTGAAAGCTCCACCGCCTCGACCACCCCCGTATTCCGGTTTATCCTGAACACGGCAGGACACACCTCCACGCAGGTCCCGCAGTCAGAACAGTCGCCAATACCAATGACCGGAGCGGCCCGGTTCATCTTCGAGTCCCTCATGAAGCCAGCCTTTTTAGAAATGACACGAAGTCCCACAACTTCCCCGCTGAAAACGGGATAAATAGGCACTTTCTTTTCCGTTCTTACTTAACCTTATGGGTTGCCCTCATGGTACGTGCCAGTTCCTTGATTTCACCAAGAGACTTGGTCATGGCGGCCCACCCGTACCAGTAGGTATAATCAGGGTTCGCGTGAAAGACCCCCTGGTAGGTCCTCATGCGGTATTTCATGTACATCTTGAAAAGGACCTGATCGATGTACGAACCGCCTGTCCGGTAGAAATAGAAAAAATCAGGGTAGGCAAATGGGTAGTGACCCGGCTTCTTGATTATCCCGTCCTTATAAAGGCTGGCGACAATCCTGATCCCCCGGGCCATCAGGTGGTCGCTCTGCCGGATCATCCGGTCCCCCATCTCCAGCCTCTGTCTGGCGTACTGCCCGGCATGACATGTGGAGCAGATCCGGATCATCCTCTCCCTCTCCCTCTTCCAGGCATCTTCAGTAAAGCGGATCATCCGGGTCGATTTCATCATCTCCATCCGCCTGGTCGGTTCGCCGGTTTCAGGGTTCAAGACGCCCAGGGCCTTGAGGATGGCGGTGCGGTCGGCCGACCACTGTTTGTCAGCAGGCAGAGGCAGCCGGACCCCGAAGAAACCCCATGCCGTACGGTTTTCGTGGGTGCCGTCCGGCAGGTGACAGAACTGGCAGGTGGGCGCGGCAGCGCCTTCGGGCAGCCTGCCCGCCTGCTTGACAAAAAACCGGGTGCCGTGCTTGGAACTGCTCCACATCTCCCATTGGGGATGGTCAAAACCCATGTGGCACTGCTGGCAGGCCCTGGGATGCCGGGCCTCTTTTACTGAAAAGGCGTGACGAGTATGGCACTCGTCACAGGAGTTGTTCTGGTACCGGTAGCCCTTGTCCCGTAGAGCCCTTTTCTCCGCAGCGCTCTTGATCCCCATATTGTGGCAGCCCCCGCACCCCACGCCCCCTTCCATGAGTTCGTCTGGCTCCATATGGGTAACGGGGAGGGCGTTCAGGGACCGCCACCCGTAGTTATGTTTTCCCCTGGCAAACTGGCCGAACTGGTCTTCGTGGCATTCCCCGCACACATGTTCGTCGGGCAGGCGGACCAGATGGACGTCTTTCGCGGTTCTGTGTCTGTCTCCATGACAGTCGGAACAGGTTACCTCTTCCTCTGCGTGCTTACTCACCCCCCAGTCGGCCACAAAGCCAGGGGTGACCTTCCTGTGGCAGGAGATACATTCGTTCTCGTCAGCCAGTACAGGACTGCCGGAGATAAGAGCCAGCGTCCCCAGGAGGGCTATCAGAATGGTTCCCTTTGCAAACAAGATTTTATGCCTTTCCTCCACTTCTCCCCTCAAGAAGGAATTACCCTTGAAACTCAACGGACAGCTATTCCACCGGCAATGCATCGGCGATCTTCTTCGCTAATTCACGACAGGCATTCAGGGCCTTGTCGTCGGGCACGTACTGGATCCTGATGGGCTGATCAATAATATGGAACTTCATCTCCTCCAGCTCCTTTGTGACCAGCTTTGCGGCCTCACCGCTCCAGCCGAACGAACCAAAGGCGGCCCCCACCTTGTTCAACGGCTTCAGTCCCTTCATGTACGTGAGGAAGTCACTGACCGTGGGGAAAATTCCGTTGTTCAGGGTGGGGGATCCCACTATAACGGCCCCCGCGTCAAGGACCTCGGTCATGACATCACTGCGATGGCAGTTCCTGAGGTGCATGGCCCTCGCACTCACGCCTTCCTCTCCCAGGGCGTTTACAATTGCCTCACCCATGGCCTCAGTGCTGTGCCACATGGTATCGTAAACCACAACCGCCTTTCGCTTCGGTTTCTGGGTACTCCATTCCACATAGGCGTTAATGATCTTTGACGGGTCCTTGCGCCAGAAGATCCCGTGGTCCGGACAGATCATATCGATGGGCAACCCCATCTCCGTAACCTTCCCTATTAATTTGAGTATAAGCGGCGCGTAGAGGAGAAGGATGTTGGCGAAGTACTTTTTGGCATGGGGCATAATGTCATCCCCTATCTGGTCGTCAAACCTCTCAAGTCCGGCGTAGTGCTGGCCGAACCCGTCGCTGGAAAAAAGTATCCTGTCTTCGTTCACGTAGGTGAACATGCTGTCGGGCCAGTGGATCATCCGGGTCTCTAAAAAGGTTAGGGTCCTCTTGCCTAAGCTCAATTCCCCGCCGTTTTCCACGGGCTGGTAGTTCCACTTCTGAGAAAAATGCCTTGCAAGGTTCTTATGTCCCATCTTGGAGCAGTAAAGGGGTTTATCCTCGCCTATCCTGTGCATAACCCTGGGCAGGCCACCGGAATGGTCCATCTCCGTGTGGTTGCTTATTACGTAATCGATCCTTTTGGGGTCAATGATCTGGCTTATGTTGGCAATAAGTTCGTCGGCAAATTCCTTCTTGGCCGTATCTATCAGCGTAATCTTTTCGTCCATGATCAAAAACGAATTATAGGTTGTTCCCTGGTACGTGGAATATCCATGGAAATCCCTTACGTTCCAGTCAATCACGCCAAGCCAGTAGATACCTTCCTTAATCTCCAGCGGTTTCATATCTTACTCCTTTCCAAACAGGTCTTTTGCCGCCCCGCAGATGGGACATGTCCAGTCATCGGGCAGATCGTCAAAGGGGGTGCCCGGCTCTATCCCGTTATCAGGATCGCCATCTTCAGGGTCGTACACATAACCGCATACCGAACAAGCGTACCTATCCATGATTCAATCCTCCTTTCGCATGCTCTAAATTCATTCGATCTATGCGGCTACCCTTAGTCCGTGGGGGTCTCTTTTCCAAAGGACGCAACAAAATATTCCATCACGACATGGAACGTCCCCTTAGTTGTATTACAGCTTCGGAGCAGGCAGGGACCAGTACAGGTTCCAACCGAGACTCTCTCCTGGGGCTCTCCCGTAGCTTATTTCAAGCGCATGCTGCCGTCCCTATAAAATGAAATAGGGTTTTGCGTCCTTTGGAAAAGAGACTCCCACGGACGGGATAGATCCCCTATCCACAATTGCTGAAGTCTAACCGCACAGGTCGAATTCATTTGGAAGTGCGCCCTAATCAATAAGACACTGCCTTTCTTTCAAGTTGTTTTCAACGTAAAGCCGATCTCCGGCCGGATACTACCTCAACTTATCAACAAGCTCAACGACCCTGCGCTCGATCTCATCCCTGATCTTGCGCATGAGGGAGATCGGTTTTCCCGCAGGGTCTTCCAGGTCCCATTCTTCGTTGGGCACACCCGGGAAAAAGGGGCATGCGTCCCCGCAGCCCATTGAAACCATCAGGTCCGGTGTGTGCTCTGCCGCCACTGCCTCAAGGCTCATGGGACTGCGAAAGGCCATATCGAACCCCTTCTCGGCCATCACCTCTACCATGAGGGGGTTTATCTCCCCGGCAGGCCTGCTCCCGGCACTGAGGGCCGTTAACCGGTCCCCGGCAGCAGCCTGGGCAAAGGCCCCGGCCATCTGGCTGCGGCAGGCATTTTCAGTGCAGACAAAGAG
>Ga0136651_10001618_pt1 | contig 12425 bp, 14 predicted proteins | sample Mar14236cmmetaG_FD_94867 | JGI IMG/M metagenome (GOLD analysis project Ga0136651, IMG submission 94867) | Marine hydrothermal vent microbial communities from Guaymas Basin, Gulf of California to study Microbial Dark Matter (Phase II) - Marker... ...
AGTTAACACCGCAAAATAAATTTTGCACTCCAAGTTAACACCGCAAAATAAATTTTGCACTCCAAGTTAACATCGCAAAATAAATTTTGCACTCCAAGTTAACACCGCAAAATAAATTTTGCACTCCAAGTTAACATCGCAAAATAAATTTTGCACTCCAAGTTAACACCGCAAAATAAATTTGGTTTGAAAATAGCCGCAAAATAAATTTGGAACGAAAATAACAGTGAGTTTGCTGAAATCATTATGTTATAATTTTAATTATTTTTTAGTTACAACTTTAGTTTGCATTGACAAACTATTCCCAATTTTCTTTGATTGTGCCATTGAGCGTGTTAACGCTTTGCCCTGGTTTTAATTCAATTCGTCGTTTGTTGAATAAGAAAATGGGGACTGTTTTTTCGGTTATTTTGTCTAATTCAACAGAAAAGCCTTGTCGAAATAAATCTTGGCTATCGTTTATCCATAGCGTTGTGGGCCCGTGACTGCGTTTGATTAAACCATTAAAGGTGATATAACGGGGTGGTTTGGGCCGGGGCGCTACTGGCGACGGCGTTGCAGAACCGGTTGTCGGTAGAGGGGGCGCTGGCGGCGGTTCTTCCCGCTTGGCATTGAGTATCGCACGATCTTGGGCCGTTGTGAATAAACGCTGCAACTCTTTTGCCGATGCCGATTGAAACAGATTGAACACGATGACTAATAATATGATTATATCAATAGACGGCTTCATCATTCCTTTTCGATTTTAGAAATATACCAAACCAATACACAGGTGGCATTGAAATAAGGTTGTGAAACATCTTTTAAATCAACTGTTTCGCGGATTCGCTTAATGTGACAAGTGTGCCAGTTAAATAGGCCAGCAAATTGTTGAAATTCTATAGCTTGTGCTAATTCTAGCACATCGCCTTCGTGTAAAATATCTAGAGTTAAAGTTAAGGCAGTTTGATAGGTTTTGAATTCGGGTTCTATTATAAACTTATCAGGTGCGTTGTATTGTATCGTTTCTGATAAATCATAATTGGCTTTGAATAAGGGCAGTTCAGACAACAATCTTTTGATTTCGTTAAACATTTTCAACCGTTGTTTGGGCAAGGTTAATTTTGGTGCATTGATAAAAAATGCTTTGTCTATCAATTGATTAAATTTTTTAAAGTAGCCTGTTTTGACAATTTCAAGGGTTTCTTGAAGTAGGCTGTATTTTGCCTGTATATTTCCTAATTGACTACGTTGTTCACGTTCCCATTTTGTCATGGCGTTGCCATATTGTTGACTGCCCCAAATCAGGAGGGCGCTGATAATCAGGCTTAAAGTTAATACAATCAAGGCCTTAAATAAAACGCTCCAATCTGTTATCGTAAACGTTTTTGAACTCATGTTTTCAATAAAATGATTTGATATCGTGATGCAATGTGGGTGATATTGATCGAACGCTGATATTTCAAACCTGACAGGTTTTTAAAACCTGTCAGGTTTATCTTAGATGTTCATGATTGACGCTGATTAATCTAACATAACAAAAAATCCGTTTATACCGTCAATCCGCTGTACTATCAGATATAAGCGTGTTTAATTAAGATATCGATGACAAACGGCGCTTCACCGATTTGAGCAGGGCTACCAATTTGCCCTTGCAGTTTTTTGTTTGGATTATAGGGTGCGCTCAAGACTTCGATTTTCCAAAAATCGTCACCTTGTTCGCGTAAGGCTTTGATAAATTGAGTAAAAATGTATAAGGCCTGTTGATAATTGCCTTTAAATGGTTCAATTTTACCCTGTAGTCTGATCCCTTCAATAAAATGCTTATCAGGATCAAAATCCTCTAAATCGTCTAACTCATCAGTGCTGTTTTCATCAACTCTCGTCATGAGGTTCGCATTGTCTTGAAAAAGGGCCTTTTTTGAAGGGCCTATACCCCATTTCAGTTGTTCAATAAATAAGTAAGGATGAGTATTTAACACTAGGCTCAGTTTATACCAAGCCTGTTGTGGCAAAATATGTAATGCTTCAAGGTGAGAACCGATATCGACAATATTGCGAATCAGTAGAATATCAAGCGGTAAATTTGGAGGCGCTTGTTCACGTAATAATGCTAACTGGGCTTGATGTCTGATAATGCGCTCTGCCGTTTTTTCGCCTTTTTGTTTAAGTGCCGCTGCGTCTTTTAAAATCATCGCACTTGCCGCCACGGCCCCTGATACCAGTAATGCCGAAGTGATATACAAGGCGATACGCAGTCTGCGGTAAAAAAAATAGCGTCGCTCTGCCGCATGAGCGTAATGGTTTTTAACGATCCAACGGCGCGATAATTGAAAAGCGACGAAGTGGTGTAAATATAAAAGCTGGCTTCCCCTTTCCTGCTCAAATTGCAAACCCAAACGACGCGCTAATGCGTGGTTATCTAAAACTTGTTTATTGAACGTCACCCTATCAGTGTTAAGAGATTGAAAAGCTTCACATTTTGCCGTATCCGTTAATAGAATAACTGATAACGGCTCTGCATTTTCGGTGACTGGCAATAGACGCGCATTTTCTAAATAACGTTGAGTGGTGGTGATTTGTGTTAAAACATATTGTGCATATTCCGCAGGATCAAGCGTATTTAAGGGTATTAAACGACTGAATTTCAATTTATTGTTCACAAAAAAACTTTGGCGTAACCCGCCCGAAGTGTGCGAACTGATTTGTGGCGTTTGCGCCACCAAGAGAGTATAAGGTGCTTTAGGAAAATATTTAAGCAAACCCTCAGTTAATAAGGCGATAGAATAAATACCAACTAATGGTACTTTAAAAGTTATGATGAGATTTAACCACGGTTGTAAGCTGGCGGGATTATTAAGTGCGGTTAATAAAACTTGATCATCTCGCCGCCCTAACTTTTCACGACTTTGAACAACGCCATAAGTATATGTCGTATCATCAAAAAGCCGTTTCATTCTTTGATTCATCACATGACGATGATCTTTGCCAACCACATGGGGTATGGTTAAAACTTGAGAGTCTTCTTGAGTGCTATCAATGATCCAATATATAGGCGTTTTGTGATTGTTGCTCAAATAATTAGCAAATTCGGCTTCTCCATTGTTATTCAATTGAAAACGTTGAATTTCGGTTAAGGATTTGCCCTTGGCTTGTAGCACACACAATTGATAATCAGACAGGTATAAAATACGTTTCACTTTGAAGTCATTGTGCAATGTGAGTGATATGATAAAACGCTGATGATTGTTTTCGCTGATTTGAAATCAGAAAAAATAAACGCGCTTTTTTGCAACAGACGCTCATCTAATCGAAATCAAAGCGTCTCTTGCGTCTCTTGCGTTTTTTAATTTTACATTGCTCAAACCCGGAAAGTATGGCTTGTTGGTTATTTATCGTACCAAAGATTAACTTCTTCAACAATCTTGTCGATAGCATCAAAGCTCAATCTTTTGAAAAGATTATCATTGAGAGTAGGTGAAGTCATTTTTCGGTAATAGCCTTCATCATTTTCCATTGTAAAAACAAAGAAATAAATTGGAAAAGGTATATCCTTAGGTTTAGAAGTCTCTATATTGAGTTTAATTTCATTAACACTGAATTGCTCTTGATAAAAAGGCTTTAAGGATTTTAGGGCTTCCAATTGAATCCCAAACACTCTACCCATTGGTTTTAGATTTTGGCAAATACTGACGAGAATATCAAAACCATAATTTTCGGCAGAAGGTTGTTTAGTGATAACCAAATCATCACGACGTGACAGATGAATAGTCGCAAGATATTCGGCGCGTCTGTCAAGATACCACAGCTTTTGGCTCATTTTTGACTCTCCAATTTGGAATCAGCGAATTTTGATTGAAAGTGATAAGTACCAAACTGTTCCCAAAAAGCTTTGACTTCTTGCCAAAGCATTTCTTGAATCTTGCTATCATAAAGCGGAAATCTCGTTCCCATATTCGAGACTGTCTTAAGATTTTCGCCATTTACAGAAACAATATATCCGATCTCTTTGATTTCATCAATACCAACTAAATAAGTGGGTGCTGGAAACGAAGCTAATCTTTGGATATCGTCTTTATGAACATGCAATTTTAAACGATTATCCTCAGTGTAACCACGACGAGTCGTTTTAACCTGAACAAAAAAATAGGGAACCATTAGAGTATTATGATTAATGAGTTCAACAATAAAATCGACACTAGGCCATTTATCACCTAAAAATTGAGGCCTAAAAAGTGGGACATCATGTCCATTGTATTTGGTGATCATGACATAAAAAAGTGCTTCACCGCGTTGTCCGAGTAAATCTTTCATTTATGTATCTCGTTAATTTTTATTTCCCCCTTATTCAAGTGTAGAGGGATGCCTTTTGAAAATGATAGAACGCAGATGACGCTGATTATCATGATTGACGCTGATTTTAAATCAGTGTTAATCAGGCCTTCATCATTATTCATAATTGACACTGATTTATTAATTAATATAGGAGCATTATGTTGTGAATGAATTAATTTTTATTGTTGAGCCTGCCTCCGAAGGGGGTTACACCGCACGCGCCGTTGACGTGTCAATCTAATACAGAAGCCGATAATGTCACTCGTCATCAAATCCGTGATGCGGTGCGTTGTCATTTTGAACCTGCAAACTTGCCCAAAATGATTCGCTTACATTTTGTTCACGATGAGGTACTTGCAACCTGAAATTACCTCGTAATATGTCTGGGCAAGCTCTTGCCATTTAATAAAACTTTTTCGATACAATAAGATTGACATAACGGGTAGTCATTTGCGCTTAACAACTTTAGAAAATGGAGAACATCACATTACGATTCCTCAACATGACACAGTAGGTACATTGGCTGCGATTTTGGACGATGTGGCTCAACATTATAGAGAGTCATAAAATTTCTTTTTGCTTACACCGGCTTGTCTAGCCATTGAACTAATGAGAAATTGGCTAAACGGTGCTTTGGGACAATCAACGGTGACTTTATAACGTCTTCGATCACTATTCTTTATCCATTGTTCGTGTGAGGTACCCCCTCCTTCCTTGGCTCTTTTCTTGAAACCCAGATTTTTCAGGATAGTTTTAACCTGTTCACAGGTGAGTGGCGGATAGTGAGAACTCATACTTTCACATACTCATAAGGTGTTAAAGGCAAGGGTTCTTTGAAAAGATGATATAACCCTGTTTTGGCGTGTATAAAACGGGATATAAACACATAATAATAATACTTGAGCCATTCAAATAGAGGGGCTTTGCGATTCAGTAACTGTTCCGCATATTTTTTATCTTCGCCGACAAGCGCGTCAAAAACATACTCTTTAATCATGCTTTCAAGTTTTGTTTTGCTCTGTTCAAAGGTATCTGCTTGAGCGGCTAAGTCAAAATCAAGGCAAAAGGCTATCCACTGGCCTTCATGATGTCTTGCATAACATCTTAATATTAGTGTATTTATCTTCATTATAGCCTTCTCGGCACGGGTTCAGGGTGGGCAACACGTTGCCCACCCTACCCGGCTGGTGAATTTGGAACCAATCCAAACGAATTGGAGCTTTTGGTTCATCTGGGGAATTTGATGTTTTATTGAGCTGTCAATGGTGCAGGGCGCAACCTGGTTGCCGACAGACGTACCATCAATCCATACACCGAAGAAATAATAAATGCAAGGGGCGAAGAACGCCCCCTACGCTGGCGCAATTGAACAATTGAACAGTTAGCCGGCAACAATACCCATCAAAATTGAAAAGACTTCTCCGGTGTCTTCTGGAATAGTATGGCTATGAATATTTTTAACAATATGCTTATTTTTGCGATCTAAAATGCCAAATTTCCAAAGATCACCTAAAGTAACGGCACCATAAAGGATTTCTATCTCCTCATTATCTTCATATTTATCAAGGGCAATGAGTTCCACTGCTAATTGATTAAATCCATTATCTATGTCTTTCTTCTTGGCTTCTATGATGATTAAATCTTGGTTGGCTATCAAAAAGTAGTCTAAAAATCCGCTTAATTTATCATCAACATCCAGTGAATATTCAACATTAATGCTAAGATTTGTGGTTCTCGCCATTTCTAGCAATAGTGGGGCTACCAAAAATTCTCTTTTAGCCATCTCAGAATTTAAAGTAATTTTAGGAAATACGGTATAGAAAGTGTCTTGGAGTGTTTTGACAAAATGCTTATCATAGTCTGGATATTGGGGTAATTCGATGACTTCAAAGGCAAAGGAATAACCAAATTCCCCTACAATTTCTTTGGTTGGATAATTCATGTCAAAGTAGTCACTGAAGGTATATTTTTTGTTTTCTTTGAAAATTGATTTTTTCATCATAAATATTTTTAATTAAAATAACCTGAAAACGCAATAACAAATAATCATGCCGGAAAGGCCCCTCATAATTCAGCCTTTTTCCTCTCTAGTATCAAAACATAATTGTTCGTTAGTTGGTATAAAATAGTGAACTTGACTATAATTTTCTTCTGCCAGTGCTTTTCATCAACTCTGGATTGTTTAAGACAGAGTGAGTTTCTAACTGGGGTGTTAAATTTCAGGTATTTTGGCGACTTTTTTTTCACCCGAGATTCGTAGGGTGGGATCGCTTAGCGACAATGGATTCAATATAAACCCAGATTTCACCGACAGCGATCCCACCATCCCCCCATTTGAAATAAAAATAGGGTGAAAAATAAACCAAGAAATTGGCTCAAATTTAACACCCCAGTGCAGGGCGCAACCTGGTTGCCGACAGACGTACCATCAATCCATACACCGACGAAATGCAAGGGGCGAAGAACGCCCCCTACGCTGGCGCAATTGAACAATTGAACAGTTAGCCAGCAACAATACCCATCAAAATTGAAAATTAACCCTTGGCTACGCTCGCTGTTTAAAAGCCCTTATCCAATTTACAGGACGCTTAGTACCCAATTTCTTCTGTAAATCCTCCAAAGAGTCATAAGCACGATGCTCAATAATTTTCTTTGCCGTTTTTGTACCAATACCCTTTACAGAAGTTAAGTCAGAACCTTTGTCATTGATAAAGTTTATAAAGTCAGTCGTGTCTTGAGAATTAATGACTGTTTCATTGAGCTTTGACAACAGCAGGGTTTGTTCAAGCCATTGGGAAGCTTCAGCTTGTTGAGCGGCAATGAGGAAAACCCATATTTCTTTAAGCCCTGCTGACTTTGCGGCTTCATAGATAGGTAATCCCGTTAACAAACGATACTTATCTTCTGAGTCTGTTAAACAAACAATAGGAAGAACTGAGTTAAGTCCTCTTCCTTTCAGTGATTCTGAAGCTTTGTTCAGAATCTTTTTTTGAACTCCAGAATGCCCTTCTATTTCTATCTGATTTGGAAATAGCACGTAGGGTTGTGTTTTAATGTATTCTTGAATTCTTGCCATCTTGCATTACCTTATGGTTCTAATGAATTGATCCGTTCTACCAATTCATCAGTAATATTCCGTAATTGTTCAGCTACTTTTCTTGCCCCAGTTTCATTTTCCGCATATAAAGATAAAGGCATTCGTTCATTGGATGCTTTTCCAACATAAATTGAGCGATTAAATTTTGAAAAAATCGGAAAATCAGGAAAAGAACTTCTTATAAAACCCTGAATCGTGTTGTTAAGGTTATCTCTTCCAGGCTGATCGGTCATCATGGGGATAATACCCAAAATATTCCCGCATGTTTTTCTAGTATCATCTTGAACATCCAAGATATTTTTGCGAGTGGTTTGTATTCCTTGAGCAGATAAATATTCCATTTGTGATGGAATAATAACATATTTAGCCGCATACAAAGCATTCCAAGTAATGACGTTATAACTTGGAGCGGTGTCCATTATGACATAATCATATTCAGTTGCCAATTTCTGAATACGAATATTGAGAAATTTTGCTGCGACTGGACTCTTGGGTAATTGCTCTGGAGCAGTGCGATAACTACCTGGTAAGACATCAATTTTCCCTCCTTCTTCTGATTCTATACGAAACCAATTTGAAGCGGGATAAATACAGGTAATATATTCTTCAGCAGATTCATATTCTTCCTTCTGGAGAAAATCTATAACCTCTTTCCGATCTTTAAAAGAATCCAAAATTTTTCTGAATTCTCTAACCGTCGAAACTTTCTCAATCTCATCGGCTTTGTTAACACCTAACGATAAACTGGCATTCGCCTGATCATCCAAGTCAACAACTAAAACTCGGTTGCCTTGCCTAGCGAGTTCGTATGCAATATTGACGACTAACGTTGTTTTACCAACTCCACCTTTAGAGGTATGAATTGCAATAGTACGCATGACTATTTTCCTTTAATGCTATCTAAAAAATTTTTGAGGAATGTTGCTATGGGTTTAACTTCTGTCGGGTTTTTTATTTCAAATCGCTCTTGCAATTTTGCCCGCCCCCGTATAAATTCATAAGCTTCAACTAAAAAAGGATCAATGAGTATACCAAATTTTACCTTTGAATAACGAAGATACATATCTAACTGAAAACGTGCGCTGCCATCAATGCGTGTACTAGCGGATTTGACTTCAATTAGAAAATTGATGTCTCTACTACGATCTTCTATGAAAAAATCTGCGGTACTTGGAGCATGTTTTTTGTCAACTTTGGAAATGACTATCGGAAATTGTGGATACCAGTGGGAGAAATCACTCCTTTTTGGTAATCCTGCCTCTTCTAGTATTTCTTGAACTAAGTGTAGGGAGACATAAGCTTCATTGTCCCAGTCTGAAGATAAAAGCATGTTGTTTACCGGTTTAACGTAAGGTGAGCAATAGTATATACTTAGCATCGTCATAAGGTCGCTATTATTTTACAGACACAGCTCAAGTCAGGTGGCTTTTGACTAACAGCTTCGCTGGCCTTCGGCTCACGCGCTACGTTGCGCTTCGCTTCACCGCGCGCGTGAAATAAAGTTGCGCGCAACTTCTCCGTGTGAAATGGTGGACAGTATAATACTATAGAAAAATACGATAATCCACTTCGAGGGCTTCTGCAAACTTTTATGCTATTTCTTTACTGATTGTTCGCTTACCATTTTCCAGATGTGTCGCTGCGGAATCCCCGTCATTTGACTCAATTGCTGTTGAGTCTTTTCTGCCATCTTTCGAGTTTCTTTAAGGGAAATACTTGCAATCATCGCATCGCTGTACTCAGGAAAAGCATTTCGCCAAGGGATTGCTTTTGCGCCAAGTGTTACGTTTGTTGGTTCAAAACCAATTTGACGCATTATTTGAATAATGTCATCCCATTTTTCTCTATGTATTTTAAAACAAACTTGAATTGTATCATTCCCTAGCGGGGAAATATTAACTTGGCTAGTCATATTATGTACCAGCTCTATTTTTCCTAGTCATCCATGATCATCTATCCTTGTAATTCGCTCTCCGTTGATAACTCAAAAACCGAGTTGCAACTGGAATCCTGGATGGGCTGTCTCATCCGAACGGCCACTTGTAATCCAAGCGACTTAATGGGGGATGCTGGTCAAAAGTCCCTAGACTCAAGGCCTAATAAAATTCACATCCAGATTAACCTAATCTTGATGCGAATTTGCAACCTCTGATTTGCAGAGCCCCTCATATCCATGACACCGTCATGGTGTCATCCAAACTAGATGACAATTATTTATTAATATTTGATATAATTTAAAAAGTCAAGTATTAAAATAGATTAGTCTTAAACGGCACTTAAATAAGTAACTTTGATTAGGTTTGAGTAAGAAATCAAGTGCTAGCATATGCACCATGTGCTTAGATTTTTGGGGTAGTTATTTCATAAGGATAATTTATTTCTACTTAAACATATTTAACATAACTCATTGATTTATAAGGAAGAATAAAAATGGTGAGCTAATAAAATCAATTGAAAGCTGTCATAAGACAAAGTAAAACTATTATTATAATATCAGTCTATCTGGTTGTGATACTTGAATGGCTAATGATTAAATTTTAATTGTTAATCTATTATCAGTTATATGAATAGGAGAATGCCACTTCGTTATTCGCTAGGTTCAATCAATATCAAAGTCAAGAGAGATAAAATTTATTAGCGTTTAAATCTATTACACCATTTAGGTTGTCTACTTTAAGTGAGGTAAAAGGTGAATTGTTTATGGAATTTGAATGGGATAAGAACAAAGCAGCGGCGAATTTATCGAAACACGATGTTTCATTTGAAGAGGCTAAAACTGTCTTCAGTGATCCGCTTTATGTTGACTTTTATGATATCGATCATTCAGATGATGAACATCGGTATATTATCGTTGGCCAGTCACAGCAAGATCGATTATTGATTGTCTCATACACAGAACGAGAATATGCTATTCGATTAATTAGCGCAAGAGAAGCAACACGAAGAGAGCGAGAAACTTATGAAAAAGCTTAACACAGAAATGGATGACGATCTCCGATCTGAATATGATTTAAGCAGTTTGCGAGTGAGGAAGGTTGGCCCTGAACGGAAAAGTTTTGGCGGCTCAATTGTGCAGTTAGAACCGGATGTTGCTGAAGTCTTTCCGAGTTCTGAATCAGTCAATGAGGTGCTACGATTTTTGATTAGAGTTACCAGAGAACAAAAGCTGGCTTTCACAACTGCCAAAGGCAATGTATCACTGCCATTAACTTAAGGGCATTCGTGGTGGCATGTCCTACAAAATATGTGGCTTGAAGGGGCTTTTGGGCTTTGGGTGGGCGCATTTCCATTTTCACTGTTATTTTTCCATCAATGATAATGAATGCATGTTATTTTGCGGTTAGCTTTTCAAACCCAATTTATTTTGCGGTTAGCTTAGGCCGATTCCCAAAAAAAGGGTCATTATCAGTCTTGGCTGTCGCAAAATAAATTTGGAACGAAAATTGTGCCTTCGCAAAATACAATTAATTGTGCCTTCGCAAAATAAATTTGGAACGAAAATTGTGCCTTCGCAAAATAAATTTGGAACGAAAATTGTGCCTTCGCAAAATAAATTTGGTTTGAAAATCTTCCCTCAACAGTACAACCTGGGATAATCTTGATGTGATGTGATCGGTGAGATCACTAAAGCGTTTGAAAGTTGGCAACGGTGTCATAAATGGGCCCTAGTATGGATAGCACTACCCAGCCTAGTAATATGCCTAAAATAACAGTCATCACGGGTTCTATCAAAGTTTGGATTTTGTCTATGGATTCTTTGACTTCGCGATCATAAAAGTAGCTGACATTGAGTAGGGCTTCATCTAAGTCTCCTGTGCTTTCGCCTACTGTTACCATGCGTAATACTAGCGGTGGAAATAAATGCACTCGTTCAAAACTTTCACTGATACTCACGCCTTCGGCAATATGCTCACTCACTTGTTGTAAAGCATTTTCAATCACGAGATTGCCTGCCAGTTTTTGGCACAGACGTAGACTGTCTAATACGGTGACGCCGGAGGCATAGAGTAGCGCAAAAAAGGTGGCAAAGCGTGCTAATATCATTTTTTCTAATATGGGCCCTATAATCCACACGCGCAATTTCAATCGATCTACGAATAATTGAAAAGGGGGACTGATTTTGAGTGCGGCTTTGAATGCGAAGAAGGCTAATACGGGCGTTATCAGTATGATATGCCAGTAGGATTTAAAGATATTAGAACTGGTAATCAGGATTCGGGTGTGTAGGGGGAGTTCTCCTTGGGTAACGTTTTCAATAAAAACAATTAATTGGGGTACGAGATAGATCATTAAGAAAAACAGGGCAATCAGAATAATGGTGCCCATGAAGGCTGGGTACATTAATAGTTTTTTTGTTTTAGCAATCATTTCATCTTGCCATTTCAGCGTTTCTGTCAAATGTTTAAATATGGTACTTAATTTACCGGTTTCTTCTCCTGTACGAATGAGACTGACAAAAACTTGATCAAAAATTTCTGGAAATTCAGCTAAGGCATTGGATAAATGTACACCGCCTTCTATATTTTCAATGAGACTGGATACGACTTCTCGAAATCGTGATTGTGGTAGGGTATCGCGCAAGTCGCCTAAGCCGTCTAGTAGGGGTACACCGGCACGGGTTAAATTTTCCATGTGAAAGCAAAACGTAATCAATTCTTGGCGCGTGACTTTTCCGATTCTAAGATGAGGCGATTTTTGAGTATGGCAGTGGATCATATCTAATCCCATACGTTCTAAACGTGCTTCTAAATCATTGGTATTATTGGCTGTGATTTTACCTTGAACAATCATACCTTTATTGTCCATGGCTTTATAAAAAAATTGCTGAGACATGTTTTCAGTTATCAGTTGTAGGGTGGGTAACGGGTTTTTGTTGCCCACCATTCCCATTCTTGTAGGGTCGTGTTTTTGTTGCCCACCATTCCCATTCTTGTAGGGTCGTGTTTTTGTTGCCCACCATTCCCATTCTTGTAGGGTCGTGTTTTTGTTGCCCACCATTCCCATTCTTGTAGGG
>Ga0136651_10001620_pt1 | contig 12417 bp, 13 predicted proteins | sample Mar14236cmmetaG_FD_94867 | JGI IMG/M metagenome (GOLD analysis project Ga0136651, IMG submission 94867) | Marine hydrothermal vent microbial communities from Guaymas Basin, Gulf of California to study Microbial Dark Matter (Phase II) - Marker... ...
CCCGAGAAGAAGCTGGCGTATTTTGCAGCTATTGACAATGTCAAATTTAGAAAACCTGTGATTCCCGGGGATCAACTCCGTCTTGAGGTGAAACTTCTAAACTACAAACTTTCTATGTGTAAAATGCACGGGCAGGCATTTGTTGATGGGGACCTTGCAGCAGAAGCGGTAATGATAGCCTCGATAGTAGATAGGAAGTAAATGAGTCAGGTCGATAGCACCGCGATAATAAGCAAGAATGCCAGTATAGGAAGTGATGTGAAAATCGGCCCATATGCGCATATTATGGATGATGTGGTTATTGGAGATGGTACTGAGATAGGTTCTCATGTGGTGTTAGCTCCAGGAACTCGGATTGGGAAGAATTGTAAGATATTTCACCATGCTGTCCTTGGTGAAGTTCCTCAGGATTTGAAATTCGAAGGGGAGTATACCACAGTCGAAATCGGGGATAATACTACCATTCGGGAGTTTGTGACAATTAACAGGGGCACAAAAGCAACATGGAAAACAATCATTGGGTCAAACTGCCTTCTTATGGCTTATTCCCACGTGGCTCATGATTGTAGAATCGGTGATAACGTCATACTGGCAAATGCTGTCAATCTTGGTGGGCATGTTGAGATAGAAGAATGGGCAATCCTTGGCGGTATGGTTGGGGTGCATCAGTTTGTGAAGATCGGGCAGCATAGCTTTGTTGGGGGAGGATTTAGAGTAACGAAGGATGTGCCTCCATACATTCTTGCAGCTGGTGAGCCGTTGCGCTATGAAGGTTTGAATATTGTGGGGTTAAGGAGACGGAAATTTAATCGTGAAGCGATTTCTGGTATTAAGAGAGCGTATAGGCTGATATATGGATCGAACTTAAATGTCTCGCAGGCGGTTGAGGAGCTGGAGAGAGAAGATTGCTGCCCCGAGGTTAGAAATATCCTGGAGTTTGTGAAAAAGAGTTCCAGAGGGATAATAAGATAGTTGTAGATTGAATACATTGAAGAACTACTTGTTAATTTTAGTTTACCCGTTAATCTTTATGGAACTGCTTTTCCCAGGGGTACTTTCGCTAAGCAGTTCAGTAAGTTCTAGAAGTCAGATAATTCCTATTGCTAGAGTTATTAACTCTCAGATGGAAGCAGTTTCATGGCTGGCTGGCAGAGGGGAAGACCCTTCCATAAATCTTTTTATGACGTTTCCTTCTCTGGGAGTGAGTAAGAGGGTAGGTTTTATCCAGGGATTTCCTGTGGTGAAGGGTGCTGTTGATATTTCACAGAGGACAGCGGTAGGTGTGTCGTTCTACCCGGGGAGATGGAATGATGATAATCTTTTAGTGTTCAGTCCTGAGGTAACTTTTTCAATGGGGAACAATCGGGGACACTATTTATTGCTGGGTTTTGTGCATTTATGTGGCCCAGATGACTTTGAATACAAAGCTCAGTTTATTACTTTATTACAAGTATTAAAGATGTTTTGCTGTAACGTGATCTGGGGGATTAGAGTTGAGGATATAAGTTGTGAAACCTGGGTTGCGAAGCCTGATAAATTCAGGCAGACTGTGGTGACGTTGCTTATAGGTACCTCTCTTTGTAGCGGGAAGTATGTGAAGTATGGTTTGGAAAGTTCTATTTCAGGGCAATTTGTCGATTTAAAATTAACTTTGGGTTTTAAAATTTAGAGATTGCTTGTGAAAAGAATAAGTTTACTTGGCTCAACGGGTTCCATAGGGAGGAATACTCTTAGAATAGCGTCGGAGTTTAGAGATAGGTTTGAGATAGGTTATCTTGCATGTGGTAGGAACCATGTTGAACTTATTCGGCAAGCGAGAAAATTTAAGCCTATAGCGGTTGCTATATATGACCAGAGTAGGTACAAGATTGTGAAGGAAGAACTTGCGAGCGAGAACATTGAGGTTCTTGGAGGGCAGGAAGGAATTAACGAACTTGCAAGCCGCTCTGATATTGATATAGTAGTGAATGCTATCGTTGGTTCAAAGGGACTTGAGCCAACCTACCACTGTGTCAGGAAAGGAATAGCCCTTGCTCTCTCTAATAAAGAATCTATTGTAATGGCGGGCGAGATTATTATGGGCATTGTGAAGAAAAGAGGTGTTTCTCTCCGACCTATCGATAGCGAACACAGTGCAATATGGCAATGTCTTCTCGGGGAAGACAAAGAAAGGGTGAAGAGGATAATTTTAACTGGATCAGGAGGACCGTTCAGAAAAACTCCCAAAGAGAGATTTGATTCAATAACTCCGAAAGAAGCTCTGAGACATCCTACTTGGAGAATGGGAAGTAAGATAACAATAGACTCCGCCACGCTTATGAACAAGGGATTAGAAGTAATTGAAGCAAAGTGGCTTTTTGATATGGAGCCCGATAAGATCGATGTTGTGATACATCCTCAGTCTATAGTTCATTCTCTGGTGGAGTTTGTTGATGGATCTGTTAAGGCTCAGCTTGGTATTCCTGATATGAAACTTCCAATACAGTTTGCGCTTTCCTATCCTGAGAGGCTTCCAAGAACGTGGGAGAGGCTTAATCTTGAAATAATAAAGGAATTGACTTTTGAGGAACCGGATATTGAGAGATTTCCCTGCTTAAGGCTTGCTTTTGAAGCGTTAAGAATAGGAGGGAATGCACCCGCTATCTTAAATGTTGCGAATGAAAATGCTGTTTACGCATTCCTTGAAAGTAAGATAAAATTTAGCCAAATTCCTATGCTGATTGAAAAAGCGTTAACACACTTTGCCGTAATTAAGAATCCGGTGATTGAGGAAATTTTGGAAACTGAGAAGGAGGTAAAAGAATACATTAGGTCGCTGATATAAACTTTATAGGATTCAAAAAGGAAAAACATGTTAACGATTATAGCTATACTTGTAGTTATAGGTGGAGTAGTTCTGGCGCATGAGCTTGGACACTTCACATTCGCAAAACTAACAGGGATGAGGGTAGAAGTTTTTTCTATCGGGTTTCCGCCTAAACTTGTTAGCAAGAAGATAGGGGAGACGGAATACACAATATCTGCCATACCTCTAGGTGGATATGTGAAAGTTTCTGGTCTTATTGATGAATCAATGGATGTAGAGATAAAGGGGGAGCCGTGGGAGTTTCAGTCCAAAAATACTTTTCAGAAGCTTCTTTTTGTATCTGGTGGGGTTCTTTTTAATATACTACTTGCTGTTGTAATATTTAGCCTCCTAACGGCAGTAACTGGAATCTATGAACCTGAGAGTTCCACGGTTATAGATAGTGTAGTGGAAGGTTTCCCTGCAGATTCTATCGGGCTGAAACCAGGTGATAGGATCGTTGCTGTTAATGGAGTGGAAACTCCCGATTGGTCCACTGTGACAGAGATAATACATGCACATCCGGATACGGTGATTGCTATCAGCTGGGTAAGGGATAGCTTATTTTTCGAAAAAGAAGTTCGCACGGTAACAACGCGACTTCTTAAAGGTGGGGATATAGTCACGGTTGGAATTATAGGCATCTCACCAAAGATGCATCACAGAGATGCAGGTCTTTTTCTGGCTATAAAGAAAGGATTTGAGAGTACATTTTACTGGATAAAAGTCACAGTTATTTCTCTTAAGCTGTTGATAACTGGGAAAGAATCGCTCAGGAACATTGGTGGTCCCATATTTATTGCTCAAATTGCGGGTGAAACTGCTAAATCTGGGGGAGTAAGTGCATTGATTGGACTTATGGCAATTATAAGTGTTAATCTTGCTCTTATAAATATCCTTCCTCTGCCTGCTTTGGACGGGGGCCATTTTGTGATTGTTGTTATAGAGGGAATTTTAGGACATCCTCTGTCGGCAAAAACTAAGCTGAGAATTCAGCAGATTGGTCTGGGGATTATTATTGCTCTAACTATATTGGTTTTCTATAACGATATAGCCAGACTGTTACGATAATAGTTGAGGTGAAGAGCATGGATGAGCGAGAAGGTATCAGCGTATTCAAAGCAAAATGGATTGTACCCGTTGCGAGGCAACCTATAGAGGATGGCTACATTGTAGTGAAAGATGGTAAGATTTATAACGTTACCTCTGAGCTTGGACCTGAGTTTTCTTCTTTTAAGGTTATAGACACCGGAAATTCTGTGATTTTTCCCGCGTTTATAAATACTCATGTGCATCTTGAGCATCTTTCCCCTCTTTTCGTTCCAGTTGACTATAAAGAATATCTGTATAAAATCAGAGAGGCTGAACTTTCTCCTTCGAGTGAGAAAGAGGGTATAGTGAAGGAAAATTTGGATCAGTGCTACAAGTACGGAACAATAGCGCTGGCAGATTTCAGCAGTGATGGGACATCGGTTCCTTTGTTGCTTGAGAGTCCTCTGTTTGCCAGAGTGTTTCTGGAGGTGAAGAGTTTTAAAACATTTGAAGCTGAATTTACGTTTAGGAGTATTGAAAGGATAATGGCGACTCTACCACTCAGTCGTAAAGTGACATGTCACATGACTCCGTCCTCGTTAGCCTTTACTTCAGAGCCCCTTATCAGGAAAATATGTCATCGTGAAAAGCACATCGCCATGCATTTTGCTTTTACAGAGCATGAGACCGAGTTTCTTTTAGAAGGTAAAGGGTTAATTAAGCAATATCTCCTGAGCATTGGAGATTTTGATTATGATTGGCAAAGACCGGGCAAATCGTCTGCAAGGTATATGCTCGATAACTTTCTTTTTACCAAGCATAATCTCCTTATTCACTGTACTGATTTGATTAAAAGCGAAATACATCGTTTGAGGGAGATCCCGGAGAAAATCAACATAAGTATATCTCCCCGGGTTTATGATTCGTTGTCAAGAAGTCATCCTAATGTAGATGAGCTAATGTCAGACGGTTTTAATATATGTCTTGGGACTGAAGGCAGAATAGTGAATTCTGATCTTGATCTGAGAAAAGAAATGGTAAGATGTGTCAGCAAATATGGTGTTCCATATGAGTTTGCGCTAAAATTTGCGACTTTGAATGGGGCGTATGCTATTGGATTTCACAAGGAGGTAGGCAGTATAGAACCGGGAAAGATAGCAAAGTGTCTGATTATAAGAGATATCGATGAAGATACTGACGATCCATATGTACCTATCTTCGATCTTAGATACAAGGTAGAATGGCTCGTTTGAAGAATTTGGGACGTAAAGTTTATTTAGAACCTTTGAAGACCTGCTTTGAGGGCAATCAGCCCTTCGGCTTCTGTTGCTCCGTGTAAGGCCATCATTATTGACTACTTCTACATCATCGATGTATAGTTTAGAACCAACCTCAGAAGTGAGGTAGAATCTATAGATTTCACCCTGATCCAGAATAGACCACAATATAAAAAGAAAACTGGACTGAGGTACCTTTATCTATGCTTACTGATTTTAATAGAATTCTATTGCGTTGCCACACAGCCTAAAAGCTTTGCTTCGGTTTTTAAAAGTAAGTATTTTTTAAGGTGTTATGAAATTTAACGAAAAGCTAAGAAGATCAGTAGAAAATAAATCGACCTTTTTATGTATTGGACTTGATCCTGATGTTGGGAAGTTTTCTTCCCATTTTAGTAAGAATGTCAGAGGAGTATTTGATTTTGTTAAAACAGTTATTAACCTTACAGTTGATCTTGTGCCCGTGTATAAGTTCAACCTTGCATTTTTTGAAGTTTGGGGTGGCCGTGGCTGGGATATACTTGAAAAGCTAAGGGAAATGATTCCGCTGGAGACTATTGTTATTGCTGATGGGAAAAGGGGGGATATTGGTAACAGTGCAAGGTTTTATGCTAAGGCTTTGCTTGAGAATCTGGATTTTGATGCTGTTACCTTATCCCCGTATCTGGGTAGGGATTCCATAGGACCGTTTGTAGAGAACGAGGGGAAAGGTGCTTTTGTGCTGTGTGTAACTTCGAACGAATCGGCTATGGAGGTGCAGAACTACGGTGGGGGAGAACCTTTGTATATTAAAGTTGCTGAGACAGTGAAAGAACTGAACGTAAGAGAGAATCTCGGACTTGTGGTTGGGGCAACGAAACCGGAACAGCTTGGATTGTTAAGAAGAAAGTTTCCGGAGCTGCCGTTTCTTATCCCTGGTGTTGGTGCCCAGGGAGGAAGTATAAAGGTGGCGGTAGATGTATGCAAGAAAGGGGCTTCCGGGGTAATAAATGTGTCAAGGGCAATATTGTATCCAGAGACTGGAGATATCGAAGACATAAGGAAGAAAGCTATTTATTATAAAAATCTACTAAAAGTGGAAAAGCTATGAAAAACAATGCTTTTGAGAATTATTTAAAGGATACCGGGGCAATTTTAAAGGGGCATTTCCTGTTGACTTCTGGATTGCATAGTGATACCTACATTGAAAAATTCAGAGTTCTCGAGTATCCTTTGCTAACTGAAAAGCTTTGTAAAGCAATAGCAGAACATTTTCAGGAAACTAAACCCCACCTTGTAGTTGGAGCTGCAACAGGGGGGGTGATAATAAGTCATGTTGTAGCAAGATTGCTTACCTGCAGGAGCATTTTTGCGGAGAGGGAAAATGATAGACTGACCTTCCGCAGGGGATTTAAAATAAATCCCAAAGAGAGGGTTCTTATTGTAGATGATGTTCTTACTACGGGAAGCTCTCTCTATGAACTTATAGATCTTGTGGTTAAGCAGGAAGGCATGATCGTTGGTATCGGGGTTTTTATTGATAGGAGCGGTGGGAGAGCTAACTTTGGGATTCCATATTTCCCTCTATTAAAACTTGATATTCCGGTGTACAAACCTGAAGAATGTCCCCTTTGTAGACAGAACATTCCTCTCGAGGTTAGAGGGAGAACAGGTAAAAGATGATTTTTTGTAATCTGGGTAGTGGTAGCAAGGGGAATTCATCTCTTGTAAAAAGTTCTACCACTGCTATTCTCATAGACCAGGGATTTAGTATAAAACAGCTGGTATATAGAATGAATCTGAGGGGAATAGACCCCCGTGAAGTTGAAGCAATAGTTTTGACTCACGAGCATACTGACCATGTCTCTGGTGTGGCACCTTTCGCACGGCGATACAGGGTACCTGTCTATATGACCAGAAAGACTTTTGAAACTATAAATCAGAAAAAGTTTTATAACGTAGAGGTTATTACCTTTCAGTCTGGCGATACAATAAAGATTGGTGATATTTTGGTTAAAACTTTCCATATCCCTCATGATGCTGCTGATCCTATAGGATTGGTTGTAAGTTCAAATGGTAAATCGATCGGTGTTTTGACTGATATTGGTTCTCCTATCGAGTCGCTTCTATATCATATCAGAGATGTGAATCTCCTGTTGCTTGAGAGCAACCATGATGTTTTTATGCTTCTTAATGGTCCTTATCCGCTGAATGTAATTAGGAGGATAAAAAGCAGAGTAGGACATCTTTCAAATGATCAGGCGGTTTCGTTTTTCTCAAGAATCAGAGACAGTGGAAACCTGGAGTACCTTGTTCTCGGTCATTTAAGTGAGACAAATAATGATCCTTCTCTTGTGAAAGAGCTTTTTGAAGGAGCAAATCATAACGATAAAATAAAAATAGAAATTGCGTCCCAGGACTTACCCACTGCTTTAATAGAACTTTAAAAGCCTGAGGTGAAATATGAAAAGATTAATCATTACAGTTGCTGTTGTAACTTTTTCTATATGTTTGGCGTATGCCCAGACCCTTTCGGATAAAGAGATTTCGAGAATAATTAAAAATGTAAGAAACCTGCCTGATGAGCCGGTATTTCCTGATGAAATTGTGGTAATAGAAACTGACTTCGGAAACATTGTGATTGATTTATATGAAAACCAGGCGCCTTTGCATTGCATGAATTTTAAGAAACTGGTAAGGGCTGGCTTTTATGAGGGGACGACCTTTCATAGGGTTATTCCGGATTTTGTCATACAGGGAGGGGATATACTTTCTCGGGATGGTGACCCACTGAATGATGGTACGGGGAGCCTTGGATATACGATCCCTGCGGAGATAGGTATGAGACACGTATATGGTGCCATTGGTGCGGCTCGCTTGCCTGACAGTGTGAATCCAGAGAAAAGGTCTTCTGCCTCGCAGTTCTATATATGTCTTAGAAATCTTCCTCACCTTGATGGAGGTTATACAGTTTTTGGAAAGGTGATAGAAGGTATGGATGTTGTTGAGAAGATAGCAAGCGTGAAAACTGATGAAAGAAACAGACCTATTAAAGATGTTGTAATGAGAAAAGTTTATGTAACCAAAAGAGACAGAATAAATCAAAAGTAGAGGTTTCTATGAAGATAGGATTGGCTTTAGGCGGAGGTGGTGCCAGAGGACTTGCACATATCGGGGTGATTAAGGTGTTAGAAGAGGAGGGCATAAAGATAGATTACATTGCCGGAACCTCTATGGGGGCTATAATAGGTGCTATGTATGCACAGAATCCCAATGCCGAAGGTGTTATAAAAAGATTGAAGCTGTTTCTGCAATCCACTGATTATGATGCATTGGGGGTGAAATACTTCTTTCCAAAGAGGGAAAAAACCCTCTCATTTATTCAGTTTCTTTACAAGGGGTTACGAGAGAGGTTTTCCATAGAACTTTCTCCCAGAAGGAAAGGTCTGATAAAGCGCGAACGTCTTGATTATGCTCTGTCTTTCCTTATAGATGAGGGGGATATAGAAAATACGATAATTCCATTTGCTGCTGTTGGTACTGATCTATCGAGAGGAAAAACTGTTGCTTTTAGAAAAGGAGATATAAGGAAAGCAGTGCGGATAAGTGCCTCTATACCGGGTATTATACCGCCTGAGTTAGAGAGGGGGATGGCTTTGGTTGATGGAGGGGTTACGGAGCCTGTTCCTGTGTATGCTGTAAAAGAAATGGGAGCAGACTTTGTGATTGCTGTAGATGTGAGTGTTACTCAGCTTGACAACTTTGTCAATCCTAGTATTATAGATATAATAGCAAGGACAGAAACTGTTCGTGGAATATACCTATCTGGTGAACTTGTTAAACACGCTGATTTTGTTTTCCATCCTGATTTAAAGGATGCTCACTGGAGTGAATTTCTGAGATACGAGGAGTTTATTCAAGAAGGGATTGATGAGGGAAAAGGGAAAGTCAATGAACTGAAAAAGCAACTAAGAAAATACAGAAGTTTCTGGAGAAGATTGTGGAGGAATAGATGTTAAAGAGATTGTTGTTGATTTTGCCGGTAATAGCGTTGAATCTTGCGCACGCAGAGTTGGTGACTGTTGAGACCTATCCTGAGGTTAATGGAGTACTTCCCGGTGATGAGGTAAGTTTTGCAGTGGTTGCTCATATAGAGGAAGGGTGGCATATAAATGCTAGAGGTGTGGTCGGTGAGGTTTTGATACCCACTGAGGTAAGAGTTGGTGATAATAAGTATTTCAGGGTGACAGGGATAAAATATCCTCCTGGAAAGCAGATTACCCTTCCGTTCTATGGAGAACCTCTTCAGGTGTATGAAGGGACCGTGGTTATCTACGTTACAGGAAAGGTTGCTGAAGACGTAAGCACTGACCTTTTGATATCGGGGGTGTTAAGTTATCAGGGTTGTAATGACCAGGTTTGCAGCCCACCGGAAGAGGTAAAGTTTTCTCTAAAATTGCCTCTTTTGTCCTCAGAGAGTGATAAAAAGTTTATAAACAATCAGTTTTTTCATGTGTCAGGAACAGTAGAAAAGGGAGAAAATGAGAAAAGTCAATTGGGCAATGCTATTTTTGAAAAGGGATTGTTGCTCAGTCTTTTGCTGGTTTTCGTTGGGGGGCTTGGTCTAAATCTAACTCCGTGTGTTTACCCGCTCATTCCCATTACCATTGGCTATTTTGGGGGGCAGGCTGCAAGCAAAAAGGGTAAAAAGATGCTCATGGCTTTTCTGTATGTGCTTGGAATGGCCACTATAAATTCAGTTCTTGGCAGTGTGGCAGCTTTAACGGGAGGTATGCTTGGAGGCTTTCTTACAAACCCCGTAGTCCTGATAGTGATTGCATTGATAATGGTTGTTCTGGCACTCAGCATGTTTGGTCTGTATGAGATTCAACCTCCGGCTGCTCTGATGAGGTTAGGTGGTAGTATAGGTGAGGGATATTTAGGTGCACTATTGATGGGTCTGACTATGGGAATAGTGGCTGCACCCTGTATAGGCCCTTTTGTTATAGGGCTTCTAACGTATGTGGCAACCACAGGAAATCCCTTCATTGGCTTTTTGATGTTTTTCGCCCTTTCGATGGGTTTGGGCATTCCCTTCATGATTCTGGCGTTTTTCTCGAGTAAGATATCAAGCTTGCCGCGTTCAGGTAGGTGGATGACGGGTGTAAGGATGTTCTTTGGTTTTATTCTTCTTGCGATGGCAATATACTTCCTGAGTCCACTCCTGGGTGGTGTGTCCAAATATGTGTTTTCTTTTTATGTGCTCGGGGTAGGGGTGTACCTGGTACTTTTTAATAGAACAGCGCCTGAATCCAGAGTCTTTACTTTTGTGAAGAATTTGATAGCGATTGCAGCGATATTTATATCAGGTTGGACACTAAGACCCTCCGGGCATGGTGGGGAAGAGATAAACTGGATAACCTATAGTGATAAAGTATTTCAGGAGTCTATAAAAAAAGGAAAACCTGTAGTTATAGATTTTTACGCTGACTGGTGTATACCATGTAAAGAGCTTGAGGAAATAACGTTCTCTGATAGATCAGTGGTGGAAATGAGCAGAAACTTCACAATGCTGAAGGTCGATCTTACATTTGGAGGAGATTCACTGAAAGAGAATTTGAAAGTAAAGTATAGTATCAAGGGGGTGCCAACCGTTATATTCATAACGAAAGAAGGAAAAGAAAGAAAAGACCTGAGATTGTTCGGATTTGAGGAACCGCAAAAGTTCCTCAGAAGAATGAAGGAGCTTTTGGATTGAAAAAGTAAAGGAGGCAAAAGATGCTGTTTTTAGAATCTATTAAATCGAAAATTCTGGTTATCATATCAATGTTGATGCTGATATCGGCTTTATCTCTTGCAGGTGATATGGTAGGAAAGGCCGCCCCGGATTTTACGCTTTCGGATCTTGATGGGAAACCGATTACCCTTTCTCAGTATAAAGGGAAAGTGGTGTTGCTCAATTTCTGGGCTTCGTGGTGTGGCCCCTGCAGGATGGAAATTCCTGACTTCATCAGGATGTATAAGAAATGCAATAAAGATGGTCTGGAGATTATAGGCATAGCACTTTCCTCTGGAACTCCCTCGCAGATAAAGAACTTTGTCCAGATGAATGGAATAAACTATACTATTCTTACAGGAGGGAAAGCAGAGCTTATGGATGTAATCGAAAAATATGGGGGAATACGGGGTGTACCAACAACTTTTCTAATTGATAGAGAAGGCATTATCCGCTATAAATGGGTTGGAGCCAGAAGTGAAGAAGTGTTTATGGAGAAGATAGATGAATATCTGAAGAAATAGAGCTATTTTTTCTTTTTAAATATGGCGATTTTATCGAAAACGTGTTCTTCTCCCTTCAGCAGTTTCTGAATATTTGTTCTATGGGTAAAGATGATAAAAATCGGAATCAGTATACTGAAAGTAAGGAGATATGTATCTGGAGATTGATGCTTTAGGTAGGAAATGATAAGTACAAGCAAAGGGAAACAAATAGATGTCACCATGGAAGAGACTGACACTATCCCTGTTGAGAATAGAACTAAAGCAAAAATCAAAACGCATAGCAGGAATACAAAAGGGTAAAGAGATATCAAAACTCCTGCACCGGTTGCAACTCCTTTTCCTCCTTTGAATCCTGCGAAAATGGTAAAAGTATGTCCTACTATTGCTGAGAGACCTGCAATAATTCTAATAAGCATCACACTGTCAAAAGGTAGGGTATCTATTCTGATTTGAGATATAACAAGGGTTGCGATTACTCCTTTGAGAATGTCAACTATTGATACGAGTATTCCCCATTGCCATCCGAGAACTCTGAATGCATTTGTGCCACCGGCATTTCCTGAGCCATAATTTCGTATGTCGATATTTTTGATCAGCTTTCCCAGGATTATGCTTGTGGGGAATGAGCCACAAATGTAGCTCAGTATTATTATAACAAGCAAGCTTTTCATGCTATCCCCATGTAATTGCAACTCCAACTGCACCCCTGCCTGCATGAACCCCTAAAGCGGGGGTTGCAAGCAAAACTGAAATGTTTGTAATATTTAGAGACTTCTCTATGCTGGTTTTCACTCTTTCCCCTGTTTCTTCAGATGCAAAGTGAATGACCGTAACCCGTGAGATCTTCCGGCTTCTCGCAAAATTCTGCACGCAATTCAGGAGTTTCTTGAGTCCTCTCTCTTTTGAAAAGGCCTTGTCGGTGATTTCCAGACCACCTTCTTCGTCGAACTTTAATATGGGTTTTACGTTGATGAATCGGGCGAGTAAACCCTTCATGGGAGA
>Ga0136651_10001621_pt1 | contig 12414 bp, 5 predicted proteins | sample Mar14236cmmetaG_FD_94867 | JGI IMG/M metagenome (GOLD analysis project Ga0136651, IMG submission 94867) | Marine hydrothermal vent microbial communities from Guaymas Basin, Gulf of California to study Microbial Dark Matter (Phase II) - Marker... ...
AACAAGAACGTACTGAAAAATATCGGTGCCTTCGGCGGATTTTTTAAATTTCCCGCAGAAGCGTATCGCAAGCCGGTACTGGTTGCCAGCACCGATGGTGTAGGTACTAAACTAAAAGTAGCGGTACTGATGAATAAACACCGCACAGTTGGTCAGGATTTAGTCAATCACTGTATAAACGACATTGCGGTTTGCGGCGCTCGTCCTCTTTTCTTCCTGGATTATTTCGCCTGCGGTAAACTGGACGAGCGCGTTTACCGGCAAATCATTCAGGGGTTTGTTGAAGCCTGCCGGAAGGCGCAACTCCCGCTCATCGGTGGCGAAACGGCTGAAATGCCCGATCTTTACCGGGCGGAAGATTATGATTTAGCCGGTACCATTGTCGGGGTCGTTGAACAGGAAGAAATCATCGATGGCAGCCGAATTCAGGAAAAGGATGTGATGATAGGCGTGGCGTCAAACGGTTTACACACCAACGGCTATTCCCTGGCACGCAAAGTGTTATTTGCGAACTACGCTCCCGGTGATTTTGTCCCGGAACTCAACAATACGCTTGGTGATGAACTGCTAAAAATTCATATCAACTATTTTCCTTTGATTCACCAGCTAACCCAAAATTTTGATGTAAAAGGAATAGCACACATTACCGGCGGAGGGCTATACAAAAATACACTGCGAATTATTCCGAAAGGATTGATTCCAAATTTCTATTGGAACAGTTGGGACAGACCGCCCATTTTTCGCCTTATTCAACAAACCGGAAATGTGCCGGAAGAGGATATGCGGCAGACGTTTAATTTGGGGATTGGCCTGGTGTTTATTTTAGAGAGAAATAAACAGAAAAAACTTCTAAATTATGTTAAAAATTTTGAACAAGATTTTTACCGAATTGGGGAGATTGTTGAGAAATGATAAAACGGCGAATTATCACTTCTACTGAATTCACTCCGTTTTTCTTCCATAATCTATTTTATTATCCGTGGTGAGGAGGGGAAAGGATGGCACAACAACGGGGTAGGGAACATCTTTCTTAAGCACAAACAGATCAATCCTGGTTAATTGAACGTCTTTTAATAAATTTGTATTAATCTCGATAACATTTTTATATTTTTCTTGCAAACGATCGATGTATGGGGTCAAATCCTGTTCTATTATTTGTAAATAATCTTCATAAAAATCTTCTGTCCTTCCAATCGATTTTAGATATTTATTCCGTTGGTATAGCGCAGTTAAGTAATCCCGCCACATCGAAACATTTCTTTCTACCGTATTCGCTTTATCATAGCCTTTTCGGTAAGCTTCTTGGGTAATGTATTTGTCACGAATAAGATCCACAACAGCGAATTTTAATTGCCCGGCAAATTCATTTCTTCTCATTCTTTTTTTTCGAAAAACCAGCGGATGGAAAAGCATCTCTTTTTTTAAATCACCCACGCTCCAGGTTTCATTATCAATACGCAAAAGCGGGAGATGCTCAAGTTTTTTTATTTTGATTTCCAAATTTTCGATGCCGGTTTCATTACTGTCGTTAACCCAAAATCCCTGGTTAAGATTTAAAATTCCTGTATTTCTCGATTTCATATAAACAGTGCCAAATATATTTACCAACTTATGAAAAGATTCTTTTGCAAAAACCACTTTTCTTCCCCGCATAATTGTCCCGACGTATTCACGAAACCGGGCAGATGCGTTCTCTTCTTTAAGTTTTTTCTTCACATCATTTAACCTCTTTTGGACGTCACTATTTGAAACGGCTAATTGATCGGTCCATCCAAGTATTTTAATCACGGTATAAAAGTTCTTTTCAATTTTTATCGGACCGATAACCTGGTCCTTTTGTAATGGATGCGAAAAAAGCGCTTTATGGATGGCAGCATGTTCCGGGGCATTCCAACTAACTTCACGGCGGGGAATTTCTTCGCTCCCCTCTAACTGCTGAAAAACTTCCCTAAACGTAAAGCCCTTCTGTAATTTTTCCTGAACCTGCCCGGCAACCGTACTGTCTTTTATGGTAAAATAAGCAATGTCATACTTCCTGCCAGCCAGTTTAAATGCCGTTCTGATTTCATTCGTATCCAATTTGACTTTGTCATAGAAATCATGAAAATAGAGCCACTGGCGCATTGCCTGTTCTTTTCTGCCTTTCAGATACCCCTGAAACAGCTCGTTTTTAGCAAGTTCGTTATTTTTACCGGCTTCCAGAGCTAATAGTTTTTCGGCAATAAGCGTATTGAGAATGATCTTTTTATGAACAGAATCGTTGCCGCGGCAGTATGCAGGTCTTATGGCAAGTTCAGCCCGGCGAACAAATTCATCCACAGAGATCGTTTTATCCCCAATCCTGGCTAAGATTTTTTCAGTGGATTGCTCTGCTGTTTTTTTGGAACAAAAAATCGAAGTAAGGGCAACACTTAAAAAAACAAATATCCGCAAAGCCCGCTTAAAGGAAATATTAGTACTATTCACAAACTCAATCCTTTTCATAGTTCAAAATAGTTATACTTCACACGGTAATAATTTTGATTGTTAAATTGTTAAATGGCTAAATGGCTGTTTTTTTTGTGGGGTTTGAATGCGTCGGTTAATCAACTATCAAACAACCTACCTCAACAATTTAACAATTATAAATTTACATCACACCTGGCTGAAATATTATCTTCTGCGTTATTTAATTCCTAATTTTTTCTGAATTTGCTCAAGTGATATTCCTTTGGTTTCCGGCATTATATATATTACCCACAGAAGTTGTCCAACCATGCAGAGTGTATAGAAGGCAAAAGTATGCCCACCGGATACCTCGGCAAAAACCGGGAAAGTCCACGCTATAACAGCATTCATAACCCAGTGAACAGAACTGCCCAGAGCCTGTCCGCGGGCGCGCACCCTGTTTGGAAAAATCTCGCTGATAAATACCCATATTACTGCGCCTTGTCCGAAAGCATGAGCAGCAATAAATACCAGAACGCTAACCAACACAACCACGCCTCCGGTTGCTGTGAACTCGGTACCGTAGGTATAAAATGCCCACGCAATACTGCCAAGGCTTAAGATATAACCAATTGAACCAATTAGCATAAGTTTTCTTCGACCGAAATTGTCAATAACTATTAGTGCGATCATGGTCATAATTAAGTTTATACCGCCGACCGCAACTGCCTGAAGCATGGCGGATTCTGAACCGGAGCCGGCCATCTTGAATATTCGTGGGGCAAAATACAAAATCGCATTTATACCGGAAAGCTGGTTGAACATGGCAATAGCGATTGCCAGCATAATCGGTTTAATATATTTTTTACAGAGAAATGTTTCCTGCAAAGAGCCATGTTCAATATCAAGCGATGTTTTGATTTCCTGAATTTCCTCTTCTATGTTGCCGGTATCGGAGCCGCATTTTTCAAGCACTAACTTTGCTTCGTTTAACCGACCTTTGGCAACAAGCCAGCGGGGGCTTAACGGATTGTTGAACAGCAGAATAAAGAAAGCAAAAGCAGGGAGTGCTTCAACGCCAAACATCCATCTCCATTCAACTGCTCCCAGATTCATTTCTGAAATAATATAGTTTGAGAAGAATGCTAAAAGTATTCCAAGAACGATATTGAATTGTGTAATCGCCACCAGGCGACCGCGGTATTTTGCCGGTGAGATTTCTGCGATATACATGGGCGATACCACCGATGCGCCGCCAACACCCAGTCCGCCAATGAAACGGAAAAAGAGAAACCAATACCAGTCCCAGGCAAGTGCACTTCCCAGCGCCGAGATAAAATATAAGAGCGCAACAGCAAAAAGTATATTGCGGCGTCCATACTTATCGGCAGGTTTTCCGATACTAATAGCGCCAATTATGGTTCCTATTAAAGCGCTGGCGACGGTGAAGCCAAGCCAGAAAGTAGAAAGTTCAAAAACTTTTTCCAGCCATTCTGTGGTTCCGGAAATAACTGCCGTATCGAAGCCAAAAAGCAACCCACCCAATGCTGCAACTATTGCGCTGTAAATAACAAATTTTTTGTTCTTCATTATCGCCTCGTTTATACCTTAGATAGGTAAGCGTTTAGAGGTTCTGGGTTAACTTCTAAACCTCTGAATCCAGAACCTATGAGCCCGTTAACACTTACTAAAACTCCAATCCCAATGAAAATATTTGCACATTGTTGAGCAAACCGAAATCCTGATAGGCAAAATCAATTTTCATCGAAGTATTCCCAAATACACCGTATTCAATGCCGGCACCGGCTGTAAATCCCTCCTCGCTATCCCTGGTGAATAAATTTTTGTAGCCTGCCCTTAGAGATAGTATATTGTTAAATAAATATTCGGCGCCCAAATTCAGATTTTCCGTATTGTCATTGGGATGCACGGCATCGATAGCCAGGGTCAAACGGTTGCGTTCTCCTTTCAGAACATCCATTGCCAAACCAACCCGGAAAATTAAAGGTAAATCAAACTTATCGGTTTGCGACTGTGCCGGGATTTTATCATTATTCCCATATTTTACGGGATCCGGATCGTAATATATGTTACTGTCTTTTCCTTCCAGTCTCATTTTATTTCCAAAATTAGAAATACTCATTCCGATCTTCATGCCGTTGAATCCGGTAGTAAAGAGTGTTCCAATATCCATTGCGAAAGAAGATGAAGCCATATGCCAGATATGCTGGTGAATATATTTTACATTGAAACCAATGGAAAATCTATCGGTAAGATTCCTGGCATAAGTCAGACTGGCCGCCATATCACCGGCATCATACTTTTCGCCGGTTCCATCCGGATAAAAGACAGTTCTTACTTTCTTCTCATCCATACTCAGGGAAGTGAGACTTGCTCCAAGGTTTCCAAACATACCCAGGGGCAAGACAAAAGCCACAAAGTCAAAATTTATATCAGCTAACCATTTGGTATGAATAAATACTACCTCAGTTTGCGGTAATCTGGCTATGCCGGAGGGATTCCAATAAATGGCGGTAGCATCGTTATCTACCGCAACAAAGGCTCCTCCCATGGAAACAGCCCGTGCTCCGGCTTCAATCTTTAAAAAAGTAGCACTGGTTGTTCCAACTTTGCTAACGTCGGTAATAATTTGTCCAAATGTCAAAATTGGAACTATCATGATAAATGCACAGAGAAATAGTAACCTTTTCATTGTGATCATCTCCTTATATCATTAGCAGTCAAAGCAATTTCGGATTATATCTACCTAAATTGGATTGACTGTATTTTTACTTTATCACCGCGAATCTGCCGATTTTCTGCCCGACACCGGGAGCGTCGACGTGAAAAATGTATATCCCATAGGCGATGTCCATTCCATCCTTAGATCTCAAATTCCAGGACTCGCTTCCGTTGTTAATAAGCTTGTTGTGCTCTATGGTGTCAACAAGCTCGCCCCTGATAGTAAAGATGCGTATAGTACATTTTTGCGGTAGGTGGATGAAGTCGATTTTACGTTCTCCACGCGCACCGGCGCTATAAAATTGCTTGGGCTCCCAGGAGGCAGTAGTTACATAAGGATCCGGTACTACCGCTATATTGTCCAATTCAGATTTAGCCACGGCATTATCGACATAGGGAGCTTTGGTCTTAAATGTTATAATATCGCCATTTCTAAAAGGCTTGGTGGTATGAATGATCGCCGCATCACCACTTTCCGGATGAATGGGTGTGATCATAGTATCGGTTGGGGCAGTCAAGGTAATCATCCAGGATACCGGTCTAAAATTGCTGTAATCATCACCTTTCACAATGTAAATACGATCCCCTGATGACCAATTCCCACTTCCATCTTGATCCAATACGATGAAGTTAGCTTTAACCGTATCCGTAATATTCAAAATAGTAAAAGGGACCGGAATATTAGGTCCTATAGGAGCAAAATACACAGCTGTGTCAATTCCAACTTCTCCAAACTGAATCTCATAATCTGCTGGAAAGGCAACTACTTCAGGACCGACGTTGTTGTTAAGATCAACATCGATTTCGTAATTACAATCACCCTCGATCCAACCGGAGAGAGATTCCACATAGGTAATCTCTGTATCGTTCCAAATCTGAATCATCATACCGTCAAAGACGAAATTCTCCTCACCATTGATATAACTGCTGTAGAGCATTGGGGTAGGCGGAGATGAGGTTACATCTTCGACCGCGTAGGTTATTCCTTTTATACTATCAGCTTCTAAAACGATCTGATAGATGTGATTGTTTTTCACATCGAGATGATTCAGTATTTTTATGGTAATTTCTCCAGTACCAGCGCTATGCTTCCGATCAAAGTCTATAATCTCAGGGGAGGTGTACCCGGCAACTGGTGCATTTGGTGTAACTGTCGCCGTATTAATATCGTTGAAAATCACCTTCCCTGTTACGTCCGTTTCGATGATACTTGTGCATTCAGTAGGGGATATGATCTGGAGCATTGGTTTATGACTCAGTCCTCTTTCAAAGAAATCCAAGTCATATCCTCTGTCGTAGGAAACTACGGCATAATAGTATGTCTGCCCATTTTCCAATGCCCCGGCACTGGTCTGCCCGGAATCTATAAATGTATGTATTAACCCGGTATCATCTCCCATATAATAATTTGCACCGCTTGACAATCCTACTTCCTCTCCCATTGCTATGGGATGCGGTCCTTTTAATCCATCTTTGAGATCAAATTGAGCAATGGGTTTTCGGTAGGTTTTAATGCCGCGACTGTCGGTGATCGTCTTTACCTCCAGGTAACCCGGATCAGTGCTTCTATAGATTACGTAGCCCTCGAAGTCATTACCATAGACAGGATCTTTCGAGGATTCCGCCCTGCGGTCCCAATATAATGTTACCCTGCGGTCTCCCGGCACAGCGGTTAGTCTTGGTACTAAAGGAGGCTTGGTGAAATTATAGTTATTATTATATATTTGCTGCACAGTCTGTTTATTCCTAATGATATCGTTAAAGTTTTCCCCCATTAACAATGCTAACGAAAATCTTTCGGTCTTACCTTCCGGCAATGGAAAATATCCTGATCCATAAAAGAATTCCGTATTAGTAGCCTGGGCAATTGGAGCGAAATGCCCGGGCCTTAATAAATCCCAGATAGCTTCGTCATAAGCCAGGTAGATAGAATTTTCCTCGTGGCTCTCCATGGCAGTGAGACCGATTTGGTCAGACTCATCGATGTCGGTCTTATCAAAATGGGGTTCTCCATCAGTGGGAATGCCATCGCCTTCACCCTGATCCGGGCCAGTATAATCGGGGCTTTCCGGGCCAATGCCATCCATACCCAGGTCATCATTCAAAGGTTCATAGTCAAGAATACCATTCCTGTTGATATCTTCATCGGGGTCGAGAATTCCATTGCCGTTAATATCTTCTGTGTCCCATGCACTGTTGCCGTTCAAGTCGGTAAAACTTACCCAATCACCGTCTTCGTCGCCGCTCCAGTGCCATTTTGGCTCGCCAAAAATCCCAACAGGTCCAAATATATAACCTCCGGGCCCACTGTCTCTTCTCTCATCTAACAGACCATCTTCATCATTGTCGATTCCATCAGTAGCATCGCCGGGGCTCTCCAAAAAGGCGTACCCAAAGTATCCTACCGGACCCCATCCCCCGACTCCCACCCCATCATAATCCCAGGAATAGGTAATGTTCATATCCCCGGTTTTATCAAAAGAGGCACAATCGTCAAGTTCATCGCCAAAACCGCCCATAAAAGAATCGAATACTTCTCCAAAAATCATCTTATTATGATTATACGTTCCTATGTTGGTAATATCATAAAGCCAGAATATACAGTCCTCGGCTAACATATGAGACCACTGCAATCCCCTGGCTTTCACCAGAAGTCCCAGTCCGCATCTGTTAGAGTCATTCGCATCGGGATAAAAGGCAAATTCGTTATTGGCATTATCATCCATAACGAAATAGCTCTCCTGGTCAGCCTGCATTACTCCCTTTCCGAAGTAGCCGTTCCAGGTACCGGGCCAACCAGGGTCTGCCTGATCCATTTTATCCGGCCAGAAATCCGGCCAGGATTTCGGCAGGTGACTCATTGCGGGTGAATCTTGAAAGGGATTGAAATATCCGGGAAGTGGTTCCCAGCCTTGTTGAGTCCCTTCGGCAGTTTTGTCTGTGCTGTCAAAATCCAGTGAACTCTCACTTAAAATGTGGATAGTATCGCCATGAACATCCACTACTTCGGAAGCGACCAGAACACTGTTTTCACCGGAATACTCATGCCCGCTGCCTTTGGGCCATTCACAGCGTGGCGGCGGAAATCCCCAGCCTGCCCATCCACTAACATCACCCTGGTTAAAAAATATGGTAGCAATCTGGTTGCCATTATGAACGCCCATCCTGCGAAAATTTACATCGCCGTAGGGCCCCTGAGCCGGTAATAGTCTGTTTACCAGAACAAGGATGACCATACTCAGAGTTAAAATAAATACATTTCGGAACATGATTTATTACCTCCGTTTCAAAAAAGCATGCATAGTATATTCAAATAATGTAAACGTTCACAGGACGATGGAGTGTTGAAGTTTTGGACTACGATTAAAGATATTTAAAATCAATTCTCCTATTTGAGCCAGGGCTTTTGCAGGCAAACAACACTACCTTGTTCCAGTATTCCGGTTTTCTCCCCAAGGGACACCTTACGGTGCAGTTACTGCCATTCTGTGAACGGTTACTAATTAAAATTGTAAAATTACTGAACTATTACCAATTAAATAATATTACACCCAAAAAGTTAAAAGCCTAAAGACATTCCCAAGATGACTCGCCTCGGCTCCGAATAATAATTCGGACGATTATAATAATCTTCCTGAGTACTGTAATTACGCCAGTCTCCGGCGTAAAATGATGCCAGGGTATATCCCGCTCTTCCGGTATCATCAAAGACTGTGATTTCGTTCTTTCTGTCGAATAAATTATAGATTCTTAGGAAAATCGTAGATTTTATTCCCGATAAATAAAAATCCTTATGTGCGTTTAAATCGACAGTAAAGTTTGATGGTTTGCGCTCACTATTCTCATAAGATGTCCGTATACCCTGAAAGCTGGGTGTGTAAGGAAGACCGCTGCCCAGTCTTGCCAGCAGACTTAGACCCCAGTTATTTGTTTGGCTCAGGATTATAGAAACATTAAGCGTATGGGTTTGATCCCAATCTAATGGCACCACTTTAATCTCGCTTTCCCGCGGTGGTGAAGATTGATTATCTAAAAATACGGAATTGGGATCAGAGGCATTTCCTTCCGCTACCTGAAATGTATAGTCTATCCTGGCAGATAAAAAATTTGTACTTCTTTTTTCTAATGCCAGGGTAAACCCTCTCACATTACCATAATCCCGGTTAACATACTTAGCATATAGCATAGTAGCCGTGTAATGTTCAATAATTTTTGTGCCTAAGAGATTTCTTATATCCTTATAAAAGCCTGTAATATCGAGACCAATGTTATTAGATAATTGTTGTTGTAAACCAAGCTCGTAAATAACCGTTTTTTGGGGCTTTAAATCGGCATTTCCCATTAAGGTTTTTAAACCGCCGAATTCCACTTCGAATTCCGAATTGTGGTAGAGGTACTCATAAGTAGGCATCTGAAAAAAATGACCATAAGAAAAATGGATAATGCCCCGCTCGGTTATAGGATAAGCAATACCGATTCTCGGGCTAATTTGATGTTTAGACTTGGCTTTAACCTTAGGAGCGTTTAGTGGATCCCGGTCTCCTTCCCTTAAAATCTGCTGTCCATCCTGCGTTGTATAGTAATATTTTTTTACCGGAATGTCGCCGTCAGGATTAAAATAATCATAACGAATGCCGGCATTAACGATAATATTTTCAAATTCCATTTTATCTTGCAGGTAGACTGAAAATTCAACAGGACGGTGGGTATATTCATTGTTGGTCAGAACCCCGGTGGTATCCGGGGGAACCTGAGGTTTCCAGCCTGTTGAACGATCGTACTTAATATCAAATTCGTGTAACCACAGTTTACTTTTTCTTATTTCAAATCCGGTTTTAAACTGGTGCGTTTTAGTTAATTGGTTAGTTAAATCAAATTTTGCTACCAAAGATTTGGTATTTCTGTAGAAATGATTCATTTCCGTGCCGCCGGTACGAAATTTTCCTTTAAGCAAGCGGGGATCGGCATAGCGGGAATCGAGAGGATTTTCATATACATATTTTTTAAAATCGAAAAAGAAATAAGAAAATTTTGCGGTATAGAACATTTTTGAACTGAGGGTGTGGTTTAAATTCAAAAGATGGGTATATCCGTTTTTAAAACGCCTATAATCGCCGTCGGGATTATATTTAAAAGATTGGTTATATTTGCGATATTTCACCTTATCCCATAAAAACCCATAGCCAAGTTTTAGGGTAGGAGACAATTTGTAAGTTAAATTACCCTGGGCAGTTATCTTATTAAAGGGATTCATAGAAACCATTTCACTATCACCGCTACTTTCAATATACCAGTCTTCCGGATTAGGCGAATCAAAATTTGATGAATCCTTAGGATTGAATACTCTTTGTCCATACAGCCATCCGGTATTATTGTAAAATCTTGCCGTGGCAAAGAAAGAAAACTTTTTACCCAAAATAGGAATAGGACCACTAAGACTGGCTTGAATGTTAGATATACTCAATGGATCAAAATCATCAATATTTAAAAACGTCGCCGTATTATTGCTAATATAATCCCCTGAATATAAGGATAAGGATCCCTTTAGCTTATCGCCTCCCTCTTTGGTTACAACTTCTACCACACCCGACATAGCCTGTCCATACTCTGCATTAAAAGTGCCACTGATTACTTGCAGTTCCTGGATGCCATCGTTCTCAACTTCAATGGCAATATTTCCGGAGTATGGATCGGTAACCGAAACTCCGTTTACCATGTAACCAATTTCGCTGGCTCTTCCACCACGAATATGAAGGGAACCATCTGCACCTGTTATTATTCCTGCTTGCAATTGTAAAACCTGGGCAAAATCTTCTACCGGCAACTCGGATATTTCTTCTGTACTAACTGTTGCTGATGTCGAAGTAAGATCTTTGCGCACCATCGGTCTTTCAGCAATAACCGTTATTTCTTCTCCAAGTTCAAGAGCGCCGGTTCGCAACTCAAAATTCACTTTCGAAGTGAAGTCAATAGAAACATTAACGTTGATTATTTTTTGATCCTGATAACCAATCATCATGGCTGTGATATTATACTTACCGGGAGGAACGTTCAAAATTACATAGTAACCATCTAAGTCGGTAGCTGCTCCCAATGTTGTACCTTCCACAAGTATATTAACTCCAATAAGCCCCTCACCGGTTTCTGCATCGACAACTTTGCCGGCAATCTTTCCGGTTGTACCTGCCTGGAGGAATGAGATTGTAAGATGAAGGCTAATAATCAATAAAATGGCAAAAATGTGTTTAGTTTTCATCTGAAACTCCTACAATCTAATTTTGTAAATGTTAAGCACCATCCGAATCAGGGGTTATTTAATAAAACTGAAATACTATTTAACATCCTCCAAACCCCTTCAAAGAGCGAATTCAAGAGTTTCCTCCCGCACCTGCGGCTGTTGCAGTTTTCTTCGCAGAGCATCCAAGTCTGTCATTCATGCATGTTTTGCCGTAGGCATCCCTAGGGGATAAGCGGGAATCTATGACTTTATAACATTGGATTCCCGATTAAAGCCTTCGGGAATGACAATCTGCAACAGCCTGATCTGTGGGAAGGAATCAAGCTATTTCCCCTTTCTCTGTTGGGACTCCTATGGAGAAAGGGAGGGATGTTTCAATAATCATAAATAATTGTCCTCTTAAATACTCTAATAGAATTTAAGTACCGGATTCTGTGCTGAACAATTACCTCATTTTTTAGATGCCCCATCCATTTGAATGGGGCATCTCTTTTGCCATATTCGATGGCGGTTAAATTAATTTTTATCTGACCAATATCATCTTTTTAGATTGAATAAAGTTGTTAGCCTTTAACCTGTAAATATAAATGCCGGTAGCCATTTTTTGTCCCCTGTCATTTACTGTATTCCATATAACTTTATGGCTTCCCATTTCCTGGACACGGTTGTTAACAAGTGTTTTAACCCTTTGTCCCAGTATGTTATAAATTTCTAAAGTAACCTTACTGGATTTGGGAAGTTCATAAGTTATGTAGGTTGTCGGGTTAAAAGGATTAGGATAATTTTGCTCTAAGTTGTAAGCCTTGGGAATAGCAGCCGATGAGGGATCTCCCGGATCTATTCCGACTACAAATCCGTCCTCCGTCACATATACAACTGGCATGGTATGACCGATATTGGGATTACCGCGAGCTACGATGAACTCACATTTACCATCTCCATCCATATCGGCAGCCCAATCAATGCCATAGATGAAGAAATCATTACCCCAACCCAGGTCTACACTG
>Ga0136651_10001622_pt1 | contig 12411 bp, 14 predicted proteins | sample Mar14236cmmetaG_FD_94867 | JGI IMG/M metagenome (GOLD analysis project Ga0136651, IMG submission 94867) | Marine hydrothermal vent microbial communities from Guaymas Basin, Gulf of California to study Microbial Dark Matter (Phase II) - Marker... ...
CGTAAGGTATACCGGTTCTGACTATGGCTTTCATCACTTCGCAATGTTCTTGCCACGGCAGTAATTTAGTATAGTTTTCTCGTCCAAAAACAGGACGTTCGGCGGGAAGATAGGCAAAATGGCAACCTACTTTTCCATCCCAACCCCAAAGTGCTTCGATCAGTTCTTCATCGGGTCTGAAATCCATCCCCTCTTTACGATTGATACCGCGTCCCAAAGTCGTCTTTTTTAATTCCAGTCCATTTGGCCAAACAATTGAGAATCCTAAATCTCTAATACTCTTCATAATTTCAAGCACTTCAGTTCTCCCTTCTTTCCTGACAACACGGCCCAGAAATTGATCCGCCACATTAACAATAACTCGTGCCCCCGCTTCTTTTTGAAGTTCAAGCCACTGTAAAACTCTTTCCGGTGACATGGCACGATACCCAAGACGGTAGTTTGGTGTTTGACAGAAATCACATTTCCTATCGCAACCAATATCGGTAAATACTGAACCAACCAGCGAGTGTTTTTCTGGAAGAGGTAAATCCTTGTATTTGGTGCCTAAGCATTGCTTGACGATTGTTCTATCTGGCAAAGGCCAATCTTGTGGACTTAATAGTTTTTTGGCTCGCGGTGAGGGTTGACTACCTTCAGCTAAGATGACACCAGAGAGTTCTCCTCTTGGGGGTCTGCCAAGCAGATGATCCATGATTGGTGCATTTGCTGCGCCTGATTTATCTAAAACGATTGCCGCAGCACCAGCGGCCAAATAAGGCTGAGGTTCAGCAATCACATCAGAACCACCAAGCACAACAGGCCTACCTTTGCTCGCAAGATGCTTAATGGTCATGCAAGCCACTTCGCGATATTGGGAAAAGTTATTTGTTATTCCCCAAGCATCATAGTCTAACGGATCAAGATCATCAATTTGCCTACCATAGTAGACTTTACTCAGTTCAGTTTCTCGCCAAGTCGCCTTACCGTATTCTTCTTGGTCATCGCCATTTTTTAGATCAACCAATTGGGCATCAAACCCGGCGGCTTGAAGACTGGCTAACAAAACTTGTTTACTAATGAGTACATCACCTCTTGTGTCTTCGGAAAGCAGATTTTTGCCTTCTGGATCGAATAGTCCAAGTTGAGGTAATTCAACTAGCCCTATTGTGGATTTCATTAATATTGTCCTTATTGCACATGTTTATTGAAAATAATCGTGTTAAAATGTCGCACTACTCAACACGAGATTTAGGTTGCTTGAGTTTATGGAAGTCGCCTTTAATACATTATTGATGTTGCATATAAGAACTACCAATCTGCATCAAATGCCTTTGCCACTTAACAACCTCTTTATAACTTAGGTAATGGGTATCAACGGAAGGTGTCCATACGCCACCGAAAAGCGTTGGATCGTCAAAGCGTAGAAGTCCTGATTGATATATCTGTTCTGCTTGCGGAGTGCCAGGTATGGGAAAGATCGAAACGGGTAACACCTGAAAATGGAGTGATGGATTAATGGTTAAAAGCTCTTCGTAAAGCGTTATAATTGCTTCTTCAAGGCGTAACAAAGTTTCCTTACTGTCATCTGGAAATCCAATGATGCAACCATAAATGATATACGGTATACCGGCTCGAACAATGGCTTTCATAATTTCACAATGTTCTTGCCAGGGGAGCAACTTAGCATAATTTTGTTGACCAAAGATTGGACGTTCAGCAGGAATGTAAGCAAGATAACAACCTGTTTTCCCATCCCAACCCCAAATGGCTTGGATCAGTTCCTCATCAGGTGTCAAGTCCATACCTTCTTTACGATTGATACCACGTCCCAATGTGGCTTTTTTGAGTTCTAATCCATTGGGGTAAAAAACGGCAAGTTCCATCTCTCTAATTCCCTTCATAATCTCAAGGATATCTTCTCTTCCGCCTTTTTTGAGAATGCGGCCCAAAAATTGATCGGAAGAATTGATGACTCCCCAAGCACCGGCATCTTTTTGGGCCTTAAACCACTGTAACGTTCTCTCAGGTGACATCGCACGATATCCAAGACGGTAATTCGGTGTTTGACAAAAATCACACTTTCTGTCACAACCCATGTCAGCAAATACCGAACCTATCAATGCTCCCTCTTTTGGCAAACGTAAATCTTTGTAAGTTGTTCCTAAACACTGTTGAACGACAGATAATTCTGGTAATGCCCATTCTTCAGGACTTAAGGATCGTTTAGCCCGTGGTGAAGGTTGTTGACTGCTATTTGCTAACATGACACCTGAAAGTGCCTCTCTAGGCGTTTTTCCAAGCACATAATCCATAATTGGACCATTTGCTGCACCTGATTTATCTAAAACAACTGCGGTGGCACCCGCTGCAAAATAGACTTGAGGTTCAGCGATAGCATCAGACCCTCCTACGACAACTGGTATACCTTTACTTGCCAAGTGCTTAATGGTCATGCGAGCAATGTCACGGTGTTGGGAAAAGTTATTTGTGACTCCCCAAGCTTCATACGCCGACGGGTCAATATTGTCTATTTTCTGACCAAGGTATGTTTTGGTCAGTTCGGTATCGTTCCACATCACTTTTCCAAATGCTTCTTGATGTTCACCTTTTCTCAAGTTGAGTAACTGAGCATCAAATCCTGCTGCCTGAAGATTGGAAAGCAATACTTGTTTGCTAATCAGAGCCGTACCTCTTCGATCAGCCAACAAATTTTTCCCATTTGGCTCAAATAATCCAAGTTCAGGTAATTCAACAATTCCAATAGTCGATGTGTCTTGTGACTGCATAAATCTTATCCCTTATCAATGTCTATTGTGACGCTATAACATCACAGTACGATTAAACAATATGCAACTCAACACGCTTACCGAGAGAGGCTGCCGCTTGCTCAATTTGCTCAAACAAGGAAGTCTGACCAAGGTCAAGCAACTGATCAACTTGGGGCATAAGCCAATGTAAACGTTGTGCCAGTTCTGCCTTGTGTACGCCCTGCGTTTTCATAATGAGATAGATATCTAGTTTGGCGCATTCTAGCGCGTCTGGCGAAACGGTGGGATGCCCATTGGCTGGGCTGGGACTAGGTAAATCACGTTGTTCTTCTATATACATAGTGAGTGCTGTCTCCAAAGCTTCTTGGGCGTACAAAAGTGCTTCGGTCCGATTTTCGCCTTGGGTAATTGCCTCGGGCACGTCGGGAAAGGTCACAACAAAGCCACCGTCCTCTTCATCAGTGCTAAGTTCAACAGGGAAATTCCACATAATTAACTCACTCCTATTTCAATCCAAGCTGTTTTTTGATGGCTTCGATAGTTCCTTTTTTCAAGTCAGTGGCGTGCATTGGCAAAACCGACTGGTGGCCGTTCAAATAAACTTTTAAATGACTACCTTTACCGGGCATAAAAGTAGCACCTTGTTTTGCAAGCCAATGTTTAAACTCTTTGCTTTTCATAAATTCGTCTATCTCCAACTTCATTCTTGGATTGAATTAAGAGGATTGCCTTTGGTACGCCAATTTTTTTCCCTCTGCATCGAATAATCCAAGCGAGGGTAATTCAACCAAGCCAATGGTTTAATTTTTGGTTGTGAAATCATAAAAAACTCTTCGTTTGAATACATTCAACCTCATTTTTTAATGGTCTATGAACAGCTTTTAAACACCTTTTGAATGGGCAAATGAATATCCATTGTTTCATCAACAAGCTCGGTGTCAGGTGGAAAAACCCGGTAACGATGCGGAGGATAAAACACATATATTGTGGATAAGCTCGGTAAAACGAGCCAACACGATTTCACGTTAAGCGCAAAGTAAGCTTTTACCTTGTTAGTCATCTCAGTCAAAGTCTGAGAAGTAGAAATAATTTCAATAGCGAGATCGGGCGGTGAAGGTGAACGGATGATATCATCTAACGGTTCTGCTTCAGGCACCGGGGTTTGCCAATAGACAGAAATATCCGGTTTCAACTCAATAGTTGATTTAAATCCAAATTGGCTAATATCTAGGCCCTTTAAATCTATAGAGAGTTCTGGCATGACTTCTAGACGTTCATCTTGAGCCAGCGACACAATGAGCTTGCCTTGTGCCCGGCTGTGGTTTATTAGAACCTGCCTGTTTAACTTTCCATCATCAATAGTATCATGTTCAAGTTCTATTAATTCACTCATATTGAATACGCCTTTACCAATCATGCTGCATTGATTTAGTTTGTCGTCAAATAGCCAATAGCCGGCCCCTCTTCCATATAGCGACTTCTACCGATTTGCGTGAGACGCTTTTGCCAAGCATAAATTTCCATGTAGATAGGGTGAAGGCTATCCACTGAAGTCGTCCAGATTCTACCATACAAACTGGGCTCATCAAATCGAAGTAAGCCGGCTTGACGCAAATTCTTTGACAACGGAGTACCAAAGATTGGGGAAACAGGAGCCACCTGAAAATTTTGAACAGGGTTAATGGCAACCCATTCTTCATACATAAAGTTCCGCTACCGCTTCTTCAATACGCAAGAGACTATCGTCCGAAAACCAGATCAAATAAGGCCATAACGAATATTAGCAACCCCAGCACGCACGATAGCTTTGAACTAAAAGATAGACAACATCACATCTATTTAGTCTCTACCATCCTTGAGATAGCGGTTCCTTCCAATCTGTGCTAGACGCTTTTGCCAATCAGCCACTTGCCCATAATTAATTATAGCGTTTCCATATCTCATGACGTACAGTTATATTAAGAAAATCGAACCGCAAAATAACATGCATTCCAAGAGGGCCGCAAAATAAATTTGGAACGAAAAGCATGCCGCAAAATAAATTTGGAACGAAAAGTAGGCCGCAAAATAAATTTGGAACGAAAAGCTGGGCGCAAAATAACAATGTAACAAAAATGATTTCACTTCATTCAATCGGGAAACACTATAAAATAGTGGGTATTAACTGTGGGTGTCCAAACGCTACCATAAATACTAGGGTCATCAAAGCGCTGTCCTCTTCAGTTCAACAGGAAAATTCCACATCATTAACGCCTATTTCAATCCTAGCTGTTTTTTGATGGCAGTTCCTTTTTTCAAGTCAGTGGCGTGCATTGGCAAAACGGACTGGTGGCCATTCAAATAAACTTTTAAATGACTCACCGAAGCTGGGCGCTTCGGTAGCACCTTGTTTTGCAAGCCAATGTTTGAACTCTTTGCTTTTCATAAATTCGTCTATCTCCAACTTCATTCTTGGTTAAGCTAAATTGAACCCTGCCCTGCAATCATTTCTGTAAGAACTATCCATCTTCTTGTTCAAAGGCATCACTGTTGGAGAATGATCTGATTGAGATGGGAAGCGAGTAACTCAATTTGTTGGTGAAGCTGTTTCAACATTTCAAGGGAGGTGACCGTTTTTTCAAATTCAGAACCATCACTGAATGTGATTTGATAGAGATAACTTTTTTGCGGTTTTCCCATACTAAAATTGGGCTTTTTTAAAAATTGGGAAGCTTCAGCCAATGACTCAAAGATTAAAGGGGCTCCGTCATGTCGTAAAATAAAGCGAATTTCTTGTGGTAAAGCACTCAGTGCCGCTCTAACACGATCCACATAAGAATTAATGGTTGGAGTTCCCAGTTGTGTGATTAAAGAATGCTGTACTTGTTCTTTTTTATTTGACGTAAATGTTTTTTCAAAGGTTGTCACAATACGCCATTTTTCTGCTTCTGTTGAGTTATCAGGATAATCCATTACAACTCCATTCTCAAAAAAAGCCTTTATAATCTTATCCTTTGGAACATAGAATAAATCAATTTCCCGACTCCGAATTAAGTCTCTTGCTGGTTTAGTGAAATCGCCAGCCGCAATGATACCCAAAAATCGTGCAGTGGGATAGGTTTCTCGCATTGGCATTAATTTTCCCGTGTCATCTCTCGCTTTATCTTTAGAATGACGGGCTCCTCTTCTCCAAAAACATTCTACGAAAGCAACAGGAATGCCAATCTCATTTTCAGTTCCGTGAAGTTCAAGCACGTAATCATAGTCGACGGTGTTTCCATCACTATCAAGCCATCCAATTTTTCTACCTCTCACCATCCTTTTTATAAAACGGGAGTCAATAAATAGCTGTAATTCATTAGCAACATTCTTCAGTAACGGTAGCACAAAGTATTCTTCAAACCAGTCGCCTATCAACTGTCCAAGTTTATGCCCTGATGAAGCTTTGCGAGAAGTCATCATTATCCTTCAATCCATAAACGTCCTTCATGTAAAGGTACAGTGTGTTTTCTATTTTTCCATTTCGTGTTTCTGTCTCTGAGTTTTTCAAAAGAAAAGCTTTTAAATCCCACCGCAAGAGCCAGTTGCCCTAACCATTTTTCAACCGGTAAATAAACGCCATAAGGCGCGGCATCTCCAATCACAAAACAAAGGGTTGAATCTGCCTTGCACAAAGTGCGTAATGAATAAAATACTTTTCCTAAGTCTTGAAAATAAGCGGCTACCATAGTGTGGTAAGTTTTTTTGCCGCCTTTGGTGAGACGAATTTCAGCCAAAGTTTGACAAGCATTTGAGAGTTCCGCCTTGATAGGTTGTAGAATCTGATCTTGCAGAATCTTATCCAATTCTAGACGTTCAGCTGCGGAATGCTGAGAACAGGAACGGATTAAATATTGTCGCACTGTTGTTTGAAGATCTTTCCAACCGCTAATTTCTCCCCAAAAAGTCATTTCCAAACGCGTGGCATCCGCATAATCATAATTATTGGGATAAGGGGGAGAGGTGATAACCAGATCAAATAATTCTGTTGGCTCAAACTGAGGTTGTCTAGCATCCTTCAACAAAACAGAGGCATTTTTTCCCCACTGATTTTGTTGAACATAAACGATATCAGAAACCATCAGGGCTATTTTTTCTTGAAACGCGATAAACGGTTCTAAGACTTTCGCTTTCTTTTTATTTGGCAGCACATATTGCCATTGCGCTGTGCCAGCGGTGCTACAAGAACGGAGAATGGCTGTGATAGCTAACCAAATCATTTCTTTTATGGGATCATCATTTTGAGATAATTCAAAATAGGCATTTCGTAATGCATCCAGTTTTGCTAAATTTTCTGGCGTGTAACATTTATTTAATAAGGGTATATGCAGTCTTTGTGTGGGTTTCAGTTGTTTTTTAGCCAATTCAATCAGTTTTTCTGAAGTCTGCCACAATACAGAGGCCTCTATACGCCAATAAAGTAGTTTAACGTGAGCTATTTTATAAACAAATGGATGTGTTTCAAAACCAGTGCATGAGACTTGGCTGGCTTGGGCCGCAAGTAAAGTCGTACCACAACCCGCAAAGGGATCGAGTAAATTTAAATGACGGGTTTTACTTTTATGCTCAATTAATTGTTTAACCCAGTCGGCTGAAAAACCGGCTGAGTAACGAAACCAGCGATGTATGGGTAATTTCATGTTATCAGTGAAAGTACCTGAACGTGCGGTTTTAAGTTGAACAGAAGTTAATGCCTGATTGTTTGCGACTTCAGTAGGAAACAGGTTCAACTGCGAATGACTACTTATAATCATATTAATAGTTATTGTCCATTACGGAATTTAATACCTTCGCTACTACCGAAAATCATTCTCAAGTTGATATTTTGTTAATGATGTTTTTCGTCCAAGCACTTACGAAAATGCAAAATACCCCAATTGAGATATCTCTTTTCTCCTGCTTCTACCCAATATTTCAAGCCACGTTTCTGATGTTCAATGTAGTCTTTACCACAAGCTTTGAGGAAGGCTTCATAATTGTCGTTTATCTCTTCAAGAAGACGACGGTAATGCTGAGTTAATTGTTCTGTCAGTTCAATCATTTGAACTTCTTCAAATCCCAAAGTTGTTGCGGTATTTCGGTAAAAATCAAAAGACGACAGCGAATCTAAATGAATCCTCTCTAAAAGAGGTTGGAGGACTTCGGTTGGACAGTCATCGCTTTTCATTGGATCGGTAAAGATAAAATGGCCTCCCTTTTTCATAACTCGGTAAACTTCTTGAAGCATTTTAACGCGATCACTACTGAAGAGCAAAGCATCTTGGGACCAAACGACATCATAGTGTTCATTTTCTGAGGGTATTTCTTCAAAGCTGCCTTCAATCACTCGAATTTGTGAATCCAGTCTCTGTTTTTGATTTAACTCACGGTTGCGTTGATTTTGGCCTTCGCTCAAATTGAGACAATCGACATGACAAGCAGTGGTTTTGGCAAGATAGCGTGCCGCACCACCATAGCCGGCACCCATATCTAAAACGACGCTTGATTCATTGAGTGGTAGCAATGAAGCCATTTTTTCAACGGTTTTATACATGGCTTCGTGTATAGATTCCTGCCCATCATACAAACCAATGCTACAGTGATCACTGTGGTTATAGATAAGTCTCTGAAATGATAGCACTTCCTGGCTATTATAGTAGTCGCGTGTCCTTGACACAACGGAGGGGTGTGGCATATTTAACCTCATAATAATAAAAGAGAATCAACCTGTATTAACTCATATTTTTGGGATTGATGGTTTATTTTATAGCCATTATTATCTGTTTGTAAAGAACGATAACCCAATACCAGATCAAGCGTTACGTTGGCAATGATTTCTAGTGGATCAAGCCACTTCAGGGCCAGTTCGTCAGTTTCGTAGAATCCAACAGATAACTCACTGCATCCCGCAATCACTATTTCAGCACCGAGCGAAGCCAAATAATCAATAATCGTTCTTAAATTCTTTTGGGCCGGTGCTGAAATTTGGGAGCCGGTTGCTTTGATTCCCCAACTCAGATCATAAATTGTATTCATAACCAATTTCTGAAATTCAGAGCCTAGCTGAAGAGAGATAGGAATAAAGCCCGCTTTGACTAAACTGTTCTGATACAATTGAGCTTGTAACGTACCATCTGTACTCAGAACCCCAACTTTTTTGATATCATGATAATTTTCCACTAAAAATTGAGTGGTACAGTCAATCAGGTGAATCCAAGGAATTTGAAGCTGTGACTGAACCGGTTCATAAAAAGCGTGAGCGGTATTGCAAGGAATAACTAAAAAATCCACACCGGCTGATGCTAAGAATTTCCCATACTTAATAAGCCAAGGTACACAGCTTTCTGTCTTCCCTAAGAAACTCTCAGTACGATCTGGGATATTTGCAGCATTGATAAGGAGCCATAATGGATGTTCTTGATCTCGCGCAGCACCTCGTTTAGTGCTTTGTTCAATCAAAATTTGCTCAAAGGTTGTGTGAGCTAAAGGCCCCATACCGCCAATAATACCAGGGATTAAGTTTTGTTTTTCACGCAAAGGTTTTGCGCGCAAAACCTTTGCGTGAAAATGATCTTTATTATAAATCATATATAGCGTTTCCCGATTGAATAAATAAAGTACACTTATGTTAGGTAGGTATGCAAATGCGTTGTGGGCCCCAAAAAAAAGTCATTATCAATCCATCTGCACCTTTGCTGTCATAAATTTTGCACTCCATACGCAAAATAAATTTTGCACTCCAAAAAACGCAAAATAAATTTGTACTTCATTCAATAGGGAAACGCTATAGCCTATTTCAAATTGTGACTCAAGCCATTTTTTTTGCACGAATCAAGTAAGTCTTTTGATATAAAACGCCCTCTTTTTCAATAAGAGGCTCTGGTTGTCCTTGTTCTTTAGCGAATTGTTTAATTTGGGGCAAAAAGGGTAAATAGTAATCAGACAATAACAAATCAACCCGCTTTATCACGGCCCAATTCGCCTCGCCTCGTGTTTCCCAATCAATCGCGTAATCAAGCGGATCATCACCGTCAGCCTGAACACCCTTCCCCCAATATTGATTGAGCAGATCACAAGTGAGTTGAGAACCCTGTTTGCTCGTGGTTATGAACAACATTTCGCCACCGAATTTGAGAAAATCTCGTCCTTGGGTGATCAAAGCATCATTGACGATTCTACCCCCTTGACCATTAATATTCCAATCACCGGCTGATAGTCTTTTAACATCACCTTCTAAATCAGGCGCAGTAGGTGGATTGGAATAAATCACATCCACTTTTCCCTCAATTTCTGGATGTCCTTTTATGGCATCAAAGCAGTCCGACTCAAGGGCATAAAGTTGCTCTGGTTTGAGATTGTTTAATGCCCAATTGCGCTGAGTCATCATAATCGCTTTGGGATTCAGATCAATGGCAATCACTTTAGCTGCACCGCCTTTGCCAGCAATAACTGATAACAAACCCGAACCCGACGCAAAATCCATGATAATTTTCTCGTGACAGCCATCAGAGCTAATGAGTTCTCCCATTTGAATGCCAAATGGCGTTGGTGACCAAACCGCTTGATGCGTTTCTAGTAACATACTAGTATTAATATGATTGAGTTCAACATTCAAAATGGTACCCGATTCAATTGATTGATAGTCAGCATATTTTTCTGGGTCATAAGTTATTGGGGTTTGAGATGTACTGCTCATAGGTTTCTATGCTCCTATAGATGTTAATACCAGTAAAACTCAAAACTGGCATCAACAGTGACTGTTCATTTTTATGGTTTTGTTCAGAGGTTCACAAGTTCAGACTTTTTAGTGGTGTTGTTAGCTTCATAATGGTATCAAAATTAATGTTAAATAATTAACAATTTTCTTGGGCAACTTGGGCAACTTATACTACTGATTGAAGCATGGCACGATTTTCAAAGCCCACTTCAGAAAAATAATTTCTGACAAACGGGGGCAACCACAAGGGATTGCCCCTACATGATTGTGAAACGAAGTAACGAAGTAAATTATTTAAATGAAAAACTATAGTTGCTAATTAATCGTTTTTGATTATGACGAATTTTGGGGAGGGCGAACACGCAAAGGCAGCCCCTACAAATAATATGGTTTTAAAGATCGTTTTGCGTAGGAACGAAGTTTCCATTAAATAAAAGGGCGAACACGCAAAGGCAGCCCCTACAAATAATATTGTTTTAAAGGTAGTTTTGCGTAGGAACGAAGTTTCCATTAAATAAAAGGGCGAACACGCAAGGGTAGCTGCCCTTGCGTGTTCGCCATTCCCTTTTATCCGTTATAACTGATGTTACGCACCCTGATTCTTTTTTTGAGAAAAAACGGGCCCAAAAGTTAATCTGCGAGTAGATTAGCAAATCAATGCCAGTAGATTTGCGCAGCAATGCAAATCAATGCCAGATTTTTTCTGCCAGAGACGCGAGCATCGCGTCTCTACAACGCGGATTTTAATTCATAACTTATTGATTTAAAAAATAATTTAAAAATTAAAAACGAAATTAATTTTAAGTGTTTGAATAGACATAGAAGTTGAGTGCGTAACATCAGTTATAATCATAAACCTTCATTCATAGCAAACCTGTTCCCGCATGGCTTACAGAAGCATTGTGCGTAACATCAGTTAGTCAAGTTGAGCAACGATTTCCTTTAGTAGTTCCATTTCCTTTATCTCTGCCGCATCAATGCCACCCATCATATAGCCACCAAATTTTAAAGGGTTTCCCCCGTTTTGTGCAATAGAGAGGGTTCCCTTAGCGATATCATTTAGCGCAGCCTGAACGTCTTCAATTTCAACCTCTGTATATTTTTTGATATACAATTTGGACAGTTTGTGACAAGGTATGAATTCCCCATGCCATTCTCTCACTTCTGGCTGAGTGTTGTAAATGTCCCAGTACATGCGCGAACCCGGTATAACTGAAGGCAAAGACACGGACAGCGTTGTCACGATATCTTGATACATTTCGGCAAATGTCAGCCAATCTTCAACCTCTCGGGTAAGACTATGAAGCGTTGTGTTGGGTAAGCCCAATATGCCAGATACATATAATCTGTAATCTAGCTCCTTTGCCAACTCTAGTGCATCATATATGTGTTCCTTTCCCCTATTAATGCCTTTGGAGGCACTTTTTAAGAGTTTGGAATCAAACGTTTCTATGCCCACGTTCCATGTACGGACAAAACCTTTACAGATTTCAGCAGATTTTAGAAACTCTGAAACCAAGCCATAGGTAAGCATAAATCGATGAGAACGAAGAATACTTGAATTTTCGCAAGCTTCTGCAAGCTGATTAAGAAAGGCAAATGTCCCTTGCCATTGGTTTTTTGAGAAACCCAAGGTAGAGTCGCCAGCAGCATATACATTGGAATGTAGTTCACCAACGATAGACTCTAGTGTCGGTATCACTTTTTCCAAGGCAGCCACTTTGGGCGTTAGTCCCTGAATGGAACAATGTTGACATCGTCGTTTGGGATTCTTTCCCCATTGACAGCCACCATCAATACCTAAAGTGACCATTCGTTTTAATTCATAGTGATGAGAGTACCACAAATGGAATGCTTGATCGTAATGCTTTGCCATATAATCCTCGATCAAACGATAATCGGGTAAAATACGTTGATCCAGTGGATAAGTTGGTGCGGTTTGCTCTA
>Ga0136651_10001623_pt1 | contig 12407 bp, 16 predicted proteins | sample Mar14236cmmetaG_FD_94867 | JGI IMG/M metagenome (GOLD analysis project Ga0136651, IMG submission 94867) | Marine hydrothermal vent microbial communities from Guaymas Basin, Gulf of California to study Microbial Dark Matter (Phase II) - Marker... ...
GGAAGAACCGCTTGATGATCCGCTGGATGATCCGCTGGAAGAACCGCTTGATGATCCGCTGGATGATCCGCTGGAAGAACCGCTTGATGATCCGCTGGATGATCCGCCCTCGCACTCCTCACAGCCCGCCCACTCGCCGGTGATTTCAAACAGCGCGATCTTGGGCGGGTGCTGGATGTCGAAACGAACCGCCGTGCCGGTGTTGTCGAACGATACGGGGCCGTCGCCTTGCCAGTTTCGCGCCGCCGCAATCTCCCGGCTGATTTCGCGCTGGTGGGCCGCAGTGGATCGAGCCCCACGGCGAGGCCGAGACAAATAGAATGGCATGGCTTACGACCCGCTGGAGGAGGAAGAGGAACAGGTAGCCTCGACGAACATATCACTGAAATCCTCTAGCAAGTAACGGTTCACTTTGATACCGTCGCTGTTTTCCATCTTGACCCGCTCCCAGCCGTGTTCCTCGAATTCGTGATTCCACCCATAGATATTCTCGCCGTCGACGACCCGCCGTTTACGGAAGTGGCAAGTGACCGTAAAACAAAACGGATTGGTAATCTGGAATTGTGTGGACGGCTCGATGTCCGCGCCCTCGAAGAGAATGGTCTCGGGCTCAGAACTCAGAAACGTGGTCTCGTTCACCCGGCCGTATAGATCCTCCTCCCAGGTTTTGAGAGGCGGCTCGTCAACGTAGTACCATTGCAATTGGTACTCGGCGGTAGGCAGGAATAATCGGCCCTGAACGCCGTCCGGGTTGGGCACGTATCCGGTCGGACTTCGGTCCAGATTGCTCTGCGAGTAGAGCATCCTCGGTGGAATCCGGATCACCTGAGAGGAGGCTCTAACCCGCATCACCATTTGTGTTTCAATCGGGATAGTCGGCTTGGTGATGTCGCAGGGCCAGGGAGCCAGGGAAAAATCGGTGCTGTATTGAGCCGTGACCAGGCAATTGAATTCATCGTTTTGCATGTACGCCACGTCATCGACGGTCGGGTCACTCATGACCTCGGAAGGCGCCTGGTCCGGTGAGAATGGCGACGCGCTCAGAGCGTTGACAGCGCACGATGGTCCCCAGAGCGGATGCACGGAGGCAGCTAGTTCCTCGAGGAACGTTTCTCGTTCCGACCATTTGCATAAGAAATGGACGGTCGCGCTATTGGCCTGGTCAAGTGAGTGGTGCGATGCACCGGAGTTACTCAACGTATGAAAGTCAACTGAGATTGCCATCAGCTCTACTACCTCTGCCCTACTGGAATGCCGGGACTGGGGCCTCGCTCGTTTGCGCTGTTTCTGTTCGGCCGGCGATTTGTTCGACAGCCACTGCCGTTCGTTCGGTGGCCGCTGCCGTTCGCTCGGCCAATCGGTTGACTGCCTCGTTCTGCATTTGATCGGCGAGTCCCGCCAGGCTCGTCATGCCAAACTTGCCTTTACCGGCTGTCGTCGCAGTCGGCAGGGCACCGGGCTCGCCACCGGGTGCGCCGGTAGGCAAGGGTGTGCCGCCAGGCGTTTTCGGCATGGTCAAAATCGCCTTGAGTACGCTAAAGAGCCGCTGCGATTCCCGACGCTGCGCAGCAAGATCTTCTTCGATGGCTTGGCCTTTCTGTTCTTGGTAGAGAGAACCACCACCGATTCCAATCGCGCCACCTATTGCCGCTCCCGCCAGACCGGCCTTGCTAGCTCCGAGCGCCGCGCCCGCCGCCGCGCCGGTCAGTGTGTGCGCCAAGCCCGACTTCACCGAGTAGAGTTCCTTTTGCTCGGCCAGGAGGGCCGATTGATTCGCCTGCGTTTCCGCAAGCAACCCCCTAAGCTCGGTGATTTTGGCTTCTTTCTGTGCCGCCGCCATGTCGCGGTGGGCCTGCGCCATGCCCTCGATCGCACCGGTAGCGTCGTTGATAGACAGTTTCAGATTGTCATACCGGCCGGAAAGCGTCTGAATCAGGCTGTTCGCCTCAGCGGTCTCGGCGTTGCTCAGCTTCTGCTTGGAGGCCAGTTGTTGCAAACGGGCTAGGCGCTCTTTGTCTTTTTGGCGCAGAGCATCCTCCTTGCGCGCCTTGGTTGCCAGTACGTGCGAAACCTGAGAGGATTCTTTGCGAAACCTCTCCAACCAGCCTACGGCCAATATGATGCCGCCTACGATGGCTCTGAACGGATTTGCCCAGAGAAGCGCCGTCAACAGGGTGAGTGCCGTACCGACGTTGCCTAGTGCGCTGTGAATCACTTTTAACGCTCGTGCGATGACGCTGGCTCCGTGAGCAAACAGCACCCCGAGGTCTTTCACAACGGGAAACAAGTTCTTGACTGTATTGCCAATCTCCCGAAGCGCTCGCGTGATTTTTCCGCCATAGCTCGGCCAAAACTCAGTCGCGAACTTGCCCATATTCGTGATGATCTTCTTGAGGTCGAAGGCCTCGATCATCTTCGCACCGATCTTACCCAGGGCCATCTTGAGATTGCCAGTAAAGGTCGACCACAAGCCGCCCGTGGTGCCCGAGAGCTTCCTCATGCCATCGTAGAATTGCCCACCTTCGCCGGTCAGATTCTCCAAGGCTTCTTGCAGGATGGCGAAAGTAATCTTGCCCGTGGGGGCCATTTTGCGAACCTCGGTCTCGGCCACGCCGAAGATCTTTGCCAGTTCGCGGCCCAGCGGGATGCCGCGATCCAGGAACATATCAAGCGTGTCGGTCATCAAGAGGCCCGTGCCCTTTGACTTGCCAAAGATGCTGGCCAGTTCGTTGAGCTGAACGCCGCTCAGTGCGGCCATGTCCCCAAGTTTCTGCATGGTCGGGATGATGTCTTTCTGAGCTACACCATACGTCAGCAGTTGCTTGGTAACTCCGGCCAACTCGCCTTGCTCGAATGGGGTGCGGGCCGCAAACTCGTTGATCTCGGCCATCATTTGCTTGGCCTTTTCAGCCGAGCCCAAGAGCACCTCGAACGAAACGGCCAGATTTTCGGCACGAACCGCCAGTTCAATCATTGATTTGATTGTTAGCCCAGTACCGATGCTCGCCATCGCCGAAGCGACCATCGTCGCCGGATTGATCAGCGCCGTCAGCTTGCTCTTGATCGTGCCGAGTGCTCGGGCTACCGTTCCCATTCCCCGGGAACTGAGTTGCACGTACGCTTCCGCGAGTTTGAATGCCATCGCCTTACCTTCCGTGTACTCGCCTCAAAACCTCTCTCTGTTGCGCCGTTCGCGTAAATCTCATGTAATCTCTGGGGGGCAATCTGGTAATGTGGTGGTCTGGGGTAATCGCACCCAAGAGGATGCACATGGGAATCAGCCGCAATTCGTTTACTTGCTGTGGGGTAAAGTGATACTCTTGGGCAAAGAATTTGTAGACGCTCGGCCAGCCTGCGAGTTCCGCTTTCGGCGGTCCTGCGCCTTTCCCTTGCCCGACCGTTTCCGGTTCGGGCCAGATGAGTTTTTTGCATCGCCCTCGCCCGTGGCCGCCATCACCTTGGCCTTGAGTTCGATAATGCCCTCTTCGCCCGCATCCTCGATGAATCGCTCCATCAATGAGAGAGCGTCATCTACTGTCGCAATCTCTTCGCCGTGATCCGCCTCCAAGCAGGTCATCAATTGATACGCGAGTCCGCGAGGCGAATCCGTGAACTCATTCATCTCGACGGCCGACACGGCTCCCGAGCGAACCGACGCCGATTCGGCCGACTTCCAAATCCGCTCTTCCATTGCCGCTCGCAGTTCCGTCGGGATTATCTCCGGGAGTTCCGCGCAAGCCTTGGCAGCCGTGACAAACGGGTTCTGCCGCAATGAGGCAATGTAGCCCTCCATGTCTGCAATCAGCCGACCGATTGATGGAGCCCGGAGAGTATACTCCTTGCCCTCGACCGTAAGCGTCTGAATGATTCGCCCTGCTGTTCGTGCGTGTCCGTCCAAGTCGCTTCCTCCGTTTCCGTCGTTGTGCCATCGCCGTGCGGGAGAGGTTCGCTTTCTTTCCCGCCTGACGATGGCCTTTGATTTTCCGTTTCCGTTTCATGGCCGATCTACTCGCCTGAGGAACCTTCTCCCGCCCAGTAGAGACCGTGATAGATCGCTGGACTTTGCGGACCGACCTGATATTCGACCTCCGAATTCTGCCCCTCGGAAATGTCGCAAGGGACGGGCGCTCCAAGAATAATCCCGTCGGCGGAAATGTAGTTATTGCCTGTGCCGTCGCCGTGCAGTTCCATGGCGAACGTGTCGTCTGGGTTGAAGGGCAGGGTACCGGACGCGGGTACTTTAACTCGCACCCTCGCATTCCAGTCTTTCACGGCCGCATAGGCGACCTTGGTCCCGCTCGTCTTGTCCGAGGCGAATCGCTGCTCGGCAACGATCGGCTCGAAATCCCAGCCAATGACATCGACTACCAAGGCCGAGCCATCTTTTTTGAACGTTCCGTCTTTTCCGGTAAGTGGTTCCGGCATTTCCTCTTCCTTTCCGATTAGTTCACCCGATCCTCGCGACAGGTCGCCGAGAATACGGTTACGAATTGCCAAACTGAATCTACTGAGTCGCTCTCTCGCAAGGCCGCCGAATCATCGTGGTGCATATCGGCAACAGCGCCATCGTCCAAGGCGAAGTCGCGGTTTTCAAACCCGTCGATTATCGCCGCTTGAATCGCCTTCCCGACCGCATAGGTATCCGACCAGACCTGAATCCTCACGTTCGCATCGCGGAACATGGACTTGTCACCTCGGGCGTTGGTCGCCATGCCCGCAACCACGATCGATGCGTACGGCTTGGCGGTCCCCGCCGGTGCCCGGCCGGTAAATACCCGGGCTACAGGCAACAATGCCTCCAGGGCATCGATCGTCGGCCATATGGTGTGAATGCCCTTTTCGATGTTCACTTGATTTGTCCTTTGCCCCCGGTAGCGGCCAACATCCCAATCATCCGCCAGTGCTTCTTGAGGGTCGCGACCAGCCACGGTCTAGGGGCTATGTGGCTGGTGCCCAGTTCCAGGAACGCCATGTAGATTCCTGCTTTTTTCACCCCGACCCGCACTGCCGGCCGTTTCTTGTCGCCGTTAAACTCCTGAACTATGTTGGATTGGCCGATCCCGGTCCGCTTGCGGGGAGCTTCGCCCGGCTTGCTGGGATTGTCGTAGGTGGTGTAGTATTGCGATTCCTCATCGTCGGCCGTGTCGTCTGTGCCCTCCTCATCGTCGGCCGCCATGTGGCGTTTTCGCTTGCGGTAGGTGCCCACGTTGGCCCTGCTCACCGCGTCCCGGCAACGGGCGTGGTACAAGATGGCAGCGCGCTTCAGTCCTACGGCCGTCGCGTTGCGCAACTCCCGGTTGAACTCTTCGCCGAAATACCGGTAATCGAATCCTTTTGTCATGATCCGCTACTTGAACTTGTGCCGGTACGTTGAGCCGTGATCACCGCCAGGGTGTCGATCCTCGACGGTGCCTCATAACTGATCACGGAATAAATTTGTCCGTCCGCGTCGATCACCCGGTAGTCTGCTCCAAGCGTGCTGATTGCCAGGTCCGCCGCCAAAATGATCCGATAGAGTTCGGCCGTTTCGTCCGCGTCGTGATCGACCTCTACCGTCTGGCTAATCGGTTGGATGCGTGCTCGCACGTTGGTAAAGGCATTGGTCCAGGTTGGGACCGCCGCACCGTGAACCCCCTTGCTGTAGCTAGCCGATTGAATGGTGATCAATGTATCGCTGGTCTCCTCTATGGCCAGTTCTCGGCAGAGCGCCGACCATTTCGAGGCCAAAACCTGCTCGTGGATTTCGAGGATCGTCCAAGCGTCGCCGTCGCCATCGGTGATCGTCGATCCCAGCACCGGCCGGGTCGGTGTTTCGGACAAGGGCCACTGCCAAATCGTGTCGCCCTGGCGCGCCAGGCCGTTGGATGCCTCGATCTCGACGTTGCTGACCTGGTTACGGTGCGCATTCAAAATACTCTGATCGTCGAGTCCAGAGACGGAGAGCGTCACGGCCTCCAGGCCGTCCATCACGTCCGCAAAATCTCCGCTGGGGTCCCATGTCATTTTGAAACTATCCTCGATACGGCCCAATCTCCCGCAACCCTAACGACGGCAAGCCAGGCCGCCGGGTGCCACCATCGAATCGCAACGATGATTCGGGCCTCGCCATCCTCGCCACGCATCCAACCCACCGTACGAATCCAACCGGGCAGTTGTGCCATTAGATGATCCCCTGACTGGTAATCTCAAACGGTTCGGTATCAATTTCGCCTTCTACGATCAATGCCTTGATCCGTTTGAGCGATTCGGTGAGCATATTCATATATGCTGACCACTGGATCGTTTGGCCGTTGACGCTGTAGCTCGGCTTGGGGTTTTCAGTAAGCTCCACAATCAACTTGCTGATATTGAGCCGTGTCGTTTCCAGATTCGTCGCATAATCCTCGGAGGGAAATCCAGCCGAAGAGGGTACGCCGTCGGTGAATATGAAGGTCGTTGCCATCAGCTTGCTACCGCAATGATCTGGGGGTTACTGAAATCATACCCGGCCAGTTGCCGCCAAACGTAATAGGATCCGGCGTCGAGCATGAACGTCGTCAGACCGGCCGCATCGCTACAGAGTGTCCCGGCTACTACGTTGGTCCCGGCCGAATCGGTAGTAATCCACACCTCCGCACCGTCCAGCGGCAATCCACTGGAGTCCTTGGTGTAGATCGTTGTACTGAGCGCTCCGGCTCCGGTTTCAATTCCGCAACCCGAATCGATCCATTCGATCAGGGTTGCCACCCGTTCTTCGGTCCATAGAAGACTCATCGCGATATCGGCAACCGGATATTGAACATCCTCCGTCTCGACCAAGATGTAATCGTAGCAGGGCGATAGATATTGACCATCGATGATTATGTGTAGCGTTACGTGACCGATCTCGTCCTCTGTGTAGGTGACTTGATAGCGTGTTTTCCCGTACGTCAGTTCGGTGGCCGCCAGACCTGCCTGCAATCGCACACCGGCCGCCGACACGATATCAACCGTTATCGTCTGGCCGCTGTGCCAACGGAATTCAAGCGTTTTGTTGGCCATGATCTTACTCTTATTCAAAGGTGGCGATTTCAGGATCTTCCGCCACCGCCGCCGCCTCTTTCGCTACCTTGTCTTCCCAGCGGTGAACGGTGCGTGTCCAGAACTTGATTGTCTGGATTTTCACCCATTGCATAGACGTGTATCGGTCTACCAACGGGGCCTCGGAGCCATCCCCCGGATCAACCCATTCAGGATCAGGTATTTGCGGCATCGGATAGATACCACGTATTGCAGTGTTGAGCCGTGAGGCCTTGGCCGCTTCGAGGTTGAATGTCGCGCTTAGCATAGTTAGAGTCCTGTTCCTAACTTGTTTGACGTGTACTGCATACACACACCGTGAACGTGTACGTCTATGGAAATCGTATCAGTCTGGTTTCCGGCTGAAGCCGACGACAATCGTTTGAGCCGACAATGAATACAGCGGTCTGTGGATTCAGGCAGATCGATACCGGCAAATGCGGTCATCACAAGGCCGTCTGCTGTTGCCGGTCCCGAATCGTCGGCGTAGAGCGTTTCTTGTGCAGCAGCCCCGGTATCCTCTCCTAGCGCAATCCAACGGTATTCCAGTTGCCACTCGCAGACGCCGGGGTTGGCTCCGTCAGCACTCCAGCCGATATTTAATATTGGAGCTACACTCCTGTCGCAGTCTGCAGGTATTTGCATGCTCCAAGAAATCGTTTCTTCGTTGGCCTCAACTCCCTCATCGCCAAAGCTCCATGCCGGTGTTTCAAGAGATCCATGAGCCACTTCCGTTGCCGGTTTGACTCCGGGTGCCTTGATTGCTCCTGCGTCCATCCACTGTGATTTCGTCACCCGAGCCGTGCCCGCCAGAGACAGTAAACCATCATCGGCGAATCGAGCGTAATTCGTCGTGCCTGCTCCAATATCAACTGTCTCACTACCGCCAGTCAAATTCCCGCGGATCACCCCGCCGATATTCAGGTGGTAGGAGGTATCTACCGCTGGAGCCTCCAGGTCGTAACCGATAATGATGTTGTTGGCACCGGTCGTTAGATTGTCGCCAGACTTGTAACCGACAAGAATGTTGTTGCTGCCAGCCGTTTGCACCAATTTGCCAGCTTGATAACCAAGGAGGGTGTTGTTGGCGTAGTTGCTCGCGCCGCTTGCCCCTTTGCCTGCCTGTGAGCCGATGCAGACGTTGTAGCTCCCGGAAGCGTTGTAGCTTCCCGACTCGTAGCCAAAGTACATATTCGATTGGCCGGTCGTCAAAGCATATCCAGCGCGATACCCTCCGGCAAAATTCTGAAACCCGTAGGTCAGCGCAGTCAGCGCTTCGGTGCCGATCCCTACATTCCGACTGGCCTGATAATCTTCCGACGCGGTGGAACCAACCGTAAGGTTGCCGGCGTTGATGCCCAGAAACAGATTATCACCGTACGGCGTGCAACTGCCTCCGCCATCTGGGTCTACATAATTGTGCATCCACGGGTCGGAACCCTTCATGATCACGCCGGCATTGGCGTCAATCGAATCCTCCAACTCGATGTTTCCACCCACAAAACGAAACTGGCCGGAAGATACAGTGTGAACAGCGTCGTCACCGTCGTATTGCACGGTGTAATCCTGAACCGCTCCGAACTGGAGCAGATTGGCGTCAGTAGTAAGGCGAATATTTCCGCTGACTTCCAGTTTCTCATTAGGCGTAGTGGTCCCGATGCCAACGTTGCCGGTGTTGTCAATTCTTATAGCATTGCCGCCATCAGCAATTGTAAACTGTAGTTCTCCACTTGGCAGTGCAGTTCCTACTGTTAATAACGCATTATCATAGTTCCAATGAATTTGCGCGCCACTATTATCTGAAGGACTTCCGAATCTTAAATAACTGCTTAAAGCATCCGGAGACAAAATACTAATTCCAGTTTCTGCGGAATTTTCTATCACTAAATCATCTGCATACGCTCCTGCGGTTACAGAACCAGCGCTTGCCGTATAAACATGTAATGCTCCGTCCGGCTCTGTCGTCCCGATGCCGACGTTGCCGCCCGAAAACACGAAATCACCCGTTGATACCGTATGAACAGCGTCGCTACCATCGTATTGCACGGTGTAATCTTGAGCCGCTCCGAACTGCAACTCCTGACCGTCCGCCAGCAATCGCAAGTCGCCGTCGACCGTGAGACCACCGAACGTCGGACTGGCTGCCTGCTTCACCGATTGGTCGAACCAATCGTTCAGCGTTGGATCACCGTTGAGGGTCAGCGTCCGATCTGAATCACCAGTAGTCACAGTCAGTGTTCTGTCTGCTGTTAAATCTGATCCAGGAGCCAAAATCAGATCATGACTGGCATTTGTGTCTAGAATGCGCAACCCTAAATTACCAAGCGTTACACCACCGAACGTCGGGCTAGCCGCTTGCTTCACTGATTGGTCGAACCAATCGTTCAGCGTTGGATCACCGTTGACCGTAATGGTGCGAGCCGCATCTCCGAAATTCCAGGTGATATTCCGTACGGCCGTGGCGTCCGAGCCCATCAAGAACGGATAGTAGTGTGAATGGTCGGAGTCGTAGAAGGCGGCATCCCAATTGGCAATCGGCTTCATTACCGATGCCGTGCCGCTCTGCATCCAGAGCGATTGAGCGTGGGCCGTGGTCGAAATCAGCAATATCAGGATGGAAAGCAAGCGTTTCATTGCGACAACCTCGCGTTAGGGAATTACTGCCGCCATGGCCGCACCGATGGCCGCCGCCATGGCCGACGCCGCGCCGAATAATTTGCAAATCGACGCTACCGAGAGCGTGTCCACCCGGCTAGTCTCCAGCCGAGTGATCCGTGAAAGCAACCCATCGCGACCATTACCTCGCAGAAGCCTATCGTGCCCCTTGATCTCTTCGCGACATGGAGCACACGCCGCTTTGATCGATTTCACATCGGCCGACAATACGGCAAGTTGCATGTTTACGTCCGTTAGTTGCTCGTGAATACTCGCGTTATTGTCGGTGGTCACAATCACAACCTCACCCTGTAGCATGTAGTTAATTGGTTTTCCGAAACGCCCGCCAGTTAGCCGCACCATCACCACTTGGGACCGAACACCCGAACGGCCAACCATAGAATCCACGCCGTTAAAGGATAGGTTCCGTCGCACCGCATGGCCTCGTAAAACATCCGATGTACTTGCCAACTAGGTCGCAGTCGGTGTGAACAATAGTAGTCGTGCAACACGGTAGCTCTGCGGTATCCTCCAACGAACGCGGGAAACACTCTGCGGAAGAACCAACCGGTCGAAGCTCCGTCGATAACATCGCCTTCTTTGGCACGCCATTGGACATTGTGCCGATCGCGGAACGTTACATCATTCAACAACCGCATGTTGCGGGGATGGTCGGGTATCCACTCGGTTCTCACCACTCCAAAAAACGTGCCGTAGTATGTACTGCCTGCCATCGCTAGCGAACCTTTCTCCTCCTGATCCGAATGCTGCCGTTGCGGTGTTGCCGATACGTTACAGTTTCTGCACCGACTTCGGCCAAGCATCGCAACACCGATTTCCACTCTGTTGCACTTGGTGCCTTCACGACACCGAGTACTTCTACCGTTTCCCGATCAACGAATCGGCACGTTGCGACCCATGTATACGGATCACCAAAATTTTTGTCCTCATCGAATACACGAACCACCCCCACGAGGGGCTCGAAATGCGCTACCGCTTTTTTGTGACACCCAACGTTTTGAGTTTGTCACCCAACCCCATGGCCTCCGCAACCTCGAAACCGAGACCGTTGAGGCGTTCCAACATCTCAGTCATCACGGCTTGCACCGCAACAACTCCGTCATATCCAATGTCGTGGTAATCCACACGTCCGTCAAAAAACGGTGTGCGTTCGCCGTCTGCCATTTCTTCAACGCTGAATGCGATCGAGACCTCAAAGCGTTTTAAGGTCGATGCGTTACTGGTCGACATTGTCTGTGTCTCCAACGAGTTCGAGGAAATACTGTGTGTCAGTGTCGGATAGGGCTGGTGCCTCTCCCTGGAAATATCGTGGGGCCGCAACGGCTCCCGCGCCGATCGCACCAGCCAACAGGAGCGGGGCAAATTTCCGTAGCAGGCTCGGCTCCGCCGACGGCTGCACTGATTCCTGGTTAGCCGCCGCCGCCGTTGGATAGTGATTGTGAACCTCATCGCCAACCCGGATGTTCATGTCATCCTCCACGGTAGGCGGTTGTGCCGACTGCCCCAACGTGCCGTCTTGCATCTTGATGGCACCTCGACGCAATATCGCGCGATCCTGTTGCATCGCTGCAAACTGTCCTAACCGTTCAGCGAGTTTCCCCTGATACCACTGGCGCATCACCCGTTCCGCTGGACCGAGCTTCTGTTCTACGTCGGGCACGCTCCACCTCCTCTGCGGCCTCGTTGGCTAGTGTATCGATCGCCGCTGGTACGCCGCGACACAAAAATGCAGCGTCCAACGCGATCGAATCAGACACGATCCTTTCGAGTAGAGTCATTGCTATGGGGTAGCGGGGACCGGACCGGCAGGAGTCACCCGTGCCGCAACCTCGCGCGCGCCGATCGCTTCAGGCAAAGAGACCAAGTCCTTGTTTTGCAGGTAGCTGTAGTCAGCCGCCTTGCTGACCGTCACGGCGTTGCCTTGAAACTGGGTCATGGCCTGACCCATGGCCGCCATGTTTTGTTCGGCCAGCTTCACAAACTCTTCACTCGCAGCCATGTTTGTTGCTCCTTCCCCTGGAACGGGGATGTCAAGTGTGTCCTCTGGCATCTATGCACCTTTTGGACGAACGGGAACGAGGCGTAATCGTAGCGGAAGTCCTCCCAGGTAATGCACCGCCTCTTGAATCACATTACCCTTTGCATCAATGGTTTGGAGAATGACCGGAGGTAGACGATCGATAATTATCTGCATCTGCTCATCGGTAAGATTTGCAACATCGAAAGATTCACCTGGATCGCCTTTGGGGCCTGGTAGCCCAATCAATCCTGGCGGCCCGGGTTCGCCTTGAGGTCCAGGCTCACCTTGAGGTCCAGGCGACGCTACAAGCTCGGCGATAGCTACTGTATTCTGCTGAATCAGAACGAGCAGTTCTTGGTAGCTGACCGACTCCTCATCGGAAGCCTCTTCATCGGGTTCTTCTTTGGGAACGGGAATGGGAGCGGGCGAAATCTCTTTCTCGTGAGGTACGTTCGCCTCGCCGCTCAACACCTTCGCCAACGCATCTGCTATGTGATCGTAACTAGGGCCATACGTCTCTTCTTCATCACCCGTACTGACGATTCCCACAAGCTGATTGCTCGAGGAAAGAATCGGCCCACCCGATTGGCCGCTGCCCGTGAGGTTGCCGCGTATCCGCAATATCCTCTGCCTGACCACACCTACAGGACTCGCCCACCCCGCGAGGCCTCCC
>Ga0136651_10001624_pt1 | contig 12401 bp, 11 predicted proteins | sample Mar14236cmmetaG_FD_94867 | JGI IMG/M metagenome (GOLD analysis project Ga0136651, IMG submission 94867) | Marine hydrothermal vent microbial communities from Guaymas Basin, Gulf of California to study Microbial Dark Matter (Phase II) - Marker... ...
AGATAAGATAGTTGGGATGCCCGAGGAAAAGCGCCATCATATTTTAGGCAGCCAGGGTCAGCTCTGGACCGAATACATGCCAACAATGAGCCAGGTAGAATATATGGGATTTCCCCGGATCCGTGCTCTCTCAGAAGTAGTCTGGCTTAACCCCGGTAAGAAGGATTATCAGGATTTCTTAAAGCACCTCGAAATCCATCGCAACCGACTCATTATACTTGGAGTAAATGCTCATCCGGAACCATAAGTAAATGGAACGCCAGGGTTTTCTACAGTTCAAGTGAACACCATCGTGACAGGAAAATACATTGTCGACAAAGTTTCTATAGGTAATACAGTGACTCAAATAATTTTGTAAAACGTAAGATTCCAATTGATTTATTTTAAATGGCTCGTCTGTAGTTGCCTTGATTTTATAATTCCCAAAACATGAAATCAAACCCAAAAACGAAAAGACTCTGTATTACCGACTTGTATTCATCGATCTGTACATAAACCTGACTAATTCACAGGATATGGCCCAGGTATAGAATCCAATCTATTTGTCTGTAAAAAGGCTAGATATTGATCGCGAATATCTTTGTTTGGTTTATATCAATTTGAACCATTCTTGACTGCCGTAGGTTTTAATAATATCTAAAAATAGCAGTCAAGTGATCTTTAATGTTAGGCTGGAGAGGATTTTGAAATATTTTTCTCCACCATATTATTTAATTGCCAATAACCAAGAGCAGCTATAAGACCGATAACCCCTGCTAGATACCAGACCAGGTTGGGGTCAAAATTATCCATAATCAAACCTGCTGCCAGGGGACCGAATAAGCTGGGAATTGTCCAGCTAAAACCAAAAAATGCCATATAACGACCGCGCATATCTTCAGGAGCAAAACGGGCCACCAGGGATTGGCCAATCGGGCTGATAAACATCTCTCCAATGGTAATGATCGCCATGGCGATGAAGAAAAACATGCTGATCGAGACGAATCCGTACATGGCAAAACCAACAGCGTACAAAAAAGTGCCCACGGCCATAACCTTCATAGGTTTAAATTGAGAGGTCTTGCGGGTGATCATGAACTGAAAGAGTACGACAATCGCGGCGTTCAAGGATAGAAGCCAGCCATAGCCTTGCGGTGGGACACCGTGTATATCACGCAGGAAAACGGGTAGGGTGGTTCCCATCTGCCTATAGACCAACTTCATTAAGATCGCGATGGCAAAAAAAGCCATGAAAACCCCATTTTTAGCGACCCGGCAATATCCTCCCAAAATATCAGCCATACTTTCTTTGGCCTGTTTATCACTTTTCTGTGGCTGAGTCTCTGTTAAGGCAAAATAAATAATAATCGCGGTAATGATACTCAAGGCAGCATCGATGAAGAAAAGCAAGATGTAAGAGATTTCAGCCAACAGGCCCCCGATCATGGGGCCAATTGTGTGTGCCAAATTATCAGACACATGCAGGAGACCATAGCCATCGGCACGCTGTTTTTCGGGGAGTAGATCTGCAACCATAGCTTGTTGAGCAGGTCCACCTATACTTGATAGCAAGCCAACAAAAAAAACTGCCAAATAAAAAATGGTCATGTCTTCGATAAATGCCATCAGCAAGCTGCTGCCTGCTGAAAAAATCAAACCGTAAATCATCAATAAACGGCGTCCGATTTTATCGGTCAATGCGCCGCTCAAGAAGCTTCCGATGATTCTAGCTCCCGATAAAATAGCGAATAAGACCCCCACTTCGATCATCCCGACCCCAAATTTTTGAGTCACATAAAGGGCGAAAAATGGAAAGAGCAACGCCCCGCCCAAACTATCAATAAAGACCGTACCAGTTAAGGTCCAAAAGGTGCGCGGGTACTCATTGAAAACAACTTTGGCTTTAGTAAATATAGAAACTCCGGGAAGGGTTATTAGAATGTGATAATTAATTATTATTCTTTGAAGGTTTCTTGTTATAAATGCTTTAACCGCTATCTCAATCGGCGGTTCAGAGGGAAAACCTGTGCTAATGTCGTACAAAGGCTAGACATTGATTGTAAATGTCTTTGCTTATTTTACATCAAATGAACAATCACAAAAAGCAATACTGATCTTACAAAAAATCTAGCCAGAGATTCTAATTACTTGGAATCAGGAAATGATTCCGGAATATTTTACTACACTCGTAAGTTTCCAGCGGAGAATGAAAATTTTATGGGCAGCATTATATTTCGTAAAACACCTCATACATTGATACATGTTTTTCTTTTTCTAAGAGAAAGTTGTCATCTTCTGGATAATATTTGGCAATATCGGGATTATCACCCGCGAATTTCTTAACAGATTCAATTGAGTCCCAAAGAGTCACAAGGAGGAAGTGAGTTATTTTGTTTCCATCCTTGCGTTGAAAATACAGTTTTAATAAACCCTCTACAGAACCATAGTCTGGAGCAGCTCTTTCAATCATGAAACTTTCATAATCATCTGCTTTCTCAGCGGATACTTCTCCATGCCACAACCTCATTATAGTCATGATAATAATTCCTTTTGTAATACAACCTTTAGATAACGCGTAATAGTGCCTAGTATCTGCATATATGAATTATAGTGGATTGATGGACTAAGTAGGGTTTATAAGCTTCCTGGCGCAACCCCGGTGCAACCAAAGCAAGAATAGAACAGACAGTAGAGAATAGATGCCAATATAGCCAAAATTCGCTTAGAATTGTCCTCTAAAATAGGGAGTACAGGGTTGTTTTTCCAGGAGCGTCTGACATCAAATCAGTTATATTCTATGAGCCATCGACAGTAAGGCAATTTCGAGCTCAGCATCATGGAGGGGATTGGACACGAATAGGATCAGAGTCCATGTAATTAAGTCCGTTTTGTGGACCTGGTTCGTTCAACACGTTTTTAATCGAAACCAAGATCACGCCGCTTATCACAAAAGCGGCTCCGATCCACTACCAAATATCAAGCCGTTCATCCAGGAACATATATGCCATGATCGAAGCAAATACGATCTCTGCTGTAGCGGTTATTGATGCAATGCTTGCTGGGAGATATTTGAGGGACATGCTGAAGATACCGAAGCCTCCGATTGTTGATATGATCACGAAAATTATGAAATACAGATAAACCTGGGAGGAAACAAGGAAAGGAAGAGGTTTTCCAAATTGAAATGGGAGTAAGGTCAAAATCCCAAATATGAATGCATAGAGCATGATCGTCCAGGAATTAGTATTGCCCGCGATTTTTCTTCCAAAGAGGGGAAAAGTTCCATAGGCAATCGCAGATCCCAATTCCGCCAACAGCCCCAACGTGAATAATTGTTCGATCCTCGATTTTGTTTATCCGGATGACAATATGGTGCCGATAACAGAAAATGCCACAGCAATAATTTTTCTGGGATTGATTGGTTCAGAAAATACGAATCTGGCGATGATCGTTACGAAAATCGGGGCATTGCTTTGGATAACTGTTGCTACGGAAGCGCCAAAGAGAACAACTGAAGTATTCCACAAGACATGGAATAACCCGATGCTGATCACGCCCATAGCGATCAGCCAAGGAAGGTTTTCCCGACTGATGCTGAACAACCCGGGACGGAATAATAGAATAAAAATGATCAAAACCACTGAAGTGGTAAGATCACGCCAAAATGCCAAACTAACGGCAGAGATTCTGCTTTCCTGGACAATTAAATTGATCAATATACTCGATGTTGCCCAGTATAAGGCAGCCAATACTACCAAGCTGATGCCTTTGGAATAATTTTACATTCCGCTTCTTCTATAGAGCCAATGTTAATGGCGTCTAATACCGTTATTGCTAGATGGGTTGACGGCCGTAATAATACATTTTCTCACACTGATGAATAATAAAGTTTTAATTGCCTCTAGCCTTTTAATTAGGGCCATTGATCGCTTTGCTCTGCTTCATCCGCCCAATTCCTTTTTCCGCTCCAGCTTTCGACTTTGATGGCGTAAACCGAGGTTCTCTTGAGTTCTTTATCTGTGATAGGACGGTAATCTTGCCCCGGTTTTTTATCAGGGAAATATTTTCCTATCAGTTTGTATAATCCTGACTTTTTTTCTTCGTGGTCTTCAATGACCTGGATCTTTCCAAAACAGATCACACTCTCATATTGCATACTGAATTCCAGGGCAATATTCGAAGAAAGGAATCGCCCATATTCACTGGCTTCAAAACACACTTCAGGATGGCGCTCGATATTGGACCTGATCCTTCCCACGATATTGGAATGAAAGATGATCTCCCGCTTCTCATCATCAAAGTAGAACGTGTTGGGGGTGATGAAGGGTTGATCATCCCACCGGGTAGCGATATGGCCAATCTCTGTTCCCTTTAAAAAATCGATTATCCATTGATCATCCATGATAAATTCAGCCAGACGCTGCTTGTTGGCCGGTTCTTTTTCCAGGTTGTAATCTTTTTTTGCCATTCTGGTTTCCTTTCTATTTGTAGTGATATTCTTTGATGTTATTCTTATTCTAACGGATAACATCATTATTAAATCACATAAAATCGAAGGAATGAGCTGATAACATGACGAATTGCAATTAATTCCATTGACATTATTACGAAAAACAGTAAAATGGGAACATGATAGATGATTTGGATCGCCAGATTATATCAATTCTCCAATACGATGGCCGTACACCGTTCACTGCCATTGCCAATGAGTTAAACACGACTGAAGGTACGGTCAGGCGGCGTGTAAAACAACTCACAGAAAATGGTTTAATGCAGATCGTTGCCATCGTGGAAGCGCATAATATGGGCTGGAATGAAGCAGCTATGATGGGTATCTCAGTTCAAGCCAATCTGATCTCCTCCGTTGCGGATGAAATTGCCAAGCTTCCTGAAGTCTCCTATTTATTTCAGGCGGCCGGGGAATATGATCTGATCGCGGAAGTCTATTGCAGGGATAGGGAGCATTTTGTTTCTTTCCTTAATGATGAATTACATCAGATTACAGGTATTGAAAATACTGAATCCTTTATGATGCTGAAAATGCATAAATTGTCCTATCGATGGGGAGAATCTCACCCCCTTAAATTTGCTTCTCGGATTAAAAATTCTGAAGGAAGTGATTGACAGCTATTCAATTTTAGTTCTTGCAGATCAGGGTTCCAAGTTGAGTTATGACGCTGACAATACATGCTCAATCCATTGCAGATCTTGTTCATGAACAATCAGTGGATATTCTTATTGATGTGGGTTTTTGCGTACCTGATCATGAACTCCTGATCCGCCTGGAGAGGGAAGGGTTTTTAGTAAATCATGAAAACCAGATGGTCCGGCTCTCTCCTGAGCTGTTGGACCAGGCATTGAAAAACCTTCCGAAAGATTTTAAATTCTTTACCCGGGATGGAGAACTGCTTACGAAATTCGGGCAAGAAGCCTGTTTTATGGGCGCGGGTACGCCGGTCAATGTATTTGATCTGCATACCGGGGAACACAGATCTTCAACAAGAGCAGATGTCCGGCAGATTGTCACTATCCAGGATGCCCTTTCTCAGGTGGATATTGTTCGGCCCACAGTGACAGCAACCGACCAGGGAGAATTTTCAGACCTGGTTGAGATTGCGGAATTAATCAGAAATACCACCAAACCTATTGTTCACCGTACGCTCTCTCCTGATCGTGTCGATGCTGCGGCGGAGATGTTATTCGCAGTCGCGGGTGGAGAGAAGGAATTCCGGACTAAACCCAATTTTGCCACTTTGTATTGCCCAATCAGCCCAGGATATTTCACTCCAGAAAACATTCACTGTATGCTCAAATGGGCTGAATATGGCGTGCCGATCACATTATTGAGTATGGCGATGGGAGGTGCATCCGCTCCAGCCACTCTGTTGGGAGAGCTGATCGTCATCAATGCAGATATCCTGGCCTGGATAGTTGTCCTGCAAATTCTCTTTCCAGGCACGCCGCTGCTGTATGGCAGTGTCTCAGCAGTCCTCGATATGAAAACCGGGTTGCTGGCGCTTGGTGCACCTGAAAGGGGCATGATCAACAGCGGTGCAGCTATTATGGCGAATTATTACGACATGCGGTCGATGTGCGGAGGACTTTCCTCTGACGCCAAGGAATTGGATGCCCAGGCTGGATTTGAAAAAGTTGTCACTGCAATCCCACTCCTTAAAGAAGGAGCTTCAATTATCTATGGGGCTGGTGCCACTGATGCTGGAAATACGATCTCCTATCAGCAGCTGATCTTTGATAATGAGATCATCGCCGGGATCCGCAGGATGTGGGAAGGTATCACGATCCACGATCCCTCCGAGGAAGTTGAACTGATCAAAAAATTGACACCCCGAGGAAACTTTATGGCTGAGGATCATACTCGGAAAAACTACCGCCGGCACTGGTATCCTGAGATCATCAGCCGTGATACCTATGACACCTGGAAGGAAAAAGGAGAAAGCCTGGACCAGACCTGCAATCAAAAAGCCAACGAGATCCTCGACTCTCATCGGCCGGCTCGGCTGCCTTACAAGGTGGAAGAGGAGCTGGAACGAATTGTACGAAACTATATCCCGGATTTTGAATTTGAGAATTAGTTTATCAAGAATGGTATTAAAGAAAATTAATAGACAAGGAGACAGATATGTCAGAAGAACTTTATAAGAGATTGATGGAAACAGTCGTTATCGGTGAGCCAGAAGACGCCGAACAGATTGCCAAAGAGGCTCTGGAAGCGAAACTTGATCCCCTAACATGTATCAACAAGGCATTAATGCCGGGGATCCAGAAAGTTGGTGAGCTATTCTCAACCGGGGAATACTACCTACCGGAATTGATCATCGGCGCTGACGCCATGAAGGCTGCCTTGGAAATCCTTGAACCAGCCCTGATCGGTGGTCAAAAACGTGATGTGGTTGGTATGGTCATTCTTGGAACTGTTGAAGGAGACCTGCATGAGATCGGTAAAACCCTGGTAGGTACAATGCTGACAGCCAATGGATTCAAGGTTGTGGATATTGGTTCTAATCAGTCAGTAGAGGCTTTTGTAAAAGCCATTGAAGAGCATGGTGCAGACATTGTAGGTGCCTCTGCCCTTCTGACCACCACTATGCTTCAGCAGAAAAAACTAGTTGAAGCTCTTGAAAGTGCTGGATTGAAGAAAAAAGTGAAAATAATGGTTGGCGGTGCTCCCGTGACCGATAGATACGCTCAGGAAATCGGCGCTGATGGATATGCCGAAGACGCCATCTCAGCCGTCGATATCGCTTTCCGGTTGATGGATGCGCCGGTCTAGGAGAAAGTAAATGGATAGACCCCCGATTGAGCCCATTCGGACAACCAGAAAACTGAGTTTCTTGGATGACCAACAGCTTAAAGCCCTCCAGGAAGCAACTTTTCAAATTCTGGAAAATACAGGGGTGCAGTTTCCATCAGATAAAGCGCTCGATATATTTTCAGAACACGGGGCAATTGTTGATTCGGAGACAAAGATTGTGAAGATCCCGAGAGATCTGGTGATCAAAGCAATGCAAAATGTGCCCCGCTATTTTACACTGGGCGCCCGCAACCCGGATTTTGACCTTAAGCTGCAGGAAGGTGTTTCCTATTTTACTAACGATGGCTGTGGCCATAATGTGGTTGATTTTAAGACTAGGGAAAAGAGGGCCTCAACAAAAAAAGATGTTGGAATGGCAGCGCGGATCAATGATTATCTATCATCCATGGCATTCAGCTGGACCATGGTCAGCGCCCAGGACTGCGGGTTAACCTCACCTCTGCACGAAATCGATGTTACTTGGCGGAACAACACCAAACACTATCAGAGTGTCACCATGATGGGAGAAGAGATCTGCCGGTATGGCCTTGAAATGGCTACGGTTTTGAGGGGTAGTGAGGAGGAATTAAGAAGCCGTCCTCCCATTTCCCTGATCGTTTGTACAATCGCTCCCCTCGTACAGGATAAAGAAGCCATAGAAGGCGCCCTGGTCTTTGGTGAAAAGGGGATCCCGATTGTAGTGATGTCAATGCCCACAATGGGAACGACAGCCCCGGCAACATACGCCGGGGCGTTAGCCGTTGGAGACGCTGAGGTGATCAGCGCTACGGTATTATTGCAGTTGGCCAATCCCGGAACACCGGTTTTTCATTCAATATTCCATGCCTGGGCAGATCCCCGCACGGCTGCTTATGTCGGATATTCACTGGATTCTCGGGGCAGGTATGCCCCGGTTGAAATGGCCCATCATTGGGGAATGCCTTCATTAGGTGGTGCATTTGGCACAGAAGCCTCGGAACCGGACAGCTGGAGATCCGCGGCTGAAATAGCCACGGATCCTTTGCTGGTAGCATTGGCAGGGGCTGAGATCGTGACGGGCATCGGACTACGAGATACATATACAACTTTGTACCCTGAGTCCTTTATCCTGGATGATGATATCTATCATTCGGCTCGTTTCTCCTTATTGGATATGGATGTAAATCCCGATACCCTGGCGGTTGATGTTATCGCCGCAGTCAAACCCGGGGGGCACTTTTTGAGTCAGAAGCATACCCGAAAAAATATGAGGACCTCAATGGTGAGGGGAGTAAACCATCATCTTAACAAGTCGGGCAAGTACCGCGATCCGAGCGAATACGCTCGGGAAAGAGTCCAGTGGATCCTGGACAATCATCATCCAGAACCGCCAGATGAAGATGTCCAAAAAGAAATTGACAGGATTTTAAAAGCGGCAGATAAAGAACTGAAAAATTAACCCCTTGGGAAGATAATCTTCGAGGAACTAAAAATGGCATCCATGACTCCTGATTTACTAGCCTTTTCCACAAAGAATAAACGAGAGGTTTTATCACAAGAACAACTTGATCTTCTTAAGGCAGGCACTTATAGGATTCTCCAAGATGTTGGTGTGAAATTCCCATCTAAAATAGCCCTTAATGTTTTTTCTGACCACGGTGCGGATGTGGATTGGGATACTCAAATCGTAAAATTGAAACCTGGTCTTGTCGATAAAGCACTCAAGACAGCACCCCGATCATTCATTTTGGGCGGCAGGGAAGAGCGTTTCGACCTGCTACTGGATGGAAATCATTACTACCTGTCGACCGATGGCTGCGGCTCTAGAGCGATCGATTTGGAAACCCGTCAGGAAAGGGATTCCCGAAAAGAAGATGTGGCCCGCATGGCCCGGATTTGCGATGCCCTTCCCCTGATCGGTTTTTTCTGGCCTCTAGTCAGCGCCCAGGATCATGGGATGACTGCCCCGCTGCATGAATGCCATGCCGGATTGACCAATACACTCAAACATGTGAGGGGTGGTACCACAGTCTTCCCGGAGCTGGCGAAGTTTCTGGTAGAGATGGCTACAGTTGTCTCTGGAAGCGATGATGAAAGAAGGAAACGTCCCCCGATCTGCGCTAATATCTGCGGTATTGCCCCACTTGCCCACGATGAACACGGCATCGATTCAGCTCTTATTTATGCTGAAGCCGGCATACCGATGAGTTTTATGGCCATGCCGACCATGGGTTCTACCGCTCCCGCAACACCCTGGGGTGCTTTGGTATCAGCCGATGCTGAGGTTATAAGCGCCATGGTTCTGATTCAACTTGCATACCCTGGTGCGCCGGTCTTTCACTCCATTGAAGTCTCATTGATGCACCCCCGTACAGGTGGATATGTAACCAGTATAGATTATCCCTTCGGAAGAATGACAGTTCAGATCGGACATAACTGGAATGTGCCTGTATTGGGTGGGGGAGGTACAAGTTCGGACGCCAGGGAAATCGGGTGGTATTCTGGCAGTGCTACAGGTATGGGGGCAGCCTCTATACCGACAGGGGGCGGAGAGATTTGCGGCTACCTGGGCATGCTGGATGGATCCATGCTGCTTTATCCCGAGCAGATCATCCTCGACCACGAATTATGTTTTGAAGTATACAAGTCCAACCAGGCGATTGAATTTACAGAAGCTGATCTGGCGCTCGATGTGATCAAATCCGTTGGTCCGGGATCCCACTTCTTAAGAGAAAAACATACCAGGCAGCATATACGTGATTTCCCGTTGAGCCCGATTACTGGAGAGATCTACCTTGGTGATAAACGCAGACCCTCGAGAGAAGTGGCACTGCAAGAGTTTAACAAGATCAATGAAACTCATCATCCAGAGCCGTTACCAAAGGGCAAACTTGTGGAGCTGGATAAAATTCTGGCAGCAGCTGATAAAGAAGCTGAAAAACTTCAAAAAGGGAAGTGATCTGTGAGCTTAATAACACCTAAAGAACTTGGCTACAGAATGCCGGCTGAATGGGAACCCCATGAGGGGACCTGGCTGATCTGGCCCCATGAGGATACTCATGAAGACTCCCAATTACACATGGAGCACCTTTGGTTGGATATGACCCGGGTCCTTCAACAATTTGAAATGGTACATATCATTGTGCCTGATCAGGTGAGAAAAGAGCACCTGGATCATCAGATCAAATTCTATGACCTTTCAGAGAAGAATCTGGATATCAAGATCATTCCTAATGATGATGTCTGGGTGAGGGACTGTGGACCGATCTATCTTGGGAATGACCAGGGTGAACTGGCAGTATCCACCTGGAACTTCAATGGCTGGGGTGAACGCTATCCCTACTTAAAAGACAGAAATGTCGCTGAGAACGTAGCCAAACTCGATGGATTGCCTTTGTACAACGCCCCGCTCACGCTAGAGGGCGGGGGAATCGAGGTAAACGGCCAGGGATCGCTGATCGCTACCCGGAGTTCGATCATCAATCCAAACCGCAATCCGGGCAAGGATCCAGCAGAGATTGAACAGGTAATTAAAGAATATCTGGGTGTTGATAACATCATCTGGTTGTCCGGAGCAACAAGAGAGTTCTGTGACGCGATAGGAAGTGATACCGATATGCACGTGGATGGATGTGCTCGCTTTGTGGATGAAGCCACAGTAATGTACTTGTGGACCGACGATGACACCAACCCCTATTACCCCTATCTGAAAAAACATCGAGAGGAATTGGAGAATGCTCACCTGGAGAACGGAAAGAAATTGACCCTGGTGCCTCTGTTAAAACCAAATAACAAGATGTATTCAACGCTGGTTGATGCAACCCGTCCTCCCTTTGAAAATAAATCCTCCCTGACGACCTATTTGAATTTCTATATAGCGAATAAGGTGGTGTTGGTTCCTGTCTACGGTGACGTGATGGATTCCACCGCAAAAAGCATCATCGCTGAGCATTTTCCTGGCCGTGAAATAGCAGGTATTCCGGCCTGGGCCACTGCTGAACGGGGAGGCATGATGCACTGTGTTACCCAACAGCAGCCAGAAAGCGGGAAAAAGGAATAGAGGACCTCATTGTGGAAAGAAAAGTTAACCTGGGCTTGATACAGATGAAATGCCTGGAAGATAATAAGGCCAACTTCGATAAGGCAATCCTTCACATTAAGGAAGCTGCCGGCAATGGAGCCCAGATCGTTTGCACCCAGGAGTTGTTCAAATCCCCCTATTTTTGCCAGGTAGAAAATCCGGATCATTTTGATCTGGCAGAAGTTATTGATGAGAAAAACCCAACCATTAAAAAACTGGGTGAGTTGGCATCCGATTTAAAGATCGTCCTGATCGCCAGTCTTTTTGAAAAGCGAGCCCCTGGTATTTATCATAATACAACCACTGTTTTTGATGCAGATGGAAGTTTTCTGGGCAAATACCGCAAAATGCATATCCCTGATGACCCTCACTATTATGAGAAGTATTACTTCACTCCGGGAGATCTGGGATATAAGGTCTTTGATACAAAATTCGGGAAAATCGGGGTCTTGATCTGCTGGGACCAATGGTTTCCCGAGGCTGCTCGCTTATTAGGCCTCCAGGGGGTTGAGATCATTTTTATTCCGACCGCAATTGGGTTTTCGCGAGCTGAAGAAGGAACCACGTATGACAGCGCCTGGAAAACCGTTCAGCAGGGCCATGCGGTTGCCAACGCCTGTTTTTTAGCCGCGGTAAATCGGGTTGGTTTTGAACTTGATCCTTCCCATCATCCAGACCAAACCAGCGACCCCGGTCCAAATGGTGAAAGCGGCATCAACTTCTGGGGGCAGAGTTTTGTCGCGGACCCCGATGGAGTGATCATCAAAGAAGCATCAAAAGACAAGGAAGAGATCCTGATCTGTTCAGTTGACCTGGAACAGGTAAACGAGACTAAAAAATTCTCCTCTTTCCCATATCGTGATCGGAGAGTTGATAGTTATCAAGATTTATTAAAGCTCTATTCTGACTAATTGGATATAGAAAAAATCGAGGAAATAAAAAATGTCAAATCCCACACCCCCCATCCAACCCCTGGTTCCTTCCTATAAGATTCGTATTTTGGCCGATGAAAAATTGGCACAGTTCAGATCAGGCACGCTCCAGATCCTG
>Ga0136651_10001625_pt1 | contig 12400 bp, 18 predicted proteins | sample Mar14236cmmetaG_FD_94867 | JGI IMG/M metagenome (GOLD analysis project Ga0136651, IMG submission 94867) | Marine hydrothermal vent microbial communities from Guaymas Basin, Gulf of California to study Microbial Dark Matter (Phase II) - Marker... ...
CCCCCCGGCCTCACATCAGTCTGTTACCAGACTGGGTGCGGGGTTCAGTTCTGAGGTGGTGGCTAGCCTTTCCTCAGGCTGGATTTTCACCAGCTGGCGAGTATGAATTTATCTCGGCACTCCGGTGGGATCGGTGTTAATATGTGGCTGATATGACTTTTAGCCACAGATTAACGCTGATGAACATAGATTGATGTTTTTTTATGTATATTTTGCAATAGCCAGTTGTATACACAACAACGCGACTGACCCATATAATATCGGCAGGAAATACAACCACAAAGGACATGGAGGGGCACAGAGGATTGATCAAACTCTCTGTGCTTCCTGTGCCCTCTTTGGTTAAATCCAGTGGCTTTTACCGATTGTACATGGTCGATTTGACCACAGCCATAGCCATAGCCACGGAGAAAGCGGACCGCGGGATTTTACTCCAGCCCCCTCCTTCTCCGGAGGGCAATAACACCGCTTAAGATCAGCGCAACTACCGCACCCAGAACTGTTGCCGGAGTACTCTTTGCAGGAGTTGGGGTGGGTGGTGATGAACTCGAAGTCAATGTCGCTGACACGGATTCGGTGTTGCCTGCGGTTGCTTGCACACTCGTCGACCAATCATTGTAATCGTCAATCTTCATCTCCATCGTGTATGTGCCCGGGGCTACGTCGGTAAGCGTAAGCGGCGTTAGCCCTTTATATACATCATTTAGATATACATCTGCATTAGATGGCGAAGACGATATTGAGATGATGCTTGTCGTCGGCGATGGCGGGGAAGAGACCAATGATGCGGATACGTGAGACGTATCTCCAACAGTTACGTCTACGCCGGTCTCCCAGTGGTTGTAACCCGCAAGGTCAAGTGAGACTGTGTGATGGCCCGGTGCTACGGAAACAATTATCGCATTCCCTGTTGCGGATGTCGTTCCATGATATTTGCCATCCATGTTGATGTCCGCACCAGCCGGTGTTGAAGAGATCGATATCATGCCCGTTGTCGGCGAAGGGTCCTCGGTCAATGACGCTGATACGTATGACGTACCTCCTGCCGATACCGTGATAATATCGGACCATTCATTGTATCCGCTGTGATCTAATTCGAGTATATGGTTGCCAGGTGCGATGTGAATCATCTTTGGTGTCCGCCCCCGATAGGAACGGTCCAGATGAATGTGCGCGCCCGATGGCGAAGAAGTGATTGAAATATAACCTCTCGTCGGGTAAGGAATCGGGTTCAATGACGTTGATATATACGAAGTGCTGTCAGAGGATACTTCCACACTCGTCGACCAATCAGAATACTTGTCGTGTGTAATTTTGACAGTATGTGAGCCGGTGCCTATGCCGGAAATTACCTCAGGTGTTCTTCCCCTATATGTACCATCCACGTACGCGTGTGCGCCGGATGGCGAAGAAGTGATTGAGATGGAACCTGTTTTATCAGGCGTTCGTGACAATGTTGCAGATATGGATGATGTCTTGTCAGCTTTCACTTCTACCGATGTTGGCCAATTCTGATAGCCGTCGAGAGTGAGTTCAATATTATGATAGCCATGGGCGATACCACTCATAGTGAATGGTGTCAATCCCTGATATGTAGTATCCAAGTATACCTTAGCACTGGATGGCGAAGAAGTGATTGAGATCGAACCTGTTGGTGTCGGTGTGGGTGTTGGAGTTGGTGTGGGTGTTGGTGTAGGATCAGGCGTAGGTGTTGGAGTTGGTGTAGGGTCAGGCGTAGGTGTGGGCGTAGGATCAGGCGTAGGTGTGGGCGTAGGATCAGGCGTAGGTGTTGGAGTTGGTGTAGGAGTCGGCGTCACTTCCGCACGTGGACTGGAAGATGTCGATATATCATCCGGCCCGGTTGGACCCGCTACAGCGTAAAGCATAGATGCACAGGTGAGTATAACAGCTACCAATCCGATAATCCGGATCCTTTTTGCGATCGTTTTCATATAGCATACCTCGGTTTTGTCACTTTCTTTCTGAAGATAACCGTCTTTTTCAGGCGGCTACCCTGTCAAAGAGTTGAAATCGGGACTCGGAGTCTTCCAGACAACAGAACCGGGGGCGGCAGACACAATACCTGAATCGACAACGGTGCCGAAATGCCGCCAAACTCCCAACAGCTTCACAACCCTCATTACTTCTTCTTAAGTGTCCTTAATATAAAAGGGTTTCCGTGATCACCCATGCTTGCAACTCGCCAGTGTGCGAGACTGCCGATTTAGGGGGTGTTATGTCGAAACAACTCCAGCAGCACCAGATGACAACCTTGCGCCGGACTCGTGATAGTTTATAACCCACTTAAAGATGTTGATTGCAAGATGTTGATTGGCATCCCGATTGCGATCCCGTACTTTCTGGCAAGAAAAATAACCACAGAGGAACACTATGAGGATTTAACCATCCATCTCTCTTCCGCGTCCCTCCGCGCACTCTGTGATCAGATTTCCGGTCTGGTTATAGTATGCCTCATGTCCGGGGCAATTCCGGCATAGTGAAGTCCCCTGAATAATGGTTTAGTTACCTGAGTAGTCACGATAGTTTTAATTCCCTTCTCTCCGTTTTCGAAGAGCAATAACACTGCTTAAAACCAGCGCAACTACAACACCCATAACTGTTGCAGGAGTGTTCTTTGCAGGAGTGGGTGTGGGTGGTGATGAACTCGAAGTCAATGTCGCTGACACGGATTCGGTGTTGCCTGCGGTTGCTTGCACACTCGTCGACCAATCATTGTAATCGTCAAGCTTCATCTCCATCGTGTATGTGCCAGGGGCTACGTCGGTAAGTGTGAGGGGTGTTATCCCTTTATAGTCATTATCCAAATATACATTTGCACCAGACGGCGAAGACGATATTGAGAGGGTCCTTGTCGTCGGCGCTGGAGGGGAAGGAACCAATGATGCAGATACGCGAGACGTATCTCCAACGGTTACGTCTACGCCTGTTTCCCAATGGTCATAACCCGAAAGGTCGAGCGAAACCGTGTGACGACCCGGTGCTACGGCAACAATTATCGAATTTCCCGTTGCAGATGTTTTTCCATGATATTTTCCATCCATTTGAATATTCGCGCCCGCTGGTGTTGAAGAGATCGAGAGTATGCCTGTTGTCGGTGAAGGGGTCCTGGTCAATGACGCTGATATATATGACGTGTCTCCTGCCGATACCGTGACAATTTAGGTCCAGTCCTGATATCCGCTGTGCTCTAATTCGAGTAGGTGGTTGCCGGGTGCGACGCGGGATAAGGTCTTTGGCGTCCGTCCCTTAGAGGCACCATCCAGGTGAATATACGCACCCGATGGCGAAGAAGTGATCGAGACATGACCGGTCGACGGGTAGGGGACCGGGGTCAGTGACGCTGATACATACGAAGTGTGGTCAGCCGATACATCTACACTTGTCGACCAATCATAATACCGGTCATGCGTAATTTTAATAGTATGGGCGCCAGTGGATAAGTCATCAATCGATTCGGGGGTTCTTCCCATGTATGAGCCGTCTACGTACGTACATGCGCCGGATGGCGAAGAAGAGGCGTAGATGGAACCGGTTCTCTGAGGCGTTGGCAACAATGTTGCAGATATGGATGCAGGCTCGTCATATCCTAATTCTATCGACGTGTGCCAATCCTGATAGCCGCCGAGAGTGAGTTTAATATTATGGTGACCTTGTGGGATGTTACTGACTGTGAGTGGAGTCACTCCCGCGTAGGCATTATCCAGATATATCTGCGCACCGGATGGCGAAGAAGTGACTGAGATAGAACCCCTTGGCAAGATAACACCTGCGATCGAACTCGTTGAAAGCACACATACGCACGTAAGCAGAACTACTATCAATCCCCTACTCCCGATCCTTTTTGCGATCATTTTAATATTTTTCATATATTACACCTCACTAATTCTTCAAGACCTGTGGAGCCACAATGTCTGAACTAACGACGATGCCGAAATACCGCCAGCGTCTGATAGCGTTACATACCCCGTAAGTCCTTTTAAGTGTCCTTAATATAAAAGGTTTTCGTGAACACCTGTATCGAGAATCACGGGGATCGCAGCGAGGATGCCCAACCCCTCTTAAAGGCATTAGATCCTGACGCATGATTGCTTGTGGATCAGGAGACTGTTACCGTGGGAAGCATCTTGAAACGGAAGACGAAGTCTATATCTCAGACGGTCAAAGTCGATAGAGATGGCGGATACGGGATAGAAGCTGTTTTATTCGAGGATGATCGGAGAGTAGACCAAAAAACCATGAGAATTTCAGGAATTGGCGATCTGACGCCAACGGTATATGATATAGGCTTGGATGCCTGAGATGGACTTTCTCGTGGAGAATGTGACTGGTTAAGGGGTTACTATCGGGGTCGATCTCTATCTCACGAACGAAGGCGATATCACAAGCGAGGACTTCCGTGTTACTGATCAAGGCGAGAGATGGATGCAGGATTGCTCGCAGATAAACATGGACCTCTGTGGCGTTGTTAAGAAAGAGACGGCGGTCATCCGCAGTGCCGACATTGTCGTGCCGGATGAGTATAACTACATCGTGGAGGCGCTGATCCGGAAGAATGATACCATCGTCGAGCGCGGGTAGGGTGTGGTGCAACTGAGTCCGGTGCGCTACATACATGAGAAAGAGAAGGTCGTCTCCGAGGATACCGTGGTTGAGGATTTCATGGTTCCGGAGGAAGCGTATGCATCCGGGGCGATTAAGAAGAAGACGCAGGGGTTCACTGCGCTGATGCTGTTGATAGCAGTGATACTAACTGTAGTGATAATGAAGAGGAGGTAATAGTAATGGACGATGAAAAACGCAAACTTGGGGATTACTTCAGAACAGGGTTGTTCATCATTGCGATGTTTCTTGCGCTGATCGCCACATTCCAGTTCTATTTCTCGGGAGCAGGAGGTGATCGGGACATGATCCTGAGTACCAGTACGTCCCGATCTTTGGAGCGATCTTCAGTTTCTTTGTACTCTGCGCATATATATATCTGACCAGATCCCATATTATCTCACGGAGATAGGGGTGGTCACGCCATCTGGTGTTATGCACCCACTCTTGTGTGGGGGTTTGTTAAGAAGAGTCTGATTTATTATATATGGGACGGAGAGATTGGAAAAAGAGATGAATACATGGCGAATATAAATTTAGGAGTGAAAATATGATCAAATACTATCAGCACACACAAATCGGATATTTACTTATAATCGCGTTCGCCATCGTTCCGCTTTTTCTTGTGTATATCATGACTGTTCATGGTTTCAGTTGGATTGTTTTTTCATCCATAGTTATCATTGGAGTCTGTCTGGTGGTATTCGCCACACTAACTGTAGTGATTGAGGAAGATGTTCTACGAATTCGATTTGGACCCGGAGTTATCCGAAAGAGTTTTTCTTTGAAAGACATTGAATCATGCCATGTCGTGAAGAATCCCTGGTACTACGGCTGGGGAATTCACCGAACTGCCCATGGCTGGCTCTATAATGTTTCTGGATCTTATGCCGTTGAAATTAAGATGAAAACGGGTAAGAAATATCTAATTGGCACCGATGTTCCAAATGACCTTGAGACCGCTATTCGACAATCGATGGAGCGGACGGTTGGGTGACGGCGTATAACAGCGTGTTTGTGGTTCACAATGCTTCACCCGGCACAATCAAAAACTCCAGTGAAATCACTCTGATTTTGTGGTAGTGCCCCATAAAGGCAGACATTGATAATTCCGACATTCTGGAGTGTATGAGTACTGATCAGCACACAAAAACGAGCATAATATATATCGAGGGGGTGGAGCGGAGAAGGCGATTCATCGATGTTGCAAGCAGGATCAGAAAGCCGGCAATCGCGCCAAAGACCAAACGATCAGCGGCAGGGTGTAAGGCGGTGGAAAACACTCGGATGTTTAGACAGTGCCCCAAACGCCTTGATAAGTTAGCAACCTTGCCCCCAAATCGATCTTATTTATATGTCTGCAACAATATTTATGATAGTTTGCGCATCCCTCCCGATTCTTATATGTGGTTTCATGTTACTATATGAAAGCATCAGACTGCAATACGGACAATCATCCCATGAACATCGAAGACAAATTCACTGAACTAAAAACCCGGAACGAAGGCGCACTCATCGCATATATCTGCGCGGGCGACCCGACGCCAGACGACACTGCGGCGATTGTGTATGCACTGGTACGCGGCGGCGCGGACGTGATTGAACTGGGACTTCCGTTCTCAGACCCGATCGCGGACGGCCCGACGATTCAGGCATCGATCGAACGGGCGCTTGATGCGGGCATGAATCCTGACATATTCTTTGATCTTGTCAGATCGCTTGATGTTCCGGTTCCGCTTGTGGTGATGACTTATTACAACATTGTATTCAAGCGCGGGCTCGAACGATTTGTACGCGACTGTGTAGAAAGCGGGATAACCGGCATCATCGTTCCCGATCTTCCGGTCGAGGAGTCGGAGGACCTCGCCGCGCAGTGTGAGGCGCAGGGGATTAATCTTATCTTCTTGATCGCGCCGACCACGTACCCGGAAAGGATGCACAAGATCGTCGATGTCGGATCTGGCTTCATATATCTCGTTGCAAGAATCGGCGTCACCGGTGCAAGGGATGATGTCGCAGCATCGACACTCTCCTTAATTGATCTCGTGCGCGGCACAACCCGGACAACAACGCCACTTGCAGTTGGATTTGGTATATCGACGCCGGATCAGGCATCTGCCATCATAAAAGCAGGAGCAGATGGTGTGATCGTCGGTTCTGCGTTCGTGAACATCGTCGCAGACCGCGTAAACGTACCAGAACGCATCGAAGAACTTACACGGGAACTGAAATCCGCTGTGGCATGATGATAGCTACTGGTATATAATATCACGGTGTTGCCGGTAGATTCACCTCTTCATCTACATATCCAACCGTCTCAATCTCGATCTTGATGCCTTCCGAATCCACAGAGATAGGAGGATTCGGATTCATCACGGTTCCGCCGCCTTTTGAGACGAGCAACCCCTCATGTACCAGCTGGTCGGCCGTCTGTATAATCTCCCTATCGTCGACCTCCCCAAAGACGTTCTTGAACAGATCGATGACGTCCAGCATCTGGATGCCGCTTAATCCTTTAGGTTTCATATAGTTAGCATACGCATCGTTGTCTGAGAGTACATTAACAACGAACATAGTCCTACACCGATTCTCAAAGAAGAGATCATCTTCGCTTAGTCCCATTATTCCCCCATCGGTCACTCTGATTTCCGTTCGAGTAGTTCAGCGAATGCGAGTGTGCCGGAGATACTCTTGATTTTTATACTTACAATCTCACCTTTGATCGTCTTTGGGACGTAGATCGTATATTTGTCGATCTGGGTAAAGCCGTCACCTTTTCGACCGACCCCAGTGATCTTGACATCGTACACCCCGCCTTCTTCTATCGGCTCCTTTGCCTGTACCTCACGAACCTTGCGTTTCCTGATCGGCCGGTGCGCACCACATGCATCACATTTCAACATCAACACGCGGTCGCTGCGCACCAGTGTGGTATCAGGACGTCCGCACTCAGAGCATATCACAAACTCATCAACATAAGCCTGGATCTGAGACTGGATGGTTTCGGTGGTGAACTTTCCCTGAAAGATCACACGAGTCCCGTCGAATTTGCCAGCAGTTCCAAGTTCCCTCAGTAGATACTTCAGCAGGTGGGTCGGGTCTCGATTGATGGTATCTGTGATCTCAAGAAAGTTTCTTAAAACGGTGGTTTTCCCTTCTATGATCACGTCTACCCCCGGAACTGAGAAACGCACATCAGTCGTCAAGTAATCCGGCATCTGTTCGAATGCCCGATCCAGGTTTCCTGCATAATCAGTCATTGAACCAGTTCCTGCCCCTTATCGATCACGATGCTGACCGGCGTTGGCAGTTTGTACCCTGCACGCCTCATCGACTCTTTTGCATGCTGGAACTGCTGTGGCTGTACTGATGCCGTAAAGACGCGCTGCCCCGCATGCACCCGTGCGGCAGTCCCGACCAGCTTCCCAAACGCATGCCGCATGCCACTTGACACCCGGTCAGCGCCTGCGCCAGTCGCCTGTTTGTTCTCCCGAAGCACCTGATGCGGGTATACGCGCAGTTTCAGATGGAAATTCGTACGTCCGGCTTCCCTGAGCAGATACCTGTTTGCGGTGATCCGTGCAGCTTCAAGCGCGTTGTGCCTCATTTGACACTGTTCTTTTGCGATTAAGGATATGGAAACTGGAAATTCCTCTGTGAGGTTTCCCATGTCATAACTTACGATGTGACTGCCGGGTACCCCGCCCATGTATTCACGGCGTGTGTACGGGCGCTTAAACTTGCGGTACATTTTCGCGGGTTTGGTTACCATTTATATGCTCCTTTTTCTCTATACATAACGGTTTTATGGTTATAAATGTTGGGATTGCCGGAAGCGTGATCGCTCTTGAGTAACGCACAACCAACCCTCATCCACCATATCGGCCCTACCTACCAAAGATCAGTTTTGCAAAGGTAACAGGAGACCGGAGGGCGCACCACCTGTTAAATTTGGCGTATGTCCGGTCCCCCCTGGCGGTTCTCATATATTCCATAAACAATCCTTTATCTCGCCATAACGCCTTTAAAAACAAGTCCCGGTGACCATAAGCAAAGTTTGCAAACTTCAGTGCAGATTTTAGATCGTAATTAAACTCCTTTTCGCACCTCGTCACATATTCCTGCAAGAATCTTTCAGAGAAATCGCCGCTCTCGACAGCACCTGCCGCGACGTCTGCTGCTATCTCCCCGCTCTTCAGAGCATAATAGATCCCCTCGCCAAGAAACGGATCGACGAAACCAGCAGCATCGCCTGTTAACAGCACACGATCACTATGTATTTTCCGTGGGAAGCCGCCAGCAGGAATTCTGTAGCTGTTTATTCCACTTATCATTCCTTCGATATCGATATTCTTCTGTACCGAGACGTCCCTGACAAACCTGTTAAAATATCCCTTCAGGTCATGCACTCGCGGGGCAAATTCGCCGATGCCTATAGAGATATGATCCCGCTTCGGAAATATCCATCCGTAACCACGGTCTCTGGTAAAATAAAATTCAATCAATCCATCCTCGACACACTCGTCGACTACATTTTCCCCAAGTTCGACCTCAGCTTCCAGACACATACCGATATCATCGCCCCAGTGCGTTCGGATGCCTGATTTTCTCGCTACGGTGCTGTTCACCCCGTCAGATCCGATAACCATCCTCGAACGGTACCGGTTTTTGGAGGTTATCACTTCCGCACAGTCCCCTGTGAAGAGAACGTCTTTCACAGCCTCGCCTTCATGGACTATAGCACCCCCGTCCTCTGCTCTGCGGGCAAGCCAGTGGTCAAGATTCTCACGCCGCGTCATCACCGCGACCCGGTCACCAATTGTCCCTGCGAAGTTCCTGTAATCCGGTAGAAAGATGCGTGCACCGAATGCTTCGCGCTCGATCAGTTCCTTATCGATCCCTCCGATGACATCCAGCGCTTTCTGGGTGACTCCGCCGCCGCACGTTTTGTGTCTTGGATATACTGCCTTCTCAAGCATCAGCACATCAAGTCCGACTCTCGCGGCCCTTTCTGCGGCAATCGAACCTGCCGGACCGCCGCCCGCGATGATCACGTCGTACATATCCCTCTGCATATCATCCCGCCGCGGCAAGTTCCTCGAAGTATCTTCCGACCAGGTCAACATCGTCAATTTGCTCTTGTGATGTTCCTGAACCAGCTGCCTCTACCGGAAACGGGGGAGATTCTGTAAACTCCTGAGCCTCAGTTTCCGATGTTTCGCGGATCGAAAACTCGGACCCGATGCCTGTGTACATCGTGAGGTCAAGGTTCGTGCCCTCGATGGACGCAACCGATGGCGCGCCATAGATGTCGCTACTGCTGCCCGTGCCTGCTCCCTTGATCAGGTCGCCACCGCCACCGCCGCCTTCACTACCACCCCCACCAATCAGGGGTAGTTGTACGCCACGGGCAGACTCAGCCACAGAGAAATTTGCAACTGCAAGCGATACGATGAAGAGCGCAAGCAGGATAATCAAGACCACTCTCGATGTGATCCGTTTCCGGTTCAAAAACGACGAATATGCGACCTTATCCATCTCCGTTGTGACCATCTCTGTCAGGTCATCGACCACCACATTCTCAATCCCGCGGTTGTCATACGCGGTTCTCAAGGGCTCATCCAGTCCGGGATATGCGGCACCTACGGATGCGCAGACGCCGTCGCGCCTTCTGCGCGTAAACATTACAAGCAGGATCGAGATCGACACCATAGCCGCAATGGCAAGCAGGACTGCACACACCGCAGGTGCTGCAATCTCCATGCCAACCTCTGATAACGTGATGATATCGACACCCGCCATCTCTGCGCAGATCTGGTGGACGCCTGTGAAGATGACAAGAGCGTACGATGCCATAAAGACGAGAATCACGTCAAGTAGCATATAATATCGACCCAGTTTCCCGGAGAAGCCACCGAGTTCGAGTAGCATCTCAGTGTATCGGTACATGCTGAGTTCTCCCTCCGCATCCATATTAACTGCTTCGCTTGCGTGCGGCAAGTTCGATCGCCCGCACAATGCTGCTTGTAGGATTGATCGTTGCCACCGGGATGCGTAATATCTTCTCGACAGTCGGGCTTACGATCGGTGCGCATACAAGCGCTGATGCGCCGTCACGCTCGGCGCGAACCGCTGCTATGATTGCATCCTCCATCGTAGAGGCGGCATACTCTCGCACGACCACGCTCTCACCATCTATCAGTATCTGCCTCTCTGTGATGCGGTCGAGTATCGGACGCGCCGCGATGACCGCGATGAAGTTCTTCTCTGTTCCTTCGAGTTTTCGTATGGCCTGTACGATCTGCCGAAGTGTCTTCACATTTGGCTCGCGGCGCCCTTCGAGCAGCTTGTACATCGTGCTTTGCGGAATCGAGGCGCATTCGCTGAATTCGAGGACGGTTATGCCAAGTTCCTCCTTTATCGTTCTCGAAAGCACACTCCGAAACCGCTCGTCTGATTCGAATACAGAAAGGATCACCCCGTCTGCTAACGTCTTTGGAGTCGACGCTTGCGTTATCATACAGTGGTATAATGTTTCTGTGCGTTCATATACCTTCACATGACCGAGTACAAACAGTGCATCATCGTTCGGGAGGATCTGAAACTCTCACGCGGGAAACTTGCGGTGCAGGTCGCACATGCTGCGGTGTCCGCGGCAGAGCAAGCAGATTCGAGCGCTCGCAGGGCATGGAAGGATGGCGGGCAGAAGAAGATCGTGCTGCAGGTGAAGGATCTATCAGAGATGTACGGACTGAAGATGGACGCGGAAGCAGCGGGACTTCCGGCATCGCTGATCACGGACGCGGGTCTAACCGAGATACCGCCTGGCACTGTCACAGCACTCGGCATAGGACCTGGCATGTCCGATAAACTGGACGCGGTCACAGGGGAGCTGCGGCTGGTATAGATGCTCGAAGTCTCAGCCATTCCACCATCGGAATAAAAAATGCGAAATGTTAGAAGGATTACAACCTCATCGGGAGTTTGAAAAGGTTTGTGACACCCTAAAAGAGGTTTTGGAAGATCCTGAGAAAGCAAGAGGAAGAAAAAATTGCTGGAGGCTGGGAGATTGTATAACCTCAATAGAATCTCCAAAAACTCATACAATTCTCACAACCGATCATCATTATGGGATGATTTGCAATTCACTCGAAAAACCCGTCCTATCGCTGCAACAGATAATCACCGCTCCGCACCCCACACAAGCGCGCTTGCAAGCATGATCGCGTCCGAGAACTTCACCTTCACCCGTGACGTATCCACAAAGACCAGATCCGCAAGCACCGGTGCACCAAATCCACCGCCTCCACCAAGAAATGTCAGTGTACGAAAAATCAGGTTTCCTGTGATCCCGTCAGGCGCAACGATGACGTTTGCAGCCCTGATCGCATCCTCAATGAGGATTCCGTAATGTTTTGCATCGATCCCGCGTTCGCAGAGCATTCCTGTGACAACTTCGCTATCTGCAAGACTCTGATCCACGATCTCACTCCTGCCCGCGTCCTCGAATCTACCGCCTGAAAGAACAGCCACCTTTTCTATTATCCCAAATCTCCTGATGGCATTTACGCTTCTATAGACCAGATCGACCCGGTCTGCCACCGAATTTCCTTCATCGATCCCGACCGGCACAAGGAAGAACGGGACGCCACCTGCTGTTGTGAGGAGTGCGAGTCTCGCAAGTCTTGAAACCCCAAGCGCGCTTTTCAGGTAGCCAAGGGTCTTTGTGGCGCCAAGCGTGCCGCGGACAGCGGCATCGATCCGCCCGTCTACGAGTCGG
>Ga0136651_10001627_pt1 | contig 12396 bp, 12 predicted proteins | sample Mar14236cmmetaG_FD_94867 | JGI IMG/M metagenome (GOLD analysis project Ga0136651, IMG submission 94867) | Marine hydrothermal vent microbial communities from Guaymas Basin, Gulf of California to study Microbial Dark Matter (Phase II) - Marker... ...
ACGCTGACGTCAGCGTCAATCCCGGTAAATCTAACGTGCTTCCCCATCTTGTTGTTCTCCACGCCGGCCGCATAGCAAACACCCACTTGCAGGCCACAGAGGATGCCAAATGCGCACAGCAACGCTAACCAGCGCGTAGTGACGTTAGATGCTTTCATCACACTAACCACCTCCAAATTACCCCCAGCCGCTTGCACTTCAAAGTGCAAACAAGTGATTCGCTTTAATGGGCGCGAATCCAAGCCTTGCCTTAAGGCGGAGGGGGAATGTAACCTGGCTGCTCGCAGTTAAATTCCATTAAGCACTTCGAGGGGTCGAAGAAGTCTGGCGGATTGCAGTGAAACCTACTACAGTCAAAGGAAACACCTGAGCATTCGTTATCATGATGAAGGCTCGGAGTACAGGTGAAGGAGGTGCAGTTGAATCCCCCCTTAGCGAGACAATCAAAGCCACTATCGTTGCCTGCACACTCAAAGCTCAGACAGTCAAACGAGTCATTGGGTGTTGGGCACAGAAAACAGCATGGATCGTCCAGCCTTACCTCACGACCTGAGCCAGGTTCCCCCTTCTCCGAGTATTGACTTTCACAGGCGGCGTAAATCCCGTGCAATCCTAGTTTGCCGGACTGAAGGAGTCTGAACAAGCCAATATACTCTGAACGACTGGAGGCGTATCTGATGTCTTGGATACGTTTTAGGAAACATAAGCGTCTGTCAGGCTGGTCGCTTAGAGTAGTCCGAATGCAGTCGGTAATCCTCTTGATGTCTCTATGCTCAAATAGCACGTAACACCCCCAAATCAGAGTAGATCGATTGATCGCTCACTTGCTCCCGCACCTCCTGTCTACTCCCTCCGGAACACTGGACGCGCAATCTGTGGAACAAGGCGTATGACCGTCTCCTTCTGCATCGGTGTCTGCACTGGCTTTGTGAGAAGGCGTTTCGCAGGCTTGCGCTTTCCCAACACTGGCAATGTAGTCGCCTAATGCGAAGGCAAGAATGTAGAGGTCTAACAGATCCTCCATCTTCCTGAGAACCCGTTCGGCGATGAGTTCGATTTCACAGTCGGAGACGCCCATCTTGTGGCCTCCATAAGGAGATTAACACACAGTCTGGCGTCTGTCAAGCGATTGCAAAATAAGAAAACGCAGAATCTTGGCTGCCCACTGCTACCCCGGTCACATTTCGGGACTCTCTACAGAATGTACTCTGCCAGGTCCTTCTCCGCGAGGATATCGCCGACGCGGGATTCCACGTACTTGCGGTCAATCGTGACGCTGCGCGGGGAGGCATATGGCGCCTCAAAGGAAATCTCCTCCAGCACCTTTTCCAGCATCGTATAAAGCCGGCGGGCGCCGATGTTCTCCATCATGGAGTTGGCCTTCTCCGCGAGCCGCGCCAGCGCTTTCACGCCGGCCTTGGTGAACTTGAGCTGCACGCCGTCGGTGGCCAGCAGCTCCTGGTACTGCAGCGTCAGCGCGTTCTCCGGCTCCACCAGGATGCGCCCGAAATCCTCCGCCGATAGCGAGTCAAACTCCACGCGCAGCGGGAACCGCCCCTGGAACTCGGGGATGAGGTCGCTGGGCTTGGTGGCGCTGAAAGCGCCGGCAGCGATGAAGAGGATGTGGTTGGTCTTCACCGGGCCGTACTTGGTGATGACAGTGCTGCCCTCCACCAGCGGCAGCAGGTCGCGCTGCACGCCGCCGCGCGACACGTCCGGGCCGGCTTGTTGGCCTTCCTTGTAGGCTATCTTGTCAATCTCGTCAATGAAAACGATGCCGGTTTGCTCCACCCGCTCAATGGCCTCGCGCACGACCTTCTCCTGGTCAATCTCCTTCTCCACTTCCTCCTGCAGGAAGTAGCTGCGCGCTTCGGCGACAGTCACTTCGCGCTCCTTCTTGGGGCGGTCACCGAAGTCAGAGAACATCTCCTGGATGTTCATCCCCAGCTCCTCCAGCCCCTGGGAGGAGAACACCTGCATGAACTTGGGCTGGTTCTCGGGCAGGCTCACGCGCACCTTCTGGTCGTCCAGCGCTCCGCTCATCACGCGCTCGTGGAGCTTGGCGCGGACCCGCTCCAGCTGCGCGCTGCGCTGCTTCTCGCGGTCAATCTCCTCGGGTGTCTTCATCGGCCCGGCGGCGGAGGGGCGCGGCTGCATTATGTCCACCACGCGCCAGGCGGCGGCGGACGCCAGCCGGTCGGACAGCTCCTGCATCCGCTCCAGCTTCACCGCGCGCACCGAGACCTCGGTAAGGTCGCGGATGATGCTGTCCACGTCGCGGCCGACATAGCCCACCTCAGTGAACTTGGTCGCTTCCACTTTCACGAACGGCGCCTTGATCAGCCGTGCCAGCCGGCGCGCGACCTCGGTCTTGCCCACGCCGGTGGGGCCGATCATGAGGATGTTCTTGGGGATTATCTCCTCACGCAGCTTCTCCGGTACGCGGGAGCGGCGGTATCGGTTGCGGATGGCCACGGCCACGGCGCGCTTGGCCTGATCCTGGCCGATGATGTATTTGTCCAGCTCCGCCACCACTTCGGCGGGCGTGAGCTCGGTGCCATAGGCGGGTTCAGTAACGTCTTCCACGATTCTCATCGCGCAGAGTCTAGCACAGGGCTGCAAGCCGCTCAGGGCAGCGCCGCTTCAGTATCCACTCCTGCGCCGAGCTCGGTGAGCGGCAATGGCTCATCCTCGTTGGCACCGCGCTGGGTCCACATCTTGTTGTTGCCGGCGAAGGCGTAGGCCGCCGGGTAGGCGTCATTGCCGCCGGTGTCAATGAAGAGCCCCAGGCCGCGGATGAAGTCGCGCAGGCCGCCGCGGGGGCCGTTGTTGGCGCGGCCGAAGGTAGTCGCGGCGGAGACGTTGTAGGTGTCGTCGCCGGCAAAATCCCAGAAGAGGCCGATGCCGTTGGCGTTGCCGCCGCCCAGCGAGAGGTTCGGCGCGTCGTAAACGTCATTGCCCGCGCGCTCCACCAGGAAGCCGAGCGAGAAGTCATGCCCCGCGCCCTGCGCCATGTTCATGTCGGCGAAGTAATGGTCGTCCCCCCCGGCGTCGTCAAGGATACCAATGGCGAAATGAGCGGAGGAGGCCTGGACGTACCAGTGGCCGGAGTAGCTGTCGTCGCCGGAAGCGTCGGAGAGGATGCCCACGCCGTACCAGTAGCCCGCGCCCTGACCGAAGACGCCGCAGGAGTAGCCGTCGTTGCCCGCTGCGTCAAAGAGGATACCCACGCCGCCTGCCCAGGAATGGCCGGTGTTGTAGTCGCCCCGCTTGCCGAAACCGAAGCCCTGGGAAAGTGAGCCGTTGTGCTCCTGTGACTGCGCCGAGGGATACCTGATGTCATCGTCGTTGGCCGTGTAACGGTCGTCTCCCTGCATGTCCACCAGCATGCCCACGCCCATGGTGAAGCCGTAGCCCTGCGAATAGGCGTAGCAGTCGTAGGTGTCGGCGCCACCGAGGTCACAGAGAATGCCGGTGCCGAAAGTGCCGCTCGCCTGGCTGGAGGTCACCGCGGAGTAACGGTCGTCGCCCGCCTCGTCCAGCAACAGCCCGACGCCGAAGAGGCCCGCACCCTGGGAGTAATGGACTGCCTGGTAGGTGTCGTTGCCGGCGCAATCAATGAGGTAGCCATAGCCGAACAGGCCAGCGCCGAAGGATGGCGTGGCATCCGTGGAGCACTCGTAGGCGTCCTCGCCGGCAAGGTCAATGGTCACGCTTACCGGGCTGGCAAAGTCCAGGTTGGCCGCGCCGCCGGCGTAAGTGTCATTGCCGCCGCAGTCGATTATCAGCAGGTGCGGCAGAAAGGCCGGGTAGCTGTGGGCTTGCGCGCCGTTCAGCGCTATCATCCCCAGCGGAGTGTCAAAGCTGAAACTGAACTCTTCAGCAGGCGGAGCTTCCTTGAGGATATCGCGCACCTTGCCTGTGGCAAACGCCAGCAGCGTGGCGCCGGTGTTGAGGTAGTTGAAGTCAAGGTGGTCCAGCAGGCCTTCAATGAGCAAGTCCATCTCAGAACCTCGCTGCGCCGCTTCCAGGCCGCTCAACTCCGACTCCTCGGTCATCCACCGGTAGAGCAGCGATGCCGGATCGGGCGCGTCCAGCGTCTGCAGCCGCGTCCTCACTGGGTACAGCGCCGCGTCGCGGTAGGTTAGCACCTCCGGCAGCGTGTAGAAGAAGAGCGCCGCCGCCTTGGCTACCGGCTCCGGCACCGTGGGAACGGTCTGCGCGAGATAGGCCTGCTCATCAGCACTAAGCTCCTGGCCGAGATGCTGGTAGAGCGCCTTGATCGAATCGACCAGAGCTTCGCCGGCGGGCAGCGCACCGGCTTGGGCGAGGTAAGGCTCAAGCGGATCGCCGATGAGCCCCAAGCGCACGGCGTTCCCGATCCGGCCTTGCGCCACCTGCATCAGCTTCCCCGGGCTGGCTGCGCTCCTGAACGCGCTGCGCCGGAAGGTCTCTACGTATCCCGGGATCTTCCATGGGTTCCCCGCCAGCGCGTCAAAGGTGTGCAGGCGGTAGCGGTCGCCGCCGTAGAAGCCCATATCCGCAAAGTCAAAGGCGACTTCCTCCGGCGCAAGCCCAAGTTGCGCCAGCGTAGCAGTGATGGGCTTGGCCGCCGAATCCGTGAGATCCTCAAAGCGGCTCGCCTGCGCAGCAACGCTGAGTAGAGAAACCACTAGTACGGTCAGCAGAATGCGTTTCATCACTTGCACCTCCCCCGTGGAATGAGCCACGCTACCGTGTGCTCCGGCGGCCCAGACTCCGCACAATGCGGTAAAGCCTGGCCGCGTCCTTCTTGTCCGCCACCGCCGAGATCACTGCCGCCGCCAGCGCGCCGTTTCGCAGCACTGGGGCGATGTTGTCCGCGTTGACGCCGCCGATAGCCACCACCGGCACCCGTGATGCTGCGGCCACCCGCTTGAGCCCCTTCAGCCCTATCGCCGGCTGTCGCTTCTTGGACGCAGTGGGGAAGATGGCGCTTACGCCGAGGTAATCGGCGCCAGCATCCACCGCCTGCCGCGCGGCTATCTCAGTGTGTGCGCTGATACCGACAATCAGGTCGCCGCGCAAATCGGCGATTGCGCCCAGAGGCAGGTCGCGCGCTCCCAGATGCACTCCGTGCGCCTTCGCAGCCAGCGCGACATCCAGCCGGTCGTTGATGATAACCACCAGGTCGCTGTGAGACTTCATCAGCTCTCGTGCCATCCGGTAAAGAGCGCGCGCTTCCCGGTTCTTCATACGGAGCTGCGCTACCCGGCCGCCAGCGCGATAGAAGCGAGCCACCAGCTCCTGCGGGGACTGCTCCTGCGTGTTAAGTTCGTCCACCACGAGGTAGAGCGGGAAAGCGCGGAGCCTCTCTACAAACTGCTTCGCCCCCTGTGGCTGCGCCGTGTGCAGCAGAATATCGGTCTCCACCGCGTACAGGCGGAAGCGCAGCTTCTTCCAGTCTGCCGAGGCCTTACGCTCACCGATCACCTTCAGGCATTCTTCAATGCTGCGGGCGGCCTCTTGTGCGCGTTTGAGGTTCGCCGGCGCAATGTCCCCAGGCCTGCGGGCGGACTCACCCGGAGGCGTGCGGTCTTTGCCCGCATCCTGCTCCAGTTTCCGGGCCCGCGCGAGCTCGGAGCCCAATCGTTCGCGAAGCCCGCGCTCCAGCTTGCCGCATAGCAGCCTCAGTTCCTTCAGTTCCCTGAATGCGGCCCTGGCAGCAGGCAAGTAACGAACGAAGTCCTCGGCCACGCGTAAGCCCTCGCGGAGCCGGTTGAGGTTTGCGTCAATAATCTGTAGCGCGTGCGCCCGTTTCACCAGTCGATTCTAACACTCTCCCGTGTCGCGGCCGGATCGCAGCTCGTGCAGCCAGATCTCACGGGATAACGCGGCCTGATGCTCCAGCGGCTTCCTCCCGTTGATGGTCGCGCAGCCCTGCATCTGAGCCAGGAAGAGGAGCTTGGTCTGAAGGGGATTGTAAACCAGGTCGGCGACTGCGCGGAACAGCCGCAGGAACCGGGGGTGGTCAGCAATGGCTTCTTGCTCACGAGGATGCAAACCCATTGGAGTCGCATTCACCAGCAGGTCAAACTGCTTCGGACCCTTGTCAAAGCCCGTGCTCTCTCCTCCTTCGTCGTTCGCGTTACCCACATCAAAGTCGTAATCCCCCCGGAAGAGTCCGCTGGGTTCGCCAAAAACACCCTCCCCTTCCGCCCACTGGAAGAACTCCCGGAACCGGGTCAACGGCACCACCCTGACCTTATGCCCCAGCTTGGATATCAGCTTTCTTATGGCATCAACGTTGCGTTCACTGCGGTATACGACCACAAAGCGGCCGCATCCCAGGCGCGACAGCGCCAGCAAAACCGCCTGTGCAGCTCCACCGGTACCGAACACGAGGACGCTTCGTACCCGCTTCACGCCTGCTTCCCCCAGCGCGTGGGTGAACCCAGCCACATCGGTGTTGTGGCCGACCAGCTTGCCGTCACGCTGGCGGACAATGGTGTTGACCACTTTGAGCTCGGCGGCATCGCCCCGCAACTCGTCCAGCAACGGAACGACCCGGATCTTATACGGGCTTGTTACATTCGCGCCCAAGAAGTCCGGCTCGGCAAACATGCTCCGCACACCTTCCTCAAAGCTCACCGGTGGAATCTCGCGCAGCGAGTAGGTAAGCGGAACCTTCATCTTGTCAAAGCACGAGTTGTGCAGCTGGGGCGATAGTGAATGCCCGACCGGAAAGCCGATGAGATAGAGCTTGGTGCGCACGTGCGAGATTATGGCAGGGATGCGCCGCTCGGGCAAGGCTCAGGCGCTGCTATAATCCCCCCGATGGGCAAGATGAAGGATCCCGTCATCACCGTGAGAGGCAAGCGTTACCTCCGCATACCGCTAAAGACGCACGTGCTGACGGAAGAAGATGACCCGGTGGAAGTTGCGCGGCGGTACGCCCTGCCGCAAGCAGAGAAGGCGGACATTCTCTTTATCGCTGAAACCGGGCTGGCCATAATGCAGGGCCGGGCGCGGCACATCTCAACCATACGGGTGTCGCCCCTGGCGCAATTCCTCTCACGCCTGGTAACCAAAAGCAAGTACGGAGTGGGATTGCGTAGCCCCTATGCAATGCAGGTGGCGATTGAGGAAGTAGGCGTATGGCGTATCCTGATGGGTACAGTGGCTTCCGCCTTTGGCAAGCTCATACTGCGCCGCAGCGGCGACTTCTATGCCGTCGCGGGGCCAGCCACCAAGATGATTGACGCGGAGCACACCATGGCGCTTGAGCGCTACTACGAGTGCGTGGTGCCGGGGCCCGTCGGGATCCGTGAAACCTGCTCCGCCATCAAGGAGGCTACGGGGCTGGACACCTGTGTGGTTGATGTGAACGACATACAGTACCCCTGGGTAATTGGCGCGAGCTTCGGGAAGGAGCGATTCGCCGAGGTCGCCTCCACGCTGACCGACAACCCGCTGGGCCAGGGCGACGAGTGCACCCCTATGGGGATCATCCGGCGGCTCAACGGCGGGACACTGGAACCTAGTGGCGGCGGCAAAGATTGAAACGCCCGCCCAAGGGGTATAGAATCCTAACCGTGAGGGATTACAGCCAGCCGAAAATCGGCATCTCAACGCTGGTGGACTATACCTACCCGCTGGAATCTCTCCTGCCGCGCATCCGCCAGGCGGGCTTTGAAGCGGTGGCCTTCGGCCATAAGGCAACTCACTTCACCTATTTCGAGAAAAAGCGCATCGCTGAAGTGGCGGATCTCTGTGAGCGGCTGGGGCTGTTTGTGGACTACATCCACACTCCTATTGACATCTTCCTTGACCTTACCTCACCGAATGAGCACGCCCGCCATGCAACTATAGCTGCATACAAGTTCGCCATTGATGCTACCAAGGAGATGGGCGGACGCGCCGTAACCGTGCACGTCTGCAACAAGGAACTGATGACCGAAGACGAAATGGACGCACGCGTGCCCCACGGGCTTGACTCGCTGCAAGCTCTTGGAGAGTACTCAGCGGAGAGAGGCGTTCTGTTCTGCGTGGAGAACCTGCCCTTCACCCAGTCCTACCACCGCATGCTGGTTAAGCTTTTGGAAGCCTATAGCGGGGACAACGTATTCGTGTGCCTGGACACCTGCCACATCAGCATGGGGAACCCGGATCCCTTCAGCTTCATTGAAGAGTACGCCCCGCGCATCAAGACCTTGCACCTTTCGGACAACTTCGGCCAGCGGGACTTGCACCTCATTCCCTACACTGGCACCTTTGACTTTGACCGGCTGGCGCGCATCCTCGGCCAGACCGGGTACGACGGAAATGTGATGCTGGAAAACAGCCGCGAAGCCGCTCTCAGACGGAAGGCCCGTGACCGCAGCTCACCTCAGGAACCGGAACTGCTTGAGATAGACGACTACCTGGTGAGGTCCTTCCTCGCGGCGAAGCGATTCCAGATGGAGCTGACGGGGACTGCCCGGCAGCATAGGATGCACGTCGTCTAGGCTGGCCCTATTTCACTACCAGGCACACCGGCAGCTTCCGCTCCTTCTGCCGCGGCAGATTCAGCGGGTCACCATTGAGCGTCATCTCGCTGCTTCCCCCGCCGTCAAGGTTAAGTGCCGTCCATGCACCGAGCTGCAACATCTTGCGGGCCAGTTCCTCCAGCGACAGGCCCGGAACTGCGCTCTCATCGTCTTCCCGGGCAACATACCAGATCAGATTGCCGGAGCGGTCAAAACCGACCGCGGTGCGAGCACGTACGGAGTCAGCGATGTTCTTGGGCACCTGATCCTGTTCTGTAGTTATGTTGATGCGGCCTTCTTCCACCAGCATTGGCGCCCCATCGACCGCCAGACGCACCGGAATCTCCCCGCTGCCGTCACGCAGAAGCCGCCAGTGCAGGGTGGCACTCTGAGAGTGCTTGAAAGGGTCAGCTTCCGGTGAGAGGTGCAAGGCGAGAATGTAATCGTCGAACGACTCCCGTAATACTCGCTGGAAGCTCATCGGAACCACGCCCTCGGGCGACAGGCGGTAATAGATGGCGTCCGGTCTCAACTCGGATCTCGGGAAAAGACGGCTATAGGCGACTACCGTGCCGTCCTCTGGTTGCTGGTTGAACCCGTCCACCCTCACGAACCTGCCATCCACCGCCAACCAGATTTCCAGCGTGGAGCGGGCAACAAACGCGTTCCCCGTCCGGTCAACGATTAGCGACGCCCGCGCCGGCTTGACCGGAAGCGCCGCCAGCTGGCCGTCCGCCACTACCAGGCTCACCGGCATGCCAGTCCCGTCAAAATAGCCCGCGTTTATCGCAAGCACGGCGCTTTCCATGGCCGACATCGCTGAAAGAGGCAGCGTCTTCGCTCCATGACTGGCGGCCACCACAAGATGCATACGGGAGGCGACCACCTCGGGCGGCAGACACGTGTAGAAGCTCTCGTAATACGCCGTGCCGGTGCTCTCGCGCTCAACATTCAAGATCACGCCGGAAGCGACAGGAATCACCAGCGTGTCGGTGAAACGCAAGGGGAAAGAAAGAACAAGCGAGCCTTCCTTCTCCGACACCCCATAGGGATATGCTCCCGGGAGCCTAAGCGAAAGCGAGAGGTTGTCCTTGCCCTGGAAGCTGCTTAGCGCAATCAGCGGGTATGCCGCCCGGGGCAGGGACGCGCCTGGCGCCAGCTTCGTGCTGAGCATCAAGACTTCCGCCCGTGCCGGCTCTCCGAGGTCGCGGACCTCGTAGGATGGGACCTGGTCAAAGTTCAGTAACAACCGGGCGAAAGCAGCATCCCTGGAGAACGATACCGAGCGCAGCTCGGCGGCGGCCGCTGCTGCCGCCAGTGCCAGTGCTACCAAGCACGCTATTGCGCCGGAGCGAAAGAGGCCTTTCATCTAGTGGACGGGCCCCGCCCCGGATGGCACCAGTATCAGCGCAAGTATGTAGACGATGTAGAGTGCTCCGCCAACCATCAGCAAGGCTGGATGCAACTTACCGGTGCGCTTCCATCCCACGATGAGCACGCTGGCCGAAACCAACGCAAGAAAGGCAGAAAGCGCCTCCAGGGAAATGAGCGAGAAGCTCCACTCGGTGAAGATCAGCCCGACGCTCACGGGGAAGGTGGCCTGCAGAACCATCGCGCCACTGATGTTGCCCATAGCGAGGGTGTCTCTGCCCCGGCTAACCCAGAGGACGGAGTTGAATTTCTCCGGCAACTCGGTGGCAACCGGAACCAGGAGCAGGGCCAGAATAAGCGGGGGTATGTGCAGCAGCTCCGATACGTGCTGGACTTCCCTTACGAAAAACTGGCTGCCGGCGAACATCAGTGCCATGGCAATGAAAAGCTGGAAGAGCATCCAGCGCCGCAGAGGAGTGCCTTCGCAGTTGCGCTGGAAGTGGAGGCGGGGGATGTGCCAGTCCGACATAGTGTCCCCTGTATTGGAGAGTAGCTTCACATAGCCAATGTAGATGACAACCAGAATGACGGCAACGCATATGTCAACCACGCGCATCGCGGTTCCGCCCGGGAAGAAATGGTACTTCACCAATCCTAGGGCTACCGCGATGGAGTAGGCAATGACGAAATAGGTCAGGTCCTTTCCCGCCACCCTCATGTCCACCGAGAAAGGAGCTGTACGCCTGCCTGTTCGCCTGGTCACGTAGAACGCCAAGCTCGTCATTAGGAACGCCAGTGTTGCCAGCATGAAGGGTGCCCCCAGGATGGCGCCAACGCCGATCGCGTGCCCGCTGGCAACCGAGCCTGTGGCTCCAAGGTAAATTGCGACTACCGCCACCAGCGTCTCAGGCAGCGCTGTGCCCACCGCTGCGAGCACGCTGCCAACAACCCCCTGGGACAGCTCAAAGCGCCTTCCCACCCATTCTATAGCGTTGGTGAAGAGCTCCGCGGCGAAGAGAATGACCGCGATGGTTATGACGATTTCGCCTAGTACAAGCAGGAGTTCCATGGGCGGCTGGATTTTAGCACAGGGCCTGTAGCCGCTCAGCGCAACAAGATGACGAGGCTATACGGCGCTTCCAGCCGGCCGTCGCTGTATATGGTGATGTAATAGATGTCTCCCCAGTAGCGTACATAGCTTCGGTGGAAATCCCAGTAGACATAGAGCCTGTGACCCTCAATGAAGGCGTATGGAGCCGAATAGTAGTAGCTGTATGTCTGATAGGAACGGTGGGAATCTCTGCCGAGCCAGATGGAAGCCGCCATGCCGTTACAGCCTGTTAGCGCGGCCAGCAGAAAGCACACTGCCAGCGCTAGCGCAGCGAGTTTTGCGCAGCTTCGCCGCATTTCGCCTCAACTCCTTTTCGCGGCCGGAACCGTCCGGCCTACTCTTCTCGTTCTTCGTCGGCTGGTGGCTGGTATTCGTGCACCAAGCCGTAAACCGCAAACAGGTAATAGAACTTAGAGAGCGAACGGCGCAGTACCCTCACCATGTCGGGGTCCACATCCTCCTGCGCCTGCATCATCTTGATGATGGTCTCCAGTTCCTTGAGCGCCTCATCCGGCGACAGCGGGATGTCATCAGCTCCAAGCTCCGGCAGCGTCGCCGGATCAACCTGGAAGAGCTCACCTGTAGGATAGGCCGGCGGCGCAAAGGGGCTGCTCTGCATGAACTCAGCGCGCACGAACATATGCACAGCTCCAGGGATCTCCCACTTGATCGTGCCATTCTCAACCGATTCCGGCTCCACGTTCGCGCTGACGAACTCCAGATTGCTCGGAATATGCAAAGTGATGTGCACGTCTAGCGGGCTGTCCGCGTAGTAGAAGTCCGGTGTCACGAAATACACCCGTCCTTCCTCGCGCTTGAGGTAAGAGCGGGTGGCAAAGCTCACCGCAAAGGAGTAATCCTCTACGCGCACCGGGATGATGCCGCTTTCGCGGGTGGCGGAGAAATAGGGATAGGTCCCCTTCTCCATCTTCATCCCTTTCCAGTTCTCCAGCACTTCCACCACGCCCAGCTCTGTGATGTTGTAGGCAATGTAGGCCTGGGTATTGCCTCCCTGCTGGCTGTCCTGGGCAAGAACAGAGCCTGACGCTAAAGCGACCGCAAGAACGGAAACGCTGATTGCCAACTGCAGTTTAGTCATATGGTTCCCCTTACACTGCCGATTATATCATCGGGGCGGGTCTTTGCGGATTCAGCAACATTGCCTATAATCTCTGGAACCACTATAAGGGGCCGGCAATGGATTACTTCACAGAAGAACATCAGTTACTGCGCGGGAACATACGGGAGTTTGCCGAAAACGAACTGAAGCCCCGTGCGGCGGAGCTGGACGAGAAGCACCTCTTCCCGCTGGAGACGTTCAAGATGATGGGCGAGCTCGGCTTCCTCGGCGCGCACATCCCCGAAGATTACGGCGGCGCCGGGATGGACGTCACCAGCTTCATCATC
>Ga0136651_10001632_pt1 | contig 12383 bp, 4 predicted proteins | sample Mar14236cmmetaG_FD_94867 | JGI IMG/M metagenome (GOLD analysis project Ga0136651, IMG submission 94867) | Marine hydrothermal vent microbial communities from Guaymas Basin, Gulf of California to study Microbial Dark Matter (Phase II) - Marker... ...
ACGATATTTATTGGGCATTAGGCGTAACTATAAGAAGGATATATGACCCAGATCACTTTCAGGTACTCTTTGGGTAGATTGCTTTACTTTTTGGTTTTAATCTTGAAAAGGATTTTTATACCTACAGGCCCCCTTAAAATTATCCGAAATCTTGACATTTTCCCACATAAATCATATATTTTGCCTGTGATTATCGACACATTTAAGTATAATCAAAACAAGAGGAGGGGGCGCCTATGACCTGATGTATATAGCTTCAGCCAACCTTTATTTAGTTGTTATTGTAGTGTTTTAATTTATTTGGAGGTTAAGGGATGTTCAAAAAAGTGCTTATCTTACTAATCGTCTTAGCTATGCCAATTTTGGTATTTGCCCAGTCATCGGGTAAAATCGTTGGTGTAGTTAAAGACAAACAGACAGGTGAACCTCTTGCAGGCGTTAACGTAGTCCTTCAAAACACCATGCTTGGTGCCACTACCGACATCGATGGTTATTATGTGATCCTCAACGTACCTGTTGGAACTTACAATATTGAAGCAAGCTATGTGGGCTATCGCAAAGTTGTTGTTCAGGGTTTACGTGTATCTGCTAATATTACGACCGAACAGAATTTTGAACTGGAACCGACTACTCTCGAATTGGAAGAACAGATCGTTGTTGTCGCCGAAAGGCCATTGGTCGAAAAGCATGTAACGCAAAGTGTTTCGAAAGTGACTACGGAAGAAATCGAGACCATTCCTGTTCGTGGAACAGGTGCTATTGTGGCCTTACAGCCCAGTGTGGTTGTGCAAGATGGTGAAATCCATATCCGTGGCGGCCGTGCTGAAGATAACGGTTACTACTTAGATGGCGCGCCGACCATCAACCCCATGAATAGGGTTAACGCTGTTCATGTTATTCAGGAAGCTGTGGAAGAAATTCAGGTATTAAAAGGTGGTTATACCGCTGAATTTGGTGATGCAAATGCTGGTATCATCCGTACTGAATTGAAAACTGGTGGGCCGGAATTTCATTTTTCTCTGGATGCTCAAACTGATAAATTCGCTTCTGAAGGCGAAAAATTTCTGGGCACCTATTCCTATCGTGAACACATTATTGCTGCTACGGCCAGCGGCCCAATTACTAAAAATCTGCGCTTCTTTGTTGCTTACGAAAATCAGGACGTTGGAGATGCTGCCAAACGTTTTAGCAAAGGCTATACCTTTAAGTATCCTGATAACTTAAATAATCCTCTGGTTGACAAAAATCCGAGCAATCCAAGAAATAACTCGGAAAGCCCTCTCTATCATCCAGATACTTTGGATGCAATTACTTATCCGGATGGCTTTACGCCCAATAACTGGTTCAAACGCCATTCGGTTAACAGCACCTTGTTGTGGGATATGCAAAATTTTAAGCTGCGTTTGAGTGGTGTTTATACCTTTACTAAGAGCTTTTATTACGACGCACCCATGCTCAATTTCTTAAATACGCGCGAACAACCTTATCATAGAAATACTTTATTATTATCAGGTAAATTTACACATGTATTGAATCCAAAAACCTACTACGAAGTAACGTTGAGTTACTATCTGAACCAGGGCGAACGTCATGATGACTGGTTTGGTACCGACTGGCGGTCCTGGAGTGACAGTGCAAAAATCGCTGAACATACCAATGGTGAGGTTATCTATCGTAGCAAATGGGATCCGGATTACAACTATTTAATCAATGGATTTTCGTTCCGTAGGAATGGTACTTTGTTGGCCAATTATAGTAAGAGTAAACAGACCTATTTGAATGCTGCCTTTGACATGGTTAGCCAGATAACCCGTAACCATGAAGTCAAATTTGGTTTCAATGCCCGTCAATACACCATCCGTCAATACGTCATCGTTCCTCGCGTGATGAAAGAAGTTGATTTTTATGGCAGCGAAGAAGCCGTTCCTGAACAGATTGTAGCCGAATGGGCAGGCAATGTATTTGGTTATGATTTATGGGGAAATAAAGAAGTTGATTCTGGTTTTGACGGCGCCAAAAAACCGGTCTTTGCCGCAGCTTATGTACAGGACAAAATCGAATACAAAGACTTAATCGTAAACGTTGGTTTGCGCTTTGATTATTTTGACACCAAAGATCGTAAACTGAAAGATCCGGCAGATGTTGATATTGATAAAGATAAGGGTATTGTAAAACCGAATCAATGGGAAGATAAAGATCCTTTTATGTACGTGACCCCGCGTTTAGGATTTTCTTTCCCTGTTAGTGATCGCACCGTATTTTATGCCCAATACGGTAAATTTGTGCAAACCAATGAATTTAATGACTTCTATTACAGTTCCTATCAATACGGACGTCAGATTGGTGGAGGTTACTTCTATCTGACTCCAGTAGGTTTTGATATGGAACCCATTCGTACAACACAATACGAAGTTGGTTTCCGTCAGCAATTTGGTCAATACGCCGCTATTGACATCGCCGGTTTTTATAAAAATGTAAAAGGTGAGGTAACAACCGATCGTGTTGTTCCTAAACCTGGTGCAGAAATTCAATCTTACAATATTTTAACTAATGGTGACTTTTCCACGACCAAAGGTGTGGAAATCAGCTTCCGTCTGCGTCGTTTCAACCGCTTAATGGCTATTATGAACTACACCTATTCTAATGCAGAAGGCACTGGTTCCGGGCAAGATTCTTACATTTCTGCTGTGGATCGTTTGTCACCACGCCCGACTCAGTTAAATCCATTGGATTATGCACAAAAACATCGTGGTTCGATCAATTTAGATTATCGTTTTGGTAAAAACGATGGCGGCCCTGTTTTTGAGCAATTTGGTATTAATTTACTGTACACCTTTAACAGTGGCCATCCTTACACATTAGTAACTACCACTGGTGGTCAGGCTGGACCTTACGACTCCGGCGTTGATTACATGTACGATACCCGTTCTCGTCGTGCTCTTGAACCGATCAACAATTCAACCACACCCTGGTACCATCGTTTTGATCTACGTGTGGATAAATCCTTTAACATTACGGATAAATTGAGCGCTACGATTTATGCTCGTGTGTTTAACCTGTTCAATACCAAGAATGTGATTAACGTATTTCAGGTTACTGGTAGCGCAGAAGACGATGGATTGCTTTCAGGTGTTATTGATCCTGTCAGAGCACGTTCATTGATTAATTCTTATGGCGGCGAAGACTACGTAAAAATGTACAAAGCAATTAACCTGGAAAATGGTCAGGCTTACTGGGATCAGATTGGGCGTCAGCTCTACAGTTCGCCAAGACAGATTTTCTTCGGCTTAAAACTGAACTTTTAATTTTGACCGATACGAAGAAGTCTAATCAGAGTTCAAAAACAGTGTGAGGAGATAACATGAACAAAAGAATAAGTCGATTACTTCTGATCGTGTTGCTATTTGGATTTATGGCAATCCTTGTGCAAAACGAGGCTTTTGCCCGACCCAAATACAACGAAGTCAGCACGGTCGGATTATCGAAAGTTATCGCAGATAAAGTAACCCAGACCATGTGTAATATTGGTAACTGGGGCTTCTGGGTAAACTATGAAGGTCAAACAGGTCATGATCCATTTACAGGTTCTTCCGGTGGTTTTTATCCACGGGGTATGATGACATCAATTTATATGGATGGTATTATCTGGGGTGCATACCTCAAAGATCCTAGTACTGGTAAAGCAATTGCAGATACGCCTCGTGTTGGCGGTATCGGATACCGTATCGGTACTGCACCCGGTTGGATCATTGGAGAAGGTGCCGGCGCTCAAGCGGTTTCTGCGGAGGACCCACGGGTTCGGATTTTCCGTATTCGTTCCGACTGGCGTACACTCACCCCCTCCCAGGTTTTACAAGATGCTTCCGAATTGAATAATGTACCTATTACAGGTGTTACCGATGCTATGACTACGGCCATACTTGAACAGTATAAAGCGGACTGGAAAGACTGGCCGGTCGATCTGGGCGCGCCTTACTATGATGTAAACGGTAACGGGCAGTACGATCCGGTGCTGGATGAAAATGGCTATCCGGATGAAACCAAGGGTGATTATCCGGGCATCGCTCAGGCTGATCAGGTTGTATGGTTGGTGGTTAATGATCTGAATGAAGCAAAGGTGAAAGCCCATTCCGGTTCCATCCCTATTGGGCTGGAATTGCAGATAACCCTTTGGGCTTACAACCAGCCCAATAATACTCTGGGACAGATTGTTTTTAAACGATATAAAATTATTAACAAATCAGGCATGATTCTTGATTCCATGTTTGTAGCGCAATTCTCTGATCCAGATATCGGGGATGCTAGTGACGATTTGGTTGGTTGTGATACAACTTTAAGCTTACATTTTGCTTACAATGGTTCCGTTACTGATGTTGATTATAATAAAGTGAACCTGCCGCCTGCAGCGGCTGGTTATGACTTCTTCCAGGGACCGTTGGTCGAATCTCCTGGTGACACAGGTGTGTTTAATTTAACTTATGTACCAGATCATAAGAATTTACCGATGACCTCTTTTGGTTACTTTGCCGCCGGTGGTGATATTGAAGATCCTGATATGGGCGTTATCGATTTTACTTTATGCTGGTATAATATGTTAAATGGATATATTCCAACTACTGATTTAAAGCATCCATCTCCCTATATTATTGGTAGCGGCCCACTTGCCGGTCAACCATCAAAATTTCCATTGTATGGCGATCCTGTAAATGACCCAAATGGCGTCAATGGTGATATTGACGGTAAAGGAAGCAATATGGGGCCTGGTGACAGGCGTATGTTCGCAGCCACGGGTCCATTCACCATGCAGCCTGGTGATGAGCAGGAAGTCGTTGTCGCTCTTATTGGTGGTCTGGGTGGTAATAATATTCAGTCCGTGGCTGACTTGAAGAGCTCTGACATTGTAGCTCAGCAAGTTTACGATCAGCTATTCCAGATTATTCCAAAACCGCCTACGCCGCCAAATGTTAAGGCTGTTCCGCTGGATGATAAAGTGGTGCTGAACTGGGGCTGGGACATTGATCGTATTAAAGATACCGAAGAGAGAAAAATTATTAATTACGAATTTGAAGGTTACAACATTTATCAGTTGCCAAGCGCTACAGCTAAACTGAACGATCCTCAAACAGTACGCATCGCCACTTTTGATAAAGCTAATGGCGTTCGTATTATTAAATCTTCTGTATTCTCAGCTGAATATGGAACCGTTGTGGATCTGCCGATTCAGTTTGGTTCCGATACTGGTATTAAACGGTTCTTCGTCGTGGATAAAGACTATATTACCGGTAAACCATTGTATCGTGGAACGACCTATTATTTTGCGGTAACAGCCTATAATTATGATGGTACTCTGGTTCGTGATCGCGCTCTGGAATCTTCACCCATTATCCATGCTGTGACTGTGCAAGATCCTAAACCTGGAGATAAATATACAGTTTTACCTGAAGATGAAATAGAGGTTACGCATGAAGGACCTTCTGATGGTCAGGTTAAAGTAAAAGTTGTTGACCCGTCAAAGGTCACAGGACATGATTATAAAGTAACCTTTGTATTGGATGAAGATACACTTTCTCCTACTTACGGGCAAATACTGTGGAATTTAATTGATGAAACTACTGGAGAAACTCTTTTAGAAAACCAAAAACAGGTCTCTTCCACCAGTGATTATTCACAACCCATAGTTGATGGTTTGCAACTTATCGTTGCTGGACCTGATCCTGGTTTGAAACAAGTTTATCTGGCAGATCAGGATGGAAATGTGATTGATAATGGTTGTTCTATTCTCGAATGGAGTTTAGGTCCTCCTGGATTTATTGTAAGCAACAGGGCAGGTGCTGTAAATCAACCTCCATTTGCACGTGATTTTGACCGTTTTGGATTATGGGGTGTTGATGATTTCGAATTTAACTTTGGAGAAGAATCAGTCGCCTGGCAATATCTTACAGATGAAGTACTCACTGAGAAAGTACCATTCTCCATGTATCGCCATGTATTTGAAACAGGTGAAAAAGAAAGAATGTACATCGCGATTTTTGATGATGGTTGGGGAGATGCCACTCCTGAAGCTGGTTTAGGTGTCTGGGATACTACTGGTGTTGACGGCTTGTTTGGTAAACCTGCTTATGAACCAATCTATGGTTATGTTTCATCTACTGGCCCATATGATCCGACTCTCGAAGATCAGTATATTGCTACAAATGATATAACTCAACCACCTTCAAATACTGGCTGGGGAGACGATGGCAATCCTTATGATTATCCAATTGTCACGGCAACGATAATTGTAGATTATCTGGGTAACGGTTTACCATTAGGAAACAGGATTATTTTTGTTACTAATAAACCTAATACTGTTAATGATGTGTTTTCGTTTACTGCACCAGAAGCTATTATTGGAGATCAGGACCTGGCCAAACTAGAAGTAGAAAAGATCAATGTCTTCCCGAACCCGTATTATGCTGCTAACTCACTGGAACCGGATCGTTTTAATCGCTTTGTGACCTTTAACCATTTGCCCAAACATGCGATCATCCGCATCTTCACGCTTGGTGGTATTCAGGTTCGTAAAATAGAAAAGAATGACGACACCCAGTTCTGCCAGTGGGATCTGAAAAACGAAACCGGTTTACCTGTAGCTTCTGGCATGTATATTGCCTACATTGATATGCCAGAACTTGGTAAAACCAAGACGTTGAAGCTGATGATCATTCAGGGTGAACAGGTAGTTGAATTCTATTAATGTTAATTTAATAGCAGTGATAGGGAAAAAAGTTAGGGAGTTAAAATATGAATAAAATAAAAGTGTTAAACGGTGTTATTTGGATCGTGCTGGTGCTCTTCCTTGCATCACTGCCTGTTTACGCTGGTGATGCAGACAGGATTGGTACAGCAGCAGGTACCCAACTTCTGGTTCCAGTGGGCGCCAGAGACCTGGCAATGGCCGGATCCGATATCGTCTTTACCACGGGGGTAGACGCTATCTACTGGAATCCTGCTGGGCTTTCCAATATGCAACAAAAAGCTGCTGGTATGTTCTCTACGGTTAACATCTTCGGCGATATTCGCGTAAATTATATCGCTGTTGGTTCCACATTGGGCAAATTCGGACATATCGGTTTAAGCATCAAAGCCTTTGACTTTGGCGATATTCCATTAACGACGGTTGAAGATATGGATGGAAGTACCGGTCGTACGTTCTCTCCAACCTTCAGCACTATTGCCTTAACCTACTCCAACAAATTAACCAGCACCATTAATGTTGGTATTAATACCAAGTTGGTTTACGAATCGGCTCCGCGTGTTTCTGCAACCGCAGTTGCCTTCGATATTGGTCTGCAGTACAAAAATTTAGCTGGTATCGAAGGTGTTTCTTTCGGTATCGTTGCTAAAAATATTGGTTCCAATATGGAGTATCGAGGTACCGGGTTGATGACTCAAACGCAAGTGGACGGACGTACTGAGTTCATCAGACGTGGCGCTTCCAGCGATCAGTTGCCAGCCAGTCTGGAAATGGGACTGAGCTACAACTATAAGGTAATGGAGGATAATTTCCTGATTGTTTCCGGTACGTTCTGTAACAATAATGTACAAAACGACGATTTCCGTTTCGGAGTGGAATACAATTATAAAAATTTCCTGGCCTTGCGCGGCGGTTATCTCTATACGATGAATACGCCGTCCGAAGAACAGCTTTATACTTTCTCACTGGGCGCTGGTTTACAGTACAAAGTGGGAAATACGCTATTAGGTCTGGATTACGCTTTCCGCGATGTTCAGTACTTTGACGCAAGCCAGATGTTTACACTGCATATTGGTTTCTAACAGGCACGCGGTTCTCTGTTAAAAAGGCCGATGGGTTCGCCCATCGGCCTTTTACTTTATACAATACTCCAACCAATGATATCTTAAAAACTGAATAATTTTGGCTTTCTTTTTGCAATATTTTTATCTTATGTAAAAGTAGTACAAGGCTGAAATGCTTATATTTCCTGTCATGTGCTTAAAAATATTTAAATTCAACCATGAAAAATTTTCGCTTTAACTGAAAAATAATCGCACTTAATCCAAATTTGTGAAGGTGCAAAATGGAAAAGAAAGCTTGCCTATCGATTTTACTATTATTCTTATTTTTCTCTATTGGTTTTGCCAAAATAAAAAAAATGGTATATCCAGTAATTGCTAACAATGGTTATTCTGAAATCAATGTTTTGCAAAATAACTTTTGGGAATTCTGGGCCCGGTCTGATGGCTTAGTGGGCTATAATTCAATGAAGAAATCACAAGGTGGCTTATTTACCTCCAAAAGAATACCTTTGATCTGGCAGGAGGGAATTATTTGGGGAGGAATTGTTAGAAACCATAATACCAATACAGAAATAGATACACCGCGCGTAGGTGGTATTCATTACCGGGTCGGGACCCAAGCCGGACATGTCATCAGGATCGACAATAAATACCAAATTGATCCGACTTCAAAAGGTATTTTTAAAATAAACAAAAACTGGCAAAAATTGGCGGAAGCAGATTTAAGAAGGGAGTTAGCGCTATTATTAAATAAGGGCGAACTACAAATTACTTCTAATGAAGTCGCGGCATTGCGTCAAAAATATGCAGATAACTGGGAAAACTGGCCTGTAGAGTTAGGAGCTCCTTTTAATGATATGAACCAGAACGGATTTTATGATCCGGTACTGGATGAGAATGGCTATACTTTGCCTGACTCTGGTGATTATCCTGGCATGGAGCAAGCAACGCAAACAATATTTTTTGTTATTAACGATTTGGATAGTGCTAAAGTTAAAAAATTGTCAGGTACGGAGCCATTTGGTCTGGAAGTGCAAATTACACTGTGGTCTTATGATACGGACTTTTTACCTCTGGCGCACACCATCTTTAAGCGTTATGTGTTTATCAATAAATCTGATCAACAAATAGATTCCTTGTTTGTGGGACAGTTCGTTGATGCTGATGTAGGAGACTATTCGGATGATTTAATAGGCTGTGATACACTTTTAAATCTGGCCTTTGCTTACAATGGTTCTGATGTTGATGCTGAAGCGATCGTCAGAGATTTGCCGCCGCCTGCAGTCGGCTATAATTTGTTACAGGGACCGTTGATTGAAACCGGCAATCCGGATGATGTAGGGATTAAAGATTTTAAATTGCATTACGGATTTATGAATCTACCGATGACCAGCTTTGTTTATTTGGCTGCGGGAGGGGATTTAGTAGACCCGCCTTTAGGTGTCATTGATTATGTTTTACAAATGTACAACATGCTTAATGGCTATATACCAACGAATGATCTGAAAAATCCTACACCTTATGTTATTGGAAGTGGACCAAAGAAAGGAGAACCAACAAAATTTCCCTTAGGCGGCGATCCGGTTAATGACCCTGAGGGATTGTTAGGAGATGTGGATGGTGCTGGGTGGAATATGGGGCCGACCGATCGAAGGTTTATGTTGAATACGGGCCCTTTTACCTTAAAACCGGATGAATCTCAGGAAATTATCTCTGCGATAATCGGAGGTGTAGAACACGATCGGCTGAGTTCCGTTAAACAGGTAAAAAGTATAAGTAAATACCTTAGAACAATTTACCAAAATCAATTTAAAAATGTAAATCCCATTCCGGATGCGCCCAGGGTCAGGGCTTCACCGTTTGATGAATATGTGGTTCTGAACTGGGGCTGGGATGAACAAAGTGTGAAGGCCATCGAGCAACAGGAGAAAAATGGATTTCGTTTTGAAGGATACAATGTTTATCAGCTACCTGATCCAAAGGCCAGGTTGACTGATCCGGCAACAGTCAAAATTGCCACTTTTGATCTGATCAATGGTGTGACACAAATTATCGGTTTAAAACCTCATCCTGAAAATGGCAGATATTATGAATCGTTGTTACAGCTCGGTTTAGATTCAGGTGTAAAGCACTACATGGTGCTGACAGAAGATCAGATAAATCAAAAACCATTTTACCGTGGTTCAACCTATTATTTTGCAGTGACCAGTTACAATTATAATCCAGAGTTGCCTGAATATCCTTCTCTTGAATCCGATTACAAAGTAGTTCAGGTAACGGTTCAAGGTGAAAAGCCGGGCGACCGTTATCTGAGTGAACCCGAACAGGAAATCGAAGTGGTCGCTAACAAAGAAAGTGATGTCACTTGCCTGGTTAAAGTTATTGATCCGTCTAAGGTTACAGGTCATCAATATCAGGTCTATTTTACACTGGATCAGGACACAAATTCCACAACTTTCGGGGAGTTCCTCTGGAATTTAAAAGATTTAACAAAAGGAGTGGATGTCCTGAACCGACAACCGATTAAGAAATATCAAGGTCCAAAACCGCCCAATAAAATAGATGAAAATCAGATTATTGTAGATGGTTTGTTGGTCAAGGTATTCGAGCCTGCAAAATATCTTAAGGCGGTTGTTGAAGTTGCCAATGCCCAATACCCGGATGGTTTACCAGAATATGAATGGGATTCGGGCGGCATGCCATATCACGGAAACAATGTATGGCTCAGTCTGAGCGCCCCCAGCGATGTAAATTGTTTCTATATTAGTGCCGGTGGTGAGGCGGATGCCATAGATAGAATATTGCAAAATATTTTCAATGCGGAAGGCCATGATCTGGAAATACGTTTTACAGAGAAAGGAGGCCTTTACAGTTGGTGGTATAATGACAGCAACAAAGTAGCCGCTCATGTGCCCTTTGAAGGGTGGGATGTAGGCCGGGTTACTTACGATGATCCATCTGATGATGTGCGCTGCTTAACCGGGGGCTATTCCGGGGGAGCAACGGTAGGAGTTTTCGATTTTGCTTACCAGGATCCCTATTTTAATTTTCCTGCTTCAGACTGGATTTATTTGCGTAAACCACTGGATGCCCAGGGAACTTACCAGGTTTATGAACAGGATGTTTTGAGTGGAACCTGGAATTACAAATGGTGGGATCATAGTGTTTCTGTTCTTTCTAAAATAATTATCTGTGATTTTACTGGTGCAGGCACACTGCCGCAAACAGGAACCGTTATTCGCTTTATTTCCAGCAAATCAGCTGATGAAGATTTGACTTTTACCTTTTCAGCTCGTGGTAAAATTGCAAATGATCTGGATTTGTTGAAAATGGATATAGAAAAAATAAATGTCTTTCCAAATCCATATTATGCGGCCTCGCTTTTGGAACCAGATTGCTTCACACATTTTGTAACTTTTAATCATCTTTCGGAGCATGCCATTATTCGAATATTTACTTTAAACGGTGTATTGGTGCGTAAGCTTGAAAAGCGTGATAACAGCCAGTTTTTCAGATGGGACTTAAAGAATGCAAAAGGCCGCCCTGTGGCCAGTGGGATGTATGTTATTCAGGTGGAAGTGCCTGAGATAAATAAACAAAAAATCTTAAAATTGCTTGTTATTTCCAGTGAGCAAATAAAATAACAAACCGGCTGAGGTAATCAATGAAAAGGAAAGTGATAATATTTCTAATCATACTGTGTCCCCTTTTCAGTAATGCTAAAAATTTAAAGAAAACAATCATGAAATCTGCTCCAGTAAAGGGTGCGTTAATTGGTTATGATTTTCTACACAATGATTATTGGTTGTTCTGGGCTAATTATGAAGGCCAAACTGCGCATGATCCTTACACAGGTAGTTCAGGCGGGTATTTTACACCTGCCCGTTTGCCAGTAATATACACAGAGGGACTTTTATGGGGAGGTTTTTTACGTGGTATCCCGGCTGAATCTGATACCCCCCGAGTGGGTGGAATTTCCTATAGAATTGGCACAGATCCAGGCGGAATAATTAGAATAGATGATCATTTAGAGGTCAATGGACTTTCTAAAGGTATATTTAAAGTACATAAAAACTGGCAAAACCTTTCGAATCAATACTTTAAAAGGGAATTGAGTATCTCTTTACATAAACAGGAAGACGAAATTACAGATTATGATGTGAATAGCATCAGAAAACGCTATGCTAAAAATTGGAAAGAATGGCCGGTTCAGTGGGGGGCACCATTTAATGATGTAAATGATAATGGAATATACGATCCGGTCATTGATGAGCAGGGCTATCCACAGATAGATCAAGGAGATTACCCGGGCATTGCCGGCGCCGATGAAACGCTGTTTATGGTCGTCAATGATTTAAATGAAGCAAGAGTTAAGGCACATACTGGTACTTTACCTGTTGGTGTGGAATTGCAAATTACGCTCTGGAATTACCAAAACACTTTCTGGCCACTTTCCTCAGCTGTTTTTAAACGTTATGTATTGATCAACAAATCAAACGCGACCATTGATTCCATGTACTTTCAGCTTTTTGCTGATCCGGATGTCGGCGATTATAGTGATGATCTGGTTGGCTGTGATTCAA
>Ga0136651_10001634_pt1 | contig 12376 bp, 7 predicted proteins | sample Mar14236cmmetaG_FD_94867 | JGI IMG/M metagenome (GOLD analysis project Ga0136651, IMG submission 94867) | Marine hydrothermal vent microbial communities from Guaymas Basin, Gulf of California to study Microbial Dark Matter (Phase II) - Marker... ...
ACCTGATCATCGTTCGCACGGATTTCTCAGACGACCTTGCCGACACCGAGACTTACGACTGGCAGTACACCTATGATTTGATGCTCGCTGACGGCACCGCCGCCAATCCTTCCTTTCATGACTACTACGAAGAAGTCTCCTACGGCGACCTGGATATAGAAGGGACCATTGACGACGAGGGACCGCACGATGGCTGGTACACGGCGCCGAACACCCGCAACTATTATAAGAATCACATAATGGAGCTGCTGCTCTTCGCCGCTCAATCCATAGACGAGCACACCGACTTCTCCGAGTTCGATTCCGACGGCGATGGATACGTGGATTCCTTTATTCTCTTCTATCCCAACGCCCAATTCAGCGGCGGCCTCTGGCCGCATATGAGCAGCGGGATGAACTACTACGCCGACGGCGTCATCGTGGACGTGCACTACGTCAGCGGCTTCGGGGGCTCCTTCAGCGATTCGCATAACATGTGCGTGGCCGCCCACGAATACGGCCACATCATGGGCGCGGTGGACCTCTACGACACGGATTACAGCTCCGACGGCTGCGGCAAGTGGTCAATGATGGCCTACAACTACGACACCACCTTCCGGCCGCCCGCCTTCGATCCCTGGCACCGGATGCACTTCGGTTGGATTACACCGCTGGTCATCACCAAAGATACGACGTCCCTGAACATACCGCAGATTGCCACCAACCGCTTTGCACTGAAGCTATGGACCAACGGCGACCCGGGCGATGAGTACTTCCTGGTGGAAAACCGCCAGAAAACCGGCACCGACGCGCCCCGTCCGGGCGCAGGGCTGATGATCTACCACTGCGATGATTCGCGGTCAAACAACGCAAACGATTCTCATCGCCTGGTGGATGTGGAATGCGCCGATGGACTGGACGGAAACAACAAGGACGACCTTGACTACGACGACGACGGAAACAGGGGCGATTCCACCGACCCGTTTTACTCGGGTAACAACGACACCTTCAATTTCACCAGTAATCCGCCCAGCAAGTCCTACGCCGGCACCGATTCATACGTAAAGGTGGAGAACATATCCGCCAGCGGCAGCACCATGACCGCCGACATCTATGTTGAGACCGGCACGCACCCTACCGTGAGCATCACTGCGCCTTCGGCGGACGACACTGTGAGCGGCGATGTCACCTTCTCGGCAGACGCCACCGCTGAAAGCGGCCGCACCATCTCCAAGGTTGACTTCTATGCGAACGGCTACTTTGTCGGCTCCGACGACACCGGCGACAGCGACAGCTACGAGATCACCTGGAACTCCCGCACCTGCTACAACACGACAGTCACCATTGCAGCCAAGGCGCTGGACAGCGAGGGGGAGACTTACACCGACACGATTGAAGTCACGGTAGATAACGACGGCGAGTGGCCCTTCAGCGACAACATGGACGACACCTGGAACTGGGCCATCTCCGATCCCTCCGGCAACGCCTACTGGGAACTCAAGACCGACACCTACAACTCCTCGCCGAGCTGCCTGGGCATCGGCACGGGATACGACCGCAACGAGCACGACCGCATCCTCTCGCCACTGCTGGATCTTACCGGCGCCACCCAGCCCACGCTGACCTATTACATGCGCTACCGCATCCTGAGCAGCCTCCACAATGCCCGCGTTTACGTCATCAGCGAGGATGGGAGCGAAGAGACTCAGCTCGTGGCTCGTACCGGCACAGACCTTAGCTGGAAGAGCCATGCGCTGTGGCTGGACGACTTTGCCGGCGAGAAGGTCTTCGTCGCCTTTGAATTAAACTCCACCTCGTTGAGCAGCGGTTCCGGTGGCGGAATGTGGGTGGACGACGTGGAATTGCACGAGCGCTCGGACCCGCCGACCATAAACGACGTTACGCCGTCGGATGGCTCCACTGTGTCCGGCAACGTGATGATTGAGGTTGACGCCACCGACGATGAAGGGGTCACTTATGTGGCTTTCTGGATGGACGGCGACTACGTGGGCTCCGACACTAGCGACCCGTTTGAGTTTTCCTGGAACTCGCGACACGTCTTTAACGGCGATATCGCGGTTCTCATCCGCGCCTACGACCGCGACGAGCAATACGACGAGGTTGAGGTGACTTACACCGTGGACAACACGCAGTTCACCCCGACCTACTTCTTTGACTTTGAGGACAGCGGGCACTTCAGCGACAACTGGCGGATTGAGGACGACAGCGGCCCGGGCACCTGGCAACTCACGAGCTACTCTTACTACCGCGGCTCGTATTCCGCTTATTGCGGCCAGCTCAGTTCACATCTCTACGGCGCCTACGAGTACGACTGGCTGGTGACGCCCACGGTGGATCTAACGGGAGTGCTGGACCCGTTCCTGTACTTCCACCACAAGTATGGCACCGAGTCAGGCTACGACTATGTGAAGCTATACGTCACGACCGATCTGGACACCTGGGACTTACTGGGCCAGTATGACGGCACCGGCGGGTGGCAACTGGCGGTGTATGATCTGGCATCCTACACTCAGCCAGTGAAGATAGCGTTCCTGCTGCAAAGCGATCCGCTGGTAGTGGGCGAAGGCTGGTATCTGGATGATGTGATGGTGCGTCCCTTCCCGGTGATTGTTAGCGTGGAGCCCTCGCGCCCGTACCTGGGGCAGACCATCACGATCACCGGCTCCGGGTTCGGGGGCGGGCATTACCCGAACGCGCTGGTGCTTCCGGGACACGGTGCCGTGGCTGCGGGAGAAGTGACCAGCTGGAATGACAGCGAAATCGTGCTGGACGTTCCAGCGGATACGGTTACCGGGACGATTGAGATGTGGGAGCAGGACACGGGTGCGCAGATAACCATTGTGCTGCCTCCGCCAACACTGGAAAACCTGGGGCAGTACTAGCGCCGGGTCTTAGTGGTTCACCTCGTCCAGGCTGGTCTTGAAACCGGCCTGAACCAGGTCGTGCAAGTGGATCATGCCCACTGGCTTCCCCTCGCTATCCACCACTGGCAACAGGAAGATCGGTCGCGGCTCGTGGTTCTCCATCAGTGAAAGCGCCTGGGAGGCCAGCGCTTCGTCGCCAATCACGGTGGGCGACGCGGTCATCAGCTCCGACGCCCGGGCATTCATCAGTTCTTCCACCGTTCCTTCCCAGCGCTCCATGATGCGGCGCACGTCCCCGTCGGTGATAATCCCGGAGAGCTTGCCGTCCTCGCCCACAATGCTCACGCCGCCGAGCTTGTAGCGGGTGATAGCCTTCAGCGCCGCACGGAAACTGTCGCCCGCGCCGACCGTTGGGTTGGTCGTTTCTCCCTTCAGCAGGTCGGTCACCTTCAACGTCAACCGCTTGCCCAGCATTCCGCGCGGGTGGATCACGGCGTAGTCTTCCTTGCGGAACTCATTCAGCCGCATCAGCACTACTGTCAACGCATCGCCCAGTGCCAGTGTTGCCAGCGAAGAAGCAGTGGGCACCAGGTTGTCCGGATCGCTCTCGCGGACATTTCCAATGTGCAGGTGAACCGTGGCGCGGCGTGCAAGCTCCGAGCCCGGGTTGCCGGTGATGGCAATGACCGGGATGCTGAGATGCGCCAGTGCCGGCAGCAGGTCAAGAATCTCCGCCGTCTCGCCTGAATTGCTCACCGCGATAACCACATCATCGCGCGACACCAGCCCCAGGTCGCCGTGGAAACCCTCGGCGGAGTGCAGAAAGGAGGCCAGCGTGCCGGTGCTCGTAAGGGTGGCGGCAATCTTCTGGGCAATGTGGCCGGATTTGCCGATGCCGGTAAGCACGATCCGCCCCTTGCAGGCGATGATCAGCTCCACGGCGCGCACGAAGTCTTCACCGAGCGTGGAAAGGAGTCCCTGGACCGCGGAGGTCTCATTCTCAACGACCGCCCGCGCAATCCCGAGTATCTCCTCCGGGGTGTGCCGCTTACCCTCCATCAGCGCGATTATAACAGAGCGGCGCAATGCGGCTGATATAATCTCCGCAGTGTACAAACCCGGGCTGGTCTCAGTTATTGTCGTCAACTACCGCACGGAGAAGTACCTCGCCGAGTGCCTTCAAAGCGTCCGGCGGCAGGACTACCCCCTGATTGAACTCGTTTTGGTCAACAACGGAAGCCCGGAATTTGACCCCGCCGTCCGCGACGAGTTTCACCCCGAGGTTTTCCTGGAAAACCCGCGTAACCTGGGCTTTGCGCGCGCCAACAACCAGGGCATACTCCATTCGCGGGGCGAGTTCGTACTCCTGCTGAACGCCGACGCATGGCTGGATGAGGGGTTCGTCGCGGCCGCAATCAAGGAGTTCGCCCGGGATGCGGCCATCGGGACGGTGGTTCCGCGTATCCTCGTGGCTGGCGATCCACTGAAAACGGAGAGCACCGGCCACTTGCTGCGCACTGATTTCACCGCAGCCCACCGCGATCATCTCGCTCCTGCCGCGCTGGCTGAGTCCAGCGAAGGCTACGTCTTCGGTGGAACTGCAGCGTGCATCGTTTACCGGCGCCAGATGCTGGAAGCGGTGCGGTTCGGGGACGAGTTCTTTGATGAGAGCTTCTTCGCGTATTACGAGGATGTGGACCTGGACCTGCGGGCGCAACTGCTGGGTTTCAAGGCATGGCACCAGCCCCGGCTGGTTGCGCGCCACATTGGCGCCGGCTCCGGTGGGAGGAAGAGCCGCCGACTGCGGCTCATCGCCGAGAAGAACCGCTACCTGTCGCTGACGAAGTGCCTCACAACCGCTGACTGGCTGCCCAGCCTGCCGCAGCTTGCGCTTTACGAGGCCTATCACTTCTTCAAGAACCTGGCAGCGCCGTACTTGTTTCTGGCGCTGTTCAGTTATCTGTTCCTACTGCCACTCACATTGCGCAAACGCTGGGAACTGCAACACCGGCGGGCGCTTCGGCCCCGCGACCTGCGGAAACTCCTGACTCCACGATTCGGGCGCCAGCCGACATCACGGCCAGAGACTGCCGGTCGCACAATGACGGCGTCGGTCGTGGTCATTAACTACAACGGCCTGGCTGAGAGCCGGATGTGCCTGGACGGCCTCAGCAGGCAGGACTTCACCGGTTTTGAGACTATCCTGGTTGACAACGGCAGCGCGGCTGACGAGGCCGCCGCCATTGAACGCGAGTTCCCGCATGTGCGTGTGGTGAGAACCGGCGTGAACACCGGCTTCGCCGGCGGCGCCAACGCAGGCTTCCTCGCCGCGCGGGGCAAATACGTGATTCTGCTCAACAACGATGCTGTGCCTGAACCGGGCTTCGTGCGCGAACTGGTGGAAGCCATGGAAAGAACGGGCGCGGATGCGGGCTGCGGTGTGCTGGTGGAAGGAGAGAAACCGCCGGCGAACGACACGCTGAACCTGCTCGGGCAGAACATCCCCGGAGTTTTCGGAGATGAAGCGCTGACATTCTATCCTTCCGGCGGCGCCGCCATCATCCGGGCCGAGTCGGTGGCGAAGCTCGGCGGCGACCTGTTTGACCCCCGCTACTTCATCTATCACGAAGACGTGAGCCTGGGCTTCCGCATCCGCCTGGCGGGCGGCAAGACCATCAAGATACCCGAAGCCCGGGCGCGGCACGCGGGCGGCGCCACCACACGCAAGCTGCCCCGTTCACAGGTGCGTTATTACCAGACACGCAACCGCCTGCTCAACCGCTGGCTCCACTATGAAGCGGGCACTCTGCTCAGGTTGCTGCCGTTGTTCATTGGCGAGTGGATCGCGCGGCACGCCCTTGCCCTAACAAGCCCTCACGAGTTAGCCGCAACTCTTCGCGTTGATGGATACATGCTCGCCCACATTCCCGGCATCATCGCGGAAAGGCGCAGGCTGGGCAGGCTCAGGCACTCCCGCCCGCTGGCCGGCGCCGGCGGCGGCTACACCCACGACCGCGACTTCACGCACCTGCTGTCGGGTCGCCTGACCGCGCGCAGGGGCGGCCTGCTCAACGCGCTATCACTGGGGTGGCTGCGGCTGGTGGGGATGCAGTGCTGGGAACTGCGGAAGCCCGGGCTCTGATATAATCGCGCCGTGCACCTCCTCTACAACGTCCTGCTCGTGCTACTCTCGCCCCTCATCTATCTCCTGGCGCGGCTGAACCCTCGCTTGCGCCACGGTTTCGGCGAGCGCATGGGGCATTTCCGCAATCCCGAGGCAGTGGAGGCGGTGCGGGGGCAGGCCATCTGGCTGCACGGCGTCTCTGTGGGCGAGGCTAAGCTGCTCCTTCCCCTGGTCTCGCAACTCAGGGAAGACGGCGTGCAATACTCCTTCTTCGTAACCACTATCACGGCGACCGGCATGGAGGTGCTGCAGCGCGAAGTGGGAGGCGCATCCGATGTGGCCCTGGCTTACTTCCCGCTGGCTGACCTTCCCTGGGCGGTAAACCGGTTCATCCGCGCCGTTCAGCCGGTGATATACATCGCCGCGGAGGGCGAAGCCTGGCCCAATCTCATGGGGAGCCTGCGCCGCCAGGGTGTCAAGTGCATCTTGGTCAATGCGCGTTACTACCTCGCCAACAAGCCGTGGTGGAAGCGTGTGATCGCCCGCTGGCTGTTTGGAGGGTTTGACCGGATTATCTGCCAGGAGGAAGTCTTTGCCGGAGTTTTCGCCCAGCTGGGAGTGCCACGTGAGCGCCTTTCCGTCAGCGGTAACATGAAAAGTGACCTGTCCGTTGAGCCCTGGGACAAGACCCGCATGGAGCGATTCAAAGCCCGCTACGGACTCGCGGGCCGCCGAGTGCTCGTCGCAGGCTCCACGCACCCGGGTGAAGAAGAACTGGTGATCCAGGCGTTCAACACGGCAGCCCCAGGGGCAAGCGAGTGGTCGCTGGTACTGGTTCCCCGACACCCGGAGCGGGCGCAGGAAGTCGCCAGATTGGTAGCGTCACACGGGCATAGGCCGAAGCGAACCAGCAGGCTGGAGAGCGCAGGCCCGGGCGAAGTGGTGGTAGTGGACGAGATGGGGGTGTTGCTTGATTTCTACCGGGCGTCCGACCTGGTGGTGCTGGGCGGGACTTATCACCCGAAGGTCGGCGGGCACAACATCCTGGAACCTGCGCTGGCAGCCAGGCCAGTTATCCACGGCCCTTACGTGGATTCCATCGTCCAGCATGCGAAGCTGCTGGACCAGGCAGGGGGAGCCATGTGCGCCCAGCCGGATGAGCTGGCGGACGCCCTCGGGAAGCTGATGCAGGATGAAAACCTCCGCGGCAGAATGGGGCGATCAGCCCTGGAGCAGGCAAAGTCGCTCACGGGAGCCACACGCCGCACCGCACAGATTATCCAGCAGGAACTCGGGACACCTTAAGCGGGCTCATACTTCACGATAAGCCCTTTGCTGATGGACTTGCGGCGCGCCGGCTTTACATGCTTGTGGATTATCTCAAGGTCGGGACTCTCCGGGGCGTCGGGATCCACGAAGCTCCTGACCTCTGTCTCCGCATAAGCGAGATCCCAGTCAAAGCACGGCACCGCGGTTCCGTCCAGCTCTCCCAGCAAGTCGCCAGGAAGAGCGGACACCGGCCAGTTCACCGTGTGCTCGGGCAGGAAGGTGACAAGTTTGCCGTCTGTGGTCAGGTCCAGAAAAGTGAAGTGGACAACGAGCTTGCCGAAGGGCGTTACCCGCTGCTTGGCAAAGCCGCTGTAATGTTCCTCTATGCCATGGAACTTCTTGCGGTTGAGCCTGACATGGAAAACCGAGGAGTGGCTGCGGAAGATGAAGAAGCTCACATCTCTGTGCTCGCGCGCGTGCTGTTCGCCGTCAAGAGCCTCAACCGCCCACCCTCCTGCAAGCCAGGCCGTGAGGCCGGCAATCCTCGTTTCGCGGAGGAACTGCAGGAGCCACTTCCTTTGGAAATCTCTCATACGAGACGATACAGGTTCGGTAGACACGTGCTTCTCCCGTTAGGTGCTCTGTGATTCGTCGGAACTGCTGGCCGACACCGGAATATGCTCGCGTTCCTCTTTCACGTACAGCGAGAGAATGTCGCCTTCCTGGACGTCAGACGTCCCTTCTATGCGCAGGCCGCATTCATAACCCTCAGCGACTTCCCGGACATCATCTTTGAACCTCTTCAGCGAGCCCAGCTGGCCTTCCAGCAAGACCTCGCCCTCGCGCTTCAGCCTGTAGTTGGCGTTTCGCTGCGCCTTGCCGGAAACGACCATGCCGCCGCAAATCACGGAGTTGCGGTCCCTCCGGAAAATGGCTCTTATCTCCACTTCGCCAATCGGCACTTCCACAATGTCGGGCTTCAGCAGCCCGCGGAGCGCCAGCTCCATGTCCTCAATTAGCTTGTAGATTATGCGATAGAGCCTGATTTGCACTTTCTCGCGCTCAGCCAGTTTCCGCGCCTGGCCAGCCAGCGTGACGTTGAATCCCACTATCATCGCACCGGAGGCAGAGGCCAGCATCACGTCGGATTCGTTTATCTGGCCGACGCCGCCGCGGATTACGTTGATCTTGAGATCCTCCACGGACAGCTTGCCCAGCGCCTCCACGACCGCTTCCTGGCTCCCCTGAACATCGGCCTTCACCACCACGCTGAGCTCCTGGGCCTGCTCGTCCTTGAACTGCGAGAAAACGTCCTCCAGCGAAACGTGGGCCGAAGGCCTGACGACAGACTCCCGGGCGCGCTGGTCGCTTCTGCTATCAGCGATCTGCTGAGCCTTGCGCTTGGCGTCGAAGCCGTACACACGCTCTCCATTCTCCGGCTGATTGGCAAAGCCGATTACCCGGGCGGGGGCAGCCGGTCCGGCTTCAACGATCTCTTCGCCGTTCTCGTCCACCATGCGCTTGATGCGACCGACAGAGTCCCCGCAGAGGATATAGTGCCCCTTCTTGAACGTCCCCTGCACGACCAGCACCGTCGCAACGATGCCCACCCCGGGGTCAACCTCGTTCTCGATGATAACCCCAACGGGCGGGGCTGTCGGGTCGGCCTTCAGGTCCATTAGCTCAGCCTGAAGGTTGATCATCTCCAGCAGGCTATCCAGATTCTCGCCAGTAAGCGCGGAGACATTGACAAAGACCGTGTCTCCCCCCCACTCTTCGGGCACCAGGCCATGCTGGGAAAGCTGCTGCTTTACGCGCTCCGGATTGGCGTCGGGCTTGTCTATTTTGTTGATCGCAACGATGATCGGCGCCTTGGCCGACCTGCAGTGTTCCACCGCCTCAACGGTCTGGGGCATAACGCCATCATCTGCGGCTACAACCAGCACCACTATGTCAGTTGCCTGTGAGCCGCGCGCCCGCATTGCGGTGAACGCCTCGTGGCCCGGCGTATCCAGAAAAGTTATCAGCTTGTCGTTGATTGAGGTCTGATATGCGCCGATATGCTGCGTGATACCGCCGGCCTCTTCGTCCACCACGTGGGCGCGGCGCAAGGCGTCCAGGAGCTTGGTCTTGCCATGGTCAACATGGCCCATTACCGTCACAACCGGAGGCCGCGGCTTCAGGTTTTCGGCCTGTGACACCTGGGTGAGGACCTCCAGCTCATGTTCCGGCTCTTCGCTTACAGCTATCTCGTACTCAACCCCGAACTTGTCGCAGATAAGAGAGACCTCATCCACATCCGCCACGTGGTTAATCGTGGCCAGAATGTCCAGCTCATCCATCAGGAAGCGGATGATGCTGGAGACCTTGATGCCGCTCTTCTCCGAAACTTCACGCAGCGTCATCGGGCCTGTAATCTTGACGTGGCGCTCAACGTCAGCCGCTGGCTTGCCTTTGGGGCCGCCCTTGACTTTGAATACGCGCTTCCGGCTGGAGCCGCCGGTCTCCTCTTCGCCATGTGCGTCGCGCTTTAGCCTGGTAGGCCGCCGAACCCGTCCCTTGGCGCGCTTCACCTCTTTCACCTCAGCCGGGCGGGCGACCTTCTTCGGGGGCTCGGCCACCGGCTCTTCCTCCACTGCTGCTTCGGGTTCTGCCTTGGCGACATCGGGAATGGCCTCTTCGGTTTCCTTTTCCTTCGGCGCTTTCGCCAGTTTCACCTTCGGCGCTGAAGGCTTGTCCTCAATTATCTGTTTCAGCTTGTGCTCGGCAGGAGGTTTGTCTGCCCGCTTCCCTTCATCACTCGGGGCCTCTTCCTTCTTCTCTTCGGTGACGGGAAAGAAATCCTTGAGCTTGGATGGCTTCTTCGGGACGGTCTCCACATCTGTCGCTCTGGGGCGGGTGATGCGCCGCGCCTCCACCGTCAAGGGATTGTCCGCAACGAGCGCCTCCAACTGGGCTATTGTCTCGTCGTCGATTTCCGACAGTACGCCGAAGCCCTCGGCCGAAGTGTCGTAGCCAACTTGCCGCAGCCACTCAACGACCTGCTCAAAGGACTTCGCCCCGAGTTGTCGGACCAGATGTATTACCTTTTTCGGCATCCTAATCCTGCAAACCTCTATCGCGGCTGAAACGTCTGAGCCGCATCAGGAGCGCGTCGCGCTCCTTGGTATCCAGGTAAACAGTTATCCTATCATATTTGGAAGTCTTGAAGGCCAGGCGGTTGTGCCTGGTGGCGCGCTGCCAGCAGTCCTCCCGTGGGCAGAGGTATATGGTGCGGCCTGCTACCTCAGACTTCTCACTAATGATGACGACCTTCCCCCTCCTCAAGCCCAAACGGATGAGGCTATCCTGCGGGTACCTTTCCCGGCAACCGACACATGTCCGAATGGGCTCGTGCACTCTCTCCGTCATATTACTTATCGCGCTCTCCCATTGCCTCCTTATCGTGCTCCTCGCCACCGGCGTCATCATCGGTGGACTTACTGCCTTCCGCCGCTTCAATCTCAGAGACGCTCTTAACTTCCAGGAAGTACTTGGTAAGCCTGGAGGCGAGCTTGACATTGCGCCAGGACTTCCCGATCGCCAGGGAGATCTGGTCATCCGGCACTACCACCAGCGCCCTCTTCTCGTTTTCGAATATCTCCACCGACAGCACCTTGGCTGGCGACAGCGCTTCGGCGATGAACTCAAAGGGGTCAGCCCGCCAGGGCACCAGGTCTATCTTCTCCTCATTGAGCTCGTGGGAAATCGCGGTCACCCGCACGCCACGGCTGCCGATGCAGGTTCCCACCGGATCCAGCTCGGGAAGATTGCTCTTTACGGCGACTTTCGCCCGGAAACCGGGGTCGCGTGCGATTGCCATGATCTCAATACTGCCCTCCCGCACTTCCGGGATCTCGTTCTCCATCAGCCGCCGGATCAGATCCGGATGCGTCCGTGAAAACACCAGCAGGGGGCCGCTCTTCTTGCCCGAGCGGACCTCCACCAGCAGGCACTTGATACGCTGGCCTGGGCGCGCCGGCTCGTCCTGGATACGTTCTTTGCCGGGAATCACCCCTTCCACCTTGTTTGGCGTCTCTACATAGACATCCCGGCGCTCTTCGTACTGGACCGTGCACGAGATCAAGTCAAACAACTTGGTCCTGAACTCGTTCTGGATGCGGTCCTTCTCCGCCTGGCGAATCAGGTTCTTCACCATGTTCTTGGCGGTGTTGACCCCCCAGTAGCCCAGGTCTCCCATCTCCGTTTCTATCAGGAGATAGTCGCCGACCTCAGCGTTCTCATCGTAGCTCTTGGCTTCTTCCAGCGAAATCTCCAACTCTTCATTGGTGACGTCCTCCACCACGCGCTTACTGAGATACGCATCAATCGTTGAGGAGGCCATGTCAACCTCAACCTCCAGGTTGGGCGTGGGCCCGTGCTTGCGCTCGTAAGCCGCTTTGATGGCTTCTGCCAGAGCCTGAATTATGTGTTCACGGGGCACACCCCGTGTAATCTCGATCTCCTGCAGTGCTGCTGTCACTTTAGAGTCAAGTTTCATACCGTCTCCCCCTTCGACAGCCTGACTTGTGTAACGAGGCTGAGTGGAACCACTACTTCACCATTCACCGAATCCACCTCGGCGTGCTCCTCCAGTATGGCCGGCAGCTTGCTGGTCCTGAGCACGATGCTCTGATTCCGGAAACCCAGCAGCTCGGCGAGGAAGGACGCCTTCTTACCCTCCGAGCGGACCGACACATATACCGGCTCCCCGGCAAACCGCTCGAAATCCCGCCTGTGCTTGAGGACACGGTCCAACCCGGGGCTGCTAATCTCCAGTGTGCAGTCATCGTTGAATGCCTGCTCGGTTTCCAGGAATAGTTTCACCAGCGGCGAGAGGCGAACGCAGTCGTTCAGGTCCGCCGGGGACCCGTTCTCCCGTTCAACGAATAGGCGGTACACTCTCCCGCGCCCCGAACTCACGGCCTGGAAATGAGCCAGGTTGTACGAGTTCTGGGCCAGAAAGTCCCCCAGCCTGGCCTCAAGTTCAACTAGATCCAGCATCGTTTGAAAAAAAAGCCACTTTACCAGGAAAGTGGCCCCGACCAAGATAACACCTGCTGTCCTGCCGTGTGGATTG
>Ga0136651_10001635_pt1 | contig 12375 bp, 11 predicted proteins | sample Mar14236cmmetaG_FD_94867 | JGI IMG/M metagenome (GOLD analysis project Ga0136651, IMG submission 94867) | Marine hydrothermal vent microbial communities from Guaymas Basin, Gulf of California to study Microbial Dark Matter (Phase II) - Marker... ...
ACTTCCCTGTCAAGAGCAGAGTTGATCAAAAGGCAGGTCTCCTCCAGCTGGAAACGAGGAAAAGACAGGCTCGTCATCTATGCCCAGGATGAAGATCAGTATCTAAAGCTGACCGAATATAGTCACTCCCCAGCAAGCCCAAAAACAAAAGGCCATGACCTGGTCGGGGAATTCCAAGCCGAACTGGATAAAATTCGTTGGCAGCGGCTTGAAATAAAGCGGCGCGACCAAAATATAGGCGGGCACTTCTTATCCTTGTGGAAAGTCGATTTTGACATCCTTGCATATGTGGGAGATAACCCGAATTTCGCCCTGGAGGAGATCGCCTATCTGCTTGCCCACGGAACAACCGGGGCTATGGGTTTAGAAAACACAGCGGAAGATACTTGTCGAATGATAAATCACAGGCTGGAAAAGATCCTATCTCTTGGTTTGATTGAAGAGGCAAGGGCCCCACTGGCCGGCATCAAGCTATCGCCAAGTGGATTAGAAGTGCTGTCCAGATACTGGGGAATATCTCAAGAGCGTATGAGAAGATTTCATGCCTGGCCTCAAAAAAGAGCCAGGGATGGCGCCATTGAGTATTCTGATAGCGCGCTGTCCAGGATTAAAGACCATACCAGAGAGGTGCAATATTTCATCTTTGGTTTATACGATAATGCCAGAAGGCTTCAAAAGCCATATGGTGGTGTGGACCTGTCTTTAGATACGATTATTGGAAAGAGAATCTGCTTTGAGGACCTTTCCACGCGGGAGAAGGGTTGGTTGATTCCTGATGCGGTGGTCGATATCGCGTTTTGGCGACGGACATGGAGAGATGGCCAGGTCCACGAACCAAAGATCGTATTTTCCACAAATCGGCTGTTGGTGGAGTTTGACAGGGCTACCAATCCCATTACCAGGCTTCATGACCGCGTTAAGAAGTACGGGAGGATATGGAGCCAGCTCTCTGGAAACCCTGTATTGGTCTGGATAATAGATGGAACTCCATGGCGGGAAAAGGAAATTCTGGATCTGATGGGCGAGGCCAACATTCCTGGCTGGACCGTTCTTACAGAAAGGTTGCGATTGGGGCAGGACGATTCCTGGTGGGGACGGCACACTGGTTTAGGTGGGGAGCTGCCTTATTCTAAGCACAGGGGGTTTGCTCCGCTTCGTTCTGTGTGGCGCAACACGAATGATTTTGAGCTGCATCCGCTGTTAGGACATTCTCCCTGGGCAAAGAAGATGTCCCAATCAAAACCAATGATTAGGGTGCCCAGGGGCTATTAGGGCAAATGTGTAACACGTGTTCCACATTTGAGGCCAGTGCTTATTGGGCCCGCAAACGCAGTTTCTGAGCAAGTTTTTCAAGGGCTTCGGCACCAGCAAGGATCTCTTTTTTCTCCAACCCTGCAGCGAACTCCGTAGCAACCTCTTCCATGTCTTTAGCGGTTGAGATCTCACGGGAAATCTTCCAAAAGGCCTTCAGTCTGCTTGCTGCCTTTGTGGCAGGGGAGTCTGATTTGGCTTTCTTTTTGACAGGGCTTTTGCCCAGTCTTTTAATCTCAGGAGCAGAAAGGCCGTCCTTACCGGCCAACGCGATCGTCTTTGCCCACTTTGATTCTGGCAAGGTCATGATCTCTCTGAGAACGCCTTCTGAAAGCTCGTATTGATCAGCCATGTGCAGGAGGTCCTCTGGAAGCTTCAACAGGTTGAGGTGATAAACCATGTATTTCCTTTCCATGCCCATAATCTCACCAATCTCTTCCCACATTCCCCTGGGCATGTACTTGCTTCCAATCAGTGTCTCCATATCAAGTGCGCTGCGGTAATAATCATAGTCAGATGGAGGATTAGGAGAGCTTCGGTCCAATTCTGGGGGAAGATCTCCAATGTGTTCCAGGACCAGGCCGGCAATCGCCCTGGCTTTGCCAATTGCTGAAAGCGGCTTGGCAGATTCATTTTCCACGATTTGCCTGGCCAGGCTGATTTCCTCTAGTTGGATCTCCTGGACTTCAAGCTGAGGTTCGCCCCTGTGATTATCAGCGGCGGTTAGGGCGAGGCTCCAAAATCTTCGTTCTCCGGTGGATAGGAGCAGCTTGTATTCTCCCGGTGCTTTTTCAATCCAGGCGCCAGTTGCCGGCTCAATCTGATTCAGATCGCTGATGCTTTTGCCCATCTCCAGCAGCCCGCTTACCTGCTTGGCAATGCCAGAATCGCTCTTGGCAAGCTCCAGCCACTGGTTGGCTGTTTTTTGCCAGTCCGCTTTGCCGGCAAAGAAGTTCGCCCGAAGGTCTCCTTGAACGGGAAGGATCGGGCGGGGCTGATAGCGATCAAGAACGATCTGGCTCAGTGGCACGGATGTAATCCGGCCTGCCGACCTCCTGCCAGCTGTTGTCGCTTTCTTGGGTTGTTGGCTGGCGCGTGCGGTTGCAGCTTTTCTTGCTTGAGAGAGTGCTGCTTTCTTATCAAGGGTTTCTTTTGCCATGGTGTGATCTCCGTTCCGATCGGAATGAGTTAATTTCTATCGATTCTCTTTTTTACTTCTTCGGCCACTTTTGCGTATTCTTTCGAAGCCAGGTTAGAAGAAGCAACAGCTTCAGGATCCCGGGGCGGTTTGTAGCTAAAAATATCCTTGCCCTGGGACTGCGCTGTGTGCACGTCTCCTCGAAACGCAATCGGGGAAAGGATATAGCCTTCATAATCTCGTTTTAGGAGTTCGTACCAATCTCTTTCTTCACTATGTCTTAAATTACATTTTGTCAGAACAATACCCGCAAGCTGCAGGTCCGGATTGAACCGGGGATGGCCGCGGATCTCGTCTATTTTTGCGATCGTTTGAAGAAGGGCGTCCATGCTGAAGGCCTGCAGGTCAATCGGGACTAATACATGTGTAGCAGCCACCAATGCATTGTTTGTCATGATGGATAAGTCAGGAGGGGTATCAATCACAACATATTTATAAATCGATTCAAGGGGCTGAAGAAGATCGGAAAGTCGAAATTGTCCGGTTGTGTCTGAGTTGAGGAAGTGCTCCGCTTCTTCCATGCCTTGAAAATCCGAAGGAACATAATGAAGGTTGTTGTTCTCGTTATTTTCAGGCAGGTGAGATTTTTGAGCAATAGCAGAAATGGGTAGGGGGGTCCTTCCGGTCAAACATTGGCTCAACGTTGTAAGTTCGTTTTCGTCTTCTCCGCGGCCAGACCCAAAAACACCTCCAGCTAAAGTCTTGCTGGAGTGGTGCTGCTTGTCCATGTCGATTAACAAAATTTGCCCGGGGTCTTTCGGGTTTTGAAACGATTCCATTAAAGAAAAGGCTGCTGCTAAATTGATCGCCAGGGTAGATTTTCCTACGCCTCCCTTCTGACAAGCTACGGCTAAGATCTTCATGGCATAGTGTCCTTTATTTTGATGGTTGTTGTATAGTCTTTCCTGGGCATGGTTTTCCTTGCTTATATTCTGAACTCAATTATATTCGATTTTACTTATTTTGCTTTTGATTTTTTCTTCTTATTTTTTGATCCAGTGACACCTTGAATTACGATCCTTAAAAATATGAATATGTTAAGGACCGTAGTATTCCATGAAGGGCTCAATCCTAGTAAAATTAGTGTAGATATGTTGTTTTGGGCCCGTTCAGAGGCTCTAGAAGGCATTAAACGGGCTCTTAGCGCCATTTTTTTGCATTAAGGCGGTTCAGGGTAGCGAAGCGTTGCTAATCCCCCATATCTGTGTTAGTATTGGAGAATACTCCGTATCTGTGGGGTGTTCTAATTGCTGTTTGATTAGAGCCGAAGAATCTGATCGTTTCATATGTAAGGGGCGTGATTGTAGTTCTTGCTGAAGTTGGGGCCAAGAAGCAATCACGAGTAATACAATTGAATAGGGGCCTCGTTCGAGGACACCAGCTTTAAAGAAAAACTCCCCGTTGGTTTGGCGGCCAGGGGAGAATTCGAAAAGCTAACTTGTTTACACGAAAAATTATACACTTTTTTTTGTGCATGTCAAGGCGTACCGCACGAGCGTTCCCTAAACAGGAATTGTCGTGCGGATTTTATTTTAAGAAGTGACTATCTAATGACGAAAACGGGACAGGCCCATCACACCATTGCAGATCTCCCAAGCGCAGATCAAGTTTGGCAATCACTGCTTGGAGAGTTGATGGAAACACCCCTGGAGATCCCCGGATCCTGGACCGATGAATCTTCCGCCAAATGGGACAGCAACGGAAACTGTTTGGTTGTATCTGCTCCTCCCGTTGAAAAGGAAGGGTGGGTGGAAAAGAGATTCTTGCCGCTGGCCAGGATCTACTTAGATCAACAGCTCCCGGGAAAAAGCCTGGTAGTTATGCAGAAGGGGGGGCCAGAAAAACCAGCTTTGCTTCTTCGTGTTCAGCGATCTGTTTATGAAAAGATTGTAGAGCCCCACAAGATTGTCCCTGTTCAAATCTATATGTTCCAGCACTGGCTTCCAATTCTCGGCGCCTCTGCGTTCTGGGTGGCGGCCGCGATGAGACAGGCTTCTTTTGTGTCAAAAGATGAAGAAGCGTGCGTTGTAAAGCCAATCTCCTCCCGTGTGTTGGAAAAATGGGCCCCTCTAACATATTCACAAATAACTAGGCTGCTGAACACAAAAGGTTTTTCAAGCTGGTTCTATAAGAAAGTCAAAGACGGTTATGAAGATGTTCCACCAGAATATAATGTGTGGAGACAGATACCTGTGGCACCTCACCATTTATATTGGATCGAGGAAAGGTTCAAAGAGTACGCTGGCGAAGAATCAGCAACATCAATTCTTGAATCGCTGATCGATCGCACTGGAGAGATCAGGCGCGTCAAGCCAGGTGAGTTTGACCTTCCTGCTACTTACAACACAAAGAGAAGAACCATCCTAGATCTAGTATCCCAATACTTCCCGGGTAATATTTCCCAAGAAGTTTCTGACCTGGTGGTTCAGCTTGAGCATCTAATAACCAGGCCGAATCTAGCTGTGACCATTCCTCATTATTTCTATAAGAAGTATATGGGTTCACTGACTTCGAATGAAGCTGCGCTGATCTGGTACTTACGTTCCTTATACAGAGATGACGAAAGCGCAGAAGTTCATTTTGTTGGCTATGGTTCCTTAGCAACCGCTCTTGGCTTCAACCGAATGACTGCCCAGAGATTGATTGAAAAATGTAAACTCTCCAATGATGAAGAGGAGCGTACATCATGGAAAAATGAGTATATGGCTGATCTGTCTCTTGGAAACTGGCTTTCTGCAATGTTTTCGGAGGAGCATATAAATGGCACACCAAGAGAGTATTCTATAAAGATAAGGGGCACAGAACCCATCCATAGTGATGATATCGGTTACTATAATCGCCAGATAAACGCTCTTCTCGTGTCTTCAAATGGCACTTCAAACACCAAAGAGGAACCTGCACATATTGCAACAAGGGGTGCACAAAATGAAACAGGGGTGGGTATCACGCCTGCACATATTGCAACAGGGGGTGCACAAAATGAAACACCCCTGGATCAAAATTCAACGGGGGTCAAACAAATCTCAACAGGTTCCCCGCACAAAATGCAACACTATAATAGCTTTAATACTAATAATTCTTTAACTGATTCTTATAATGATTCTTTAATACCACCACAACCATCTTTGTTTGATGATGAATTATCCACAGATACCTCTGTGGTGGGAGTTAGGGAAATAAACTTAGAAAAGCTTCTAGGTTTTGGAAGTTACAAACACAACGAAAAGAAAAAACTGATCAAGGTGATTGAAAAGAACGAGGAGATCTTCTTAGCCTGGTTTATCCGAAATCACATCACCGCTGCAAAGTTCCCGGTCCGTTTAGCAGTAAAAAACGTACAGGAAGGAAATGAAACAGAAGATCAGTATCTGGAGCTGGCAAGGCTAGGGTGGGGGATTACTGCGCAGCTGGCTGGAGTACATGAAACTACATTGAGTATGTGGGCTCATGGAATTGTTGAAGAGCATGAGGATCAAGAAGAATTAATCAAGGTCTATCAAAAATTATCAAAGACGGCCAGGAAAGAGATCTCGAAACTGAAGGATACCAGGTTCGAGGATGTATATGAGGATATAGAAATTGGCAAGGTAAACGTATAATTGGTTAACAACGCAGGAGAGACTATGGAAGATTTCTTGAACAGTGAATGGACAATAGCTATTTTTGGGGGAATAGCCTCCACGGTTAGTGGTGGATTGACCGTTGCTTACTTGAAGAAACCCACCAAACGAATAAAGATCAGCCACAACATCAAGATATATGACTAGACATAACCCTAGATTTATATTATACTCCTCACAGAGGAGGTAAACCATGTCAACAGTAATGATCTTATCTTCGGATGACGTGAAGGAAGCACGTAATATCTTAGGAATGACGCAGCTAGAGACAAGCGTAGCTCTGGGAAATATTCGACCAGAGACCGTTAGCCGGTGGGAAAGATCTCCCAAGGACGAGCCATTAAAGATGAGGGGGATGAACGTGATTACAACGCGGCAGTTTACTGAAGTAGCTGATCTACTGGCCGAGTTATTCCCAAAGGAAAAAGACCGTAGGGTGTTCCTGGAAACACCACAAGACGAATTAGACGGAAAGTCTCCAATAAGAGCGATAATGGAGGATTCCCCATACGGGCTCAGGGATGTGGTCCGCTTACTAGGACGAATGGCGGAAGGGATCCCAACCTAAACTATGACGAGCCCAATCAAGGAATGGAGAAATACACTATCCAAATACAGGCCCCGCAAAATTCGCGGGGCATTTTGGTTTCGGGCAGTGATTCCTTCTAGAGCAAGGACGATCCTTGATATCGCGAAATCAGAAGAATATGGGGGAAGGTACAACACCCCAGGACAATTTGGAGCCCTTTATTTATCAAGAACAATCAAAGGGTGTGAAGAAGAGGTTAAAGGACGGCCGGCAAGCCCAAAGAAGTATGTAGTTGGAAAGATCAAAGTAACGCTTGAAAAGGTTTGCGATCTGACGGACCCCGGTTTACTCAGGAAATTAAAAATTTCCAAGAAACAATTAACGACGAAGAATTATTTAGAAACAAGGGTACTTGGGGAGTTAGCCAGGGATGAAGGATTTGAAGCAATTCTAGTACCATCAGCAGCTGGCGATTTCAACAATCTGGTGATATTCAAGGATCAGCTAATTGGAAGTTCCCGGGTGGAGTTAATGGAAACTACGCCACTAGCCCTTTCCTGATCTACACCTTCTAATCACAAACTCTATACCGCGATTAGCGCAATTTTCACCAACCTTAGTTTAAGTCGTTTTTAAGCCGATTCAAAGCCGTTTTTAAGTCGGTCATCGACCTATTTGTGCTACATTGAAATCAAGTTGGCAGCATAAGGGAGCTGGTGTACGAAGGGTAGCCGGTTGATTTTTTGCCATAAATCCGTAAATATGGACGTACCAATTCCAGAAAAGGAGTGGCCTTTCCTTGTTTAATGGGAGATATAGAGCTAGAATACAAATATTATGCTTAATTTGTATTACTCATTTAAGAACCGTGTTTTAGAGCGGAGATGACCTATCACACCATTGGAGCGGGTATGGATAAACAAGAGTTACTTAAAGTTACCAGAACGGACCTAGTCAGAGATTCAGGGGATATCTTTGACAGTCTTATGCGCGGCAGCGTGGCCATGATTGAAAAGAGGGGAAAGCCTCAAGCGATCCTGATCGACATCTATGATTTTTATAGTCTGCGCGCGGCTGCACTCCACGGCGTTGGCGTTCATGAAGTAGAGATATCCCCGGAAGAGCTGGATGAATTTGTAAAAAGCGGACCGGAGGAAGACGAGCTCCACGTAAAGGTCATTGGTCAATACCTGGCAGAAGGAATCACCCTGGAGAAAGCGGCTGAACTCCTGGGAATAACATCCGTTGAACTCAAATCAAGATTTATGAGGTTGCACCTGCTCGGCAGGGGAGGGGAGAACAATGCCTGAGATGGTCCAGGTCATGGTGGATCAAAAAGTCATTGCCAACCAGGTGATCTATGCAGATACCTACCAGCTCAGGCGCCAGGGAGTATTGGGAAAAGAAAAGCTGGAGACCAATGAGGGCGTCTTATTGGTTTCATCCAGCAGCACAGGTATGTCTCTCTTCCATTCTATCCACATGTTTGGAGTGCCTTTCGAGCTAGCTGTAACCTGGCTCACACGGAATCGAAAGATCATCCATACGAAACTAGCTAAGCCGGGAAGGATATATTTTCCCCCGGGCTTTTTCACAGATACCGCCTATATTCTTGAGCTGCATCCTGAGCATTATGAGCTGCTCCAGGGATCCACAGAAATCTCTTGGGAGGAGAATGGAAGATAATAGGGAAAGGGCTGTCCCTCAAATAGACCTAGAGACCGTGCTGGACTGGGCCTATTGTGAAGCCAAGGTTTGGTGGCAAACTGTTGGGCGCACCATAGAAGAAAAGGCAGAGGCCTTGATCTCGCCCCGTACAGGATCCCTATTACTAAAGGAAGCGATCCAGGGAGCACTGAAGCTGGGGCTGAAAAGCTACGAGAAGGGAAGCAAGTTTGATTTCAACACAGTTATCGGAACGGTTTGGAAAGTGCGGCTGAAAAAATGGGGCTTGGGCCATATGAGAGAAAAGATGGCCGCCTATTCGGTTTTATATGAAGAGCTGATGAGCCGGTTTGGAGAAGCAGGCGACATCAGGAAGATGGATGGATCTGTGTATGAGAATCCCACCTGGTCACACAGGTGGCGCAGCCTGGCCATCTCATTAGGCCTTACAGATCTGCGCCTGGAGATCGATGCGGAGCAGCACAGAGCCGGCATGGGAAGACCAAAAGAGGTATCCAAGATGGACCTTTGGACCGAACCCATCGGCCTGGCTGACGCGTTTGCCAGATCTACCTGGATCACCAGCCAAAACCAATTTAACTTTGAGGACATTTTAGGGGTGGGGGAAAAGGTTTTTATCACATTGCCCCATATCAAGATTAGCGTATCACCGGATCTGATCCTGCGGTCAGGTAACGACCTTATATATGAAGTGCACCTGTATGACATGAGGAATCCCAGAGTTCCCGACCTGATGTCAAATTACCGGATAAAAGCGCTGTTCAGTGCTTTTGTGGAAGACAGCCCGGAAGAGGTTAGTACGGTCATCGTTCGCCACATGATGACAGGTAGGATGATGAACCTGAGCCCCAGGAAGGCGGCTGGACTCAACGAGATTGCGCCCATGGCCACAGCGATCTTGAGAAGGATCAATGCCAAAGACTTTTCCGGCCCCAGAATGGTTAATGGCTGGGATGCGTGTGGAGACTGCGATTTTAAGCCATTGTGTTTTGAAGGAGAGGGATTGATGCAGCGTTACAATCTGCCTCTCTCGGGCAGGATTACTGCTGCAGACGAACTCATAGAAAAGATACACCATCAACTTGCATCATACAGTGAGGCGGACAGAAAGATTGGCAACGCGTATGCCCGGGTGATCTTGCCCTGGATTGCTCAAAACCCCGGTATGACCGAAGAACAGATTGAGTGGCTCCTGGCAGGGATCGGCTGATATGGAAAAATTGAAATCAAGAACAGAATACTTCAGAACCAAGGTGTCTGGGATAGCAGTGATGGTCCTGGCCGCTGTGGTGCTGATCTGGCAGCTGGTCGACGCCTTATTCTTCAGGAAAGTATTTAGCTTCTTTGATATCTTTACCGCGATGTTCATGCTGCTAACGTTCATGATTGGGGGCGTGATCCTCTTCACTTCATACCAGAAGGAATACCTTATCGAGCTAGGATCATGGTTGGACGATATCGGTGAGCAGATTCGGAGAACCAGCTGGCCAATTGAACGAGATATGTTAGAGCACATCGGGAACCGGCTGGTAGAGCAATATCCCCATGGCACAGAATGGATCATGTATGCACTGCTTCCCGGATATATGTTGAGAGACCGCCCAAGAGAAATGAGGCGGGGCCGCTTCATCCGGGTATTTTCTCAACCAACTGTGGAAAAAGTCGAGGAAGTGGACAACACATTACGCGACCTTCTCACAGAGCAAGCCTTAAGTTCAACAGGAAGAGGTTTTGAGATAAAAGAAACCAAGACTGGAAAAATCGCGATATTTGTGGCCGGCACCAAAGGATTGGGCTTAAGTCTGGCGATTGATATACCACGTGAAAGCATCTGGAAGGGGGGCAACTGGAGAAAGCAACAGAAGCTGGTCTTTATCCGAAAGGCTGTTGACCAGCTATCGCAGCGATTGGTGCTGCTGCAGAATGAATGGAACGAGTTTCAGAAAACGATAAATGACGAGGAATTGGGCATGATTGTCCGGATGCTCTCCCATGAGATTGCTGGAAACCTGACCCTCGTCTTGGGAAGCGATAAGCTCATTGAAAGAGAGGAAAAGGCGCTGGCAAGGACAGTCCACCTTGTTCATCAACTCCAGGAAGTTCCGTCCCTTCGCACCGGTTTCTTTTCTGTAGAGCCCGGAGAGATCCAGCTCAAACAGATGGTGAATGAGGTAATCGGAGGTGTGAAAGATGTCTGGAAGGATCGAGAATTCATTATCAAGGGTAGCATCACTAACAACACAAAAGTGGTAGGAGACAGAAATCTCTATTCGATCTTGCAGAACCTGGTATATAACGCGCTGAGCTTTTCAAAAGAGAAGATCATTATTGAAATGGAGCCAGGGATTCGAAAGGACCATGTGCTTCTCAAGGTGAAGGATGACGGACCCGGGGTTCCATACGAAAAACGAGAGTGGATCTTTGAACCGATGGTTGCCGAAGGGACTGATTATCGACCCAGAGGAGAGGGTGTAGGGTTGTACATTGCCAGGAGGATAGCCCGGGAGGTGAGTGGGGATGTATACCTGGCTGAACCAGAGAATGGGGAGGAACGGTCCAACCAATTTGTGGTCCAGCTGCTGGTATCAAATCCAGATTAAGAGGGGAGGATGCAGATGGCATTATCCATGAACTCCGTAGTGATTGCCGAAGACAACCTTGAGATCAGCGAAATGATCAAGGAGTACTTTGAGCAGGTCTACAACCTTACTGTTAACAGGACGGATAAAGTTGAAAAGATCCTGCCCATGGTTCTGAAGACCAAAGCCTCAGTCTTGATCATGGATCTGGAACTCAAGGATGGAGATGCCTCCGAGGCACTGAAAGATGTTGCTGCCATTCCCGGGTTGATCGTTATTGTCTTTACAGGTACATGGAAAGGCAGGCAAGAAAATGAGCTGCTAGAAAATGGGGCCCAGGTTGTGATGAGAAAACCCCAGAAGCCAGCAGCTATCTGGCAGCAGGTTTTGAATTTACGCGGGATCAGGGAACAACAGAAAAAAGAACTCCACAAGATTAAAGCTAAGGGCTCAAGTGTAATTTACGACATCCTGGGTGGAACAATAAGTAAAGATGGTGAAAAGAGCATAATCCTGGATGAAGTGAAAAAAGACATTCTGGATATTTTAGCTAGAGGCCTAGAAGAATATCAGAGCCTGCCCGATGAATCCAAGGACGAGAAGAAAGACGCGACAGGGTGGACTGAAAAGAAAGATATTATCCAGTCGGTTTTTAGTTGTAGAGAACTAGAAGTTTCAGGTTATACCCAGGTGTTTGGATACCATATGCGCAGACTAATTAAAACCTTAGAGGAATTCATTGGTTCTGAAGACAAGAAAGAATTGGTGGAAAATAATCGGATCGGACGCTACGATTCATATTACCGGTTGAACCCGGATGTGTTCGAGGTAAGCGAATTAGGTTAGGAAGAGTAAAGGGTACCATATGCCCAAACCAAAGAAAGCTTCCAGCCTCCCAATTAAAGTGCCGCATCCTCTTAACCTGAACGAAGCAGCGCAGGAAGTAGCCAGCTATATAGGGCAGGGGGACACATCGATCTTTGAGCCGGTACCAACGGGGTTTCCGACATTAGATCCGCTGCTTGGCGGGAGTGATGATCAAACAGGGGGTTTTTATCCCGAGGATCTCTGGCTGCTGGCGGGGGCACAAGGTGTTGGCAAAACATCGCTGGCGCTGCAGATGGCGCATAACATCGGCAAAGAAGAGATCCTGGCTATCTTCGTTTGTTACGAACATACACCAATCACCCTGTGGGAGAGAATGATCTGCCAGGTGTCCGGTATCGTAGCCGGTAAAGGAAATAAGATGGACTATTCCCTGCTGGTCAAAATGGCAGACCTGCGCAATGCGTACCAGTATATTATTGAGTCCTACCGGGGGGATGACTTCGGCCAGGAGAAGGTTAGTGATGAGCTGCTGAAGTATTTGCCCCAACCCCAGAAGGTATGGGCTGAATTTGCAAAAGCGGCATCACACGTCTGGGTTATAAAGGGAGACCCGTTATATACGAG
>Ga0136651_10001637_pt1 | contig 12372 bp, 14 predicted proteins | sample Mar14236cmmetaG_FD_94867 | JGI IMG/M metagenome (GOLD analysis project Ga0136651, IMG submission 94867) | Marine hydrothermal vent microbial communities from Guaymas Basin, Gulf of California to study Microbial Dark Matter (Phase II) - Marker... ...
AAATTGTACAAAGTTTCACAGGTTATAGCACGGGTTTATGATCCAGAAAATATACAATTGTTTGAATCTTCGGATATAGATACCATTTGCCCAATGAAACTTGCCATGGAAAAATTGATTGAGGATTTTGGGGAGGTAATCTGATTGAAAATAATACTCGTTGGTGGTGAGAGAATTACCTATTATTTGGCGAGATCTTTCATAAATAAAGGCTATAAAGTTGTAGTGATCCATAAAAATCGTGCTTTTTGTGAAGAACTATCTAAAACTTTGAAAGCACTTATAATTAATGGTAATGGTAGTAAAAGAGAGATACTTGAACAAGCTGAACCCATGAGAAATGATATAGTCGTTGCGTTGACTCCAAGAGATCAGGATAATTTTATAATATGCCAACAAGCGATGAATATTTTCTCTGTGGAAAGGACCCTTGCTTTAGTGAATGATCCTGAAAATCTCAAGATCTTCAAGGAGCTTGGCATAAAAAATGCTATAAGTACTACGGATTTGATAGCCTCTCTCGTGGAACAAAAATTATCGGTTGAAGAAATCATAAACTTAACGCCAGTTGAAGAAGGGAAAATCAACATAACTGAGATAGTCCTAAGTGGTGATTCACCAGTTGTTGGAAAAAAACTGAGAGATGCGAATTTACCCAAAGGGTCCATAATAGGCAGTATTATAAGAGGTAACGAGATAATAATCCCCTATGGTGATACTGTGCTGAAGGAAGGAGATAAGCTTTTGTTGATCTCGCTTTTGGAAGTACAATCAAAGGCTTTAAGTCTTTTAAGACCTGAGGCAATATAGACGATATGTGGAGGGAAACATAGTTGAAAGACTCAGAGTATTCCATAATGTTAAAGAGGACTTATTCACATATTCTTGGTTACACCGGAAATATGTTGATAGGCTTTTCAATAGTTTTGATGATACCAGTGATTTTTTGTTTTCTATATCCAGATGAATGGAAGAATTCTTGGTATTTCGTTGAATCTTCTGTCATAACATTTATAATTGGATTTGCCCTGAGATACCCAAATAAAACTGACAAGAACAATGTTCTTACTGTGAAAGAAGGTGCAATAGTTGTTCTATTGGTATGGACTTTGAATATCCTGTTCTCTGCTCTTCCATTCATGTTTTCGCATACTTTGAATTTTACTCAAGCGGTTTTCGAAGCCACAAGTGGTTGGACTACAACTGGTCTAACTGTTGTGGATGTAACGAAGATCTCTAAATTACTGTTGATATGGCGAAGTTTAATGCAGTATTTTGGCGGAGCGGGGTTCGCTATAATAGTAACCTCCTCGATAATTGGGCCTGCTGGCTTCGGTTTCTATCATGCCGAAGGTAGAACCGATAATCTTTTGCCGAACGTGAAGAAGTCTGCAAAGATGATAATGCTGATCTATGGTACATACGCAATCTTAGGAATGTTTTTTTATGTACTAGCCGGTATGAAATTTTTTGACGCTTTTAATCACTCTCTTACTGCACTTGCAACTGGTGGTTTTTCTACGAGAGTCAATAGTATAGGTGAATTCAACAGTAAAACTATAGAGTTCATTACCATAATTTTGATGGTGTTGGGGACAACTGGATTTGGAGTACATTTCACGTTATGGAAAGGCGATTTTAAAACGTTCATAAAGAATCCTGAACCTTGGCTGCTCTTCTCTTTAATCCTTTTCTTCACGCCTTTTGTAACAAACAATTTATCAAGTATATTTCCAAATTTCAGTGAAGCTTTCAGACACTCCCTATTCCAAGATATTTCTGCTTTGACCGGTACAGGTTTTTCAACGGTTTCTTTCAATAATTGGCCGGGTTTTTCGATGATGGCCTTGATCATACTGATGATAATAGGTGGGGGAATGGATTCCACATCTGGTGGATTGAAATTATACCGGGTTTTTGTGCTTTTGAAGTTGATAGTCATAGAGGTTACTTCATTTTTCTTACCTAAGAATGTTGTTAAAAGTTATGTCGTTTGGAAAGGACAAATGAAGAGGATCATAGACTCTTCGACTATTAAAGAAATACTACTTATATTTGCGTTGTATTTTATAACGTACATAACCGGTGTAATGATACTCCTTGGGCACGGTTACAGTGTCATGGACAGCCTCTTTGAATTTGCCTCTGCATTGAGCACTGTTGGATTATCCGTTGGAATTACTACCCCTAATGCCCCAATTAGTGTGCTTTGGACTGAGACTGTGGGGATGTTTTTAGGAAGATTGGAATTCATGGTAGTCCTATACGCGCTCGCTAAAATGTTCAGAGATATAGATATTTTGATAATGGAAAGAAAGGAAACAAAGAGAATAAAGAGTGATTAAGCCTTTTCTGTGTTTCTGATGTAATCATCTATTATCTTTGCTATCTCAAATCTCGACTTGTTTCCAGTGTATATGGTGATATCTGAGTATCTGTTCAAAATATCGTTTCTCGCCATGTATTCTTTTTTTATTCTTGTTACCAACTCTTCATCCTGTTTGATCATTGAAAAAATCACGGGTTTTCTCTTGATGTTTCTGTTTACTGCGCTTTTTAAATCGGTCTTCAAGTATATTATCTTCCCGTTTTGTTTCATCAGTTCTACTAACTCTTCATTTAATCCGCTGTTTGCAGCAACGGAAATAACGTATCCTTTGATTTTAGTGAGTCTTTTCAAGATTCTATTTTCAATACTTTTCAAACCAACAATACCGTTATCCATGAAAACCTTTCTTATGCTTTTGCCACTTTCCAACTCTATGAGCTCATCGGAATCAATGGTTGGATAACCAAAATCATCCCTTAAAATCCTCAACACACTGGTTTTCCCTACTCCGAAGAATCCAAGTAAAAAATATGTATTTTTCAGCATTTTTTAGTTATAATCACTCCTTTGTTCTTTATTTTTGTGAATCTACGATCTGAACAAAAAATTTTCTCGTTCTTGGTCCGTCGAACTCACAGAAAAAAATGCCTTGCCAGGTCCCAAGAACCAGGTTACCTGAATCTATTGGAATTACAACACTTGCACCAATTATTGAGGACTTTATATGGGCATCGGAATTACCTTCAATGTGGGTATAGTTGTCACCTTCTGGTATCAATTGTGACAATTTGCTTATAATGTCTCTTTTTACGCTACTGTCAGCATTTTCATTTATTGTTACAGCTGCAGTTGTGTGAGGTACGTATACCAAACAGATTCCATTCTTTACACCGGATTTTTTGACAATCTGCCTGATACTACCTGTTATATCGATCATTTCGATTTTGCTGTGCGTCCTGAGTGTTTCAATATACACAGTTATCCTCCTTTCACCGATCTTTAGTGACAGTAACCACCAATACCAAGTAACCGGGGCCTTCTTCGTAATTGATTTTAACGTTTTCTCTCGGTATGTTTAAAATATCAGAGATATCAGCTGTTACCGCCTTTTCTATTTTCTCGATTCTATCGTCGTGATATCCATCCTTCGACACATTTGGAACTATGGTGCGTTTTCTACTTGACAATATAGATTGAAGACGATCTTTAGCAGAAGATCTTGTCTCTTTCATTTTTTAGCCTCCATCAGTCTTTTGAAAATAATGTTTTTAAAAACCCCAAAAGTCCGCTTTTCTCAAAGAGATCTATATCTGCTTCAACTGGGATCAATTCGCCTTGTAATCTTTTAACTATGTTACTAAACACTTTGCTCACCTTACTGTTACCATCCAAAACGATAGGAACTCCTTTGTTTGTTGCTATTATCATTTCATCTGAATCTGGAATGATACCTATGACATCAATCGAAAGGGCATTTTCAATATCTTTTTTTGTCAACATGTTTCCATTCTTCATCAAATTGAATTTTACTCTGTTTATGATAACCTTGATGTTCGTATCAGGCATTCCTTGAGCTTCTAACAATCCTATAACTCTGTCGGCATCTGTTATGGCAGGAAGCTCAGGGTTTGTAACGACTATGGCTTCTTCCGCTGGAATAGTCGCATTTTTGAATCCTTTTTCGATACCTGCTGGACAATCGATCAGGATGTAATCGAAGTGTTCTTCTATCCTCTCAATAACTCTTTCCATATCATTATGGGAAACCATATCTTTCGTTGCAACTTGTGAAGCAGGAAGAAAAAATAGGTTTTTGACTCCTGGATGCCTTATTAATGCTTCCAAGGGTTCTACCATATCGTTTATAACATCCATTATCGTGTAGTTTATATGATCTTCCAAACCCAACAAAACGTCGAGATTCTTAAGACCAATATCTGCATCTATCAAACAAACTCTTTCGCCACTTTTAGCAAGTTCCGTTCCAAGATTGGCTGTGATTGTTGTTTTACCTACCCCGCCTTTTCCGGATGTGATCACTATTTTCCTTGTCATTTTTCATCCCTTCCTTGGATTGCGAAGCTTTATCGCAAAGCTTTTAATTATTATAGCATTTGAATCACTGGAATTCTCATATCTCTCTCACCTTTTTTGTATCGCGGGTTTTTATAGAATAGACTGTAAATATTCGTTGCCATCACATCCCTCTTGAACTGTTCAATGTATAGATCTTTTTTCAGAAATACTGGTTTATCCTTGGATTTTAATACTTTCAGTAGCACCTTCTCATATAGCGACGGAGTTGAGATCAAAGGTATTGAACTCTTCTTTTTAGCTATGGCCAAAAGTTCTCTGCCTTTAGTTGTGAACCCAAGCACTCTTATGTACTGCGGCCCTAATCTATTGCTTTCTTTTATGAGCCACTCAGTTATTTTGAAAATTGGATACAATGACAACCTTCTGAGTTTTGTAAAGGTAAACCTTTTTGATTTTACAAGCTCGAGCAACTCTTTCAGATTCGCAGCTTGTCTTGAGAACTTTGAAAATCTTTGATCTAATCCTTCAACGAATCCATAAAACTTTGAAAAATCTTTTCTTTCCATCGTTCGCATTATTCCCAACACTAAAGGAGCCATGTTTTCATAAAATATTGGTCCTCTCCCACTGTCAAACTCCCTCTTTATTATTTCTCTGCTAATCTCTGGAAGATGGTCTAAAACTTTATAATTCGAAAGCTCTAACATTTTTCTCACCGCACTCGCACTGGAGAACCTTCCTTTGAACTCCTCATCCGAGTATTTCGCTCCCACTCTTTTTATGCAAGAGAATTTTATCTTTGAATTGTAAAGATTCAAAGCCCTTATATACTCAAGACCAAGTATATCATTCGAGTTTTCTATTATATCTATAATTGAAGGATCAATAGATATCGATAGTTTCTTAACCAAATTCTTCAATGCCATTTTACGCGCATTGGGAAATGATAATCCCATTTTCATTCCCTTTCTTATCTCTTTTTGCAGCTGATCTTTATATACTATGGTTATGTTCGCTATCTTTTCAAGAACATCTTCCCTTGCCGATTCACTTCCAAAAACGATGTCAGTAATCACACCAAATCTTTCCAATATGCCAACTGCACCTATAGCAAAGCCACCTGCATCTTGAATTGAATAAATCAATGGTAATTCAATAACAATATCCACACCGCTTTTCAAAGCGATCTCCGCACGAGCAAATTTGTCTATTATAGAGGGCTCACCACGTTGAACAAAATTACCACTCATGACAGCTACAACGTAATCTGGTGAAATTTTTTCAATGGACTTTCTTAAATGGTAAAGATGACCATAATGAAAAGGATTGTATTCAACTATTATCCCAAGTACTCTCATAACGGCTGAGCGTCAAAAAATACTTTTCACAATGTGAGAAAAGATAAAAATTCGCTCTTCCTCCCTTCAAAACATGTTTGTTTTATACAACATCCTGTATTTCCTGTCAAATGCTTGTACAAAGAAGTATCCAAAATGATGGGATTCTTCAAAAATTATATCATTTTGTGCTAAAATCATTGTGGAGGTGATCTCGGTGACATACGACAGACAGGAGATTCTTAAAAAAATCGTGAATAAAAATGATACAAAAATGATTTTGCTGGTGATGGATGGTGTGGGTGATATTCCGATCGATGCCAAAACACCGTTGATGTGTGCAGATACTCCCAACCTCGACAAGTTGGCTAAGGAATCTGAGCTTGGACAAACGATACCAGTCTTACGCGGAATAACTCCTGGAAGTGGGCCTGCACATCTTTCACTATTTGGTTACGATCCATTGAAGTATGAAATCGGTAGAGGAATTTTGGAGGCACTTGGTATAGATGTAGAGGTTGGAGAAAAAGATTTGGTGGCGCGTGGAAATTTTGCAACCGTTGAGGGTGATATAGTGGTTGATAGAAGGGCAGGAAGGCCGGCTACGGAAGAAAATGCACGTGTCTGCGAGATTATCAATTCGAAGATAGAAGAAATAAGAGGAGTAAAAGTTCGAGTTTTTCCAGGGAAGGAGCACAGATTCGTTGTTAAGTTCACAGGGGACAATTTGAGTGATAATCTGAGCGATGCGGATCCTCAGAAAAACGGCTTACCAATTGTGTTCACTGAACCCACAAGTGATGACAATTCAGCTAAATTCACTGCGGAAGTGGTCAACGAGTTCCTAAAGAATTTGAAAGAGATTTTGAAAAATGAACCAAAACTGAATTTTGGTCTTCTTAGGGGATTCTCCAAATATCCGGATCTTCCAAATTTCGAAAAAGTTTATCGAGTGAAAGCAGCGGCAATAGCGACTTATCCGATGTACAAAGGGCTTGCAAAGTTGGTTGGTATGAATGTTATTCCAACAGGTCAATCGATCGAAGATGAGTTAAAAACATTGGAAGAAATATATAATGATTATGACTTCTTCTATTTCCACGTTAAAAAGACTGACTCATATGGTGAAGATGGAAACTTCGATATGAAGGTAAAGATAATTGAAGAAACCGATTCCATAATACCTGAGATCTTGAATCTGAATCCAGATGTTTTGGTTGTTACAGGCGATCATTCAACACCAGCTTTTATGAAATCTCACAGCTGGCATCCTGTGCCTTATATGCTATATTCAAAATATGCGAGAAAGGGATTGTGCCAGAGATTTGATGAATTTGAGTGTGCAAAAGGAACGTTAGGAACCTTTTATTCGATCGATTCCATGTCCCTGATTTTAGCACACGCGCAACGCCTCGAAAAGTACGGCGCGTAAACAATTGTGTGGAAGGAGGGGGCGCCATGCCCCTTTATTATTATAAAGCCGTAACTCCCGATGGAAAAAAGATCAAGTCCGCGATGGAGGCTCCGAGTCCAAACTCGGTGATCAATATTCTCAATGGAAAAGGTTACGTTATTTTGAATATAAAGGAAACGAGAAAGACGAAATTTGGACCGCTTTTTGGAATAAAATTGGAAGACATTGTGACCTTTTCACGCCAATTATCTGTTATGGTAACTTCTGGAATAAGGATAAGAAACGCGCTGGAGATACTTTCAAGGCAGGAAGTCTTTTCGCGATCTTTCAGAAAGATATTGACTAACATGGTTTTTTCACTCGAATCAGGTTCGAGCTTGGCAGAAGCCATGAAAAGTGAGAAGGCTTTTGATGAAATATTCGTGAATTTAGTGGAAGCAGGTGAAAAAGGCGGTGTACTGGATGCCACCCTTGAAAAAATAGCAATTTTTTATGAAGATATGAAAAGGCTTCGAGATGAAGTCAAATCAGCAATGGCATATCCAATATTTGTGCTTATATTTGCGATACTCATAATTTTTGTAATAAGCTTTTTCGTTCTTCCAAGGTTGATAAGTGTCTTTGGAACCGTACCAAAGAATCCACTCATAAAGTTCTTGTTGGATGCAAATAAACTTCTTTCTGAAAGATGGCCTTTGGTGCTGATTGTAACGGTAGCGTCGTTCATAGGGTTATTCATATTTTTCAGAACTCGTCTTGGAATGCGTGTTAAATCGGTGATTGGTGGATTGATACCGATAGTGAGAAAAATAAGGGTGAACATGGCAATCGAGAGGTTCACAAAGACATTAGGAATATTGTTGGAAAGTGGTGTATCCGTTACTGATGCTATAGAGCTTGCAGCACGTTCTTCTGAAAATCCAACGCTTGAATCCTCATCTTCCAAGATGATAGAAATGGTCAAAAAAGGTTTGACTCTCAGAGAAGCCATGATATCCATAAATATCATTCCAACCATGGTGGCTGAGATGGTTGGAACTGGTGAAGAAACTGGTAAACTGCCTGAGGTATTGCAAAAGGTTTCGGAATTTTACGATCAAGAAGTCAGAAAAAATGTCAAACAACTTGTTTCATTGATTGAACCAATGATGATAGTTTTCGTTGGTGGATTTATAGCGCTTCTCGCTTTGACGATGTATCAAACCATATTCACAATGCAACAGAGCATTGGTATGGGGGGATAGAACTGGGTTATTCTACAGTGGAGTTATTAATCGTGATATTGGTTTTCGGTGTTTTGACTTTAGCTTCATTCGGATTCTTTCAATCTTTTGAGATTATTTTTGGTGAATTCGAAAAGGATGCAATATTAACAAAAATGCACCTTTTCAAAGAATCCAATCTTTTGAAAAGAAAAGCAGGAAGGTTTATACTGTATGATAGAAATATTGAATATGACAAGATGAGTAGAATTGAAAAGGTCAAATTGGACTGGTTAAAGATAGATGAGAAGATGTGTGAAGAGGATGGGAGTGGCGGTGGTATTTTAAGGTTAAATGGTGAAGGGTTTCCATCGAATTCGGGTTCATTCGTATTGAAAGGAAACAGTAGAAGTTGGAAAATTACCTTCACACCTGTTGTTGGTAAAATCAATGTGTATCGTTTAAAGTGAAAGAAATGGGGGGACTATTTTTGCAATTGTTTTATAGAGACTCAATAGGTTTAGAGATTTCCAGTTATTTCTTGAATGTAGTCAAATTGAGAAAAGTAGGAAAAAAGGTAAGAATCCTCGGAAAAGGGAGCATCCAGGTTCCGTATGATGTTAGCATGAACAATGAACCAGAAAAGATCGTAGATTCTCTCAAAGAGTTAAAGCGGGAGATACGTTTTGATATAGAAGATCTGCTTGTGGTCAATTTAAGCTCCGATAATGTTTTATTCAGGAGGATTTCTCTCCCAAAGATGAGCAAAGGACAAACAATTAATGCTGCCCGCTTTCAGATAAATCGAGAACTCATGATTCCTGTTGAAGAAATCGTAATAGATATCTTTGAAATAGAACGAAAGAACAACATGATCGATTACGGTGTTTTTATAGCGAGAAACTCTTACATAAATTCTCTGATAGATATGTTGAAAAATGCCGGTTTTGGTGAACCTGATGTGATTGATGTGGATTACTTGAAGTATTTGCATTTGGTTGATGATAAAAAGCTGACCGGATACAATTTTTTAGTGACAGAATCTCTAACTGGGATTGTTGTCATGATGGTGGTGAACGGTAAGTTAACACTTGTCGAGGCTAGTTCAATATCTCTCGATGATGTCATGAACATGCTGGTGGATAACTATGGGGTATCTAACGACGAGGCCTTATCTATAATCAAAAACGGTGCGGAGATAGGTGCGTTCGGTAAACAAGTTAACGAGCTTTTGGAATTTCACTACAGGGATACGGTGTATGAAATAGAAAAATTGATCAGATCTATGATAAACTCAAATGAGATACCCCAAAATATCAAATTTAAGATATACCTCTTGTCTGTGAACGAACGTTTAACCGCTGAGTTCGTCAAATATGCCCGTGAAATAGGCTTGATAGAGGGCTCGACGATTTCCAATTTTCCGTTTAAAAAAAATATCCCTGCCACAGGAGTTCCTCTGGGAGCGTTGGGGCTTGCCTATAGAGGAGTGATGGAAATTGGTAAAGGTGAACTTGTATCGGAAAAAATCCCAAAAGTTAAAGCTTAGTACGGTATTGTTTTTAACCTTGATATTTTTATTGCCTGTAGGTGCTTTTCGAATAAGCTTTGAGGAGATAATCAAAGAAAATTTTGAGGATTTAAAAACAATATACAGTGTTATTTTAAAGAGCAATAAATTGTCTCTTCCAAATAACTTAGAACAATCGATAGAATTAGTGGAGAGTAGAAATAAACTTCTAATTTTGAATGCAAAGAGATTGTCATCGATCGTTCAATCTATAGAAAGAGATCTTTCCATCAAGATTCACAGTAAAAGCGTCTTAAAAACATTCGATGAGTTTTGGGAATCTTACACCCAGAAAGACAAACTGTATTTAAAAGACATTGCTTTCAATACGCTCAAAAATACTTATTCTTTTGCCTTCTACGAGTTATCAGATAAAAATAGTTTCAATTCGAAAGAGGTGTTAACTGAATTCATAAAGGATTTGAATCTATATCCGGATTTTTCTCTTTCAGATAAAGTACCGAGAAACTTCGGTGGATTCATGGCAATGCTCCAAAAGGTTAACTTGAGTGAGAAGAAACCTTCAGAGCCTTCGAAAAAGAGGAAGTGAGAATCTGTGGGTATAAATAGAAAGTTAGCGCTTTGGGGACTGTTGATAACTGTTATCGTATTGGCCATATTCATAGATGTGTTTCCATTCATCAATTCCACAAAGAGACTCAACAGATTATCCAGTGAACTTGAAAAATTGGAAAAATATACGGAGATCAATAACAAGTTAACACAAAAGGAAAATTACTATTTGAATATTATTGGTACTGATAAAAAACTCGCAGAATTGGAAAAATTCTTAGTTAATAACAATATCAACTATTCGAAGAAAGATAATGTGATCGAATTCGTTGGTTCGATGTATTCAACAAAATTTAAATCATTCGTAGAATTGGTTCAGAATTCTTCAGATCTTGTGTTTTTGGAATTCAAGTGTGATAATACAAGAGAACTGCCAATAGCCTTTGGAGAATCGGTGGATACTTTGAATGTATCCGGAAAGATCAAATATATGAGCATGGGTAGAAGGTGAAGAAATGGCGAATGGAATGGGCGGTTCCTCAACAAAAAGGATAGTAATTTTATTGATCATAGCTGGTGGGGTGTGGGCAATTGCATTGATGGTACTGTTTGGATTCAACCCACTTGACATATTCAAAGCATTCAGTGGAAGCGAAGGTTTAAAATCTTCTAAGGGCGTTATCGTACAAGATACCGCTTTACTCAATGTGGAGAGAATAGCGGGGTCCAAACCTTTGAACATCCAGAAAACGGAAGAATTGAGATTAAAAGGAGATTACTTCTCACCCATAAGAATTTCACAGGAGGATGTTGAACAATTAGCGAAGATTATAATAGAGCAGAAAGATGTGGGCGGATTGAAATTTGCTGGTTTGATAAAGGAGCAGACGGGGGAATTCAAGGTCTTTTTAAAGACCGGTAAGTCGATAGAGGCTTATAGAATCAATGAAAGAATTGGTAATCTCGGGATACTCTATTTTGCCAATTCGTTGGGGGCATTGATCATCGATCCAAAAACGGGGCAATTTTATGCAATTAAATAATTAATCGTTTCTATCTGTGAAGGAGGAGGAGAAAAAGATGATAAAAAGGGCATGGGGCAGAGTACTCCTTCCATTTATCTTTATGTTATTGTTTTTATCCATTGTTTCATCAGCTTCCAATCTAACGGATATCAAAATAATCAAGACGGAGAGTTATTTAAAAATTGATTTCGTCTTTGATTCTGAGGTTTCTGTTTATTCAACCCAAACGGATATCTCTATGGAGAACTTCTTTTTGAATTTCAAAGATTCGAAGAGCTCTTTGTCTTCAAAATCTTTTGATGTTGGAATATCACCTGTGTTTAAGATAGAGATAGATTCAGAAAAACCTTTGAAGGTATCTCTCAGAATGATATTCCCGCGATTACCTGAAATAAAAAAAGATGGTAACGTGATCTCTTTGAACTTTAAAAGGTATGAAAAGAAAGCGGATTTTGTTTTCACCGATACGGATTTGGGTTTTGCAGCAAATTACATAGCAGAGATGATGGGAATAAGTATAATAGTAGATCAGCAAGTCAAGAAGATACCAGTATCCCTGAACCTCAGAAATGCGTCCCCTGAAGATGCATTCATAGATATACTGAAAACACACGATAATCTTGGATACGTGATATTGCCCGACCAAACTTTATATGTTTCAAACATTTCAAACATCACAGCCAAATTTGGTGACAAAGTTTTGATATGGAAGATATATGATTTCAGTGAATATTCATCTGTAGTAAAAAAATTTATAGCTGGTATTTTAAAAGATCTGATAGATTCACTAAAGAAACCTGATGAAGACTACATCTTCATACCCGTTCCAAAAGAAGACCGCAAAGTAGAGCTTAAAAATGCCAAAGAGATAACTACATATGGTGGTTTTGTAACGAGCCTTAAAAAGTTTGAAGATTACTTTTCAGAGCTGTATTCTTATAAAAC
>Ga0136651_10001639_pt1 | contig 12368 bp, 8 predicted proteins | sample Mar14236cmmetaG_FD_94867 | JGI IMG/M metagenome (GOLD analysis project Ga0136651, IMG submission 94867) | Marine hydrothermal vent microbial communities from Guaymas Basin, Gulf of California to study Microbial Dark Matter (Phase II) - Marker... ...
CCCGCCGGCGCGAAGGACGGCGACACCCTCACGATGAAGGGACAGGGCGATGCCGGGCGCGGAGGGGCGGCGAACGGCGATTTGCGGATCGTCCTGCGGCTGAAGGAGGATGCCTACCTCTCGGCGAAGGGGCCGGATGTCGTCTACGAGTGCCCGCTGAACCTCCTCGAAGTGATGCTCGGCGGCGAAATCGAAGTCCCCACCCCCTCGGGAAAGGTGAAGCTGACATTGAAGCCGGGGCTTCCGCCCGATTCGACGCTGAGAGTCAAGGGGAAAGGCCTGCCGAAAGGGAACGGGGGGCGGGGCGACCTGCTCGTGCGGATCAAGTATCATCTCCCGGCGAAAATGGGAGTCAAGGCCCGGAGGCTGCTCGAGGAACTGGTCGAGTTGCCCGGCTGGAGCCCGAAGCGCGACAAGAGCGGATTCGTGAAGAAGAGGTAGGTAAGCTTGCCCCGCCGACAGGTTCCGATCCGTCTGCATCGTGCGGAGAAAGACGAAACAGCCCGGCCGAAAGCCGGGTTTGCTATTTCGCCCAGTAGGTCCGGGTGACGAGCACGAGCACGGTGTAGATTTCCAGCCGCCCGATGATCATCAGGAAGCTCAACACCCACTTCCCGAGGGTCGGGATGGCGGCGTAGTTGTCGGTCGGGCCGACCGCGCCGAGACCGGGACCGATGTTGCTCAGGGAGGCGATGACGGCGGTCAGCGAAGTGACGTGGTCAAGTCCCAGCAGCGCCATCGCCATGGTGCCGAAGATGGTCAGCAGAACATAGAGCAGGAAGAAGGCCAGCACGTTGGCGACGATATCCCCCGAGAGCGCCTTCCGGCCGAGCCGGATCGGGTAGAACGTCTCCGGGTGGATCAGCTTGTGCAGTTCCACCCGCGCCTGCTTGATCAGGATCTGTACTCTCATCGCCTTGAGCCCGCCGCCGGTGGACCCCGCCATGCCGCCCATCAGCATCAGGACGACCAGCAGCAACTGGGCGAGGGGGTGCCACAGCTCGAAATCCGCCGTGGCGTACCCGGTGGTGGTCGAGATGGCGACGGTCTGGAAGGCCGCCTCGCGAAACGCCCGCTCGAGGCCCGTCTTCGCGGAACCGGGATGGGTGTAGAACAGGCGCAGAGCGAAGAGGACCAGGATGCTGGCGAGGACCACGCCGAGATAGAACCGGAACTCCGGGCTCCTCCAGTACTGCTTCAACCGGCCGCGGAGAGCATGATAGTGGAGGCTGAAATTCACTCCCGCGATGAACATGAACACCGTAATCACGTAATGGATATACGGCGAGGTGTAATGCCCGATCGAGGCGTTCTTCGTCGAGAACCCGCCGGTGGCCAGTGTCCCGAAAGCGTGGCAGGCGCTGTCGAACCAGGGCATGCCCCCGAACCGCAGCAGGAGGATTTCCACGGCGGTGATCAGCACATAGACCCCCCAGAGAATCTCCGCCGTGTCCCGGATTCGCGGGGTGAGCTTGTCCGCCGTCGGGCCGGGCGACTCCGCCTTGAACATCTGCATTCCGCCGACGCCGAGGAAGGGGAGGATGGCGATGGAGAAGACGATGATCCCCATGCCTCCGACCCAGTGGGTGAAGCTGCGCCAGAAGAGCACGCCGTGGGGCATCGATTCGATGTCCGTGAGGATCGATGCCCCGGTCGTGGTGAAGCCGCTTGCCGATTCGAAGAAGGCGTCGGTGGGGGAAGTTATCGCGCCGGAAAACAGGAAGGGCAGGGCTCCGCAGGCGCTCATCGCCAGCCAGCCCAGGGTGACGACCGCGAAGCCGTCACGAGTGCTCAGCTCCGCCGCGCCCCTTCCGTGCCAAAGCCCCAGCGCTCCGATCAGGACCGTGCAGCCTGCTGCGATCAGGATTCCGATCGAATCACCGTCCCCGTACACCAGTGAGACGAGGACGGAAAGCAGCATCGAAAAGCCCAGCATCAGCAGGATCGCCCCGACGGTGCGGAAGACAGCCTTTGGATGGCTCACGGCGAATGCTCACGGTGGATTGGGTTCACTCGAACAGCTTCAGGATCGGTCCCACCGCATCGGGCAGGCAGAATATGACAACCTTGTCCCCGACGTAGATCTTCGTGTCGCCGACGGGGATCTCCGGACCGTCCCGGTGCGCCACGGCCACGACGATGGAATCCTTGGGGAAGGAGATGTCGCGGATCTTCTTGCCGACCACCTTGGAGGTCGCGCTGACCTGGAACTCGTAGGTTTCCGCGTTGACCCCCGCCATGTGGCGCAGGCTGACGATCTCCCCATGCCGGATGTACTTCAGGATGGCGTTCGAGGTCAGCAGGCGAGGGTTGATCGCGACATCGAGGCCGATGGTCTTCACGATCGGAGCGTAGTCCGACTTGCCGATCAGGGTGATGGTCTTCGGGACGCGGAGATGACGCGCGAGCAGGGAGGTGACGATGTTGTTCTCATCGTCGTTGCTCAGGGCCGCGAAAACATCCTGGTCGATGATCCCTTCCCGCGTGATCAGGTCGATGTCCGAGGCGTCCCCCAGCACCACCTGGACGTTGTCCAGGTCTTCCGCCACCTCCTTGCCGCGTTCCGGATCTCCTTCGATGAGCTTGATGTGCAGGTCGCGGTCCTGCTCCAGTTCCTCCGCGACCATGCGCCCGATGGCGGTGGCGCCGTAGAGCATCACGTAGTGGGTTTCCCGTTGTTCGTGCCCCGCGAGGGCGAACACCTGCTTCAGGTCTTCGGTGTGACAGGTGACATAGAGCTCGTCGCCCGACTCGATGCGGTCCTGCCCGCGGGGGATCAACGTCGCTCCGTCCCGTGAGATCGCGATGACGCGGAACAGCAGCCGGTCACCGTCCCCGCCGCCCAGTTCGTGCAGCTGTTTCCCCGCGGCGGGGGCGTTCTCCAGCACCTTGGTGCCGACGACCGCGATCTTCCCTTCGCAGAAGGTGATCATCTCGATCGCGTTGGGGAAACGGACGAGGCGGACGATCTCCCGGGTCGCCTCGAGTTCGGGGTGGATCACCAGGTCGATCCCGAGTTCGGCGGGGTCGAGGAAGCCGGAATGCCGCGTGAACTCCCGGTTCCGGACCCGGGCGATCTTCGTTTTCACGCCGAAGTGTTTCGCGACCATGCAGGCGAGGACGTTCACCTCGTCCACGGTGGTCACCGCGATGACCATGTCCGAGTGCTCGATGCCCGCTTCTTTCAGGGTGGAGGGGCTGGTGCCGAGTCCCTCGATGGCGAGGACATCCAGGGTTTCCGAGATCCGCGCCACCTTCTCCGGATCGTTGTCCACGATCGTGATGTTGTGGTTTTCCCTGCTGAGCAGGTTGGCGAGGTGGCTGCCGACCTCTCCTGCGCCGATGATCAGGATATTCACCGCCGGACCTCACGCAATTGATCCATCCCCCCAAGGTAGGGCTGGAGAACGCCGGGCACACGGATTCGTCCTTCCGGCGTTTGATAGTTTTCGAGCAGGGCGACCATCAAGCGGCTCGTCGCGAGACCGGACCCGTTGAGGGTGTGGGGATGCGCGGGCTTTCCGCCGCCCTCCGGACGGTAACGCAGGTTCATCCGCCGGGCCTGGAAATCGCGGAAGTTGCTGACGCTGCTCGCTTCCAGCCATTCGCCCGTGCCGGGTGCCCAAACCTCGATGTCGAAGCACTTCGCCGCCGCGAAGGACAACTCCCCGGCGCACAGTTCGACGACCCGGTACGGCAATTTCAGGAGATCCAGCACGCGCAGCGCCTGTTGGAGGATCTCCTGCTGGGCGGCTTCGCTGTCGTTCGGTTCGGTGATCTGCACGAGCTCCACCTTGTTGAACTGGTGCACCCGAAGCAGGCCGCGGGTCTCCGCGCCGTAGGAACCCGCTTCACGACGGAAGCAGGCGGAATAGGCGGCGTACTTGAGGGGAAGCTGCTTCGCCGAGAGGACCTCGCCGCGGTGCATGTTGGTCACCGGCACCTCGGAAGTCGGGATAAGATAAAACCCTTCCCGGTCGATGCGATACATGTCCTCGGCCAGCTTGGGAAGCTGCCCGGTTCCAAGGGCTGAGTCCTCGTTGACGACGAACGGGGGAAACAGCTCGGTGTAGCCGTGCTCGCGGGTGTGGAGGTCGAGCATGAAATTGATCAGGGCTCTCTCCAGCGCGGCGCCGCCGCCCATGTACAGCGGCCAGGCGGAGCCGGTGATCTTCGCGCCGCGCTCCATGTCCAGGATCCCCAGCGCCTCGGCGAGCTCCAGGTGGTCCTTGAGGGGAAAATCGAACTCGGGGAGGTCGCCGCTGTCGCGGAAAATGACATTCTCCGCCTCCGTAAGACCCTCGGGGACATCCGGGTCGGGTTCGGCGGGCCAGGAGAGCAGGAGCTCCCTCAGTTGCTGTTGAATCACCCGCTTCTCTTCGTCCACTTCGGCGATGCGTTCGCGCGTCCGCCGGGCCGCTTCGATCTCCTCCTGCGCGTCCCGTCCCGCTTTTTTCGCGGCTCCGATGGCCATGCTCGCCCGGTTGAGTTCGGCTTTCAGGCGATCGCCCTCGGTGACGAGCGCGCGCCACCTCGTGTCGAGCTCGAGGGCGGCCGCCGTGTCCGCTTCGTACCCCTTGCGGCCGATGGCGAGGCGAAGCTCTTCCGCGTCCCGGCGCACTCTGCGTATATCGTGCATCAAGCATACCCCAATTTTCCGCCGCAGTCGATCCGGCGCACATGACCGGGGATCAGCGACCCCGGAAGGTCAGCATCACCAGAATGGTGTTGAGGAGAATCTTGATGTCCAGTCCGAGTGAGAAGTTCTCGATGTAAAACAGGTCGTACTTGAGCTTCTCGCGGACATCCTCGATGCTCGTGTCGTACCCGCGCCGCACCTGGGCCCACCCGGTTACGCCCGGTTTCACGTTCAGCCGGCGGGTATAGAAGGGGACGCGCCTTGCGAATTCCTCCACGAACACCTTCCTCTCGGGCCTCGGTCCCACGAGGCTCATCTGGCCGATGAGCACGTTCCAGAACTGGGGGAGTTCATCCAGCCGTGTTTTCCGCAGGAAACGGCCCACGCGGGTGACCCGGGGGTCGTCCCTGGTCGCCCAGACCGGGCCGGTTTTTTTCTCGGCGTCCGCGATCATCGTGCGAAACTTCACCAGCGAGAATTCCCGGCCGCGGTACCCGACCCGCTTCTGGATGTAAAACACCCCTCCGCGGGAGTCAAGGACGATGACAAGCCCCAGGATCAGCATCATCGGGAGACCGACGGTGAGCACCAGGAGCGCGCCGAGGAGGTCGATGCCCCGTTTCACCATCCGTTCGAAGGGCCCGAGCAGGTCCGGGAACACCTCCAGCATCGGGACGCCGTACAGCTCCCGGCTTCTCGCCAACCCGGTGAGAACCTGGAAGAAGTCCGGGACGATCATGATCCTCACGGGAAAACGGGTGACGCGATCGATGATGTCCATCACCGTGGTTCGATCACTCGGGTCGAGCGTGATCAACACATATTCGACCGGAGCCTCACGCTCCGGGGTATCGAGAAGGTCTTCCAGCGCATCGAGATCGACGACCCGCGGGTCGTCGGGGGGCACGTCATCTTCCGGCACCTTGACGATACCGACAACTTCGAGACCGAATTCGGGCTTCGTTCGCAAGGTTCTGTACAGGGTTTTTCCCTGCGGGCCGAAGCCGACGATCACGGAGCGGTACAGTCCGATTCTTCGCTGGAACAGGGAGCGGATGAAGGTCCGGAACAGGGCTCGCCCGCCGCCGGAAAACAGGAGCAGCAGCAGGCCATAGGTGAGCAGCACGACACGTGTCGATCCCAGCGGCCTGGAAGGATCGAAGCTGATGACGAACAGCAGCGCAATGCCGAGGAGCACCGACTTGCTGACCTCGACAATCGCTTCGTAGCGCGAGATGCTTTTCTGTCGCCGGTACATCCCGCGGAGGCTATAAATCAGGAACCAGAAGAGGGTAAGGAACACCGCCACCCGGTACAGGTCGGGCCGGAGAGGGTTCTGGAACATCCCCGATTCGAACCGCAGCATGTAGGTGAGAACGATGGAGGCCTGGAAGGCGATCAGATCGATGAACACCAGGACCGGGCCTCGATGACGGATGAGCCAGGTCAACGGTTGTGTCCCCATACCGCGATTCCGCCGTGGGTGAAGGATCGGTACGTCCCGATCACCGCCGCGCGAAACAACAGGAAGATGTGATAGGCGTGCGACAGGACGGGGATGGTCTTTTTCGTTCCGAATCCACGTCCGAGAAGAGCGAGAAAACCGAAGAGCGACACGCCGGAGAGCAGCATCCAGTCCAGGGCGTTCTGCTGCTTTTTCTCCAGGCGGATCAAGCTCGCCGTGACGGCCAGGAAAAGGAGATGGGGAAAGAGCCAGCGAAGAACCTTGTGGCTCCACAGCATCCATGCGATCCGGCCGGTGCGGAACGGATTGAGCATCCACCGGAATTGCAGGACATTGTAAACGGTCTTCTGGATGATCCTGACCCGGCGGTCGAATTCCGCCGTCATGTCTTCCTCGGGCTCCTCGGTGGCGATGGCGTCCGGAGCATATTCCGTGCGATAGCCGCGGCAGGCCAGGTACAGGGGCTCAAAGAAGTCTGAGGTCACATCGTGCGGCAGGGGCCGGTACAGGTCCACCCTCACGGCGTAAATCGAACCGTTGGCGCCGATCAAACCGCCGCCGCCGGCCTCGGCCAGCTTCAACCGGTGTTCGATGACATTCCACAAGAAGCTCTCCGCCGCGCCCGCCGGCTTGTCCGACCGGCGGTAACGGTGGTGTCCGCAGACCGAGCCGACCGTCGGATCCGCGAACGGGGCGAGAAGATGACGCAGCGCTTCCCGGTCGTACATCACGTTGGCGTCGGAATAGACCACGACATCACAGTCCAGGTGACGGATGGCGATGTTCTGCGCCGCCGTCTTCCCGATTTCTCCGTACTCGAAGACTTTCACCCCCCGGTCCTTGTACCGGCCGGCGATTTCCGCCGTCCGGTCCGTACAACCGTTCGCGACGACGACGATTTCCAGCTTCTCCCTCGGATAGTCGAGTTCGAAGCAGTTCTCCAGCTTCGCCTCGATGGACTTCTCTTCATTACGCGCCGCGATCATGAGAGCCACGCGGGGGGCGCTCTCATCATCGACAGGTGGGAATGTCCGCCGTTTCCTCCCCGACGACAGGAGCAGGATCACGGGAAAGAGGAAGACATGGTAAACAATTAAACTGATCGTGGACAGGAAAAGGAGATTGATCCACTGCATGATGGTCTCCTCGAAACCGCTCAGAGAGCGGTTCGAGTCTCCTCCCGAAAGAGCTCTTCGTAGAGAGCGAGCAGTTCGCGCCGTGATTGAGCGGGATCGAACCGGTCCTTCGCCAGCTTCCATCCCGCCGCGCCCATTTTCCTCGCCCGCTCGGGGGAATCGATCAAGCTGCCGATCGCATCCCCGAGGGCCTCCGGACCCCCACCATCCGCGACGACTCCGCAACCGTAGCGCGCGAACATCGCACGGTTCATCGGGTGGGGAGTCGAAACGATGGGCAACCCGCGGGAAAGATACGCCATGATCTTGTTCGCGGGCCAGACACGAACGGCGTTCGCATCCATCCCGGTGGCGTGAATACCGATGTCCATGCGGTCCAGGTAGCGCCAGAGATCGTCGCGCTGCACCCAACCCGGGTATTCCACGCGATCCTGCAGGTTCGTCCGCAACAACCAGGAGCGGAAATACTCCTCGTCGGAGGGGTATTGCAGTTTTCCCGCTATGAGCAGCCGCAGGCGGGGGTGCTCCCTCGCCAACCTCTCGAAGGCGCCCAGAAGGGTCTTCAACCCGTGACTCTCGGTCATGTAGCCTTCGTGTCCGATGACTTCTATCGGGCCTTCTCTCACCGGCGGCGTGTCCGGCCAGGCATCGAGCGGCGGGGTATTGAGCGACGTTCGGACCGGGATTCGCGGCTCCAGGAAGCGCAGGTAATCCGCTTCCAGGTCGTGGGCCGTGAGGACCCCGTCGACGCCGTGCCTGAGCATCCAGGATTCGTAGGCGATGACGGCGTGCTTGACACCGTGGTGGAGAAGTCCCCGTTCCCCGAAGTTCCGGGCATAGAAAAACGGCCACGGCTCGTGGCAGTCGTATACCAGCCTGGCGCGGCGGCCCTTCCGGGCGAGCCGCCTCTTCGCCCACCACCCCGCGAGCAGCGGCGCATCGACCTCGTGCACGTGGAGGACATCCGGGGCGAGCCGGGTCGCAGCCTGCGCCAGCGCCTTGAGTGTCGACAGCTTCCTCGCGACCCCCTTTGGAGCCTTTTCGAAGGGGAGAAACCGGACGCCGTCCCGCTCCACCGGTTCCCCGCCGGCGCGCGGGGCGACGATGGTCACCTCGAACCCGGCCTCCACCAGCGTCTTCGCCTCGAAATGGAAGATCCTTCCATCGAAGGGATTGTGCCGGGCCGTCAACATCAAGACTCGCGGCTTGTCAGGCATACTGCGGCTCATGCGGCTGCTTCCCCGGTAGTTCGCAATGGGACTCCTTCAGAACCGTGACGAGAGCGAACATCATCATGTAGATAAAGTTGAAGCGATAGTAGAGGATTGCGGTGTACATCGTCGACAGGACCAGGATGCCGGTAATAGCGACCAGGGCCGCGAGGCCGAACATGCGCAGCCGGAAGGTACCGCCATACCGGAAGACATAATGCGCCCGATACAGCCCGATGCCGTAGATGACGAGGTACAAGAGCAGCATCGGCAGCCCGCCCTTGAACAGCATCATGATGTAGCTGTTGTCGAAGAAATAGAAATGGGCATGGTTGAAGGAGATGAACATCGTGGCGCCCACCCCCGCCCCGATGAGGGGGGATTGCTTGAAATACCACAACCCGTCGCGGATGTCGAAATAGCGCATCATCGCGGAAGCATCCAGCTTCGTGCCGATGTTCTTCCAGCGGGAGAAGAGAGTCGGGAAATCGATGTGCAGCAGGGTGAGCGCTCCGAGGAGAATCACCACGATCAGAACGATCGGGATAAGAACCCAGATCGCCCATCGGCGCAGACCCACGCGGTTCCAGCCGTCCCGGAACGAGTAGAGGCTGACAAGAAGGAACAGCTCACCGGCGACCACAAGCCACAGGCCACGCTGCTGGCTGATGAAGGTCTCCACCAAGAGGAGCAGGGCGAGCAGGCCCCAACCCCAGCGGGATGCGCGATGGGGGGAGGAATAGTACAGCGCTCCGACGACGGGGACCGCGATAATCAACAGGTTGGTTTGACGCGTAATAATGCGGAAAAAGATGAAATCAAGAACGTTCGTGAACGTGATAGACACGAAATACATGTAAATAATCGCCACGAGCCCCGAAACGACAGCGATATATTTCATCCACCCCTCGAACTGGCCGCGCCAGCGGAAGAGAGTCCTCCAGAAGTAGTAGGCGAGGAGGAAGGCCAGGTTGAACAGCTCGGAGCGGATGAAACGCATCTGGTGGTGGAGGGCGAAGCCTCGCAGCGTCTCGAAGGTCAGCCAGGCGATGAGCAACAGGATCCAGGTCCCGAGCAGGTCTTTCCGCGGCGCCTCGGGATGGGTGCGGGGCAGCGCGGCGTTGCGTTCCAGGAAAAGCACGGCCAGCATCGCCATCATCAGGACGGGGGAGAGGGGCGTATAGTAGAAGTAGGGGAGAGAAAAGACATCCGCCTTCGATTCGAGGGGAAGCAGGGACATATAGAGGATGGTGATCGCGGGGAGCGTTTCGACCCTCCACAACAGGAAGAGACCGAACGCCACCGCGAGGAAGACAGCCGCGAAGCCGATCGTGCCGTACCTGGTCCCCAGAACGACCGCGCCGGTGGCGGTGAGGGCGAGCAGGCCGAGGAAGATGGGGACGGCCTCCGCCCGCACATCTTCCACTTTTGACTGGAGCGGCGGCATGTTCAGGGGCGCTCCCCGGAATGCCAGCGGAACAGGTTGCGGGGTTGCAGGCCGACGAGGACCCCCCGGACCAGGGAGTACTTCTCGGGGTCCCGCTCACGCAGCCACTGGTACCATTCGAGAAAGCTGATGATCAGGTAGAGGATGACGAAACTGATGAACAGGATAGCGAGGACGACGAACGCCCGCTTGGGCTTGTACTTCTTCTCCGGGACACGGCCCGCATCGAGGACGTACAGGTTTCCCTTCTCGCGCGATTCGGCGATTCGCGCCTGCTCGTACTGGGGAAGGAGGAACTCGAGGATCTTTCCCTGCAGCTCGATCTCGCGGTATAATTGGAGGTAACGCACGGAAACTTCAGGAGCTACATCAAGGCCGATGATGATGTCGTGCTTGCCGCTGGACTTTTTCAGTTGCTCGTATTTCTGCGCGAGGGAATTCTTCTTCTCCTCGGCCTGAAGCACCTCGGAGGAGTTGGGCGGCAGGGTGCTGCTCAACACCTCGTATTCCACCTCCGCCATGATCAGTTCGGTCTTGATCGAAGCGAGCGCCTCGACCGAGGCCCGGATCTGGTCCTCCGGCGCGATGACTCCCGTCTCCTGCTGAAAGACCTTCAGCGCCTCTTCGGCGATCTCCAGGTCACGCTTGTTCTGCAGCAGCCGTTTCTCGAGGAACTCCCGCTGGTTGCGGGCCTGCGACACCGTGATACGGTTGTATTCGCGCGCCGTTTCCGCGACGATGAAGTTTATCGTGTTCGCGGCCAGCTGCGGATCGACCTCCGTGACCCAGATGTGGATCGCCCCCTCTTCGGTGACCTCCCACTTGATCTTCTTGCGGTAGCGAGTGTACGCCTTGAAGCGGGTTTTTGTGGGGAAACGGTCCATCCAGTCGAACCGGTCGATGACGAGGTCCTTCATCCTGCGGCTCTCGAGGACATTAAGAACGAGGTTCACTTCGTTGCTCAGCATCCCTGTCGCGCCGAACAATCCCAGGTTGAGCTGGGGGAGGAAATTGCCCAGCCCGAAGGTGTTGGCGGGCGGAGGCAGGACCATCGCTTCGCTGTAATACCACTTCCGGGCGAGGAAGGCATAGAGAACGGCGAGGACGGCGACAGCGGACATGATGAGGATGACCGTTCTGCGCCACCGGATGATGATGGAAAGATGATCCCACAGCGTCGTCGCCTGGGGGGGATTGTTCGTCTCACCCATGCTTCAGCTCCTTATCGTCCACGAAGGGTCCAGCGCCGGTCCACGGGGGCGTTCCACGAGAACGTCAGTGAACCGATGAGGCCTTCCGTTTCGCTCGAATCATCGCGATCGTACCCGATCATCGCGTGCAGCGCCAGGTTTTCGAGCATCCACCAGGCCGTCCACGCCTGGACCCGTGTATGATCGCGCCTGAGACCGCCGAGGAAAGCGGCCTCCTCGGGATCGATCTCCCGGTGGGGCAGGTCGATGTCGCCCCCGGCGTTCAGCCACTCCCCGTTCTCGTAGCCGTTTTCGCCGTGCCGGATCAGCTCGGCTTCCAGCGCGGCCGATAAGCTCGCCAGCGGCCACCACTCCGCCCAGAAGGAAGTCCGGTCCGAATTCGGCTGGAGTTGCAGTCCGAGGGGCGCGTTCCACTGCTTGAACGTGTTGATCGGGAAAACGTGACTGTAGACGAACGGGCGCAGACCGGCATATTCGGCCCCGACCTCCACCGGCAGGATGCCGCCCGGACCGGCGAGGGCGGCGCCCCCAAGCCAGCCCACCTTGTTGCCGAAGTAACTCGATCCCAGCTTGGCGAATCGGAAATCATCGAGGATCAACTCGCCCCAGGCGGAGACCCCGGCGGCCGGGTCGATGCGCGCATCCACCCCGAGGATCACGTTGTCCTGGTCCCCCTGGTCGTGCTCGTCGGAAAAGTAGACGCTGACGGGGTTGAGATACGAGAGGCTCAATGCCCGTTCGCCGTAGACCACCGCTTCGCTCAACCCGACGCTCAACCCGCGGGAGAGGGCGATTTCCAGGCGGTGGGCTGAAAGGTATTTGTCGTCGAGGCTTCTCCGCAACCGGCCGGAAGGAGCCGTGTACAGCGTATCGGCCACCTCGGGCCAGGCGTGCAGGGCGCCGGCGAGCGAGGTGAATTGCACGGAGGGACCGAAACGGACGGAGAGCCGGAACTGGAGGAGGGGGCTGGACTCCCCGGAGAGCAGCAGGTCGCCGCGCCGTCCCGGTCCCCAGCGGACGCGGTCGCGCCCGAAGAGCACCATCAGGGGACCATGCTGGAGGGTTATTCCTCCGGTCAGATCCTCGTAGTAGGTGCTCTTCTCGCCCCGCAGGCTGGCCCAGCCGACCCGGTCGTCGACCAGTTTGTCGCGGCTGTCGTAGGGGTCGTTGCCCCATTCCGCGAAGTCCTGCCAGCGCACCCAGGCGTTGAGCGCCGGGAGCAGTCCCGCCTCGAGGGCGATCCCCCAGCTTCGCCGGAA
>Ga0136651_10001641_pt1 | contig 12350 bp, 7 predicted proteins | sample Mar14236cmmetaG_FD_94867 | JGI IMG/M metagenome (GOLD analysis project Ga0136651, IMG submission 94867) | Marine hydrothermal vent microbial communities from Guaymas Basin, Gulf of California to study Microbial Dark Matter (Phase II) - Marker... ...
GATGCCGTGCTCGGCGGCCTTGCGGCGGATAATCTCCGCCAGCTCGTCGGGCGCGTAGAAGCTCAGGTGGAACAGCGCCCCGAAGCGGTCGCGCAGCGGCGCCGTGAGCAGCCCGCTGCGGGTGGTCGCCCCCACCAGCGTGAACGGGTTCAGGTTCAGCGGAATCGTGCGCGCGCCCGGCCCCTTGCCGATGATGACGTCCACCTTGTACTGCTCCATCGCTGAATACAGCGTCTCCTCCACCGCGCGGTTCAGCCGGTGGATCTCGTCAATGAACAGCACCTGCCGCTCCTGCAGCGCCGTGAGTATCGCCAGCAGGTCGCCCGGCCGCTCCAGCAGCGGCCCGGTGGTAGAGGTCAGCCCCACGCCCATCTCGTGGGCGATGATGTGCGCCAGCGTGGTCTTGCCCAGCCCCGGCGGGCCGGCGAACAGCACATGCTCCAGTGCCGCGCCGCGCTTGCGCGCGGCCTCCAGCATGACTTTGAGGTTGCTCACTGTCTGCGGCTGGCCGACGAACTGCTCAAACGACTCTGGGCGCTTCTTGGTGAACGCGGAGAATTCCACGGCCTCGGCTGAGGCCAGCCGTTCATCCTGCGGTTCTGGAGTGGAGCCGCCGCCGCGCGCCATGCCGCTAGTTTAGCACAGCCGCGCGCACTATCCGGCGTGTGCACCGGCGCCATGACGGCTAAACCTGCTCCCCTGGCTCTCCACTTCCACTCCTGCCGGCACAGTATCCCGCGCCCTCCTGGCGGCATACGCGGTGCGCTCTAGTACTCGTCTTCGGTTTTCTTCCGGTAGAGCTCCACGGTGCTGCGGTCCTTGATGGTAATCCCGTTGAGGTGGTCAACTTCGTGCTGCACTATGCGTGCGTCCAGGCCCTCCAGCTCCAGCTTGTAGGTGTTCAGGTCCAGGTCCTGGAACTTCACCGTCACCTTCTCATAGCGCGGTATCAGCCCCACCAGCTCAGGAAAGGACAGGCAGCCTTCCTCGTCAAGCTCCTCGCCCTGTCCGTTGCTGATGGTCGGGTTGAGGTAGTAATGGGGCTCGCCGTTCTCCAGGTCAAGCACGAGTATGACGCGCAGCGCCTCGCCGACCTGGTTGGCGGCCAGTCCCACGCCGCCATACTCGTTCATCGTGTCGGCCATATCGTCAACGAGCTGGCGCACCGCCTCCAGGTCCTTGCGGCCGACCTTCCGCGCCTGTCGGGTCAGGATTTCGTCCGGATACACTCTGATTTCACGCGTCACCGCATGAATTATACCTTCGCCGGCGCTGGTTTATCGGTTATGCACCCAAACTCTGGGTGGAGCCGTATGGTCCCCCGAATCCCGTGGTATGATTGCCCTGAAATCCCTCTAGGAGTTGCCAATGGACCCTGCCAAAACCGCCGCCAGCTTCAAGGCCAGGATTTCGCCCGAGGTGAGGGCGCTCACCGGCGAGCTGATCGCGCTCAGGCGGCACATCCACCAGAATCCCGAAGTGGCCTTCCAGGAGCGCAAGACGGCTGCCTTCGTGGAATCGTATCTGAAGCAGCTCAGGCTGCCCACCAGGCGGATGGCGGAGACTGGCGTGGGTGCCCTCCGGGATTCCGGCAGGCCCGGGCCGGTCATACTGCTGCGCGCGGATATGGACGCGCTGCCGGTAACCGAGGAGAATACCCACTCTTACGTGAGCAGGCACCCGGGCGTAATGCACGCCTGCGGTCATGATTCGCACGTAGCCATGCTGTTGGTCGCAGCGAAGGTCCTCACGCAGGCGGGCTTGCCCCGCGGCTGCGTCAAGTTTTGCTTCCAGCCAGGAGAGGAGGGCGCGGACGGCGGCGGGGCTATGGTCAAGGCCGGCGTGATGCAGGACCCCAAAGTTGATTTCGCCTTTGCGCTCCATGCCTGGCTGCCGCTGGACGCGCCGAAGATCGCGGTGCTGGACGGTCCCTGCATGGCGGCAGTCGCTGAGTTCACCATCACCGTGGAAGGAGTTGGCGGCCACGCGGCTTACCCTCATGGCAGCATTGACCCGGTGCTGGCGGCCAGCTCCATCGTGCTCAACCTCAACACCATTGTGTCGCGCAATGTGAACCCGCTGCAATCGGCGGTGCTGACGGTTGCCTCCCTGCAGGGCGGGACCGCCTTCAACATCATCCCGCCCAAAGTAGAGATGAAAGGGACGGTGCGCACCTTTGACAAAGAAACGAAGAAGCTCGTAGAGCGCCGGCTGAAGAAGTGCGCCACCGGCACTGCCAAGGCGCTCGGATGCAGGGCAACAGTTGAGTACCGGCATATGCTGAACGCCACCGTGAATGACTCCCGGCATGCGGGCCGGGTGCGGGAAGTTGCCCGGGGCATCGTGGGGAAGCGGAACGTGGTTGACACTGAGCCTTCTATGGGCGGGGAGGATTTCTCCCGCTACGGAGAGGTGGCTCCGATAGTGTTCGTCTATCTCGGGGCGCGCAACGAGAAAAAGGGCATTGTCTATCCCCACCATCATCCGAAATTTGACCTGGACGAGGACGTGCTGCCCGCTGGCGTGGAGCTGTTCAAGCAGGTCGCCCTCAACTTCCTCGCTGGCAAATGGGTATCAAGAGAATGACCGCTGCCGCTCAATTCGTCCATCTGCACAACCATACCGAGTACTCGCTGCTGGACGGCATCTCCAAGATAAGCGACATCGTCTCCCGCCTCAAGTCCACCGGCATGGAGGCCTTCGCCCTTACCGACCACGGCAACCTCTACGGCGCGGTGAGATTCTACGACCAGATGGCGGCAGCCGGTTTGAAGCCCATCATCGGCTGCGAGACGTACGTGGCGCTGCGCAAGAGCACTGACCGCGACGGCGAAGAAGACCGCTACAGCCGCCACCTGGTGCTGCTGTGCGAGAGCCTCGCTGGCTACCGTAACCTGCTGAAGCTTGTCACCCACGCTTGGACGGAGGGATACTATTACCGGCCCCGGATTGACTTTGAGGTGCTGTCGCAGCACCACGAGGGCCTGATCGCGCTTTCCTCCTGCCTTTCGGGCGTGGTGAATGCGCCGTTGCGCTACGAGGGCGAAGAGGCGGCCGAACGCGAGATAGCCCGTTACGCGGAGCTTTTCGGTCCCGGGCGCTTCTACCTGGAGCTGCAGAATCACGGGCTGCCGGAAGAGCAGAAGGCCATTGAGTTCAATCTCCGCATGGCGCGCAAGCACAACCTGCGCGTCGTGGCCACCAACGATTCCCACTACGTGAATCCCGAGGACGCCGAGGCTCATGATATTGCCCTGTGCCTCCAGACCAGCGCCAAGTTCAACGACCCCGGCCGCATGCGCTTCACCGGGACCAGCTATTACATCAAGACCCCAAAGGAAATGGCCGCGCTGTTCGCGGAAGCGCCCCACGCGCTGAATACGGCGCTGGACATTGCCGAGCGCTGCCAGGTTGACCTCACCGACACCCGGGTTCACTTCCCCACCTTTGAGATTCCCCCTGAGCGTCCTGAGCAAAACCTGGACGACTACCTTCGGGCGCTGGCATACGCCGGGGCCAGGGAGTTCTATGGCGACCCCCTGCCTCCCGAGGTGGTGGAAAGGCTGGACGAGGAGCTCTCCGTGATCATCAGCACGGGGTTCTCCGCGCTGTTCCTGCTGGTCTGGGACCTGATGCGCTTCGCCCGGGAGCAGCACATACCGGTGGGGCCGGGGCGCGGGTCCGCCGCTGGCAGCCTCGTCTCCTACTGCCTGCGCATCACCAAGCTGGACCCGCTCAAGTACGGCCTGTTCTTTGAGCGTTTCCTCAACAAGGAGCGGGTGGAGCTGCCGGACTTTGACCTGGACTTCTGCTACGAACGGCGCGAAGAGATGATTGACTATGTGCGCCGTCGTTACGGCGAAGGCTGCGTGGCGCAGATAATCACCTTTTCCACCCTCAAGGCGCGGGCGGCGGTCAAGGCCGTCGGCAGGGTCAAGGACTTTGAATTCCCTTACGTCAATCGCATCACCAAGCTCATCACGGGCGTGGGCACCATTCAGGAGGCGGTGGAGCGCAGCCCGGAGCTCTCGGAGCTGCTGCAGAAGGACCCGGCGGCCCGGGAGCTGGTGGAGCTGTCGCAGAAGCTGGAGGGGCTGGCCAGCCACGTCAGCGTCCATGCTGCCGGCATAGTGGTGGCCGACCGGCCCTTGGTGGAGTACGCTCCGTTGCGGGCGATGAAAGACACGGATATGCCCGTCACCCAGTACGAGATGAGCGCGCTTGCCCGCGTGGGGCTGCTCAAGCTGGACTTCCTCGGCCTGAAAACCCTCACGACCATTGACAAGTGCGTGCGCCGTGTCCGCGAAGTGGAGCAGGTGGAACTGGATATCGACCGGATTCCCCTGGATGACGAGAGAGTCTACGAGGGGGTTTTCTGGCGGGGCAACTGCTTCGGCGTCTTCCAGTTTGAGGCGCCGCACATTGTGAGTGTTCTCCGCGAGGCCCGGCCGCGGTCAATAGAGGACCTCACTGCCCTCAACGCGCTGAACCGCCCCGGGCCGCTGCGGAGCGGAATGGATGCGGTTTACACGCAGAACCGCAAACATCCGGAACGGGCAGCCCCGCCGCTGCCCGAGCTGGAGCCCGTGTTTTCCGCCACCGGCGGCGTCCTGCTGTACCAGGAACAGGTGATGCAGATTGCGCGCCTGCTTGCGGGCTACACACTGGGGGAGGCCGACGTGCTGCGCAAAGCGATGGGCAAGAAGATCCTGTCGCTGATGGCTCAGCATAAGACGGACTTCATTGAACGCGCGGTTGGCCGGGGGGTTGGCCGCCGCAGGGCCGAAGAAATCTGGGACATGATGGACAAGTTCGCCGGCTACGGCTTCAACAAGGCCCATGCGGCCTGTTACGCGCTGCTGGCTTACCAGACCGCCTTCCTCAAGCACTACCACCTGCACCACTTCCTCGCGGCCTTGATGAACACCTACATCCACGATTCGACGAAGATCACCGCTTCCCTGGACGAATGCAAGCGGCAGGGCATTGAAGTGGTGCCGCCGAGCGTCAACCTCTCGGAGTTTGACTTCGTCTCGGACGGGCAGGGGAGGATAATCTTCGGGCTTGGCGGCATCAAGCATGTCGGCCGGGTGGCGGTGGAGGAACTGGTCAGCGAGCGCCGGGAAGGCGGGCCCTATTCCTCGGTGGAGGAGCTCCTGGAGCGCGTGGATGGCCAGAAGGTGAACAAGACGGCGCTGGAGTATATGGTTCGTGCGGGGGCCTTTGACGAGTTCGGGGTTGACCGCGGCGAGCTGCTGCAGAATCTGGATTCCTACCTCTCGCGCCGCGTACACCACAATCAGATAGCCATGTTTGACGCCGCCTCGTCCTCCGCGCCTGCACCCGCCCGCGCCAGCTCCCCGGTGGAAATCGCCCGGATGGAGAAGGAGAGCATCGGCGTCTATCTCACGCACAATCCGTACGAGAATGCCCGGGTGCTGGCGGACAGGTCTATCGGCCAGCTCAGCGCCCTGTTTCAGCGGCTGGCTGAGCGCGGTGTCTACATGTCGGACGCGAAGGTGCGGCTTGGCGGGGTGCTGGACGGGGTAAAGGCGCTGGTGTCCCGCCGGAAGCAACAGTACGCGCTGGCGCGCCTCTGCTCCCTTGAGCATACGCTGAATCTCGTTGTGGGCCCGTCAGTCTACCAGAAAGTCGCCGACATCCTCCTGGACGGCAACGAAGTGGTGGTGCAGGGCTCCCTGGGATTCGACGAAGCGGCGGAAGAGACGTTTGACGACCTCGCGGGCACAGCGAAGCTCTACGTTGCCGAGATGGCGCTCTACCGGCCACAGCCAGAAGGCCGCCCCGATGCAGCGGAGGAGCCGGCCGGCCCTGCGCCGCGACCGTGCCCGGGTCGGGTGCTGCTGAAGCTGCGCCGCCCCTTCACCCCGGAGGAACTGCGGCAGCTCAAGGAACTCCTCGCCGGCCTCAGCGGTGAATGCCCGGTTTACCTGCTGATTCCATCCGAAGGCGGCGCCGCACGCAAGATAGCGTTGAGCCCCAAGGTCAGCGCGCCGCCCGACCTCCACCGGAGGGTCGCCACCGACTTGCCGCTGGACGTTGAGTTTGTGGCGCAAACGCGCCTGCCCGGCCCGCCCGGTCGCGTCTAGGGAGCGGGTGCGCTGCTGGCTTCCGGGGCTTCGCTTACCGCCGTTTTCCCTTCTTATACCCGGCGAAAAGGGTTCAAAAAAGCGGCGGAAAGTGCTAGAATCAACGCTTAGAAATTGTTTACCTTTTCCACCTTCTTGGTTTCCAGATTTGAGGGTCGCTGATGGGTCGCACTGAGCGCATTGAATTTGACGAGAAGATCGTTCCCCGCGAGATTGTCGAGGAGATGGAAGAAAGCTACCTCGACTACGCTATGAGCGTAATCGTTGGAAGGGCGATACCGGATGTGCGGGACGGCCTCAAGGTCATCCACCGACGCATCATCTACGCCATGGCTGACGGTGGGCACTCTTCCGACAAGCCCACGAGCAAGAGCGCGAAGATCGTCGGCGACGTGATGGGCAAGTACCATCCGCACGGGGACAGCCCTATATACGACGCGCTGGTGCGGATGGTCCAGCCCTGGAACATGCGCTATCCCCTGATAGAGGGACAGGGCAACTTCGGCTCCAACGACGGTGACGCCGCGGCAGCCATGCGGTACACCGAGGTCCGCCTGCTGCCTATAGCCGAGTACTTGACGGAGGACATCAAGAAGGACACGGTGGAGTTCACCCCGACCTTTGACGCCAAGGGAAAGGAGCCGGTTATCCTGCCTGCTGGCCTGCCGCTCCTGTTGATGAACGGCACCGAGGGCATTGCGGTCGGAATGGCGACCCGGATTCCGCCCCACAACCTGCGGGAGTTGGGCGGGGCGATTGTCCACCTGGTGGAGAACCCGGATGCTACGGTGGAAGACCTGATGCAGTATGTAAAGGGCCCCGACTTTCCCGCCGGCGGCTTCATTCTGGGAACCCAGGGAATCAAGGACGCCTACCGGGAAGGGCGTGGCAGCATCACGCTCCGCGGGCGGGCGGAGGTGGAGCAGGACAAGCGTGAGCGTTTCCGCATCGTCATCACGGAAGTGCCCTATCAGGTGAACAAGGCGACGCTGGTGGAGCGAATCGCCGAGCTCGTGGGCACCAAGAGGCTGCAGAGCATCACTGACATCCGCGACGAGTCCGACCGCACCGGAACGAGGGTGGTGGTGGAGCTTAAGCGCGACGCCAACCCGCAGGTGGTGCTGAACAACCTGTACAAGAACACGCCGCTCCAGATCTCCTACGGCATCATTTTGCTGGCGCTGTGCGAGGGCGCACCGCGGGTGATGGGGCTGAGGCGAGTCCTCACCGAGTTCATTGCCCACCGCCGCATTGTGATAGTCCGGCGCACCAGGCACGACCTCCAGGTGGCTGAAGACCGCGCGCACATTCTGGAGGGGCTGCGGCTGGCGCTTGACCGCCTGGACGAGGTCATTGAGACCATCCGCAGCAGCAAGGACCGCGAGACCGCTTCTTTCCGCCTGCAGGAGGAGTTCGGCTTCACCGTCGCCCAGGCCAAGGCCATTCTGGACATGCGCCTGGCGCAGCTTACCGGGCTTGAGCGCGAGAAGGTGGAGACGGAGCTTGCCTCGCTGATAGAGCGGATAAAGGAGTTCAAGGCCATCCTCGCGGATCCCAAGAGGGTTGACGAAGTGCTGCTGTCGGAGCTGAAGGAGGCGGTGGAACGCTTCGGCGATGAGCGGCGGACCGTCATCCTGCCCGACTCTGAGGGCGCCGACCTCAATGAGGAAGACCTGGTGAAGAGCGAGCCCGTGGTTGTGACGATAACTGATAACGGTTACATCAAGCGGGTGCCGCTATCCACTTACCGGGTGCAGGCTCGCGGGGGGCGCGGGCTGATTGGCCAGACCACGAAGGCCGACGACATCGTCCGCCACATTCTCACCACCAACACGCTGGACACCATCCTTTGCTTCACCAATGCTGGCAATGTGCATTCCCTGAGGGTATTCCGGGTGCCGCCGTTTGAGCGGACGGCCAAGGGCACGCCCATAGTCAACCTGATTGGAATGAGCGGTGACGAGCGAGTGACCTCGCTGGTGTCGCTGGAGGATTTCAACCGCCCCTATCTGTTCATGTGTACGCGCCACGGGGTGGTGAAGAAAGTAGAGCTATCCAGCTTCGCCTCGCTGCGGGTGACCGGCAAGCGCGCAATCGGCCTCGCCACTGGCGACAGCCTGGATTTCGTGAGCCCCACCACCGGCAAGGACGAGATTATCATCTGCACCAGTGCCGGCTTGGCCGTGCGTTTCCCCGAGGACGAAGTGCGGGCGATGGGGACGGCCGCCCGCGGTGTGCGGGGGATCAAGCTCGCTGGCGATGCGCACGTCGTGGGGATGAACGTAGTACGCCCCGAGGCCGAACTGATGGTCGTCAGCCGCAATGGCAGCGGAAAGCGCACCCGGCTCAGCGAGTTCCGCCAGACCCACCGTGGCACCAAGGGCATCATCTGCATGCGCATCTCGGCCAAGACCGGGCCGCTGGTTTCAGCTCATATCGTGAACGAGGACGACGAGTTCATCATCGTTACGCGCGAAGGCATGCTCATCCGCTCGGAGGTCAGGCAGGTCTCGCGTCAGGGCCGGGCAACTCAGGGGGTTCGGGTGATAAACCTGCGGGAAGGCGACGCGGTGGCTTCAGTAGAGGTGGTGGAGGCCAACGAGAGGGAAGAGCCGCTGTTTACCTAGCCCGGTGCTGCTGAATCCCCGGAAACAGGGAGAATGATATGAAAGTGCTGATAGTAAACGGGCCCAACCTTGATCTTCTGGGGTCCCGCGAAACCGTGATTTACGGAACCAAGACGCTCTCCGAACTGGAGGACGAGCTGGAGGCCTACTGCCGCAAGGAACTCCGCGGCGTGACCCTGTTCTTCGGCCGCAGCAACCGGGAGGGCGAGATAATCGAGTTGCTGAACTCCGGACACAAGAAGTTTGACGCCCTCATAATCAACCCGGGAGCCCTGGCATACCAGTCCTTCGTTTTGCGCGACAGCGTGGCGGCCTTTCCGGGGCCCCGCGTCGTTGTGCATATCAGCAACATCTTCGCCCGCGAGCCGTTCAGGCGCAATGACCTGGTGGCAGAAGTGGCGGACGGTCTGGTTTGCGGGCTGGGCGCAGACGGCTATCGCCTGGCGCTTGACGCAGTTGTGGCAGAACTCTCGCGCAAGGCCTGAGAGCCCCTCTTTGTTGACAGATTGAAGTGGATATGATAGATATTCGCCATCCAGGGATGAGGGTGGCACTCGACCCCGGCAGGGTTAAATGCGGCTGGGCAGTGCAGTGCCAGCCCCTGCATTCGCCGTTAATTGGCGTGGTGCACCTTGAAAACCTTGAGATTCTCTTGCGGCAGGTAGCGCGCTTCTTCGCCGCGCGGCAGATTGTTGTCGGAAAGGGAACAGGCTCCCGGCCGGTAATTGAGCTGGCGCGGCGGGTGTTCCCCTCCACTGCGGTAACCGCGGTGGATGAAACCGGAAGCACCGAAGAGGCGCTGCAACTATACCTGCACCATCGGGGGAAAGGCCGGCTCGGGCGTATGCTCCGGCTGCTTGGCCATTATGTGGCGCCTTCCCCGCTGGATGGATACGCCGCCTGGGTTCTGCTCAGGCGGACGGCATCCCCCAACGAAGGTTACCCTGATACCCGACTGCCCTGAAAAAGGAGGTGATACAACTTGGTTAGGGCAGCGTGGTAGGTAACACCATATCTTGGCTTCACCGGATGAAACAGGACGGCTGGAAGAGGTAACTAGGCAACTTGTCCGGCCTTCTTGGGGATTTCGGGAGAGCCAAAATCCAACTAAACCAAGGAGTGCCTAATGCGTATTTTTGTATTCTCTTTGGCAGCGATTCTGCTTATGGCGATCGCTCTCCCCGCATCGGCAGCCATGTTCCGCGACGTACCCACCGATCACTGGGCGTACGAAGCGATTGACTACCTCCAGATGGAGGGCCTGGTAGAGGGTTATCCCGATGGCACCTTCAAGGGTCATCAGTCGTTCACCCGCTACGAAATGGCTATGGTCGTCGCCCGCATGTATTCCAAGCTCAGTGACATGATGGCCGGCATGGACGAGGGCCGCCTGGATGAGATCGAGGCTCGTATGGACCGGCTCGCTAACGAGTTCCGGGACGAGCTAGCGGAGATCGGCGTTCGGGTTGACCAGCTTGAGGGCCAGGTTAACACCAACACCGACGACATCCGGACCCTCAAGTCCATGATCAAGGACAACGAGATTGACGGGTACTATCGGGTTCGTACTGGCGCGTATGTGACCACTGGCGCGGTTGACTGGAGCAACGACTTCGGTCACGAGCAGGTCCTGGGTCTGCACCTGGGCTTCCAGCCGGAGGAGAACATCCGCTTTGACTTCACTCTGACCTCGGTTGAGGCGCAGGGTGCTGTCGGTACGGCCTTTGTCCCGGGCATCAACAACGAGACCGCGGCTGCCCGTCCGGGCAACCCGCCGTTCGGCAACCGTTCGGCGTCCAGCTCCTTCGTGCTGGACGAGGCGAAGGCCACCATTGACCTGACCCCCTACACGCACTCGTTTGGCGACACCCCGACGCTGACCGTCGGCCGCCAGTATTTCAGCGAGGGCGAGTTCGGTCTGGCCGGTGACAACGGCTACCGCTCCGACTTCGGTTACCGCTTCGACACCACGTGGCATGACGGCCGCTGGGCGGCTTACGTCGGTGCATACCGCACCGAGGCTGTGGGCGGCGTGAATCCTTACTGGAATCCCGCGAGCCTCAGCAATATGTCCAGCGTCGTCAATGTCAACGACATGGACGACTACGTGAACATGGGCCTGAAGTACTTCGGCCATGAGGGTGTTGTTCCGGGTCATGCTCATGACCTGGAGCTGTTCCTGGACGGCAGCCCCAACGGCTACGGTGCGGAGCAGTTCATCAACCTCTCCGGTAATGCGGAGATCCCGTGGTTTGATGATGAGTGGTTCAACGGCATTCGTGCCGAGTGGAACTACACTCCGACCAACGTCTCCGACCTTAACGCCGACGACTTCGGTCTTGAGGACATGTCCCTCATCGTTGAGCTGGACGTTTACAACGATGGGCGCACCAAGGTGTGCGTCGCCGGCGCGAGCATCGCGCAGCTGGAGGGTCTGCCGGTCTACGCCAACGTGGACAATGACCCGTTCAGCGAGTGGGACTTCACGGTGAACGGCGTTGCCGACGCCTTCAACATCAGCCGCGAGGGCAAGAACTACTTCCCTGCGGACTTTGAGGGTATCGGCGTTACCGCCGAGCACACGTTCCGCAACGACCTCTACGGCAAGGTGACTTGGTACACCGGCGAGCGCATCAATGCGTTCTTTGATGATCGTCCCGGACTGCTGAAGTTCAACTTCCGCTATCCGTTTGAGAAGAATGCTTCTCTCGGCCTGGACATCATCTCGGCTGGTGAGTTCAACAACCTGGAGGACGCGATCACTCTCGTTCGCGGCGAGTTCCTGCTCCACTTCTAGGCAATATCCCCCGCCATGAAGTAAAGGGCCCCGGCCGAAAGGCCGGGGCTCTGCCTTTAACCATCGTCCGTCCGGCGCTCAGAATGCGTTCTCAAAGTGCTGGACTGCCGGACGGCCACGGCCGTCGGCGGGGAACGCCACCTCCACCAGGTCAAAGCGCAGGTTCAGCCCTTCCACCGGGTTCTTCCCCAAGTAGTTCTCCGCTAGCCTCACGTAGTTCCCAGTGGGCTCCCAAGAAAGCGGAGATCAGAGAACAGTCTCAACTTGATTGACTTTTCTATTCTGTGCGGGTATAATGTGCGTGAGGGGCGATGATACGGGCAGTAGCGCTAAACTGGCGCAGGTTTTTCTGGGTCTTTTTGGGGGTGGTGGCTGCAGCCCTGTTGACTCGGGGGAATTGCGCATTGGCCTCGGGGAAGGACGGAGTCGTGGTCATCGTATCAGACCATTTGCTGGGCCGCTTTGAGTCCTGCCAGTGCAGCGGACGGGGGGGGGTGGACTAGCACGAAGAGCGAGTCTCTACAGCGAGATAGCATCCGGGACTTCCAACACCGTCTTCATAAACCTCGGCAGCAACTTCCGTTCAGCCTCACCTTCAGATATGGTGCGCGGCAATGCCATCCTGCGCTATCTATGCAGGCAACTTTGCGTGCATCCCTTGCCACCATGCGCAGTATGGGCAATGGCAAAAAACAGCTCACGCGAAGGCGCTCGACTCTCTTAGGCATTGGAGTGACGAAACAGGGATGGCGCGGCCCCGCCACAAAGACCCGGAATGTCTTGCGTGCCATACGCTAGGACTGGGGGCAGTACTAA
>Ga0136651_10001643_pt1 | contig 12344 bp, 5 predicted proteins | sample Mar14236cmmetaG_FD_94867 | JGI IMG/M metagenome (GOLD analysis project Ga0136651, IMG submission 94867) | Marine hydrothermal vent microbial communities from Guaymas Basin, Gulf of California to study Microbial Dark Matter (Phase II) - Marker... ...
CCGTGAGAGAGTTACCTTGGCGATATATAATGCTCTTGGTGTAAGGATTGCCACCATTTGTGATGATTATCTCAATCAGGGATATCATGAGTATCGATGGGATGGTAAGGACAGAAGCGGTAAACCAGTTCCGTCCGGTATTTATTTCTACAAGCTGACAGTTGGAGACAAATCAAGAATTAATAAGATGGTTTTGTTGAAGTAATAAATAACATACTTGTGGTACCTGTCAGGGGGATTTCCTCTGGCAGGTACTTTTTCTGTTTTTTCTTCATGGAGAAACATGAAAAGAATATTAATACCTTTATTGTTTCTGGTCGTGACAGAATTTTTAGTGGCCGGGGTGACTGGCAAGATAAGGGGCAGAGTTGTCGATGCGCAGACTGGAGAGCCTCTGCCATGGGTCAATGTTATGCTTGAAGGGACATCTTTGGGTGCTGCGACGGATGCTAATGGAGTGTATGTGATTTTGAATGTACCTCCCGGGGAATACACACTGGTTGCTTCAATGATGGGATATAAGAAGATTAGAATAGAAAATCTGCGTGTTAAAACAGATTTCACAACAGTACAGAATTTCAGGCTGGAAAAAACAGTTCTGGAGTTTGGTGAAGAAGTAGTGGTTATAGGTCGAAAACCTGAAATTCAGAAAGATAGAACGTCTACTATGGTTGTAGTTAATGCTGATGAGTTACGGAAGTTGCCTGTGAAGGAGCTGTCTGAGGTTGTAAATCTTCAAGCTGGGGTGGTCAATGGACATTTTAGAGGTGGTAGAACAGGAGAAGTGGCTTATCTTGTAAATGGAATTTCTGTAAATGATCCCTATAATAAAGAGATGGCGCTGGAAATTGAGAAAAATGCTATTCAGGAGATAAAAGTTATAAGTGGTACGTTTAGTGCTGAGTATGGTCAGGCTCTATCAGGAGTTGTTAACATAGTTACCAAAAGAGGCTTAGAAAATTTTCGGGTACACGCTGATTTGTACTCAGGGGATTACGTAAGCGACCGAGATCCTCCTTTCACGAATATAAAAGATTTCAACCCTTTTCAAATTAGGAATTTAGAATTAGATGTTACAGGACCCATTGCTTTCCTGAAGAACTCTTCATTCTTTATATCCGCTAGAAATTACTTCAATGAGGGATATCTGTATGGGGTTGAGGAATTTTTGCCTGGTGACTCATCGAATTTTGATGATCCCAATCCTGATAATTGGTACATAGAACGGAGTGGCTCGGGGAAGTACATACCTATGAATTATTCATGGAGGAATTCTTTTCAGGGGAGCTTCTACTTTAAGATTACCCCAAGATTGTCATTGGATATCGATGGAAATTATGGAGAAAGACGCTGGAAAGAGTACAATCATCTTTTTAAGTATAATCCAAGAGGTATTCCAACAAAGTACCAATCAAATTACCAGATAGGTTTTACATTAACCCATTCTCCATCTGCGAAAATGTTTTATACGCTGCGGGGCACGAATTACTATACTCGTTATAAGTCTTACGTTTATAGTGATCCTAATAGCGATAAATATGTGAGTCCTCAACTTTTAAGGAGACTTGGTTACGGTTTTTATACTGGTGGTATGGATATGAGCCATTTCTACAGAAGTTCTAAGATTAGTGCCTTCAAATTTAATCTCGTTTCTCAGCCGAATACAAGGAATGAGGTTAAATGTGGTTTTGAGATGAGGCGTAGCAACCTATGGCTTGAGGAATTTAGTTTGAGGTTGGATAGAACAACCGGGTGGAAACCTGAGAAGTATCCGCCGGAGAGCGTTTATAACAATAAGTATAGACATATTCCTCTTGAGTTTGGTGCATGGATTGAGGATAAAATAGAGCTGGAAAGATTGATTCTGTCTGTAGGTGTAAGATTTGATTATTTTGAACCTGATGGACTTGTTCCAAAAGATCTGAGAGATCCTGATGGTTCTTACAAGGGCGAGGAAAACCCGTTTAGAAAAGCCAGCCCTAAGAAACAGCTAAGTCCCAGACTTGGTATTTCTTATCCCATAACGGATAAAGGGGCTATCCACATTTCATATGGACATTTCTTTCAGATTCCTAGATTCGAGTATTTGTATTATAATTCAGAGTTTGAGGTACAGGGTGGTGGGCTTAATACAATAATGGGGAATGCCGACCTGAAGCCTGAAAAGACGGTGATATATCAACTTGGCCTTCAACAGATGATTGGCAATGGGTTAATTCTTGATGTAACAGGTTACTATAAGGATATAAGAAATCTGGTAGGGACCCAGATATATGAGCTGTATGTGTTAGGAGATATGTACGCAAGGTATGAGAATAGAGATTACGGAAATGTTCGTGGCATTGCTGTTACCTTGACCCAGAAAGCTATAGGATGGTTTTCGGGGTCGATTGATTACACTTATCAAATTGCGGAGGGTAATGCTTCAGATCCGCGAGCTACTTTTTATGATAGACAGTCAGACCCTCCACGGGAGAGTGAAATACAGGTTGTCCCTCTTGACTGGGATCAGACCCATACTTTGAATGTGAGTGTTGTTTTCACTCAGCCTTCATGGGTAATCGGACTGGTAGGGAAGTATGGCTCTGGATTGCCCTACACTCCTGAGTATCAAAACCAGAGGACAGCATTCGAGAATAGTGAGAGGAAACCCTCTACGTTCTCTGTTGACCTTAATGCAGCATATAGAATAAAATTAGGTAAGATAGAATTTCAGCTATACTCGCAGGTTAAAAATCTGTTTGATCGGGCAAATGCGCTTCAGGTTTTCCCTGATACTGGGAGACCTGATTACTCTTTAATACCAACTTATGTGCCCGAGCAACCTATACATTCTCTCAGGGATTTTTTAACGAGGCCTGATTATTATTACCCACCAAGAGAAGTTATTATCGGATTGGAAGTGATGCTATGAAAGAAAGAAAAGTATTAATAAAGACTTTTGTTTTTGTTTTGTTTATATGTTCTTCGCTCGTTCCTCAGAATAACCTCGATGAACTGCATGGGGATCGTAAATTCAGGAAGCAGGGGCTGCATAATGGTAATCTTGTTGAAACTCTTTTCTGGAACTTTGGTGAAGTCGGATGGTGGGGTAAACAACCTTCTGGTGTGTGGCCAAAGGGGACAAAGCATTCTTACATGGATGGCATTTATCCGATAGTGGCTGCGGAAGTGAAACTTGTCACGGGTGATACAATCCATATTGTCGAAGGGGGGTATAGAGAGCATTACGAAACCGGTCCTACTGGAATAGAATATGGTTGGCAACCACTCCCTGGTTTTTCGAACCCGGAGCAGGATTACATTGCGATGAGTGATGATCCAAATACGTGGCCAAAATATTGGCCAGATAAGCCCGCTTCGTGGGGCGGTAAGTGGAATGGATATTTTGGACAGAAGACAAATGCTGATCAGGAAAGCTATTTTATGATGGATGATTATCAGGACAGGGGGAGGGATTTTTGGGGAAAGTTTTACTGTGATGAAAACGATACTTCACGAGGTGGTCTTGGAATGAGGGTAGCTGTTCGAGGTTTTCAATGGTCGAATGTGTTGGCTGAGGACATCATTTTCTGGCATTATGATATCACGAATATAAGCACTACGCATTATGATAAAACAGTTTTTGGTATGTATTGTGATTCGGGTGTCGGGGGAATGAATGATTCAAATGATGATAATGCTTATTATGATCTAGGACTCGATATTGCTTATACGTGGGATGCTAATGGCAAAGGTGAGACTGGATGGGAGACCGGCTATGCTGGCTATGCATTTCTGGAAAGTCCAGGTAATCCATTCGATGGTATTGATAATGATGGCGATGGCGCGGAAGGGGAAGGCCCTATATTAACCTCAATAGATTTTGAACCCAGGGTTCTCCCTGATGAGATCGTTGTCATTGATTATTCTAATATGAGCCCTTCTAACGATTGGGGAAGAAAAGTTGTGTCCTTTTCCTCTGGTGGGAGTGGAAAATTCTGGAGGTTTGAAGGCAATACTCTTTATCTTCAAATACATGATTCAACCTATGTTTACATAAAAGGTCAGACGGTTTCGGAAAAGCCTTTTAATGGGATTGATGATGATCTGGACGGGTTAATTGATGAAAATGAGAGAGTCCACATGGGTTTGAAATATAGAGACTGGATAAATCGTGATGGGTTTAACAATTTGCTTATAGATGAGAGCAGGAATGATTCAATAGATAATGATGGTGACTGGGATCCTGAGTTACATGATGTGGGTGCCGATGGTGTAGCAGGTACTGGAGACTGGGGAGAAGGTGATGGTATGCCTACTGAAGGAGAACCTTATTATGATAAAACGGACAAAGATGAATCTGACCAGATAGGACTTACCTCTTTTGATTCGTTTTATATCGGTTCAGGAGTTGAGTACAGGTTCGATGAGGTCATATGGGAAAGAATAGCCAATTATCATTTTGATGCAGGGAAACAGAATGGAAACATTGCTTTTCTTTTTGGTTCTGGGCCTTTCATTATGCCACCCCGGCATACCGAGAGGTTTTCGCTGGCTCTGGTTTTTGGCGAGAATCTTCAGGATTTGATAAGAAATAAAAAGGTTGTACAGGATATCTATAACGCAAACTATAATTTTGCAAGACCGCCGATAAAGCCGAAGGTATGGGCAGTAGCTGGAGACGGTAAAGTTACCCTCTATTGGGATGACAAAGCAGAGTCCTCATATGATGAATTTGCGGATCCGTCAACCGGTGGGTATGATTTTGAAGGTTACAGAATATATAAAGCTACTGATCCTGCATTTAATGATGCATATATAATTACAAATGGCTATGGTGAAGCTAATTTCTATGATCCCGTTGCTGTGTTTGATAAAAAAGATGGGATTAAAGGATTCTTTGAGGTTGATGTCCACGGTACAAAATATTTTCTTGGTGATGATACAGGATTGAGGCACTCTTGGACGGATTATGATGTTATGAATGGGAAGACGTACTATTATGCCGTAGTTTCTTATGATATGGGATGGGCTGAGAAAAACATTCTTCCTTCAGAATGTACTAAAATTATTGTAAAGGATATTTACGGGAACATAACTCTTGATAAAAATACTGTTATGGTGGTACCAGATGCTCCTGTGGCGGGTTATTGTCCGCCAGAAATTCCAGAGGGAATAAAGCATATAACGGGACATGGAACGGGTAAAGTGTGGGTTGACATCCTGAATCCTGAAGAGGTTAGAGATGGTAAGTATCTTGTTGTGTTTGATGATACGACGCACAGAGATACAACTTATTATAGTCTGTATGAACTTGAGGGTGATGGAGATACAGTTGCTATTTTGAGGAATTCTGACGCATTGAATCAGGAGGATACAAATCCAATTTTTAATGGAATGAGGCTCTTTGTAAAGGATGATACAGTAGCCTTTAATGATTCTACCACCGGATGGATAAAAGGGAAATCCAATCTGACCATATATGCGGAGCTTCATTCTTACTGGAAAGGGAAAAAAATAAGAATAGATGGATTCCCGACCTGTTATGAAATCCGCGTAGGAATTAAAGATACTTCGTGGTTGTTCTCCAAACCGATGTTTGAAACAAATTTTCAGGTATGGGACATTGTTAACGACCATAAGGTTAGATTTTATCTATGGGAGCCTGAAGACAATGCGGATTCCGTTTTAAGTGCTGGTGATTATGTCAGGTTGTGGCTAAAAGTGGGTAGCCTATGGAAGGAAACGTGGACAATTTATTTTGTTGCTCCAGAGAATGAGGAAACCATTCAGCCAGACTCCGGGGATGTAGCCTTCATTGGGATAAATCTTCCTTTTAGTTCCAATGACAAGTTTTATTTTGAGACAAAGGCTCAATACGTTGATAGAGGCAAGGCTAAACAGGAACTTGACAGGATAGCGGTTGTTCCAAATCCTTACGTTGCTGCTGCACCATGGGAGCCTCCCAGATTTTTTGCTTCTGGGAGAGGCCCCAGAAAGATTGATTTTATTCATTTGCCTCAAAGGGCTACTATACGGATTTATACATTAAGCGGAGATCTTGTTAAAGTGATACATCATGAGAGTAGCATGAACGATGGTTCGGAGTCCTGGAATCTTCAAACAAAAGATGGTATGGATCTGGCTCCTGGCGTGTATATATATCATGTAGACGCAGGAGAGATAGGAGAAAAGGTAGGTAAGTTTGCAATAATAAAGTGAGTGCTATGAGTAAGAAATTAGTGTTATTGATAGAGATACTTTTAATCAGCGGAATTCTTTTCCCCAAAGATATAACAAAAGTAGGAACAACATCTGCTAATTTCCTGAAGATCGGAGTTGGGGCATCTTCGATGGGAATGGGAGGTGCTGCAGTAGCTGTCCCCTTTGATGCAAGCTCGATCCATTGGAATCCTTCTCTGATTGTAGATCTGCCAGGCGGAAGCTTTTGCGCATCTTATACAAACTGGTTTCTTGATATCAAGCATTCATTTGTAGGGGTGACATTTCCTGTGCTCGGCCTGGGTGCAATTGGAGGTTTTATCAATCTTTTGAATATGGGTGATATGAGAGTAAGAACTGTTGAGTTGCCCGAAGGGACAGGTGAATATTTTTCTGCTTCTGATATGGCAGTAGGAGTATCTTATGCAAGGAAGTTGACAAACTTTTTCGCCATTGGGTTCAATTTCAAGTATATAAGAGAACAAATATGGCATTGTTCAGCATCAAGTATTGCGATAGATTTTGGTACAATTTATCATTCTGATAATGGTAGATATCATATAGGTGCTTCTGTTTCGAATTTCGGAAGCAAAATGCACTTCACAGGTAGGGATCTAAGACGATATTATGACCAGGATCCAAATGCTTCAGGTGATAATGAATATATTCCGGCTGAATTGCATACTGACAGGTGGGACTTGCCATTAATTTTCAGAGTTGGTCTCTGCGTAGACGTTCTGAAAAGTAGTATGCTGGATTTGAGGATGGCAGTTGATGCTGTTCATCCTAATGATAATACGGAATATATGAATCTAGGGTTAGAAATGGGTCTGGTAAAAGTCGGTGTGCTCAGGCTGGGTTACAGGTCAATGTTTATGCAAGATAGTGAGGGTGGTTTAACACTTGGGGGCGGTATAGTTTGGAAGGTAAGAAATTTAAAACTTAATATAAACTATGCCTATTCTGACTTTGGGCGGTTGAGTTACACAGATAGGATTGATATTTCCGTAATTTATTAATGAGAAAGGAAAAAGGAATATGGAAAGGATTTTTGAGAACAGGTACGGGTATTTTTCATCTGATGGTAGCGAATATGTTATTAAGACACCTGAGCTACCCAAACCCTGGATAAATGTTGTGTCCAATGGTAAATATGGAATTGTTATTTCTCAAGCTGGTGGTGGGTTTAGCTGGTATGAGCATTCTGAATTAAATAGAATTACGAGATGGCATCAGGATCTTGTAAGGGATAATTGGGGGAAGTATTTTATCGTGAAAGATAATGATACAGGAGACATCTGGTCGCCTACATGGATGCCTATCAGACGTAGGCTTGATTTTTATCAATGTAGGCATGGCGTGGGATATACGGTGTTTAGAGCTGGTTTTAAAGGACTATTTATTGAATTAACAGTGTTTGTCCCATTTAATAAAAATGTGGAAGTATGGTACTTCAAATTCCTGAATGAATCAGGAGAGGTAAAAAATGTGTCTTTGTATTCTTATTTAGAATGGTGTCTTGGAGTATCAGCGGACTTACACAGGGAATTTTATAAATGTTTTATTCGTACTGAATTTTTGAGAGAAATGAATGCGCTAATTGCTACTAAGAGACTATGGGAAATTGATCATACAAATGGAAGATGGAATAGTGATTATCCTTTTATTGCATATCATGGATGTTCGGAAGAGGTAGATAGCTTTGAGTGTGACAAGGAATCTTTTCTGGGGAATTATGGCTCGCTATCGGCTCCAAAAGAAATAATGCGTGGTGGAAAGCTTGGTGGGCATTGTGGAGATGGTTATGATCCTATTGCGAGCCTTTGCAAAAATATAAGAATTGATCCCGGAAAAGAGAGAAAAATATCTTTCTTTATTGGGATAGAGGGGAAACTTGAAGGTGTTAGGGAAGCTTTAAAGTATTTTGCTGATTCTAAGGTTGTTGAGAAAGAGCTCGAAGAGACAAAGAATAGATGGAATAAACTCCTAAATGGATCTGAGGTTAAAACTCCCGATATGGCGATAGATATTCTCGTAAATAGGTGGCTTAAATATCAGACTATATCTTCAAGGATATGGGGTAGATGTGCCTACTATCAGCAAAGCGGAGCATATGGTTATAGAGATCAGCTTCAGGATAGCATGATTTTCCTTCATCTAGCACCGGAGCTATGTAAGAATCAGATTGTACTGCATGCAAAGCATCAGCTTTCAACGGGGAGAGCTCTTCAGTGGTGGCATTCTATAACCGAAGTGGGTGAAAAAGTTAATATGTCTGATACTCATCTCTGGTTGCCTTTTGTTGTATATAAATATGTTCTGGAAACAGGGGATAGTGGTTTTCTTGATGAAATGATTCCCTACTATGATAAACCTGATATGGTGGAATCGATATACGAACATTGTTGCAGGGCAATAGATATAACTCTTTCGGATACGGACAAAGATGGACTACCATTTATTCAAAGCGGGGATTGGAATGATGGTATGAGCGCTGTTGGCGTTAATAGCAAGGGTATTTCTATATGGGTAGGAGAGTTTCTGGTATATATCCTGGATGGATTTCTGGAAATTTGTAAGATGAAGGGTGATAGGGGTAGAGAGAAAAGATATTCTGAAGCTGTAAATATGTTGAAAGATAAAATCAATCATCTCTATTGGGATGGAGAGTGGTATATACGCGCGGTGAAGGATAATGGAGAGAAAATTGGTAGCAAGGGCTCACAATATGGGAAGATTTTTCTCAATCCCCAATCATGGGCGATTATATCGGAGATAGCGGATAATGAAAAGAAGGAGATAATTTTTAGATCTGTGGAAAAGTACCTTCTTAAGGAATATGGGCCTCTGCTCCTGGCTCCGGCTTATAAGGAGGTAGATGGGAATATAGGTTACCTATCTAGATATGCTCCAGGAGTTCGTGAAAATGGGGGCGTATACACTCACGCTGCAGTTTGGTTTATCTGGGCTTTGTGCAAAGCCAAAAAGAGGAATCTTTCTTATAGGGTATTAGAATCAATAAATCCGATTTTGAATGGAATGAATCCTGACAGGTACAAGTGTGAACCTTACGTAACACCTGGCAATATTGAGGGTCCGGAATCACCTTTCCCGGGTAAAGGAGCGTGGACGTGGTATACGGGCTCGGCTCAATGGCTGTACTCTGTGATTATGGAGTGGGTGATAGGAGTGAGGCCGGCCAAAGAAGGACTTCTTATCGATCCGAATCTACCAGATAAGTGGGATAAGGTGAAAGTGAAAAGATACTTCCGTGGGAGTTTATACGATATTATAATAACTAATAACTCCAAGGACGGTGTGGTGAAATATATTGAAGTCGAGGGTAAAATTATTGAAGGTAAGATTATCCCCCTGGCTACTGATAATTTGATAAAAGTAAGAGTTGTTATTTAAAAATAAGTTAAAAGAGGTTTAAAATGAGAAAGTTATCTTTGGTAACTGGTTTGATATTTTTATTATGGGTGCAGGTACTGCCCCAGAGTAGTTATGATGACTATGTTTTTTTTACTGATAGTCCAACTCCTATTTCTTATGATCCAAGCTGGGGATTTGTGAATCCTCCGAGCTATTTAGAAAGGGTTGGGGAAAAGTTTCCCGTTGACACTGTACATGTTTTTAGAGGACAAAATAGCTTAAAATTGCACTGGATTTCAAAGCCTGGGGGTGATTGGGGGTTTGCTGTTGCTGAAGTAGGATGGCCAGGCCACGATGTGTATCTTCGTGATACTCTTTCCTTCTGGGTTTATTCAGAAGATAGTATAAGGTCTGAGCATCTCCCTCTTATTTACTTAGAGGACCTGTCGAATAGAAAAACCGGTCGCGTTAGCCTTTCGTACTATCATGGTGATATACCTGATAGTCAATGGGTTCAGATTAAAGTTCCGCTTGACACATTTTATTCCATAGCAGGTGATGTGGATTTAACGAAGATAAAAACCATTTTTTATGGCCAGGATATGGACGATACTATTGAGCATACAATGTACATTGATGAAATACGAATGTACGTAGGTAGCCAGAGGGATACAACTCCCCCCAATCCACCTGAGGAATTAACTGCTAAAGGGTATGATAAGCACGTTGATATCTTCTGGGCTCCAAATACGGAAGAAGATGTTTCTTTTTACAACATTTATAGGTCACTTACTGGTTCTTATTACACACTGGTTGGATCCGTTGATAAAGAGTTTACCATTTTTTCAGATTACGTCGGGAGACAAAATCAACAAGTTTACTATAAAATCACCGCTGTTGATAGGAACTACAATGAATCTGATTTCTCTGATGTAGTGGAAGCATCGACTGTTGCTCTTTCCGATGAAGAGTTGCTTACTATGGTTCAAGAAGCTACTTTTAGATATTTCTGGGATTTTGCTCATCCAGTCTCAGGAATGGCATACGAAAGAATTCCCGGTAGTAAAGTAGTCACAATAGGAGGTACTGGTTTTGGAATAATGGCAATATTAGTTGGAATAGAACGTGGTTTTATAACGAGAGAAGAAGGAGCTCAAAGGGTTTTGAAGATACTTAACTTTCTTGAGAATGCAGATAGGTTTCATGGAGCTTTTCCACACTGGATGAATGGTGAGACAGGAAAGGTTGTTCCTTTCAGCCAATATGATAATGGTGGAGATCTGGTTGAAACTTCCTATTTGATGCAAGGGTTACTGACAGCAAGGCAATATTTTAATCTTGATAATGACACAGAAGTACAGATTAGAAATAAAATAACAACTCTATGGGAGGAGGTCGAATGGGATTGGTATAGACGAACTGAGACAAGTAATTATCTTTACTGGCATTGGTCACCTAACTATGAGTGGGCTATGAATATGCCCATTGTGGGTCCAAACGAATGTATGATAACTTATCTCCTGGCAATTGCTTCTCCTACTCACCCAATTCCTGCAAGTATGTATTATGATGGTTGGGCAAGTAGTCCTGACTATTATAATGGTAATACCTATTATGGTCACACCCTATGGGTAGGAAGGAACACAGGAGGGCCTTTATTTTTCACTCATTATTCTTTTTTAGGATTTGATCCCCGGTATAAGAAAGATAGCTTCGCTAATTACTTTAAGAATAATCGAAATCAAACTTTTATAAACAGAGCTTACTGTATTGAAAATCCAGAAGGACATACAGGGTATGGGGAAAATTGCTGGGGTTTGACAGCATGTGATGATCCTCTTGTTGGTTATCTTGCTCATGAACCAATACCTGAGAAGGATAATGGAACCATTGCTCCCACAGCAGCCCTCTCGTCTTTTCCTTATACACCTGGTGAGTCTATGGAGGCGTTGAAGTATTTTTACAACGAACTGGGAGATGGTCTCTGGGGGGTGTGTGGTTTTAAAGATGCATTTAATCTTGATTTAAATTGGTATGCAGGGTCATATCTTGCGATTGACCAGGGCCCAATTATTGTAATGATAGAAAATTACCGAACTCAACTCCTTTGGAACTATTTCATGTCAAATCCCGAGATTAGTTCTATGCTTGAAGCTATTGGCTTTGTGCCGGATTCTACAGACTATGTGAATGAAGAACTCACTTATGCTGCTGAATTTGAACTAATTGGAAACTTTCCGAATCCGTTTAATAGCGTTACGAAAATAAAATTTAACTTACCTGATAAAGGTCTGGTTTCACTTACCATTTACAATTATCTAGGGGAGAAGATATATTCTTTGTTTAAGGAGTGTGGTAAAGGATATGGTGAGATAGTGTGGGACGGGAAAGATAGCACTGGAAATGTGGTTCCTAGCGGTATATATTTTTATGTTGTTGAATTTGATGGAATGCTCAATAGTGGAAAAATGGTGATTCTCAAGTAAGATAGTTAATGAAGAAGGTTCTATTTATATTTGCAGTTTTTCTGTGTTTGCTAAAGTTTATTGGTTGTCATAGGGAATCGGCAAGAAGAGAGATAGTATTTTGGGCATTTGGTGCTGAGGGCGAGAATGTAAAACCTCTGATAAGAGAGTTTTCCGATTCTACTGGTGTAAAAGTTAAACTTCAAACAATACCTTGGACTGCCGCACATGAAAAACTGCTTACAGCTTATGCAGCAGGAGCTATGCCCGACATATGTCAGCTTGGTAATACCTGGATAC
>Ga0136651_10001644_pt1 | contig 12339 bp, 11 predicted proteins | sample Mar14236cmmetaG_FD_94867 | JGI IMG/M metagenome (GOLD analysis project Ga0136651, IMG submission 94867) | Marine hydrothermal vent microbial communities from Guaymas Basin, Gulf of California to study Microbial Dark Matter (Phase II) - Marker... ...
ATTCTGTTCGGCATCCATATTGAGCGCAACCCGCTCCTGGTCGCCTTCCTGGCCAAACTAGGTCTGATGAGTCGGGTTGGCACCGGTATCCCCCGCATGATACGGGCTATGCGCGAAGCCGGATCGCCACCCCCTGAATTTCGGGTCACCGGCGGACAGTTTAGCGTTGTCCTGCGCCGTCCTGCCCTTCGACAGGCTCAGGACACCGCTACGAGAGAAGGGAGATAACAATGAAAAGAGGTACAATCATCCCGGCGCTGATCCTCATCCTGCTGGGCGTCTATTTCCTGCTGGGCGAACTGGGCATCAGTATCCCCGGTTGGGACATTATCTGGCCTGTCTTTCCCCTGGCCGGAGGGCTGGCCTTTCTGGGTAGTTACGTCTTTGGCCCCCGGCACGATCCCGGCATGGTCTTTGTCGGCACGGCCGCCACGCTCGTGGGGCTAATGTTTTTCTTCATCACCCTGGGGCCGCTAGAGTACCGCGACCTGGGGACGTGGTGGCCCGTGTTCGTTCTCATCGGTGGTGTCGCCTTCCTGGCTCAATGGGTCGCAGCATGCTTCCGCGATTGGGGCGCGCTCTTCCTGGCGCTGGTGGCCCTCGCGGTCGGTGGCGCGGGACTGGTCGTGACGCTGCAACTGCTCGGCCCCGAGACCAGCAGACTCTTGCCCAATCTGTGGCCCGTCATCTTGATCCTGGTGGGTCTGATGACACTCCTGCGCGCCCTGTTTGGCAAGCGCCCACCGGCAGATGTTGATCGGGATTGACGCCAGCCGCGCCGTCGCCGCCCGCCCGACCGGCACCGAGGTCTATTCCCAGCGGGTCATCGAGGCGCTACTGGCGCTCGACAGCCCGCACCGCTTCCGCCTCTACCTGCGCAGTACGCCGCCGGCCGGCATCTTCCCCGGCGCAGACCTGCGTCTTATCCCCTGCCCGCGCCTGTGGACCCACCTGCGCCTCTCCTGGGAGATGGCCCGCCGCTTGCCGGACGCACTCTTTATCCCTGCCCATGTCCTGCCCCTCGTCCATCCACGCGCCAGCCTGGTCACCGTCCATGACCTGGGCTACCTCCACTTCCCGCAGGCTCATCCCTGGCGCCAGCGGCTATACCTCGACCTGTCAACTCGCTGGAACGCGCGCGCCGCTGCGCATGTCCTGGCTGACTCCGAGGCCACCAAGTTGGACTTGGTGGCCCACTACAGCGTCCCGCCAGACAAAATCACCGTCGCCTATCCCGGCTGCGACGAGAGCCTGGCCCCTGTGCGCGACCCGGCCACGATTGAGGCAGTCAAGACACGCCACGGCATCACCGGCGACTATTTTCTCTACCTGGGCACCCTACAGCCGCGCAAGAACCTCTCGCGCCTCATCACCGCCTTCGCCACCCAGTCCCCCAGTCCCCCAGTCACCCAGTCACCCAGTCACCCAGTCACCCAACTCGTTTTGGCCGGCAAGCGCGGCTGGCTCTACGACGACCTTTTCGCGCAGGTGCGCCGCCTGGGGCTGGAAGGGCGCGTGCTCTTCCCCGGCTACATCCCCGACGAGGACAAGGCCGCCCTGTTGAGCGGGGCGCTGGCTTTCGTCTTTCCCTCGCTCTACGAGGGGTTCGGCCTGCCGGTGCTGGAAGCCCAGGCCTGTGGCTGCCCGGTCATCACCAGCGCCACATCGAGCCTGCCCGAGGTGGCCGGGGACGCGGCGCTCCTGGTGGCCCCTGGCGACACTGCCGCCATCGCAGCGGGCTTACGGCGCATCGCCACCGACCCGGCCCTGCGGGAGAGCCTGATCGAGCGCGGCTTTGCCAACGTGCGCTGTTTCTCCTGGGCTGCCTGCGCTCAATCCATCTTGAGCGTCATTGAGCAGTGCGCGTTGGATGTATCACACCGATGAATCGTGGGGCAGGCTTTCTAGCCTGTCCAAGCGGCAGACTGGAAAGTCTGCCCCACAATAACGAACGACCGCGCCCCGAGGGTGAGGCGCGGTCGCGACGGACATTGAGGCATGAAGGTGGTCAAGCCGGCGCTGCGGGGTAAAAGGTGATACCGATGGTGCCTGGCCCAACGTGCGTGCCGATGACGGGGCTGACCATAGCGCAGTAAACCGTCGAGATACCAAATCGTTCCTTCACCTGTTCGGCGACGGCCTCTGCCTCCTTCGGGCTATCCGCGTCGAGGATGGAAGCCTCGGCCATCTGTCTCCCGCCCAGCCGCTCCTCCACGATATCCAACATCTGCGCAATTGCCTTGCGTTTGGTGCGCACCTGGGCCAGCGCTTCGATGCGGCCGTCTTCCAGGTGCAACAGCGGCTTGATTTTCAGCGCCGTTCCCAGAAACCGCTTGCCCCCGCCGATGCGCCCACCCCGGTGCAGGTACTCGAGCGTGTCCACGGCGAACAGGATGTTCATTCTATCTCGTGTCCCCTCGGCCGCGGCAATGACCTCCTCCAGCGAGCCTCCCGCCGCAGCGACGCGGGCGGCTGCCAGGACAATGAAACCCAGCCCCATTGAGGTGAAGAACGAGTCTATGATCGTGATATCGAGTTCGGGCACCTGCACTTTGGCTGCCTCAGCCGAGGCAACGGTGCCGCTGATCCCGCTGGAGATGTAAGCCCCCACGATGGTATCGGCGCCGCTCTCGGCGGCGACGCGGCGGTAAAAGTCCACGAACTCGCCGGCCGAGGGCTGAGATGTGGTGGGAAGGGTCTTGGCCTCCCGCAGGCGGCGGTAGAACGCCGGCGGGTCTATGTCCACGCCGTCCCGAAGGCGCTCGTCACCCCAGATGAGCCATAGAGGAATGATCGGGATGTCCAGATCGCCCAGGGCTTGAGCAGGGATGTAAGCCGTGCTATCTGTTACCACTGCGATTTTACGATTACTCATAGTTACCTCCCTTTATGATAAGATGTCAGAATATCAATAAATAGAACACCCTACCTGCCGGTAGGGTGCGCTTGATGAGAAGGATACAAGGAAACAAGGTATCTGCTCAATAAAGTGGGGCAATGTAGCCGAGGTTTCCATACCTCGCGGGCATAACGCGCTATGGAAAGCGCGGCTACATTAAAAGTGCCCCAGAATATTGAGATGATACGAAACAAGTCTACTTGTCTACCTCGTACTCCTACGTAGCCTTGACGACAGTGCCGCAGTACGGACATTCGGCAGTATGGGCATCGTGCCACTCGACTTCGTCGGGGATGAGCGGCGCACCGCAGCCGGCACACTGAGCGGGCAGCGTGCCTAGCCGCTCGGGCCTCTCTGCCGTGACGCGCTGCGTCACTTCCTCCAATGAGAAGCCCATCTCGCCCAACTCTTCCTCGACAACGCGCTCCAGTTCGTCGGCTTCGGCGTGATAGCCCTTGTTGCGCAACGCCTCTGTCGTATGGGCCAGGAGGTGGGGCACGCGGCCGACACGACCACTGTGGACGAAGAGCAACAAGGCCTGCTTCGCCCGCTTCACCGCGGCATCGGCGTCATCGGTGGCGAGGTGTGCACGAGCCGCCTGTATCATCAGGCCAGCGGCGTGGATGGGCCGGCCAAGTTCTTTGGCCTTGTCAGCCAGGTGTCCAAAGATGTCGGCTGCCTCGGCGAACTGCCCGTCCGCTATCAGGCGGTTGGCGCGGGCCAGTGCCCGGCGTACTCTAGGCGGCAATGGGGGACGCAGGGGTGGAGCCCCTGGAGGGCGTGGGGAACGCGGTGGACGTCGTCGGAACAGCGGGGGGCGTCTAAAAGGTCGCCTACGAAACATAACAAATTCCTCCTGCTTCCTGCCTCTTGCGTCTACTGCTCGGGAGGCAGCAGCAGAGCATTGATCGCGATGGCTACAATGCCGGCCACGACGGTACGCAGGCCGTAACCAACAAGACTGCGCCCGGATATTCTCCCCAGGAACATTCCCAGTCCAAACAGGCTGGTCAGTGCCAGAAGCGTGGAGAGGGCATAACTGATCAGGATGTCGCCGATAAGTGGTGTCAGGAAAAAGGGGGCGAGTACGATCAACGAAGAAACGAGAGGCGACATGCCATCCACCAACGAAACGACGACCACTGCCACACGCGAGGCCCGGCCGATCTTTGTATCGCCCAAATCAGTGAGCGATATTCTCTCCAGTTCAGCCAAATCGCGCCCGCGTTCGGCGGACTCGGCCAGGTAGGCTCCCCATAGCCCTGAAACCCCTATGGAGACGGAGGTGGCAATGCCGATGCGGATCACGGTGCCGGCGTTGCGGACACCACCCATGTAACTGCCCATCACTATGCCGATCATGGTCAACACACCATCAAAGGCATTGTTCGCCAGCGCGCGGCGAGCGATCTTTAAAAAGCCCGATATACGTTCGTATTCGCGCAAGTCATTGATACCCTGGGCCAGGCACTTGCGCGGGTTCCCCGGTTTTTTCACGGCTAATCTTGCGGCGTGATGACGTCCTCGATGAGCACCCTACCGGCCGCTACCTCGTCAATGGAGTGAATCGCGCCGCCATTCTCCTCGATGACACGGGCGATTTCCTCGTAGCGCAAGTCGTGCCCTTCGATAGTAACTTTGGCGTTTTCCACGCGGCGGTCAATCTCATAGATCGAGATGTTAGCGCCGTCCACGCCCTCCAGTCCAGCCAGCAGTTGCACCAGTTCCGCGATGGTGGGCTCCATAGGTTTCAAGACGTCCAGCACCAATCGTCTCAGGTTTCCCATCTTTACTATCTCCTCCTCACTTTTCCAACGGTATAGAATTTTGTAGGGCAGAATGGTTGGTTGCGGTCAAGACCGCGGTATGAATGTCCGCGCAAAGACCAGGTAGCCAGTGTGAGCCACCAAACGATCCATCGGCCGCAGGCGGGCGGGCACCGCTTTGTACGGCCTGAGCAACAATTCCTCTACTTTGATCAGGCCAAAGTTGGTTTCTGCCAGGGCGCCGATCACGCGGATGACCTGATTGGTGGTGGGCAGGATGCAGCCAAAGAAGCCACCGGTGGCCAGAGCCGCGTGAACCTGTGTCAAATAGTCCCAGGGGTTGGGCAGGTCCAGGAACAGTGCATCGGCCTCACGCTCGTCAAAGCCCGCGGCGATGTCGCGCAATTTGAACTCGACGAATTCGGCCAGCCCAAGTTGCTCCAGGTTTTTGCGGGCCAATCGTTGCATCTCCGGTCGGACCTCGTAGGAATAAACGCGGCCGGTGGGGCTGACCGCCCGGGCGAAAACCAACGTGAGTCCACCGCTGCCAGTGCCGGCCTCGACGACGTGGCAGCCTGGGGCGATGCCCATCTTTATCAGGATGTACCCGGCGTCCTTGGGGTAAACAATCTGGGTGGTACGCTTGAGATCACGCACGAGGTCGTCGGTGGAGGGCCGAAGCAACAGTAACAGATACCCCATGTGAGTGGACACTTGGGTCCCCCACGGGGCTCCAATCAGATCATCGTGGGCCACCATCCCACGATGAGTGTGGAATTGGGCGCCTGGCGACAGCCGGATGATGAACGATTTACGGTCGCGGCCAACTAGCAGAGCCAGGTCGTCGGGTTGTGCAGTTTGCACGGCTTTTTGTCTCCACGCACCTATCCAGTTCTCACGTGCGCGGGCATAATTATAGCGCACTCTGACCACAGCGCAACTTTGTGTTTCACGAGTAGGCCGGACGCCCCCACTATTTGTGAAAATCGCAGTTTGACTTGAGAGCAGGATAGTGGTACACTAGACACAGTACTGTAGGCTAATCATCCTGGTCGTCCGCATCGGTTGGCCAGTGAAGCGAAAGGGAGGATCACCGCATGGCAGAAGATAAGAAAACGGTTGTCTGCATTGAAGATGAGCCCGAGATGGTTGACCTGATCGGACTGATCCTCGGGCGCAAGGGGTTCGATCTGATCGGCGCTATTGGCGGGCGGGAAGGCATAGATGCAGTGCGCCAACTCAAGCCCGACCTGGTGTTGCTGGACCTGATGATGCCGGATATGGATGGTTGGGAAGTCTACCAGCACATGAAGGCCGACGACGAACTGAAAAGCATCCCAGTTATTGTCGTCACTGCCAAGGCACAGAGCATTGACAAAGTATTGGGTCTCCACATCGCCAAGGTGGATGACTATGTGACCAAGCCATTTGGCCCACAGGAACTGCTGCAAAGCGTAAACAGAGTACTGGGGACCGAGTTCTGAGACTGGCGGTTCACGAATCGCTTTCAGATGCGTCTGTCCTCGACGACAGAGTAGGCCCTACTCATTGGCGGGTAGGTAAGGTTCATTCTGGCGGGTGCGAAGGGCGGTGGTGACGGGATAACCCCAGAGCCATCGCCGCTTGATTTATGGAGAAAAGCGGGAGGTGAGCAATGGAACTCGTGATGGTATCAATTGAAAAGCCAGAGGCCGTGAATCTCATCCTGGGCCAATCGCACTTTATCAAGACAGTGGAGGACTTGCACGAGACGCTGGTGGGCGCTGTGCCGGGTGTAAAGTTCGGCCTGGCCTTTTGTGAATCTTCAGGCCCGGCACTGGTGCGCGCCAGTGGCACCGATGACGAGTTGGTCGAATTGGCAAAACGGAACGCGCTGGCGCTGAGCGCGGGACACAGTTTTATCGTTTTTCTAGGCGAGGGCTTTTACCCGGTCAACGTGTTGAACGCGATCAAGATGGTGCCCGAAGTGTGCCGCATCTTTTGCGCCACGGCCAATCCGGTCGAGGTTATCCTGGCCGAGACGGAGCAAGGGCGCGGCATCCTCGGCGTGGTGGACGGCGTCAGAACGAAAGGTATCGAGACGGAGGAAGACGTCAAGGAGCGCAAGGCGTTCCTGCGTATGATCGGGTACAAGGCGTAGGCTGTGGCTACCAATCCCGCGCTGGAACTGCTTCTGCGTGCCAACCAACTCAAGCGCGTACCACGCACCGGCTGGGTGATGCGCGGTGTGGCCGGCGCCGAGAGTGTGGCCGACCACAGTTTCGGCGTGGCTTTTATCTCCTTGATCCTGGCCGAGATGGTGGAACAATCTGTGAACGAGGCCAAGTTACTGACCATCGCGCTGCTCCACGACCTGCCGGAGAGCGTGATCAGCGATCTGCCCACGCCTGCGGCGGCCTACTTTCCTGCCGGCGCCAAGCGAAAGGCGGAGGCGGGGGTTCTGAGCAAGTTGCTGCACCGGTTGCCATGCGCCGAGCAATGGCACGCCTGGTGGCAAGAGTTCGAGGATGGAACGAGCATCGAAGGACGGCTCGTCCGCGACGCTGACCGGCTCGATATGCTCATCCAGGCTCACGTCTACGAGCAGACGACCGGCAATTGCCATCTGGAAGAGTTCTGGGATGGGTCAGATGCTTTGGCTTTTGAGTCCACTGCCGCACAGGTGCTGTACAAAGAGTTGATGGGGCTGCGCGAGCGGTCTACCTAGTGGGTGGGAATTCGTGATGCCCGACCGATTGATGTCCAGTGAACTGAAACACTTGCAACGTTATATGCCGTCCGGCTGGCGTGAGCAGGCCGAACCGCCTCTCATGCCAGACGAGGTGGCGAATTGTGTCTCTCACTTGCAAGCGCTGCTCTCGACCGTGGGCACCTACCTCCCCAGAGTCATCCTGGCCGACGATCGTGAGTTGCAAGTTGGCCGAGGCGTGTTCCGCTACGGCACGGCGCTGTTCGCCGACGTCTCCGGTTTCACCGCGATGACCGAGCACTTTTCTCGCGAGATTGGCCGCGAAGGGGCTGAGGAGATCACCCTAATCGTCAATCGTATCCTCGAAGCGATGAACGGTATCGCCATCCGGTACGGTGGTGACCTGTTGTTGTTCGCGGGTGATGCAGCGCTCAGTTTCTACCAGGGGGAAGAGCACGCCGCGCGCGCCTGCCGCGCCGCCTGGGAGATGCAGCAGGCGATGGGGGAGCAATTTGCCCGCGTGGAGACCTCATTGGGAGAGTTCCCGCTCCGCGTGTCTATCGGGCTGGGCAGTGGTGACGTCTTCCTGGTCAGTCTGGGCACGCCCGATAACGCCGCATACGCCGTGATGGGGCCAGCGCTGGCAGCGATGGGTCACGCTGAACATTTGGCCCAGGCCGGGCAGATTTTCATAGACCACACAACGCGCGAGTTAGCCGGTGCTGACCTCACCGTCGTTCCGATCAAGGAGGAAGGCTTTTTCGAGTTGCGCGGGACCGAACCGCGCCCCAGCACGGTCGAGCGCCCCGATTTACGCCTCGCGCCACCGGATGGTTCGCCTCACGCAACGTTGCGCTGGCTGCTGGCACGACTCGATGTCCTAGTCCCCTACCTGGCCCCCGGCTTGCTGGAAAAGTTAGTGCCCTCACCCGGAGAGATTGCTGTCGAAAGCGAACACCGGGGGGTGACCACGCTCTTCACCGACCTGCGCGGGGTAGACGAGTTGGTCGAATTTCTGGGGCCTGAACGCGAGTGGTTGCTTACCGAGGTCGTCAACCACCACTTTCTGGCGGTGCGAAATGTCGTCGAACGATATGAAGGAGTGCTGCACAAGGTTGGGGCCGGTCCGAGCGGGCCGCACCTGCTCATCACCTTCGGCGCGCCCAAGAGCCACGCCGATGATCCCGAGCGGGCGGTGCGGGCGGCGCTGGAGATGCAGAAAGCGCTCGTGGAGGTCAACCAGGAGATAGAATCGCTGATCGGCGACGCGCCGGATTTGCGGCGCCCGCTGCTGCGGCAAGCGATGGGCATCACCACCGGCTTTGTCTTTGCCGGCAGCGTCGGCTCGACCAGACGATGGGAGTACACCGTGATGGGCGACCTGGTCAACCTGGCCGCTCGCTTGATGGCAGCGGCCGCCGATGGGGAGATTCTGGTCGCCGGCAACACTGTGCGCCACCTGGGCGAGCGGTTCGAACTGCGTCCCCGGAAGCCGATGCGGGTGAAAGGGAAGAGCAAGCCGATACCCTACTCACAGGTGACCGGGTTGAAACAATTACCTCTCTTGTTGGGGACGGCCGAGGGGCGGATCGTGGGCCGCGAGGCTGAGTTGGAGACGGCGCAGGCTTTGCTGGAGGGAGTGAGCGAGGGGACGGGGAGTGTGCTGGCGGTATGCGGCGACGCCGGGATGGGCAAGACCCGGCTGACCCAGGAGATCGCGCAGCGGGCGCAGCGGCGCGGGATGCAGGTGATCGTCGGCTCGTGCCTTTCCTACGGCGGCGACATCCCCTACCTGCCGTGGGCCGACGTGCTGCGCGCCCTGTTGGGCATCTCTGCGTCCGACCGGTCGGCGCAGTTGCAGCAATTGACGCGCGGACTGGCGGCGGCTGGCCTGACCGGCTGGGAGCCCCTGGTCGCGGAGCCGTTAGGTCTGGAGGCGGATGAGACGGAACTGACGGCTTCATTGGACGCCCGGCTGCGGCAGCAGCGGCTGTTCGACATCGTGCTCGAACTGCTCGAGCGCTACGCCCGGACGCAGCCACTGTTGCTGGTGCTCGATGACATCCACTGGATTGACTCCACCTCGCTAGAACTGCTGGATTACGTGGCGCGCAACGTCGCTTCTTTCCCGGCGCTGGTGTTGATCCTGTACCGGCCGCGGGATTGGCTGGAGGGACATTGGCGCCACCTCAAGCACGCGGACGAGGTTATGCTGGAAGAGTTGCCAGAGGCGGCTAGCGAAGAGTTGGTCGCCGATCTATTGGGCGTGGAGGACGCGCCAGAGCAATTGACCGAACTGGTGGTGGGCAAGGCGCAGGGCAACCCCTTCTTCACCGGCGAGGTGGTGCGAGCGTTGGTAGATGCCGAGGTACTGAGACGGGATAACGGCCATTGGGAATTGGTCGCTGACCCGGACCAGGCCGGCGTACCCGATACGATCAATGGCGTCATCCAGAGCCGCATAGATCGGCTGGAGGAGACCGCCAGACGGGTGCTCCAGGTGGCCTCGGTCATTGGGCGCATCTTTAGCGTGTCAGTGCTGGATGGCGTCTATCCCTACGACGATATTGACGGCACACTGCCCCGGCGCTTGAGCCAACTGGGCGCGTTGGGGCTGGTGATGATGGAGGTAGAAGAAAAACTCGATTCAGAGCAGCGCTACTTGTTCCGGCATGCGCTGACACAGGACGTGGCTTACGAGAGCCTCTCTTACGCGCGGCGACGCGACCTGCACCGGCGCGTGGGGGCGTTCGTCGAGACAGAGGGATGGGAGGCGGTGAGCGAGCGCCTCGGTTTTCTGGCCTACCACTTTTTCCAGGGGCGGGCCTGGCGCGAGGCGCTGCGCTACTCACTGGCGGCGGGCCGCAAGGCGCAGCGGGAGTACGCCAACGAGATCGCCACTGCCCACCTCGAACGGGCGCTACAAGCGGCGGAGGAACTGGACGAGCCGCGCGAGGAGGAGCGGCTGGAAGCCCACGAGGCGCTGGGCGAGGTGCTGACCATCGTCGGACGTTACGATGAGGCATTGGAGCATCTGGGGGCGGCGCGGGCGCTGGTGGAGGCGTGGCCGCCGTCGTCAGCGCGGGACCGCAGGCTGGCTGATCTGTACCGCAAGACGGCCGGGGCGCACGAGGCCAAGGGAGATTATGAAGTCGCGTTGAGGCAACTCGAAAGGGGATTGGCGTTGTCAGGTGTCACTGAGACACTTGAGGGGGCGCGGATTCACCTCAATTTCGCCGCCGTGTTCTCCCGCCAGGGCCGTCATACTCAGTCCATCGAAGCATGCAAACAGGGGTTGCATATTGCGGAAGTGGTTGGTGGTCCAGATGGGAGACGGATCATTGCACACGCACGCTATCAATTGGGAAACATCTTGGTTCGCCTGGGAAGATTGACAGAGGCGGTCGAGGATTGCAGGCAAAGCCTGCTCATATACAGAGAGCTGGGCGATCTATTGGGACAACTTCAGGCTCATAACAATTTGGCCATGGCCCATCACCACCAAGATGCTTGGGGATTGGCAGCTGAGCACTATCGGGCGGCGATGGAGATCGTGGATCAGATCGGCTATGCCGAGGGACAGGCGCGAGTCGCTACCAATCTTGGCGAGATCTATTTGAAGCAAGGAGACTTGAATGCGGCCAAGGGACAATATCAAGCAGCGCTGAATGTTGTCGAGCGATTGGGGATGCTCTACGGTGTAGCATTGTTACACAATAACTTGGGTGCTGCGCACGTTCAGGGAGGGGAATGGGACGAGGCGGCCAAGCATCTGGAACAAAGCCTGGCTCTATTCGAGGAGATCGGTTCAGAGGATTTTCTGGCCGAGTTATTTCGTCACCGCGCTGAGGTGGCGTTGGGCCAGAGAGAATTGGGCGACGCATTGACCTGTGCGGAACACTCGTTGAACTATGCCCAGGTTAATAGCATGCGCTTGGAAGAAGGGATGACCAGACGTGTGCTGGGCCGCGTGTATATGGAGCGGGGAGAGTTGGAGCAGGCCGAAGAGGCGCTGGCGCGGGCGCTGGAGATTGCGCAAGAGGCGCACAAACAGCACGAGATTGCACTCACTCACCTGGAGCTGGCCCGGCTGCGGTTGCAGCAGGGCTTGGAAGATGAGGGGAGAGAATTGGCGCGGCAGGCCGCCCAGGTTTTCGAGGAACTGGGAGCGCGGTTGGATTTGGAGGAGGCGGAGCGGTTGTTAGGGGTTAGTCGTTAGGAAGACACTACAGCGAATGGGGAAAGGAACGAATTTCTTACGCTCAATCCGCTCTCAATTCGCTTTTTTCCAAATTCGCTGTAGTGTTTCCGGCGACCTGGAGGGAGGTGATGCCCTTGAAACAATCTACCGATGGTTATTCACGATGGATTACATTCATACACCGGGCGGGAGAGGAGGATTAAACGATGAAGACTAGGCATTTGTTTGTTTCGTTCGTTCTGGGTTTGGGGCTGGCGCTGGGCTTGCTGTGGGCGTTGAACGGATGGCCCACACCGGTCACCGCCGCGCCTGTGCCGGATCCGGTCCGTGAGCCAATGTCACGGCCACTACAGGGCGGCGTCATCACCGTCTGCCTGAGCAGCGGTGTTTGTGATTATGACAACATTCAGGCCGCCGTGGACGCGGCCAGTGATGGCGATGTCATCAAAGTGGCGGCCGGCGTCTATACCGGCACGGTTCTGCGCCTGTCTCCGCCGGGCTATCAAGTAGCGCCTGCTGTCATCACCCAGGTGGTCTATATCAGCAAGAGCCTCACCATCCGCGGCGGCTACACGGTTACCAACTGGACTACATCCTACCCCCTCACCCAGCCCACTACGCTGGACGCTGAGGGTCAGGGCGGGAAGCGGGTCATCGTTGTCGGCGGAGGCAACGTCACTGTCAAACTGGAGAACCTGCGCATCACTGGCGGCGACGCCTCCGGGCTGGGTGGAGGTCCGTTGGGGTATTACGCCAGGATGGGAGGGGTGTGGAGGGATTACTC
>Ga0136651_10001646_pt1 | contig 12337 bp, 11 predicted proteins | sample Mar14236cmmetaG_FD_94867 | JGI IMG/M metagenome (GOLD analysis project Ga0136651, IMG submission 94867) | Marine hydrothermal vent microbial communities from Guaymas Basin, Gulf of California to study Microbial Dark Matter (Phase II) - Marker... ...
CGGCCCATGATGTGCAGTATAACGGCGGGGTCCATGTCTCCGCAACGGGTTCCCATCAGGAGTCCTTCAAGAGGAGTGAACCCCATCGAAGTATCGACCGAGATGCCGTTTTTTATGGCGGTTATAGAGGCGCCGTTGCCGAGATGGCAGGTAATGATCTTGAGTTCTTCGCGCGGTTTGCCCATCAGTTTTGCACATCTTTCGGAAACATAGTTGTGCGACGGTCCGTGAAAGCCATAGCGGCGGATACCGTATTTTTTGTACATCACGTAGGGCAGTCCGTAAATATAAGCCATCGGGGGCATGCGGTGGTGGAAAGCGGTATCGAACACGCCAACCTGCGGGATGCCCGGAAGGTTAGCCATACAAGCCTTGATACCGGTGATGTTATGCGGGTTATGCAGGGGGGCGAGGTCGATCAGTTTACGGACCTCTTTCAGGATCTCATCGGTTAGCAGGACCGATTCGGTGAAGCGTTCGCCGCCGTGGACGACCCGGTGGCCGACGGCATGGATTTCGGAGATATCCTTGATGACGCCGTGATTTTCGGAGGTGAGAATAGAGATGACGTATTTGACGGCGATTATGTGGTCCAGTATCTCGCCGGAGATCTTGACCTCATCGCGACCGTTCGGTTTGTGGGTCAGAACAGCACCGGACATACCGATGCGTTCCACCAGTCCCTTGGCGACGGCCATTTTTTTGTCCATGTCGAAGAACTGGTATTTTACCGATGAAGAACCACAATTTATAACCAGGATATTCATCACTAACTCCGTTCTCTGCCGATAAATGGTGTTTGGCCTTTGATGATATTGCCTTCTTTGTCGTATTTAAAGAATCCCTGTCCTGATTTGACTCCGAGGTATCCGGCGCGGACCATTTTTCGCAGAAGGGGGCAGGGGTTGTATTTGTGTTCGGATAGCTCTTCGAGGAGATTTTCCATCTGCGACATGACGACGTCGAGGCCCATCATGTCGGCCAGCGCCAGCGGTCCGACAGTGAAGCCGAAACCGAGTTTCATGGCGGTGTCGATATCCTCGGCGGTCGAGACGCCTTCCATCAAGACATGCATAGCCTCATTGAGGAGGGGCATGATGACACGGGTGGTGACGTAGCCGGGGTATTCGTAAACCTGCACCGGCGATTTGCCGAGGTGATCGGCGAACTCACGAGCTATTTCGTAGGTTTTATCGGATGTTTTCAGACCACGGACGATTTCAATGACCGGTATTTTGGGGACCGGATGAAGGAAGTGCATGCCGATTATGCGATCCTCGCGGTTAGTCACCGAGGCGAGTTCGGTAATAGAGAGGGTGGAAGTATTGGTTACAAAAACCGTATCTTCGGGGCAGAGGTCGTCGAGTCTCTGGAACAATTCGCGTTTCTGTCGGAGTTTTTCGGGGATGGCCTCGATAATCAGGTCGGCCATCTTGGCCACCTGCAAATCGGTTGACGGCACAATGCGGGAGAGAATGGCCTTCTTTTCGGAGAGTGTCAATCCCCATTTTTCTATTTCATGGTCGATATTTTCACCAATTCGTTCGATGCCGATATCGGCCAGCCTGGCTGTGCGATCAAGCAGAATGACATCGGTTCCGGTGGTAGCGATAGCTTCAGCGATACCCTGTCCCATGACACCCGCTCCCACGACAACGATTTTATTAAAAGCCATAATAAACAACCTTTAAATATGTGAAAAAAATAACAAACTTCCCGTCAATATATATATTTGCGGCAGTCAGGCAAGTCTTTTTTGGCCATTCCGTCAACAATAAACGAGTAAATTACAGGCGGCGTAACAGGTTCATTTCCCTTGACCTTAACGTCCAGCAGGGTGTATAATAAACAATACCATTTAAATGATAAAATAAAAATGGAATAGTCGATTGAATTGGTCGATATAATCCCGGAGAATTTGTCCCGGGGGGGGAGACCTTATGAGCGAAAAAATTCTGGTGGTCGGCGGAACCGGCATGCTGGGCTGGCCGGTGGCAATGGCTCTGGCCAAGGAAGATTTTGATGTACGATTGATGACCCGTAATCCGGACAATGTCAAAAGGAAAATCGGGTGGAAAATAAAGGTGGTCGAGGGTGATGTCACTGTCCCGGAGAGCCTGAAGGAGCCGCTTGACGGATGCCGATCGGTATATATCAATCTCGGCGCCCGGATGAATATCGGCGATTTTGAAGTAATAGAACATAAGGGAACGGTCAATATCGCCGGGGAGGCGGTCAAGGCCGGAGTGGAGCGGATCGGCATGATCTCTGTTCTCAATGCCGGGCAGGCGACGGGCAAAAACGCCTATATCGACGCCAAGACGAAGGCCGAAAAGGTCCTTATGGATTGCGGGATCGGCTACACTATTTTTCGGTGCTGCTGGTTTTTCGAATCACTGCCGAAATATATCGTCAGCGGCCGGGCGATGATATTCGGCAGACAGCCGCATAAATTGTCATGGATGGCGGCGAGTGATTATGCCAATATGGTGGTGAAGGCATACAGATCCGATGAAGCAGTAAACAGGGTGTTTCATATACGGGGAATCGAAAAATATACGCTCGATGAGGCGCTGGAGATATTAGGGGAAGTGGTCTTTCCCGGATTAAAAGTCGGGCATACGCCGATGTGGTTGCTCAGGGCAGTCGGCGCCGTATCAAGAAACAAGACGGCACGCGGGATGGCACATTTTTCTCGATTCTATGACTGCAATCCGGAAACGGTCAGAGAAGATAACAGCGAGCAAATCCTTGGCCCGGCGCTGACGACTTTGCGGGACTGGGCCGAGGAATATAAGAAAAAGGCAGACAGCAGGGCGGCGATTTAGCGGAGCATGTCACACAGTCTCGTTTAATCGTATCTCCAGTTTTCAGCAGATTGGTTCGGGGCCGCCTTTGTAGAGGAAGTTTATCAAATAGACGACATCGAGAATGTTTATGGTGCCGCTGCCATCCGGATCGGCTGACCCGGGCAATTCTGGAGCGGGTCCCCCTTTATAGAGATAATTGATAATGTAAGTGGCATCGAGGATGTTTATAGCACCATTGTTGCTGGCATCGCCGCAAAGATAAGTCGGCGGCCTGGAGTCGATGGTGATTATATCTGAATAGACGCCCATGATTCCGTTTTCGATCGGAATAATGAGATAAGTGTATTCGGAGATATTATCCACCATGCTGTCGATGAAGATGCTGTCGGTCACGCCCGGATTTGACAGGTCGCCGGAAGGGTCATCGATTCTGAAAAAGGAACCGCTTGACAAGGCCGGTCTGCGGTAGAGGCGGCAGGTGATACCGTCGGTCCTCTGCCAGCTAAGCCGGACAGTCGAATCGGCCAGGGCGGCGCCCGTGAATTCCTGCGGCGGGGAGGGCCAGCCGGCAGACTCCACCAGTTGAATGTCTTCCTGCTGGAAGGAATTATTCGGTATCAATTTCGATAACGCTGCCGATTCGCCGTTGGCGATGTTGAAGAAATGGTAATCATAGGGATTGCCGGGAGCTTCGGTGAGGTAGTTCTGGAAATCATCGAACCAGTTGCCGGCATCATAGCCGGCCCCGATCGAGTTATCCAGTCTGATTTCCTCGTCGGTGTCATCGAGATATCCATAAAACATAATCTGACCATTTTGGGGGGTGGACAGATCGGAGTTGGTGACGGTTCCGAAAATGGAGCCCTGAGAGTAGGCGGATTGAGGGATTATTAGAAATAATACGGCAAAGATCGGCAGGAGGGATTTTATCCTGTTTTTTTTGAAAATTATAGGGTTATTCGAGGTCATAATAAGTAACAGTATTTTGCGTTTTTTGCCATATATTTCTAATATACGGGTGAATCCTTTCCCGTAAAGTATTATATCGGCGGATTTGGCGACTCTTTATCAAATAAGATGGTTGTCGGGCCGTATATTGAAGGCGACGGGGTAGTTAAGGGCTAATATTTTTCTTGACAGATTCGATAAATTAATATATTGTTAAGGCTTGCAAGTTTTGCAGTTGTATGTTTAAGGCGGTAAGGAACGGGCGATTAGCTCAGTTGGTTAGAGTGCTTGCTTGACATGCAAGAGGTCACTGGTTCGATTCCAGTATCGCCCACCATTAATTTGGCGGGATATAGATCGGAACTATTCCGGTTTATGCCCGCTTATAGTTATATAGAATGAGTGAAGTAAAAATCAAATTTCCGGATGGGTCCGAGAAGATTTTCGACGGCGGCATCAGCGGTTACGAGGTCGCCAAGTTAATTTCTCCGCGTCTGGCCAAGGAAGCGCTGGCGGTGAAGGTGAACGGGCATTTGCGTGATCTTTCGTGTAAGATCGAAGAGGATGCACCGATCGAGATACTTACTTTCGATTCACCCGAAGGCAAATATATATTCTGGCATTCCTCGGCGCATATCATGGCTCAGGCGGTGACCGAGCTGTTTCCGAATGTTAAGCTGGCTATCGGTCCGCCGATCGAGGAAGGTTTTTATTATGATTTCGAGGTTGAAAAGCCGTTTTCTCCCCAGGATCTCGAGAAGATAGAAAAGAGAGTCCGGGAAATCATAAAGGAAAAAGCCGAGTTCGAAAGAATCGAAGTCGATCGGAAGGATGTTCTCGAAGAGTATCGGAAAAAGGATGACACTTACAAGGTGGAGATGCTCGAGGAGGATATTCTCGATGACCGGGTGACCGTTTATAAGCATTCATCGTTCGAAGATCTTTGCCGCGGTCCGCATATTCCGAATACCGGAATTGTCAAGGCCTTCAAGCTGCTATCGTCGTCGGGAGCCTACTGGCGCGGCGACGAAAATAAGAAGATGCTGCAGCGCATTTACGGGATTTCTTTCCCCAAGAAGAACATGCTGGATGATTTTCTGTACCGGTTGGAGGAGGCTAAGAACCGGGATCACCGGATGCTTGGCAAGCAGCTGGAGCTGTTCCACATTACCAATGAAGTCGGGGCCGGTCTGGTCATGTGGCAGCCGAAGGGGGCCATAATAAGAAACGAGATCGAAAATTTCTGGCGGGAGGAGCATCTCAAGAACGGTTATAAGCTCGTTTACTCGCCGCATATAGCGAATCTTGAATTGTGGAAACGGTCGGGGCACACCGAAAATTATAAAGAAGATATGTATCAGCCGATTCAGATTGATGAGGAAAAATACCAGATCAAGCCGATGAACTGCCCGTTTCATATAATGATGTATAAGTCGCGGCGGTGGAGCTATCGCGACCTGCCGATGCGCTGGGCGGAACTGGGAACCGTTTACCGGTACGAGATGCCGGGTGTTTTACACGGACTGATGCGAGTGCGCGGTTTTACACAGGACGATGCCCATCATTTCGTCTCCCCTGAGGGGATGGAAGACGAACTGGTGTGGCTGATCAAGTTCTGTCTGCATATACTTGATCCGTTTGCGTTCAAGGAATATGATATTTATCTGTCGACTCGTCCCGAGGCCAAGGCGATCGGCAGCAAGAGTGACTGGGACAAGGCCGAAAACGGTTTACGCCGGGCACTCGAGATACTTGATTTGAAATACTCGGTCGATGAGGGCGGCGGTGCTTTTTACGGGCCGAAGATCGATATCAAAATCAAGGATGCGCTTGGTCGGAGCTGGCAGTGTTCGACCATTCAGTTTGATTTCAACCTGCCGGAGCGTTTTGATATGACCTATGCGGACAAGGACGGTAAGCTGAAGAGGCCGTTCATGATTCACCGGGCGCTCCTGGGTTCGATCGAGCGATTTTTCGGCGTTTTGATAGAGCATTATGCCGGGAGGTTTCCGCTCTGGCTGGCTCCGGTTCAGGTGAGGGTTTTGCCGATTACCGATGATTTTAACGATTACGGGCGTCAGATCCAGGAGTCTTTGATGGAGAACGGTTTTCGGGCGGAGCTGGATTCGCGGTCGGAAAAAATTGGACATAAGATTAGAGAATCGGAGTTGCAGAAAATTCCGTATATGCTTATAATAGGGGCCAAGGAGAAGGAAAGCGGTACCGTTTCGGTCCGGCTTCACGGAAAAGGGGACGTGGGTTCGTTTGAACCGGCGGAACTTATTGAGATATTGAAAGCCGAAAAGAACGACAAGGCAATACATTCGAAACTGTTGTAAAGGGAGGAAGATATAAAGAGAAGAGTAGACCGCGTTCGGGTCAACGAGAGGATCACCGCATCACCGATAAGGGTGATCGATGACAATGGCGAGCAGGTAGGGATATTACCTGTCAAGGAAGCATTGGCCAGGGCTCGCGCGGCCAATCTGGATCTTGTAGAAATCGCCCCGAACGGTCAGCCGCCGGTTTGCCGAATCATGGATTACGGCAAATATAAATATCAGCAGGCCAAGAAGGCCAAGCAGGCAAAGAAAAAGCAGCATACGGTTCAGATGAGAGCCATGCGTTATCGTCCCAAGACGGACGAGCATGATTACCAGTTCAAGACTCGTCATGTCCGCGAATTTTTGGAGCAGGGAAGCAAAGTCAAGGTATTTGTAATGTTTGCGGGGCGCGAGATGGCGCGAATCGAACTGGGAAGAAAAATTTTAGACAGAGTTGTCGAAGAGTTAGAAGATGTAAGCACTATTGGACAGGAGCCGAAATTGGAGGGGCGACGCCTGACAATGGTTTTGAACCCGAAAACACAGAGTGTGAAAGTAAAACAGAAGAGGACCGAAAATGCCAAAGATCAAAACGAACCGGTCAGCAGCCAAGCGGTTCAAGAAGACGGCGACGGGTAAGATCAAGAGGAAAAAGGCTTATCATTCACACATTTTGACCAAAAAATCGCCGAAGCGGAAAAGGAATCTACGTAAGTCGGGTCTGGTCAGTGATGTTGATGCCCCTCGCGTCAAGAAGATGATTCCTTATTAATGATTGAATAAATAATTGAAGCAGGAGTTGGAAAATGCCACGCGCAAAGAACAATGTTGCCGCGCATAGACGACATAAAAAGATACTGAAGAAGGCCCGCGGAAATTACGGAGCCCGTTCACGACTGTATCGGACGGCGCTGGAGACGGTTCATAAGGGAATGACTTATGCTTATCGCGACCGCCGAAATAAAAAACGTGAATTCCGCCGTCTCTGGATAATTCGTATTTCGGCTGCCGCCAAGCAGCACGGTTTGAACTATTCCACCTTCATCAACGGTTTAAAGAAGGCCGGTGTGGGTCTGGATCGCAAGGCCCTGGCTGATATTGCCGCCCGTGATGAAGCCACTTTCGGGCGCCTTGTGGAAATGGCTAAGGCCAGCTGATTTCGAGGCTGGCCATGCCCGGTTTAAAAGATATCGATAAAATCAAAGCCCAAGCATTAGCGGCTATCGCTTCGGCTTCCACGCAAGACGACCTCAATAATATCAGCATAAAATATCTCGGTCGTAAGGGTGTTATAACCTCGATTCTCAAATCACTAAAAGATCTCCCTATCGAGCAAAGAAAATCGGTCGGAGCCGCCGCAAATAAAATCAAGGTGGAGATCGATCAGGAGATAAAATCGGCGCTTAATAAATTTAAGATATCCAGGGTTAAGGCGGGGATTGATCCCACGCTTCCGGGTATTGCCCGTCGTCTCGGAGCTATTCACCCGATCACCCAGGTTATCGATGATATGTGCCGGTCATTTCATGGGATGGGTTTTGCCATCGAGAGGGGACCCGAGGTCGAAACCGATTATTATAATTTCGAGGCGTTGAATTTTCCGCCTGATCATCCCGCCCGTGATATGCAGGATACTTTTTATGTCGAGGGGAATGATCTGGTATTGCGGACGCATACAACGCCGGTTCAGGCCAGGGTTCTTGAAAAATGCAAATTACCGGTCAAGGTGATCACACCGGGAAAAACCTACCGCAATGAAGAAATTTCGACGCGATCCTATTGTGTTTTTCACCAGGTGGATGGTTTTCTGGTTGATGAAGGCGTTACCATGGCCGATCTCAAAGGCGTTCTGGTGGCCTTCTGCCGGGATTTTTTCGGCGAGGGGATGAGTCTTCGTTTCCGCCCGAGTTATTTCCCTTTCACCGAGCCGTCCGTCGAGGTCGATATATCATGTTTTCTGTGCCGGGGCAAGGGATGTCAGCTTTGCAAATATTCCGGCTGGCTGGAAATTCTCGGGGCTGGTATGATCGATCCCAATGTATTGAAGATGGCCGATATCGATTCTGAGAAATATACCGGGTATGCTTTTGGTATCGGTGTCGAGCGTATTGCCATGCTCAAGTATGGTATCAATGATATAAGATTATTTTATGAGAACGATATTCGCTTTATAAGGCAGTTCATCTAATGCAGGTTCCGTACAGCTGGATAAAAGAGTTGGCTGATATACCGTGGTCGGCCGAAGAGCTGGCCGAGCGGCTTACGTTAAGCGGCGCCGAGGCCGAGGTCGAAAAATTGTTCGAGGCCGTATTTGAAAATGTCTGTGTCGGCCGTATAGTCGAGCTGGAGCCGGTCGAAGGATCGGATCATCTCAAGAAGGCTGTGGTTGACAGCGGGGACGAGCATCTCCAGGTGATCTGCGGCGCCCCTAATGCGGCCAAAGGTCAAAAGATTGTGCTGGCCAAGGTCGGGGCGACTCTTAAGGAAGGATTCAAGATAAAAAAGGCGAAACTCCGGGGAGTCGAATCATACGGGATGATTTGCTCTGAAATGGAACTGGGAATGAGCGAGGACCACAGCGGAATTATTGTTCTCGAAGATGACGCCGAAATCGGAAAGCCGGCGCTGGATTATTTCGGGCTGGATGATCCGGTGATAAAGCTGGACCTAACCCCGAACCGTCCCGATATGCTTTCGGCCATTGGAGTCGCGCGTGACAGCGCCTGTCTGGCCGGGACAAAACTCAAGAGGCCGGAATTCAAGCTCGAAGAATCCGCCGAAAAGGCCTCGGATTATATAAATATCTCAATTGATGATCCGGATGCCTGCCCGCGATACGCGGCGCGTATTATCAGGAATATCAAGATCGGGCCCTCGCCCTGGTGGATCAAACGCAAGCTGTTATTATGCGGTATCAGACCGATATCGAATATTGTCGATATCACGAACCTGGTAATGATGGAGTACGGGCATCCGCTTCATGCATTCGATTATGACCTGTTTAAGAATAAAGAGATCCTGGTCCGCCGTGCGCATGAAGGAGAGAAATTTACAACCCTGGACAGCAAGGAACATGAGCTTGATCCCCGGGTGTTGCTGATTACCGATGGCGAGAAAGGTGTCGCGGCGGCCGGAGTTATGGGGGGGCTTGACACAGAAGTGACGGAAAAGACCAGAAATATTTTGCTCGAGTCGGCTTATTTCGATTCGATCACAATTCGCAAGAGCCGACAAAAGCTGGGGATGACATCGGAATCATCGATCCGATTTGAAAAGGGCGCCGATCCCAATGTGGTGCCGGCGGCCATAGATCGGGCCGCATATTTGATGCAAAAATATGCCGGGGGGGTGGTCCTCTCGGGTATAGTCGATTGTTATCCAAAAAGAATGGACCCTATCAGGATCACGCTTCGCCCGGAACGCGTCAATTCCTTCCTGGGTACTGAAATCTCAAAGGATAGAATAGTTAAGATATTAACGGACTTGGAATATGGGGTTGAAGATAAAGGAGCACTTGAAGTGCTGGCGCCGACACATGCGCCCGATGTGACCCGTGAAGTGGACCTGATCGAGGAGATAATCAGGATTGAGGGTTATGATTCGATACCGTTTGTGGAGAGAAACTCGGGTCCTCTGGTGGCGGTGACGAGGAAGGATGATGAACTTCGTTCGGAGATCAGGCGGGTGATGACATCCCAGGGATTTGATGAAGCTTACAGCTCGGGACTGGCCGACACTGATTTATTGACCAAAGTAATCGGAAACGGGCAACCGCAGTTGAAGATTTTAAATCCAATCGCCGAGGATTTATCGGTCATGCAGAGCAGTGTGATTTATTCGCTGCTCAAGTCGGTTTCGCATAATATTTCCCGCCGCAATGTCAATCTTCGCCTGTTTGAGCTTGGCAGGGGATTTTTGCCGGGTGATCCCCCACAGGAGAACGAGCAACTGGGTCTTATTATTACCGGCGCATCGGATTCGGACTGGTTTACCAAGCCGAGGAATTTTGATTTCTACGATCTCAAAGGCGCAATCGATGTATTGGTGAGGGGGTGCCGAATTCCGGTGCCTGAATTCAAATATGCCGACCGGATACATTATATGAACGGGATGTCATTTGACCTGAAATTCGAGGATCGACCGGCGGCGGGGCATGCCGGGATGATAGACCCGGAAATCGCGAAAGCATTTGATATCAAGCAGCCGGTTTTTGCGGCCCTTTTGGATTTTGAGACAATGTTGAACATGAGAAATGATGATATTCAGTTCAGGAATTTGCCTCGTTTCCCGGCCTCGCCAAAGGATATGGCGATTGTTGTTGACGATGATATTCAAGCGGGCGATATTATGAAGGAGATAATCAAGGCGGGCGGCAAGTTGCTGGAGGAAGTAAAATTATTTGATCTTTATCGTGGAAAGCAGGTTCCGGAAGGCAAGAAATCGCTTGCCTTCGCGATGGTCTATCGATCCGACAAGGGAAGTTTGAAAAGCAAAGAAGTTATTAAATTACATAGTAATATAGCTGAGCATTTAAAGAAGTGCTTTAATGCGGAAATTAGAGAGAGTTGAGATTATATGGATACGCTGGAAAAACTGGAAGAAAAGATCACCAAAGCTGTCACCTTGATCGAAAGGCTTAATGCCGAAAAGAAAAGTCTAATGGAAGAAAACGGTCGATTGAAGGAGAAGTTAACGAAAACGGAAGCGAGACTGTCCGAAATCGAGAAGAATGAGAGTGAAAGATCGGAAAAGATGAAGAGCAAGCTGGGTAATATTCTCGATAAGCTTGGCACACTTGAACAATTTTGATCTTTTTTATGTTCTTGACAAAGTAAATTGAGATATTTAAGTTTTTATTAGAAGTCAACTTGATATAGATTATTTAATGATATAAGAAGAAGAGATCTGGTTAATCAGAGGATAATATTTTTAGATGCCTGATATTTCTGGAAAAGAACAGGTTGTAAAAGTTGTAATATTTGGTGAGGAATATCCCATACGCGGTCATGCCGATCCGGAATATATTCTGCGGGTGGCCGAGTATGTTGACAAAAATATGCGAGAGATTGCTCTTCGCTCGAAGAATAGATCACCTCAAAAAATAGCCGTTCTTACTGCTCTTAATTTTGCGGGCGAACTGCTCGAATTAAAGGACAAGAATAAGGGCGAGATGAGCGAAGCGGAAACGAAAGCCAAGAATCTTTTGGATTTATTGGATTCGACCTTACCGGATTCCGAGACCGACTAAATATTTATCCTTCTGAAAATCTATCATTCTTCCCAATATCATTATTCTTTACACATAGATAGCTCCTTACCAGGGGGAGCGAGGAGGACGAATGAACAACATCGCACTGTATATTCTTATTGCGGTGATTGCGGCATTAGTCGGTTTTGGTATCGCCTGGCTGCTTCTTCGCCGAATTGGCGACAAGAAGGTCAGTGGTGCCGAAGATACCGCCAGGAGGCTGATTGCCGAAGCCGAAAAAGAAGCGGAAATAAAGAAAAAGGAAGCTCTTTTAGAGGCCAAGGAAGAGTGGTATGGAGTAAAATCCAATTATGAGCGGGAGCTTCAGAATAAAAGAAATGAGATTCAGAAAACCGAACGAAGGCTAAGTGATAAAGAAACCTCGGTCGATCGCAAGCTTGATTCCCTGACCAAACGTGAAAAAGATTTTCAGAATCGGGAAAGGACTCTCAGCGGTCGTGAAAAGGGCATCGCATTTCGCGAGCAGGAGCTCGAGAAACTTCTGCATTCTCAGAATGAAAAACTTGAGCGGATTGCCGGTATGACTCCCGAGGAAGCCAAGCAGGAGTTGAAGGAAAACCTTATTGGTGAGGCCAAGATCGAGGCGGCCGCGATGGTCAAGGAGATTAAAGACAAGGCCGAGCGCGAAGCCGACAAGGAAGCCAAAGAAATCATAATCCAGGCGATTTATCGTTGTGCCGCTGATCATGCAGTCGAATCGACGGTTTCGGTGGTCAACCTTCCCAATGAAGAGATGAAGGGGCGCATTATCGGCCGTGAGGGGCGGAATATCCGTTCGTTTGAAACCGCGACCGGGATCGATGTAATTGTCGATGACACTCCGGAGGCGGTCATTCTTTCCGGTTACGATCCGATCCGCCGGGAAATTGCGCGAATGTCGCTTGAAAAACTGATTGCCGACGGCCGCATTCACCCGACCCGGATCGAGGAAGTGGTGTCGAAGACTGAAAAGGAGATGGAAATAATTGTTCGCGAGATAGGCGAAC
>Ga0136651_10001647_pt1 | contig 12333 bp, 10 predicted proteins | sample Mar14236cmmetaG_FD_94867 | JGI IMG/M metagenome (GOLD analysis project Ga0136651, IMG submission 94867) | Marine hydrothermal vent microbial communities from Guaymas Basin, Gulf of California to study Microbial Dark Matter (Phase II) - Marker... ...
ATGATCATTTTTTTATAATAAGATTCAATGATATTTTTGGAATTCTAGCATAGGATATTGTTTGGAGTTTTAAAACTATATTTTGAAATTTAGCGAACGGCTATTGATATCTACCATAGAACTCGTAAATTAAACCATAAACTTTTATTCCTGGTGGTTTAGTCTTCAATTTCCTGACAAAGCTCTACAAGAATTCCATTTGTTGATTTTGGGTGTAAAAAAACCACTAATTTATTGTCAGCTCCTTTCTTTGGTGTCTCATTTATTATTGTAAAGCCTTTATTTTTAAGTCGTTCAATTTCAGATTCGATATTGTCTACTGCAAAAGCAATATGATGAATTCCTTCCCCTTTTTTTTCAATAAATTTTGCAATGGGACTATCCGGATTTGAAGCTTCCAATAATTCAATTTTATTCGGGCCTACTTGAAAAAATGAGGTTTTAACTCCTTCGCTAAGGACATCTTCAGTTTTATAATGTTCTTCACCAAAAAGAGAGGCAAATAAAGTATTGGATTTTTCAATATCTTTAACTGCAATACCGATATGTTCAATTTTATTCATGGGTTATAATTTGTAATTATTCAAAAATAGATAATTTATAAAATATTTTAGTCTTATTTTTGCATTTATGGAAACAAACAGACAAAAAAAAATTGCCGGAGTTATTCAAAAGGATCTAGTGGATATACTACAAAGTGCTGCTCGTGACGGTATGAAAGGGGTTGTAATATCTGTAACGAAGGTAAATGTAACATCTGATTTGGGACAGGCAAAGGCATATTTGAGTATTTTCCCTTCGGACAAAAAGGATGAAATTTTAGAAGGAATTATAGCCAATACTTCAATGATAAGACATGCATTGGCCATACGCACAAAAAATCAGTTGCGTCGTATGCCGGTACTTTCTTTTTTTGTGGATGACTCCTTAGATTATATTGAGAATATTGAAGCCTCCCTAAGAGGAGATGATAATGATCCGATAAAAAATCCTGAAATAATAAATAAAAAGCATAAGAAATAATAAGTTGAATTTTCCTTTATACATAGCTAAACGCTATTTATTTTCAAAAAGCAGTAATAATGCCATTAATATTATTACCATTATCGCTACTCTTGGGGTAATAGTGAGCACTATAGCTTTATTTGTAGTATTGGCGGTTTTTTCGGGATTGAAGGATTTCAGTTTGAGTTTTATTCGAACTGCTGATCCTGATCTGAAAATCACTGCTGTGGAAGGAAAATCTTTTTTTTATAATGATGCCATTGAAGATGCTCTTGTTCAAGATAAAATAAAAGCTTATTCGAAAGTAATAGAAGAGCGTGTTTTTTTAAATTACCATGATAAATCACACGTGGCCAGTATCAAAGGTGTGGATACGAATTATCTGCATGTAAATAGATTAGACACTGCTGTGTATTTTGGAAATTGGGTAAATTATAATGCCCGGCACACGGTTGTTGTAGGCAGTGGTATATCAAATGCATTATCGGTTGGTGCTTATGATTTTTTAGAATCACTTAAAATATATGTTCCAAAACCCGGTAAGGGTTATATAACCAATCCAAAAACAGCTTTTAGTCAGGTGAACACCCAACCCATTGGAATTTACAGATTAACTGATGATATTGATAAAAAATATGTTTACGCCAATTTAGGTCTTGCCCAAGAACTATTGAACTATGAACCCAATCAAATTTCAGCATTAGAATTGAAATTAGCTAAAGGAATTAGTGTTAAAGATGTTCAAAAAGAATTGCAAAACACATTAGGGCCAAAGTACAGGATACAAACTCGTAGGCAATTGAATTCCGTTTTCTACAAAATGTTGAATACAGAGAATTTGGCGTCTTATTTGGTTTTTACCTTGATATTGGTAATAGCCCTTTTTAATGTGATCGGTGCTATTGTTATGATGATCATTGATAAGCGGGATAATTTAAAAACTCTTTTTCACCTTGGATCAACGATCAAAGAAATAAGAAAAATATTTGTCTTTCAAGGATTCTTACTCACTTTGTTTGGTTTATTTGTTGGATTACTTTTAGCCATACCATTTGTTATTTTACAGAAAAAGTATGGCTTTATTATGATCACACAATCCTTGGCATACCCTGTTGAATTTCTTATGTCCAACGTTCTTATTGTTGTTTTAACTATAGTCGTACTCGGATATTTAGCTGCCAAAATTGCTAGCGCAAGGATAAGTAAAAAACTAATAGAGTAAATTAAGGTCTGATTTCTTTTGCAATGCAAATGATTAGCTCACTTTCTATCAGTTTTTTATCTGCCAGATTCTTTTTCTCGTTTTGCTCTTACCAACAGAATACTGAATTATTATTTCACTTGTTCCGGCAATATTACCAATATCAGAAATCGGAAAATCATAAGAAAACCCTATTTTCAATTTTTTTAATTGCAAACCAACTAATGGATTAACAGACAATAGAAATTGTGAATCATCATTTGTATTTTTAACTTGTGTTGAGGTCAAGACACCGAAATAAAATTTGGAAATTTCAACTTCAGCCCCCAGATCAAGACGGTTATAACTATCTTGTTTTATATAATTGAAAGTTAAAAACAAAAATGAGTTATTTGGGAGAAAAGATTGATCACTGTTTTGATTCAAGGATAAACGACATCCACCATGTATGGAAAGGAGAATGGCTAGAGGTAAATTCTCATCGTTTAAAAATGAAATATTAGGCTTGGTCAGGTGTTTTAAACTTGTACCCATCCAGGCATTTTCAAAATACAAAATACCACCAACGGAAACATCAAAAAAGTTAATTTTATCATTTTCAATAAATGGATCACTTGAGGGAGATATGGTACCGTCTAAAATATTTATCTGATCTCCTAAAACCAGATTTTGAAAATTAAAATGTTTTAAACCATACCCGAAACTTATTCCTGGGAAGAATGTTAATTTATTGGATAATTTTAAATGATATGAATAGGATAAATTAATTTGCGTAAAGTTATAATTGGTCAGTTCTTCTTTTTGATTTATTAGTGATAGACCTAATCCGCTATTTATGGATTCAATCCAATTATCAACAGAAGCATAAGAAGTTGATAATTTATAATTACTTCCATTCCATTGATTTCTATAGCCTACACCAATTCTTGTATTTCCTTCTGATCCGGCAAAAGAAGGGTTCATCAACATTGGAGAAGCATAGAATTGCGTAAAAACAGGATCCTGTGCGAACAAGCTCTGTAAAGCAAAACAGCATATAAAAAAAAAGATAATTCTTCTCATTATTTGTTCTTACCTGATCAATGTAAACATATCTTCCAACTTAATTTCTTCGTTGTTAATTGAAATAGCCAAAATCTTATATAAATAATTACCGTTTTCAGCATTTTTGTTTTTAACCTTACCGTCCCAACCCAATAGAACTTCATTTTCTTCAACATAGATTAAATTTCCCCAGGTATTATATATTTCCAGGCGAACTATTTTCATTCCTGTATAGATTGGTTTAAAATAATCATTGATCTGATCTCCGTTCGGTGTAAATCCATTTGGTACTATAATGTTACTTTGAATATCTGTTTTTTGTATGTTTATGGTGACTGTCGCAGGTTTAGAATTTAAAGTACCGTTATTGGCCAAATAAGTGAAAGTATCCAAGCCATTAAAGTTAAGGGTGGGAGTATATATAAATGAACCATCCGGAGAGAGTGTTAGACTTCCATTATTCACGTCACTTTCTAATACGGCAGTTAAAGGTTTGCCTTCAGGATCAGTATCATTGGTAAGTACTCCAACACCCCGGTTCACAGTTAAAGTTGTGTTTACAAATGTGCTATATTCATCATTTATTGCTATAGGGGGCATACCTATATTAGTACAATCTTCATTAAATATCGTCCAAGCATCTTTATTCGTCCAATTTATCTGTGAGTAGCTTGGATCATCTACTTGGATACAAAGCAGATCAAGGTTATTTTTAGTATCAAAGTTGGAAATTATTTTGTTATTCCCGTTTTTAAGATTGAAGAAATCCAGATCATTGTCTTGGCATAAAATAGTGTTTAAAGCTGTATGATTACTCAGATCAAGATTTTGGATATTGTTCTTATGGCACTTTATTATTTTTAAGTCTGTGTTGTTACCTATATCTAGAACTTCAATTTGATTATCCCAACATTCTAATTCAATTAAAGAAGTATTATTTGATATATCTACATTGGTGATTTGATTTCTATCACAGTAAAAACTTTTTAATAAAAGATTATTGAAAATATTAATATTTGCGATTAAATTATCACTACATCTAAAATTTGTCAGACTCGTATTTTGACTTATATCGATATCTGTAAGGTCATTACCAATACATTCTAAATCAGTTAAATTAGTTGCTCCATTGACATTTAAAGTAGTAAGAACATTGGCATTACAATGTAATAATTTAAGATTTTTATTCTGGCTCACATTTAAACGGGAAAGTTTATTATTAAAACATTTTAATGTATCTAAGGAAGTGGCACCATTTACCTGTAAAAAGGACATGTTATTAAAAATGCAATCTAGTTTTTTAAGTTCTTTGTTTTGATCAACATTTAAACTATCGATCTCATTGTCACGACAATCTAAAAAAATTAAGTTGGCAAAATCCTCTATTCCTGTCAGATCACTTATTGCCAAAGATGTGATCTCTAAGTCAAGGACTCCTGAAATATCAGAAGTTGCAACACTATCATTTACAACACCATCTTTATCGATTCCTAAATCGATTAAGGCTTGTTCAAAATTATCATCAGGGATGTATGTCTTTTGAGCATAGGTTTTATCTAAAAAAGATAAATAAAAGAAAAGCACAATAAGAAAGTACTTTTTTAGCATTATTTAATTGTTTGAAGAGTTAAGGATAAGAGGTAAAAATAAATAATTAAATTGATTTATAAATGTTTTATTATTTATTCATCGTTAGAAAACTTCATTAATACTTCCTCAAAAACAGTAAATACTTCCTCTTTAGTATCGGAGGTCACCATTTTTAACCGGTATTCTTTAAAGTGGGGTATTCCTTTAAAATAGTTGGTATAATGACGTCGGGTTTCAAATAAACCCGCATGTTCTCCATTCCATTCTATTGCCATTTGCAAATGTCGTTTTGCCATAGCCACTCTTTGCGATATGCTAGGTGGCTCAAGATGTTTACCGGTTTTAAAAAAGTGTTTGACCTGTGCAAAGAACCATGGATTTCCAATACTTGCCCTGCCGATCATAGCTCCGTCAAGACCATATTTATCCCGCATTAATTTTGCTTTTTCAGGAGTGTTTACATCACCGTTCCCAAAGACAGGAATTTGCATTCGAGGATTATTCTTTACATCGGCAATAGGTTCCCAGTTGGCTTCCCCTTTATACATTTGAGCTCGAGTTCTACCGTGAATGGCTATGGCCTTTGCACCTGCATCCTGTAATCTTTCTGCAACTTCTATTATTCGAATGGAATCATGATCCCAACCCAAGCGGGTTTTTACAGTGATCGGAATTTTAGTGTGTTTTACCATTGCTTCGGTAAGGTCAACCATTAACGGGATATCTTTTAAAATACCTGCTCCGGCACCCTTACTAACAACTTTTTTAACCGGACAGCCATAATTTATATCGATAAAATCAGGATTTGATCGTTCAACAATTTCTACGGTTTTCAACATGGAGTCCATATTAGCCCCAAAAATTTGTATACCAACCGGACGTTCTTTATCGTAAATATCAAGTTTTTGCACACTTTTAGCAGCATCACGGATCAAACCTTCTGAAGAAATAAACTCTGTATAAACCACATCGGCACCTTGCTCCTTACAAAGAGCTCTAAATGGCGGATCACTAACATCCTCCATGGGGGCTAGCAATAAAGGAAATTCTCCTAATTCTATGTCACCAATTTTAGCCATGAAATAAATTCAAAGATTAAAAATTAAATGATTGAAATACTATTAAATCAATTCAATTTGCAAAAATAAAACTTAATCTTCAATTTTTTAATTTTCATCGTTGTTTTTTCCACTTTTAGCGATATTTTTAAGTCCTTAAAAAAAGCTACTTTTGTTACCGATAAAAATTTAAAAAATGAAAATAAAATTAATTTTACTCTTAATAACAATTTCGATTTTTAGCTGTAAAACAAAGCAAGGAGGAGATAAAGGAACAGATCATAAAAAAGAAGACGCAGCTTCTGGTGCAACAGTAATTGCAAATGTTATTCATTATCCACAAGAAAAGCATTTGGACAATATCAAACAATTAACTTTTGGAGGAGACAATGCTGAAGCATATTGGAGTTTCGATGGTTCAAAAATAGTTTTTCAAGCAAATACAAAAGCGTGGGGATTAGAATGTGACCAGATCTATACCATGAGTATTGATGATGTTCTAAAGGATGATAAAATACCACAATTAATTAGTACGGGAAAAGGTCGTACAACTTGTAGCTATTTCTTACCCGGTGATTCAACAATTGTTTATTCATCCACACATTTGGGTGGTGATGCCTGTCCTCCAGCTCCAAAAAAGGAGGATCATGGTGGTAAATATATTTGGCCTGTTTATGAAACATTTGACATTTTTGTTGCAGATACAAAAGGAAACCAATTGAAACAACTGACTAACGAGCCTGGCTATGATGCTGAACCTACAGTTTCGCCAAAAGGGGATAAAATTGTATTTACATCAACTCGTTCGGGTGATCTGGAGTTGTTTACCATGAATATTGATGGGACCGAGGTAAAACAAGTTACACATGAATTAGGTTATGATGGTGGTGCTTTTTTCTCATCGGATGGGACAAAATTAATTTTCCGTTCGTCACGTCCGAAAACGGAACAAGAAATCAAAGAATACAAAGATCTTTTGGTTCAAGGTTTGGTTATGCCAACCAATATGGAGTTATATATTTGTAATATTGACGGAAGTGATATGACAAAGATCACTGATCTCGGCAGTGCGAATTGGGCTCCATTTTTTCATCCAAATGGTAAGAAAGTTCTTTTTTCATCAAATCATCATAAAGAAAAACATGATGGATTTAACTTATTTATGATCAACCTTGACGGAACCGGATTGGAGCAAATAACTTTTGATGGTGTATTTGATGCTTTTCCAATGTTTTCTCCGGATGGAAAAAGATTGATATTTTCGTCAAACAGGAATAATAATGGAACTCATGACACCAATTTGTTTGTTGCGAATTGGGTTGAATAAATGGTTTAAATATGTCTGAAAAATACAATTGGGCTATTTTAGGATGTGGTAAAATAGCAAGAAAATTTTCGAACGACTTAAAATTATTACCAAATGCAAATTTATATGCTGCAGCCTCAAGAAACTTAAATAATGCTGAGGAGTTTGCCAATGAATTTGATTATGAAAAAGCATATGGGTCGTATCAGGAAATGGTAGAAGATGATGAGGTTGATATTGTTTATATTGCAACTCCCCATTCATTTCATTTAGAACACACATTACTTTGTTTAAATCATAAAAAAGCAGTTTTATGTGAAAAGGCGTTTGCTATAAACGCAAAGGAGGTCAAAATAATGATACATGCTGCAAAGGAAAATAATGTTTTTTTAATGGAAGCTTTTTGGACCATTTTCCAGCCTCAATTTTTAAAAATTTCTGAAATTGTAAAATCAAAAGAATTAGGAGAGCTTAAATTTATAAAATCAGATTTTATGTTTAATGCTGAAAATGATCCTGATAAAAGACTTTACAATATTAATTTAGGAGGAGGCTCATTACTGGATATTGGTATTTATCCGATATTCACATCTTTGTTTTTTTTAGGGAAACCCAATAAAATAAAAACAATTGCTAACATTAGACCAACCGGAGTTGAAGATAGTATCGCAATGTTATTTGGTTATGAGAATGGAGCCATGGCTGTTTTAACATCTAGCTTTGAAAGTTCTTGTAAAAATGAAACGGAATTATGTTTTGAAAACGGATTTATTAAAGTTGAACGAAATTCAAATGAACCTATTTTAATGAATAAAAATGGTTTGAATCAATCTGTTGATTTTGATGCAAATTCTGGTATGGGGTACGAATTAGAAGCTTCTCATGTGATGGAGTGCCTGGATAAAGATCTTATTGAAAGTCCTATTTTACCACATTCATTTAGTTTAGACTTGATGGAAATTATGGATGCTGTTCGGAAAGAAGAGAACATACTGTATCCTGATCACGACTAAAGCAAAATTTCATTTTGCACACAAAACTATTTAGCTATCTTTGCGCACATAAAGTAGATAGGTAAAACGACGCATGAAGAACATCAGAAATTTTTGTATAATAGCTCATATTGATCACGGTAAAAGTACCTTGGCAGATCGGCTTTTGGAATATACCGGTACGGTAACTGATCGTGAAAAGAAAGATCAGTTATTGGATACTATGGACCTGGAAAGAGAGCGGGGCATTACGATAAAAAGTCATGCCATTCAGATGGATTATGAGCAAGATGGAGAAAAGTATGTTTTAAATTTGATTGATACCCCCGGACATGTTGATTTTTCTTATGAGGTTTCTCGTTCGATAGCTGCATGTGAAGGTGCCTTATTAATTGTTGATGCTGCTCAAAGTATTCAAGCACAAACGATATCCAATTTATATTTGGCATTAGACAATGATCTGGAAATAATTCCCGTTCTAAACAAAGTGGATCTACCCAGTGCAAATCCTGATGAAGTTACTGATGATATCGTTGATCTGTTAGGATGTGACCCGGAAGAGGTTATACATGCCAGTGGTAAAACAGGATTTGGCGTTGATAAGATCTTAGAAGCAATTATTGATAGAATTCCAGCTCCAGAAGGAGATGTAAATGAACCATTACAAGCTTTGATTTTTGATTCGGTTTATAATTCATATCGTGGTGTTGAAACTTATTTTAGAATTTTCAATGGAGAAATTAAAAAAGGAATGCGTATTAAATTCATTGCTACCAACAATGAATATTTTGCCGATGAAGTTGGAATATTAAAATTAACTCAAGAACCAAAAAAAAGTATTAAAGCAGGTGATGTTGGATATTTAATTACCGGAATTAAGGTAGCCAGTGAAGTTAAAGTTGGAGATACGATCACTGATGCTTTAAATCCTACTCAAAATATTATAGAGGGGTTTGAAGATGTTAAACCAATGGTTTTTGCGGGTATCTATCCTGTTGATACAGATGATTACGAAGAGTTAAGATCTTCAATGGAAAAATTAAAGCTCAATGACGCTTCTTTGGTTTTTATTCCGGAAAGTTCGGCAGCATTAGGATTTGGTTTTAGATGCGGATTTTTAGGAATGCTTCATCTTGAAATTATCCAGGAGCGATTAGAGAGAGAATTTGATATGACAGTGATTACTACGGTGCCAAATGTATCTTATCATGCTTTTACGAATAAAAATCCAAATGAAGTTATTTTGGTAAATAACCCTACTGATCTACCTGAGCCATCAACCTTAAATAGGGTTGAAGAACCATATATTAAGGCAAGTATCATTACCAAGGCTGAGTTTGTTGGACCGGTAATGAGATTATGTATAGAAAAAAGAGGCGAAATTACCAATCAAACCTACCTTACAACAGAAAGAGTAGAGTTGAATTTTGATATGCCTTTATCAGAAATTGTGTTTGATTTTTATGATAGATTAAAAACGGTTTCGAAAGGATATGCATCATTTGATTATCACCCTATTGGTTTGCGGGAATCTAAGTTGGTACGTGTAGATATCTTGTTAAATGCTCAGCCAGTTGATGCTCTTTCGGCTTTATTACATGATAGTACAGCATATGGCATTGGAAAGAAAATGTGTGAGAAATTACGTCAATTAATTCCACGTCAGCAATTTGACATTCCGATACAAGCGGCAATTGGAGCAAAAATTATTGCCCGGGAAACAATAAAAGCACTTCGTAAAGATGTTACAGCCAAATGTTACGGAGGTGATATTTCACGAAAACGCAAGTTGCTTGAAAAACAGAAAAAAGGTAAAAAACGGATGCGTCAGGTTGGTAATGTAGAAATACCACAACAAGCGTTTATGGCGGTATTGAAATTGAATGATTAAAAGGTATTAGATTAGGTTTTGAGTTTTGGGTTGATCCGCGAAACGAAACAATTTAAATAATTTTCAATTGTCTAAAAAAAGTATCCAGGCTATCAGCAGTATCAAAACAAGAGCTTACTTTATTTACATCCTGACAATACTTTGAATCAATTTCATGGGCTCTACAATCTATAGTGGTTAGATCAATTTGATTAAATTTGGAGTTGAGGGATTTACAGCGATCGAGTAAACTTTCAATAGTTTCATTGTTCTGTGTTTCAAACCCTCTTAGTGTTAAATATCCTTTTAGGTAGTTTTCAATGGCAAATTGTGAATTTTTACAAACCAAATAAGTAACAACATCTTCTTCAGGTTTAAAAAGCTCTTCATTAGCGCCTTTTAAGTTTTCCTGAGCTTTATTAAAATGATCTTTGGCTTTGTCATCCATAATTTAAGTATAAAAAAAACCTCGTAAAATATGTTGATCTTACGAGGTTTGAGTTAACAATTATTACATGCTTTTATACAATTCCAAACGTTCCCATTTAGAATCAACTTGCTCTTGGGCCTCTGTCAATAATTCTTTTGCAAAAGTAGGATTTTCTTTAACAACTCTTGTAAAACGAGCTTCGTTATACATGAATTCTTCTAGAGGAGTAGCCGGAGCTTTAGAATCTAATTTAAATTTCTTCCCTTTTGGTTTTGAAGGATCAAATCTAAATAACGGCCAGTAGCCTGTTTCAACTGCTTTTTCTTGTTGAGTAACACCATGTTTTAAATCATAACCGTGTTCTCCACAATGTGAATAAGCAACAATTAATGATGGTCCGGGATATTCAGCAGCTTCTTTTATAGCCCTTAATGACTGAAGGTCTTTTGCACCCATAGCTATTTGAGCAACATAAACTGTTCCATAGGAAATAGCTTGCATTGCCAGATTCTTTTTAGGAGTTTTCTTACCTGCTATAGAGAATTTAGCACTTGCTCCAAGAGGTGTAGCTTTTGAAGTTTGACCACCGGTATTTGAATAAACCTCGGTATCCATTACCAAAATATTGATATTTTCACCTGAGGCTAATACATGATCAACACCTCCGTAACCAATATCATATGCCCAACCGTCACCACCGAAGATCCACACAGCTTTTTTGCGTAAATAGTCACTTAACTGGCTTAGTTTTTTAGCATCATCATTGTTATCGAGAATAGCTAATGTTTCTTTTAGTTTATCGATATCAGCAAATTTCTGCTCTTTCTGAGCTTCAGTTTCTTCCGTATTTTCTAATATTGACTTAACTAATTCACTTCCAATCAATAACTCTAATGATCTTAATAAACCAACAGCAATTTCCTGTTTTTTAGTTAATGCCAATTGCATACCTAAACCAAATTCTGCATTATCTTCAAATAATGAATTAGCCCATGCCGGACCTCTACCAAATGAGTTGGTTTTATATGGTGTTGTAGGTAAATTACCTCCATAAATAGAAGAACAACCTGTTGCATTGGCAATCATTATACTATCACCGTACAATTGAGTTATTAACTTGATATAAGGTGTTTCACCACAACCGGAACAAGCTCCTGAGAACTCAAATAGAGGCTCTAAGAATTGTGATCCTTTTACGTTGGTTGTACTTAGCAATGTTCTATCGTAATCAGGTAGATCAATAAAATAATTCCAATTTTCATTTTCCACTGTATCAACTTCCAATTTTTTACGCATGTTGATCGCTTTAAAATCAGGAATTTCTTTACTTACAGCAGGACAAACCTCTACGCATAGATCACAACCGGTACAATCTTCAGGTGAAACCTGTAATATGTAAACGTCTTCTTTATCAAAAGGACGGCCAATTGCAGCAACTGTTTTTAAGGTTAACGGAGATTCATATAATTCATCTTTCGAAACAACTTTTGCTCTAATGGCAGCGTGAGGGCAAATAGCAACACACTTGTTACATTGTGTACAAAGATTTTCATCATCCCAAACCGGTACAAAATCTGCAATACCGCTTTTTTCGTATTGGGTAGTACCTGTTGGGAAACTACCATCAACCGGGAATGCGCTTACAGGTAATTCGTCACCTTTACCAGCCAATATTTTTTCTAATACATCGGTTACAAAACCTTTTGGTGCATTGGTCATAGCTGACAAAAATTGTTTATCGCTGGTAACTTTTTTAGGATAATCAACTTGTTGTAAATTTTCTAATGATTTATCCACTGCATTAAAGTTCATTTGTACAACCTTGTCTCCTTTATGA
>Ga0136651_10001649_pt1 | contig 12328 bp, 9 predicted proteins | sample Mar14236cmmetaG_FD_94867 | JGI IMG/M metagenome (GOLD analysis project Ga0136651, IMG submission 94867) | Marine hydrothermal vent microbial communities from Guaymas Basin, Gulf of California to study Microbial Dark Matter (Phase II) - Marker... ...
CCCATACGGTAGTCGACAATCAGGCCCCCCTCCCCGACAATTTGACCTTCTTTCCACAGTACCTGCAACAGGCAGGATATGAAACCGCCTTTTTCGGCAAATGGCACATGGGAAATGCCGACGACCGGCCCCAACCCGGATTCAACCACTGGGAAAGCTTCCGGGGGCAGGGAGTGTATTACAATCCCACACTCAACATCAACGGGAAAAGAATCAGCTACGGCGACAGCACTTACATCACCGACCTGCTGACGGATCATGCCATTCAATGGCTTGAAGGCAGAAAAGAAGACCGGCCCTTTTTCCTTTATCTTTCCCACAAAGCCGTTCATTCCGAATTCATACCGGCACAGCGCCACCGGGGCATGTATGCCGGGCAAAAGATCATCTATCCCCCGTCATTCCGTATTCCGGAATACGGAATAACTGCTCCCCCCACATTCGATCCCGAAACAGGCAAACCGGCAGAAGGAAAAGATTTCTACGGCGAAAGACGCCTGCCCGACTGGCTGAAGCACCAGAGGGAAAGCTGGCACGGAGTGGATTATATGTACCATGGTGCCACCGGCTTCGAACAATTTTTTGTCGACTATTGTGAAACCCTCATGGGGGTGGATGAAAGCATCGGAAAGATCATGGCATACCTGGAAAAAAATGACCTTCTCAACTCCACCCTGATTGTATACATGGGCGATAACGGTTTTTCGTTCGGTGAACACGGACTGATTGACAAACGGCAGTTTTATGAAGAATCGGCCAGGGTCCCCCTGCTGGCCCATTGCCCCGATCTGATCAAAAAAAATACGGTGGTGGAAAAACTGGTTCAGAACATCGATATCGCCCCCACCCTGCTTGATGCAGCCGGACTCACACCTCCCGGAACCATGCACGGATCTTCCTTCCTTCCCCTCCTGCAGGGAAAGGAAGTGGCCTGGAGAGACAAAATATTCTATGAGTATTACTGGGAATTCCACTTCCCGCAAACACCCACCATGCACGGCGTGAGATCGGAAAGGTACAAATACATCCGGTACCATGGTATCTGGGACACGAATGAATTCTATGACCTGGCCGAAGATCCCTATGAAACCAATAACCTGATCGACAGTCCGGAACACCAGGACATCATCAGGGAATTTCTTGACGATCTGTATACCTGGCTTGAAGAAACCGATGGCATGCAGATCCCTTTGAAACGCACCATGGGAAAACACATCGACCACCGGAATGCCGGTACATATTGAATACATCCCCAAATTCGCAAAACCGGTTATCTGCCCGGGAAGTGTGGCCCGAATTCATTATATTTACAGGTACCCTGACCCATGACAGCGAAATGAAAAAATCAGATCTTGCTATATATAAACTCATTTCCAACATTCTAAGCCTTTTGCTATGAAAACCTATTCCTTACTCACACTGGCTCTGATGGGGGTGTTTATTTCCTGCCGCAAGGAAAACAATTCCGATGCCGTCATGAAAAACAAGATAGACTCCCTGCTTTCGGTAATGACGCTGGAAGAGAAGGCCGGGCAGCTTACCCTGTTCACCTCGGGGTGGGATGTGACAGGACCCGTCATGCGCGAAGAGTACCGGCAGGATATTGCCTCTGGCCGTTGCGGAAACCTGTTGAATGCACACGGTGTTTCCTATAACCGGGAACTTCAAAAACTGGCCGTGGAAGAAAGCCGGCTGGGCATCCCCCTGTTGTTCGGATACGATGTAATCCACGGATTCAAAACCATCTTTCCCATTCCCCTGGCCGAAGCCTGCAGCTGGGATACTGCTCTGGTGAGAAAGACAGCTGTCCTTTCGGCCCGGGAAGCCGCAGCCGCCGGCCTGAACTGGACCTTCAACCCCATGGTCGACCTGTGCCGTGATCCCCGGTGGGGAAGGATAGCCGAAGGATCGGGGGAGGATCCCTTTCTGGGAGGCCTGATGGCCGCCGCCAGAGTAAAGGGCTATCAGGGCACCGACCTGAGCGATCCTTACACCCTGGCCGCCTGCGTAAAACATTTCGCCGCTTACGGAGCTCCGGAAGGCGGGCGTGACTACAATACCGTGGACATGTCGGAGCGTGTGCTGCGGGAAATCTACCTGCCTCCCTACAAAGCAGCCATCGATGCCGGCGTAGCCAGCCTGATGACCTCATTCAACGAACTGGACGGTATTCCGGCCACCGGGAACCGCTTTCTGCTGACCGAAATCCTGCGGGAAGAATGGGGGTTCGGGGGAATGGTGGTGACTGATTACACTTCCATTAATGAAATGATCAACCACGGGTATGCCCGTGACGTGAAACATGCCGGAGAACTGGCCCTGTCGGCCGGAGTGGACATGGACATGGCAGGTGCCGTATTTTACAACTACCTGGAGCAGTCCCTGGAAGAAGGAAAGATCACCGAAGAAATGATCAACCGTTCGGTACGAAGAGTACTGGAAATGAAATACAAGCTCGGTTTGTTTGACGATCCTTTCAGGTATCTGGATGAAGAACGGGAAAACAGTACTCTGTTCGCTCCCGAGCTGATGGAACATGCCCTGGAATCGGCCAGGAAATCCATTGTACTGCTTGAAAACAGGCCATTCAGGGGGATGCCCATTCTTCCCCTGCAGGCAAACCTTAACCGAATCGCCCTGATCGGTCCCCTGGCCCACAGCCGGATCGACATGCTGGGAACCTGGCATGCTTCGGGAGATACAACGAAAGTCGTCACCCTGAAGGAGGGCCTGGAAAACCAGTTTCCCAACACTCAGATCCTCCATGTGAGGGGATGTTCCGTAAACGGAACAGACCGGAGCGGCTTCGGGGAAGCCCTTTCGGTGGCTATGCGTTCCGATGTGGTAGTGGTGGCTGTCGGTGAAAATTATATGCAGAGCGGGGAAGCCGCCAGCCGGGCCGAGCCGGTCATTCCGGGGGTCCAGAAGGAGCTTGTCGACATGCTCCTGAATACCGGCAAACCGGTAGTGGTAGTGGTCATGGCCGGAAGGCCGCTGATCCTGACCGAAATGGCTGACAAAACTCCGGCCCTGGTTTATGCCTGGCATCTGGGAACCCGTGCCGGCGATGCCATTGCCGACGTTCTTTCCGGGGAATACAATCCTTCCGGGAAGCTGGTGGTCAGCTTCCCCTGGTCAACCGGCCAGATTCCCGTGTATTACAACCACAAAAACACCGGAAGGCCCATGCATCCCTTTCAGAAATATACCAGCAAATACCTCGATATCCCCAACAATCCGCGATATCCTTTCGGATACGGGCTGAGCTATACAAGTTTTGAATACAGCGAATTGCAGCTCAGCGACACCCTGATGACCATGGAAGGATCGCTCAATGTATCTGTACAGATAAAAAATACCGGGAAATATGCCGGTGAAGAAACCGCCCAGCTGTACGTCCGTAACCTGGTAGGCAGCGTCACCCGTCCGGTGAAAGAGCTGAAAGGATTCAGGAAAGTATGGCTGGAACCCGGTGAAGAAACCACGGTAACCTTCACCCTCACAACTGACGATCTGAGATTTTATACGGCCGATATGGAGTTTGCCGCCGAACCGGGGGAATTCAGAGTATTTGCAGGGAGCAGCAGCGTGGATGTGCTGGAAGCAGGTTTTACCCTGAAATGATAGTTCCGAATCCAGGATCAGGGGAAAAATCAGCTGGTTAAGCCGGCACCGGCAGAAAGGTAAGCCTCCCCTGCCAGGGAATCCGAATCATCTGCCCGGTAAAAATAATCAGGGTTATAACCTGTTTTTTCCGAATAATTTAAATTATTTATTACATTTACATTGTCTACGTAGGCAGCTACGTAGATGTCTACGTAGCTGCCTACGTAGTATAAACAGTTCGATCATGGAAAAGATTGAAAAACAACAGACCCGTAAGCTGACCAAAGTGGCCGGCGGCAGCAGTTATGCCGTGGTAATTCCCCGGGAATTCATCGACAAGCTAGGCTGGCAGGCGCGTCAGAAGCTGGATATCAAGCTGTATGGCAACCGCATTATAATCAGAGACTGGGAGCCCGGCGCAAAATAATCGGGGAAACAAACATCCACGTATTGGATCACCGGGAAAATACTTTTTCCGGCATGATATCGTTGATTATATGGTGAATTAACAGAAAGGAGGAAGAATATGCAACTGCGCATCTTAAGAACAGGGTTTGTGCTGTGTTTAGGGTGCTGGCTGGCTCTGCCGGGCAGCAGTGCGGGGCAGGGCACCATGCCCCAGGTACTCGACACCGCCCGCTTGCAGGAGCAGTGGAACTATCTGCAGGAAAGAACACGTATCTACAACGATTACCGGGCTATACGCGAAGACATGTTCCAGAAGGTAAAAAGGAATGCCATGGATTCACTGAATTTTCAAAAAGGGAAGGTCAGGGATCTGAGCGGGCAGCTCATGGCTACGAGAGAAGAAGGCGATTCGCTGATGGCTCTGCTGCAACAAACAAGGGAAGAGCGGGACGAGGCCATCCGGAACAGGGACCGGTTATCCCTGCTGGGCAAAGGAATGCACAAAACCTTGTACAATACGATCCTGTGGACCATTATTGCCGGACTGGCCTTTCTGGCGATTTTGCTGTTCACTATGTTCCGTACCACCCGCCACTCCACGGTCCGCACCCGGAAAGACCTGGAGGAACTGCGGGAAGAATATGAAAACTACCGTAAGCAGTCGCGCGAACGGTATGAGAAACTGGTGGTAAGCCATCACCATGAAATAAAGAAGCTGAAGGAAGGAAGAGGAATGTAAAAGGAAAAAGAAAACCAGAAGGGCCGGGAGCTGTAGCTTCCGGCCCTTTTGCCTGTGGTACCATCGAATCCAAAAAAAAAAGCCCCGGTGCTTCCCGAGGCTTGTGGTGCCACTCGGAATCGAACCAAGGACACCAGGATTTTCAGTCCTGTGCTCTACCAACTGAGCTATGGCACCAAAGTATTAATATAAAGAACTACTCAAACTATTCGCTGTCTGTGCCCTACTCCCGAAAAACTGCTTTTGTAAGGGAATGCAATATTACAGCAAACCGGGGACTTTTCAAAAAAAATCCTTTTCATTTGATTTTGGGGTCAATTTATTTAGAATTATTACAAATTCGGGAATACCCTTCTTATTTTTATCCGCCATTCTTGCTACCTTTGCTGCCAGATGAAAAGCACCGAATATATTACCCATACCCTTCCCAACGGGCTGAGACTGATCCATCACCATATCCCCGGGGAAGTGGCACATGCCGGACTGATGATCCATACCGGGTCCAGAGATGAGGAAGAGCAGGAGCACGGTCTGGCCCATTTTATCGAGCATTTGTTGTTCAAAGGAACCCGACGGCGAAAAGCCTACCACATCCTCAGCCGGATTGACGACGCCGGAGGTGAACTGAATGCCTATACCACCAAGGAGGAAACCTGCGTGTATGCTTCTTTCTTGAGAAGAGACTATGAAAGGGCCCTGGAGCTGATCAGCGATATTGTTTTTCATTCTATATTCCCGGAAAAAGAAATGGAACGGGAAAAGGAGGTGATCATAGATGAGATCCGCTCCTACCTCGACAATCCGGCCGAAATGATCTTCGATGAATTCGAAGAATTGGTTTTCCGCCATCAGCCCATCGGCAGGAATATTCTGGGAACGGAACATTCCGTCAACCGTTTTACCCGGGAAGACGTACTGCGTTTCAGAGCGAACCATTACCACACCAACGAAATGGCGCTCTCTTCCGTGGGTAATGTCCCATTCCCCCGTCTGGTCAGATGGTTTGAAAAGTATTTTGGCGACGTCCCTGCCCACCTGAGAAATAAATCCCGGAGTCTGCCGGGCCCTTACCATCCTGAAAAAATGATGCTGGAGAAAAATACCTACCAGACCCATTGCGTGCTGGGAACTACTGCCTACGATGTAAAAAACGAAAAACGCCTGGGTCTGTACCTGCTGAACAATATTCTGGGGGGCCAGGGATTGAACTCCCGGCTGAACCTGTCACTGAGGGAAAAAAGCGGGTATGCCTACAACATCGAATCATCGTATCATCCTTATACCGATGCCGGTATTCTCAGTATTTATTTCGGTACCGACCGGAAAAACCTGGAAAAAAGCCTGGCGATCACTCACCGTGAGCTGGAAAAACTCCGCAACAGGCAACTGGGCGACCAGCAACTCCGTAAAGCAAGGAAACAGATAACCGGCCAGCTGGCCCGAGGAATGGAAAACCATGAAAGCCTGATGCAGAGTCTGGCCAAAAGCCTTCTGGTATTCGGAGAGGCTGACCCCCCGGAGGTATTGTACCGGAAAATCGAAGCCATCCGGGCAGAAGAACTGCAGGAAATTGCCAACGAAATCTTCAACCCGGACGGGCTGTCTCAACTGGTGTACCTGTGAACCGGGGAAATAAAGCTAAGAACGGAAAAGGGTAAGGTAAAAGAAAGGGGAGTCGGAGAGTCGGGGAGTTGGGAGCCGGGGAAGCGGAGTTATTTTCAAACCGAAAGCCTGTCGGGCACCTAACACAAACAACCATGCTTGAACCGTCACGCGAACTGGAGGAATACATCCGGAACCATACCGAACCTGAAGACCCCCTGCTGGAGGAGCTGGAAAGGGTAACCCATACCTCTGTGCTGAATCCCCACATGCTGTCGGGCCGGATACAGGGGAAAATCCTTGAAATGCTCAGCCGGATGATCAGGCCGGAGAGCATTCTTGAAATTGGCACGTATACCGGCTACTCTGCCCTTTGTCTGGCCAGGGGACTTAATGATGGAGGCAGGTTGCATACCATTGAAAAGAACGATGAGCTTGAGGATCTTATCCGCAGTTATTTCTCCAGAAGCCGCCAGGCCGCGCAACTTCATCTTCACATAGGCAATGCATTCGATATTGTTCCCGGGCTGAAAGAATCATTCGATCTTGTATTCATAGACGGAGACAAGAGAGAGTACCCGCAATATTATGATATGGTGCTTCCATTAGTCAGAACCGGGGGTTATATCCTTGCCGATAACCTCTTCTGGGGGGGCAAAGTGATCGACCCCGCAACACACAAAGATCCTTCCACAAGGGGAATCCTTGAATTTGCCTGCAAGGTGAAGGATGATCCCCGGGTACAGCAGGTTCTCTTCCCGGTACGCGACGGACTGATGGTAATCAGAAAAAAGAAAGAATGAATTTTATCCACATAATGTTATACTCATAATTTACCATTATTAAACATAATTTTTTAATTATCTTCGGTTACTAATCGGAGATTTTGTTTATAATTAATTTATACCAGTGTGGGGAGTACGCTATATTATATTTGATAATAAGCACTTAAAATCATCCATATTATTTAGATTTATTATAGTTAATGACCATTTCGGAAGACTGGCATTTTGATATTTGTTTAGACTTTCCGTATATTTGTTCAACACTCACAAACCCAAAACAGCCATGTCATCACAGGAATTCAATATACAACTTACCGGACTGGAAAAAAACCTTAAGCGTTTTGCCTACAGTCTGACCATGAACAATGAAGATGCCAGGGACCTGGTACAGGAAACCTATCTGAAAGCTTTATCCAACCGGGAAAAGTTTATCGATCATTCGAATCTAAAGGCATGGGCATTCACCATTATGAAAAATACCTTCATTAACAATTACAGGCATTCGGTCAAGGAAAACACCACCCTGGACCACACAAAGGACCTGTATTACCTGAATATGCCCCAGGATTCGGGGTTCACCCATCCGGAATCGCACTACGCAGAACAGGAGATACTGAAAACCATCGACGGACTGGACGTAGAATTCCGTTTACCTTTCCGGATGCATACGGAAGGATATAAATACAACGAAATTGCTGAAAAACTGAACCTGAAGATCGGAACGGTGAAAAGCCGGATTTTCTTCAGCAGAAAGAAACTGATGGGCTCCTTGCAGGACTATGCCGCCTGAGGGCTTTCCAACATTCGACCTGTTATAACAAAAAAAAGGGTGCTGAGCGGCCCCCTTTCTGCATGTATTCCTTTTGCCTATTATTTATTTCATATCCAGTTCGGGCTCTTCATGTTCACCGGTGATCTCCTTGATCCGGATGGCATTGATCTCTTTCGAAACAGTGGTCAGGTTCATCATGATGGTCTTATATTCGGGATACTTGCTGTATTTCTCCCGCATCACATACATAATGTTCAAAACCATCTTCTGCAAGTTCTCACTGCTTTCGAACTTTTTCATTTTCTCATCTTCCATGATCAGTAATTTATTCATAGAAATTTATTGATTTTTTACGAAAAACTGAAATATAATAACCACATTATATCTTCTGGCGATATACTATTGCTGTGAATTCTCAAGGTATTCTTGCCCCTCAAAGATACACTTTTTATACTTTTCTAGTTGCCTGATCTTTTTGTACCCGGAGGGGGACCTGCCTGCCGGCAGGCAAAAATTGCAACCGTTTGTATTCACTTATTATTCTCAAGTTTTCTGATCACGGCAAACAGCATCTTTGAAATCTCTTCCAGTCTTTTGAAGTATGAATTATAATCATCGCTGGTGATCTCACCTGAGTCAAAAAGATACTCCATAATGGCAGCACATTCGAAAGCACTACCCCTGGCAATTACAATGAAGTGCCTTCGATCCCTGCTACTGAATCTTGATGAACTTTCAGCAATATTAAGCATGATGCTAAAAGAAGCCCTTCGAAGTTGATCATTAGTAGTCCTGTCAAATGTTCCTGAAGAAGTAGCTTTGGTAATTAGAATGCAAAATTTTTTGCCTTTTGATAAACATCAGGTTTTTGGAAATCAAACATCATAAAAGCTTTAGCGAGATAAAGCCAAGTTAGTAAAAAAGTGAGATTTTGAGAGCGAGTTTAACAGTGAGAGTGAGGAAACAAATCGAGAGTGATCGCCCCCTCTCTCACTCCCTCTCTCACTCCCTCTCTCACTCTCGCTCTCACTCTCGCTCTCACTCTCGCTCTGTTTCATGTACCCGGAGGGGGACTTGAACCCCCAAGGACAAAATGTCCACTGGATTTTAAGTCCAGCGCGTCTACCAGTTCCGCCATCCGGGCAGAGACTCCTTATCCGGTATGTATGTCCGAATAAAAAGGCGGAATACCCTGATTCCGCCTCCGGTCCTTTTCTGAGCGGAAAACGGGACTCGAACCCGCGACCCCGACCTTGGCAAGGTCGTGCTCTACCAACTGAGCTATTTCCGCATTTCTTCAATCGTGGGTGCAAAAATACGAATTTTTTCCAACCAACAGGAAAAAATCCAAAAAAAACCTTACCGGCCTCCCAGGTGTTTTTTGATCTCATTCAGCTTATTCAAGGCCTCCACAGGGGTAAGGTTATTAATATCCAGACCCAGGAGCTCATCCCTGATCTGCTTGAGCACCGGATCGTCAAGCTGAAAGAAGCTCATCTGGAAACCTTCCCGGTGCTGAGCCAGGGTGGAAACAGGTTTTGAAAGGGGACCCTGCCTCCGCTTCCCTTCCAGTTCGGCCAGAATCTCTCCTGCCCGTTGTATCACACTTTTTGGCATACCCGCCATGCGGGCCACGTGGATCCCGAAACTGTGCTCCACTCCGCCCGGCCTGAGTTTACGCAAAAAAATCACCCGGTTGTCCGTTTCCTTCACCGACACATTGAAATTCCGGATGCGGGAAAAGGACTTTTCCATTTCGTTAAGTTCGTGGTAGTGGGTGGCAAAAAGGGTTTTGGCACTGTTCGCCGGGTGCTCGTGAATGTATTCCACCATCGCCCAGGCAATAGATATTCCGTCGTAGGTGCTGGTTCCCCGTCCTATCTCGTCGAGCAATACCAGGCTGCGGGGAGACAGGTTGTTCAAAATGCTGGCCGTTTCATTCATTTCGACCATGAAGGTAGATTCCCCCAGGGAGATATTATCGGAGGCCCCCACCCGCGTGAAAATTTTATCCACCACACCGATCTGTGCCCGGCTGGCGGGAACGAACGAACCCATCTGGGCCATCTGTACAATCAGGGCTGTTTGACGGAGGAGGGCCGATTTCCCCGACATGTTCGGTCCCGTAATGATCATGATCTGCTGTTCCCGGTTATCAAGATATACGTCGTTGGGAATATACTCTTCATCCGGTGGAAGCATTTTTTCTATCACGGGATGCCGTCCGTCACGTATATCCAGGCAATCGGAATCGTCCACCACCGGCCGGCAGTATTTGTTTTCCACGGCTGCTTCCGCAAAAGCCGACAGGCAATCGAGCCGGGCCAGGATGGAAGCGTTCAGTTGAATGGCCTGAACATATTCCCCCAGCCAGCTTACCAGCTCCTGGTACAACCTGGTTTCCAGCTCCATAATCTTCTCCTCCGCGCCCAGTATTTTGCTTTCGTATTCTTTCAGCTCACCGGTAATATACCGTTCAGCGTTAACCAGGGTTTGTTTTCTGATCCACTCCTCCGGCACCTTATCCCGGTGGGTGTTCCTTACCTCAATATAATATCCGAAAACATTATTGTATCCTACTTTCAGGGAAGGTATCCCGGTATTTCTGCTTTCCCTTTCCTGAAGTTCCACAAGGTAATCTTTCCCCGAATAGAGAATATCGCGCAGTTCGTCCAGTTCGGTGGAAACCCCTTTTTTGATCACCTTTCCCCTGCCTACCTGCACCGGGGGGTCCGTTTCCAGTTCCCTGTTGATCCTTTCGGCAGCACCGGTGCACAGGTTAATCTGTTCGGCCATTCTTTCCAGGGGTTCCACACCCGATTCCACGCACAGTTGCTTCAGAGGCACCAGGGCCTCCAGGGCATTTTTCAGCTGTATCACCTCGCGGGGGGTGATCCTTCCCACCGCCACCCTGGAAATGATCCGTTCCAGGTCGCCCACCCGTTTCAGGTGTTCCCGTATGGCTTCCTGTTTCCGGCTTTCCTTCACCAGGTATTCCACCACATCCTGCCTCTCTCTGATGCGGGCCGTTTCTTTCAGGGGCAGGCTGATCCACCTTCGCATCATCCTTGATCCCATGGGCGAAACGGTAAGGTCGATCACATCCACCAGGGCTTTCCCTCCTTCCTGCAGGGTATGAAACAATTCGAGGTTGCGTACGGTGAACTTATCCAGCCACACATATTTTTCTTCTTCGATCCGGGTAATTGCAGATATATGGTCCAGCCTGTCGTGGCGGGTCAGGTCGAGGTAATGCAGAATAGCTCCCGCCGCAACGATCCCCAGAGGCATACCCTCAATACCGAACCCTTTCAGGGAAGCGGTGCCAAACTGTTTTTTCAGGCGGTCTTCCGCCGTTTCTTCCCTGAAAGCCCAGTCATCCAGTTTGTATACATAATACCGGGAACCGAACAGGTTCGTAAAGCTTTGATATGCCGCCTTTTCCACCAGAACCTCCTTGGGTTGGAAACTGTTCAGCAACTTGTCTACGTACTCCCGGTTGCCCTGTGCCGTAAAAAATTCACCCGTGGAAATATCCAGGAAAGCCACCCCGTGCAGTTCGCCGGCGGTAAACACACAGGCCAGAAAATTATTCTCCCGGTGGTTCAGCACATTTTCGTTCAGGCTGACCCCGGGAGTGACCATTTCGGTGATCCCCCGTTTGACGATCTTTTTGGCCAGTTTCGGATCTTCGAGCTGCTCACAGATTGCCACCCGTTGGCCGGCGCGCACCAGGCGGGGCAGGTAATTATCGAGCGCATGGTATGGGAAGCCTGCCAGTTCAACATAGGAAGCGGCCCCGTTGGCCCGGCGTGTAAGGGTAATCCCCAGGATCTCCGAGGTACGGATGGCATCTTCCCCGAAAGTCTCGTAGAAATCGCCCACACGAAACAGCAGAATGGCATCGGGGTGTTTGGCCTTGATACGGCTGTATTGCTTCATCAGCGGAGTATCCACATATTTCGACTCTCTGGCCATAAGTTCGATCCGGAATGGGTGCAACCAATTCTGCCCGTATGCAAAAATACACATTCATCCTGCCTTCATCGAATGAATTCTTCATTTCTTTTCAACAGATCGGTTCTGCACAAAACAAACAGCCGAATTGTCCGCATACGTACATTCCCTGTCACAATACTGGACATTTTAGCGCCATCTGCTCAGATATCATTCCAGGCTATATATTTCATAATATCGAACTTGTCATCTTTGGCATAATATATGAAGTTTTTACGGACAAAACGCAGTTTATTCCGGTTTAGCAAACCGGATAAAGTATATGGTAAATAAAATTTGTTCTACAGAACATATTAAAATATATCCCTGCATTGTGGGAAAGTCGGGATTAGTGCTTCGTGAGCGGAATCATTCATGGAAGGGAGAAGGGTATTTGCGTATGGCAAATCTTTTCTGCGG